>Ga0315281_10015804_pt1 | contig 10106 bp, 7 predicted proteins | sample YL17G07_0_MG_FD_204540 | JGI IMG/M metagenome (GOLD analysis project Ga0315281, IMG submission 204540) | Sediment microbial communities from Yellowstone Lake, YNP, Wyoming, USA - YL17G07_0 | ecosystem: Environmental > Aquatic > Freshwater > Lake > Sediment | place: USA: Wyoming | collected...
TGGCAAACCGGCGGTTGCTACCGCATCTCCAAGAAAGATCACCTGCTTCCCACGTCCCACCCTAGCTGCGTAATCGCGGAAAAGGAAGTCGTGTGTTCCTTGCACCGAAGCGCAAGACCGCACATTCTGTCGATTTCGCGCTGGTTAATGGTGACAACGACGTAGGGCGGCGTACTGCATCGAAGATTGGCGATCTCCCAGGATGAGCGTTTGGCTACCGCTTCTGCGAGAGAATCACTTCTTTCCCACGTCCCACCCTAGCTGCGCAATCGCCGAAGAGGGAGTCCTCTGTCCTGGCGTGCCGCTCGGCAACCCGAGCGGCACGCTAGGGGATCGGTGCATCGTCTTCGCTGACGGCGCAACTAGGGTGGGACGTGGGACTGAGCTCACTCTCTTCGAATGGCGGCAGCGGAGGCTTGGTTGTGGTAGAACGCCGAGCTCAAGGCGTCGGACAATGTCGTGAGCGGCGGGTCCGCGGCGCTTAGCTAATCGCTGTGCTATCATTGCCTGGAGCCACAAACCATGCCTCCCGCGAAGCAGTCCATCGTGATTCTTTTCCTATTCGGCGCGATTGCCGTCCTGGCGCTGGGCTGCGGCATCGGAAGCGAAGAGGAGCAGCACGAGCCGCTGTCGATGATGCGCATCACGGGCACGCGGGTGGTGGGACAGGACATGCGCCTGGAGCTCGACTATCGCCAGACGTACGACGTCGACGTAGACGTGGAGTGCGACCTGAGACAGGGCAGCGAGGTCATCCAGCAGATCGGCTACGACACCGTGGCCGCGAATCCGGGCGGCCGCCCCGACGCGACGCCGGCCGTGGGGACGCTGACGTTCCCCTTCCGGGTAGAGAAAGCGGGGTCGTACCTCATCGTCTGCTTCACGACGAAAGACGCGGAGAACAAGCTGAAGGCCCCGCTCGACGTCAGCGCTCATTAGTGAGAAGTGGGCAGCAAGAGCGCTGCCCACTTCATCAAGACGTTTCGTCTTGTCTCGGCTCTATTCCTTAGGCGGCTGCGCGGGCCACTCGTTCATCAGGCCCTTCGTCACCTTCTCCGGGATGATCTTGGAGATGCTGTCGACGGTCCAGTTCTCGCTGTTTTCGGCGGAGGCTACAATCTCCGGCTCCGAGTACAGGCCGATGAAGCCGTACCGCACCAGGAAGTTGCGACCGTTGACGTTCGCAGCTTCGTCGGTGCAGAGCCAGGCGACCATGGGCCCGACCTGCTCCGGCACCTGCTTCTCGATCTCCGCCAGCGCCTTCATGCCCGCCTCGCCGGCACGCTCGAAGCGAGCGCGCATGTCAGGGCTAAGGGTCATGCGGGTCGCGGCCTGCGGGCGAATCGCGTTCGAGCGCACGCCGTAGCGGCCCATCTCGCGGGCCAGGGTGCGCGTGAAGCCGACGATGCCTTCCTTCGCGGCGGCGTAGTTCGTCTGGCCGGGGTTGCCGAGGCCGGACGTCGACGACGTGTTGATGATGACGCCGCCCTTGCGCTCCTGGCGGAAGTAGGCGCAAGCGGGCCTGGCGACGTTGAAGTGGCCCCGCAGGTGGACGGCGATGACGGCGTCCCAGTCCTCAGGCGCCATGTTGAAGATCATGCGGTCGCGGAGGATACCGGCGTTGTTGACGACGATGTCCAGCCGTCCCCAGTTGTCGAGCGCCAGCTTGATCAGCTTCTCGCCGGTCTCAGTCTCGACGATGTTGTCGTAGTTCGCGACGGCCTGGCTGCCCATCGCCTTGATCTCCTGCACGACCTGCTCGGCGGGTGTCGCCTCGCCCGAGCCGCTGCCGTCCAGGGCCGCGCCCACGTCGTTGATGACGACATATGCGCCTTCCGATGCCAGGGCCAGCGCCTCGCCGCGGCCGATCCCTCGACCAGCCCCAGTCACGATGGCTACCCTACCCTTTAGTCTGTCACCCATTTGGTTCCTCCTCTGTTTGGGTTTGTTCAATCCTTCACGCAAGCAGCTTTATAACCGATAGCCGGTTTCGACGCAAGAGCAACATTCCCGCATCGACCGGCGCACGGCTGAAGCCTAAGTGACGGGACGGAGCGCTTCGACGCCGGCGGCCCCTTCGAGACGCGCCTCGCCCCATTCCCCGAGCAACTGCGCAACCCGAAGGCACAGCTCGTCGCAGGCACGGGCCGTGGGCAGCGCCAACTCCACCCTCTGATCGTCGCGCATGTGAACGATGAGCCGCACCTCGTCGTTGCCGGGGAAATCGACGAGCGCTGTCATGAGGTTGGCCAGGCGCGATCGGTCCGCCTCCTCGTCGTGCGTCTCCCTGACGGCGATGAGCAGCCGCTGCTGGGCCGCCGCCGGCCGTCGAGCGGCAGTCTCTCTCCTCCGTGGCCGGCCGTCCCTGCCCTCCGCGACGCTCCTGTCCTTGCGGATCCACTCCGGTATGAGGAACGGCTCACTGGCCGGTCCGCCCGCCTGGTAGATCGCGACCTGCTGGGCGCTGATCTGGAGCCGGTCGCCGCGCTCGCGGACGCGCGCCAGCAGGATGAGGATGTTGCCTTCGTCCCAAAGGTCGCGGGTCTGCTCGAACAGGTCCGGCCAGACCGTCACCTCGACGCTCCCCGAAAGGTCTTCAATGATCGCGGCGCAGAACGTCTTGCCCTCTCGCGTCAGGAGGTTGCGCGTCGAAGCGACCATCCCTGCCAGCACGACCTCGCGTCCTGCGAGCTCCAGCGTGACCTCGTTGCAGACGGCTGTGACGTGCTGCGACAGCGCCGCTGCGGCGCCGGCGAAGGGGTGCTCGGAGACGTAGACGCCGAGCATCTCTTTCTCCCAGGCGAGCATCTCCGCGCGGGAGCCTTCCGCCGGCTCCAGTTCCAGGCTGGGAAGGGGCGCATCGACGCTGTCACCGAAGAGGTCGAACATCGTCGTCTGGCCCGATTCACGCAGGCGCTGCTCCCGCTGCGCCAGCGAGAGGATGCGGTCCATGTTCGCCAGGAGCGTGGCGCGGTCGCCCAGGCAGTCGAGGGCGCCGGCCTTGATCATGCTCTCCAGCGCCCGCTTGTTCAGGTTCCGCAGCCCGGCGCGACGGCACAGGTCTTCCACGGCGGCGAAGACACCCTTTTCTTCGCGCGCGGCGATTATCCCCTCGACGGCCGCGGAGCCGACGTTCTTGATGACCGCCAGCCCAAATCTGATCGCGGCCTCGCCGTCGGGGCGCTCGATCTGGAAGTTGACGCCGCTGTGATTGATGTCCGGCGGCAGCACGGCGATGCCCAGCTTGACGCACTCCGCCACAGCGGCGGCGATGCGCTCCTGCGCCCCGGTCGGGTGGCTCGACGCCAGTCGGAGCACGGCGGTCATGTACTCCGCGGGGTAGTTCGCCTTGAGGTACGCCGTCTGGTAGGCGATGGTGGCGTAGGAGACGGCGTGCGCCTTGTTGAAGGCGTAGCCGGCGAACGGCTCGATCAGGTCGAAGACCTGCTGCGCGTCCGCTTCGTCGTAGCCGCGCTCGACGGCGCCGGCGATGAATCGCTCCTTCTCGGCGCGCATTACCGCCACGATCTTCTTTCCCATCGCCTTGCGCATGATGTCGGCTTCGCCCAGCGTGTAGCCGGCGAACTTCTGCGCGATGAGCAGCACCTGGTCCTGATAGACGATGACGCCGTAGGTCTCGTTGAGGATGTCCGCGAGGTCCGGGTGCGGATGCTGGATCTGCGCCCGTCCGTGCTTCGCGGCGCAGAACGTCGGGATGTGCTGCATCGGGCCGGGCCGGTAGAGGGCGACCATCGCCGACAGGTCCGCGATCGACGCCGGCCGGAGCTCCTGGATGTAGCGGCGCATGCCCGGGCTCTCAAGCTGGAAGACGCCGAACGTCTCTCCCTTCGAAAGCATGTCGTACGTCCTGGGGTCGCTGTCCGGCAAGCTCTTGATGTCGAGCTCGATGCCGCGCGTCTCGCGAACGATGCCCACCGCCTGGTCGAGGATCGTCAGGTTCACCAGGCCGAGGAAGTCCATCTTGAGCAGGCCGATCTCCGCTACCTGCTCCATCGCGAACTGCGTCATCGGGATAGCGCTCTCTTCGCCGTTCGCCGCCTCGCCGGCGCGGGCGCCGCGGCTGGGTCGCTGGAGCGGCAGGTGCTCCACCAGCGGCTCGCCGGAGATGACGACGCCGGCGGCGTGCGTACTGGCGTGACGGGCGATCCCTTCCAGCTTCTGCGCGGTGTCGACGAGTCGGCGCACCTGGTCGTCGAGCTCGTAGGCGCTGCGCATTTCGCTGCTCTCGGACAGGGCGCGCTCTATCGTCATGTGCAGGGCATTCGGGATGAGCCGGGCGACGCGGTCGACCTCGGCGTAGGTCATGCCGAGGGCGCGCCCGACGTCGCGGATCGCCGCCTTCGCGCCCATCGTGCCGAAGGTGATTATCTGCGCAACGTGGTCGTAGCCGTACTTCTCGGCGACGTAGCGGATCACCTCGTCGCGGCGGTCGTCGGCGAAATCCATGTCGATATCCGGCATCTCGCGTCGCTCTACGTTCAGGAAGCGCTCGAAGACGAGGCGGTAGGCCAGCGGGTCGATGTCGGTGATCCCGAGGCAGTAGAGGATGATGCTGGCGGCGGCGCTGCCGCGCACACCCATTGCGATGCCGCGGCCGCGGGCGAAGAGCGCGAAGTCGCGCACGACGAGCATGTAGTTGGCGAAGCCGGTCTCGCGCACGACGGAGAGCTCGTAGTCGAGACGGCGTCGAGCGTCGTCGGAGTCCAGCGGGTAGCGCTCCGCCAGGCCGCGATGGCACAGCTCTGCCAGGTAGTCATCCGCCGATTGGCCGGGCGGCACTTCCGCCTGCGGCAGGTGCAGGTCGCCGAAGCGTAAGTCAAGATCGCACTTGTCCGCGACGCGGGCGCTATTGTCTATCGCTTCCGGCGTCTCGGGGAAGAGGTCGCGCATCTCCTGCTCCGACTTCAGGTAGTAGGAGTCGTCGGGCATGCGCATGCGCTTCTCGTCGAGCACGGAGGAGTTGGTGCCGATGCACAGCAGGATGTCCTGCGTCGCGGCGTCGGACTGGCGTACGTAGTGGACGTCGTTCGTCGCGACGAGCGGGATGCCGGTCTCGCGCGACATCTCGACCACGCGGCGGTTGACCTCGACGAGGTCGGGCATGTTGTGGTCCTGCAGCTCCAGGTAGTAGTCGTCGAAGGTCTCGTGGTGCCAGCGCGCCGCCTCCAGGGCTTCGTCGTAGCGGCCGGCGAGCAGGAACTCCTGCACCTCGCCCGTCCGGCAGCCGGAGAGCGCGATCAGGCCTTCACTGTGCTCGCGGAGCAGGTCGCGGTCCATGCGCGGCTTGTAGTAGTAGCCCTCCAGGTTGGCCTTCGTGACGAGTGTCAGCAGGTTGCGATAGCCGGCCATGTTGCGACAGAGCAGCGTCAGGTGGCGCGAGTGCTTGTCCTTGGGTTCGCGGCTGAATCGGGAGCCGGGCGCGACGTACGCCTCGACCCCGATGACCGGCTTGACGTCGTGGGCGCGCGCTTCTTTGTAGAAATCGATTGCGGCGTAGAGGTTGCCGTGGTCGGTGAGGGCGATGGCCTCCTGTCCAAGCTCGCGGGCGCGCTGCATGAGGTCGGTCACGCGGGCGAGGCCGTCGAGGAGGCTGAACTCGGTGTGGACGTGCAGGTGGGAGAACATCGCTGGAAAGCCATTATACCCCCAAGGGCGCGTCGAAGGGCGCGACTTATGTTGACCGCGCGATTATGCTGCGAAAAAGCCTGCGCTGCCACGGCCGCTGCCGCCCGCCAGAACATTGGCGTCTTTCTTCCCACCCGCCCACCCGCGAGAAGCCCAATCGAATCAGGGGCACATCCCCTGAAACCCCTGGCAGAGGGGACGTCTCCCCTCTGCACTCCGCTCCTGACCGGTGAGATGCGGGTTTGACCGCGCGAAGAAGCCCGTGCTAACCTGAATGTGAGGGAGGGAATCGACAGTGGAACATGTGACGACTGACTACGAACTGAGAGAGCGGGTCGAAGAGGTCTTGGACGCCGTCCGGCCCTCCCTGCAAGCCCACGGCGGCGACGTCAACCTAATCGACGTGACGCCGGAGAAGATCGCGCGCGTCGAGCTGACGGGCGCCTGCGGCGGTTGCCCGATGGCCAGCATCACCCTCAAGCTCGGAATCGAGCGCGTTCTCGCCGAGGAGGTTCCGGAGCTCGCCGGCGTCGAAGCGGTAAACGTCGAGCGGCCGGACTGGCTGGAGTACGAGTAGCCGGCAACCGCATTCGAGATAACAACGAGGGGCGTTGCATAGACGCCCCTCTCTTTTTCGATTGGCGGGAGGACGCCTCTTCAGGCGGCGGGAGGACTGAAGTCATCCCCTACATGGTCCTCCCCTACATCAGCAATCGGCCCCTATTCCGGAGTGTCCAGGGCGAACGCCTTGTGCAGCGCCTTGACGGCGTCCTTCACCCGCGCCTCCTCGACGATGCAGGTGATGCGGATCTCGCTCGTCGATATCATGTCGATGTTGATGCCCGCGTCCGAGAGCGTGCGGAACATGCGCGAGGCGTAGCCGGGCGCGCTTTGCATGCCCGTCCCGACGATGCTCACCTTGCCCAGCTTCTCGTCACTGACGACCTCCCGCGCGCCGATCTCCTTCGCTGTCTTCTCGATGACCGAGAGGGCCTTGCGCAGGTCGGTGCGAGAGACCGTGAACGTGAGGTCGGTCAGCTTCTCCTCGCTCGCGTTCTGGACGATGGTATCGACCGATACGTGCGCCACCGTCAACGGCTCGAAGATCGCCGCCGCGATCCCCGGCTGGTCGGGGACGTGACGCACGGTTACCTTGGCCACGTCGAGGTCGTGAGCGATGCCGCGCACCTTCTTGAACTGCTCCACTGAGACACCTCCGTGAATAAGGGTGCCGCTCGCCTCCTTGAAGCTGGAGGCGACCAGTATGGGTATGTTGTAGACGCCGCCGACTTCGACGGCGCGCGAGTGCATCACCTTAGCGCCCACGCTTGCCAGCTCCAGCATCTCGTCGTAGCTGATCTCGTCGAGCTTGCGCGCCTCGGGGACGATGCGCGGATCGGCGGTATAGACGCCCTCGACGTCGGTATAGATCTCGCAGGTCTCGCCGCCGAGGGCCGCTGCCAGGGCGACGGCCGTGGTGTCGGAGCCGCCGCGGCCCAGCGTCGTGATGTCGGCGTCGGCGTCCTGCGTCAGCCCCTGGAAGCCGGCGACGATGACGACGCGCCCCCGATCAAGCTCCGCGTGCACGCGCTTTGGGTTGATGGACATGATGCGCGCCTTGCGGTGCACCTTGTCGGTCCTGATGCCGGCCTGGCCGCCGCTGAGGCTGATGGCGTCGTGGCCCATGGCGTGCAGGGCCATCACCATGAGCGTGCTGGAGACGGTCTCGCCGGTGGACATGAGGACGTCCATCTCGCGGTCCTCCGGCGCGTCGCTGAGCTGGTGCGCGAGGTCGATGAGCTGGTCCGTCGTCTTGCCCATCGCCGACACGACGACGACCATCTCGTTGCCGTGCTCCTTACGGGCGGCGATGCGCCGGGCGACGTTCTTGATCTTCTCGGCGTCGGCGAGGGAGCTGCCGCCGTACTTCTGGACGATGATACCCATGTCTGCCTGCTTCCGCAGCGGGAGGACTGAAGTCCTCCCCTACATTTCTACGGCTTCCCAGACCTCTGGTATATCTACTCGGTCTGCAGCACCTGCGCGCCCTTCGCGCTCGGCGTCGTGATTATCGTCTCGCCGGGGCAGCCCGCGGTCTCTGCCGCCTGGAGCATCGCCCGGGCGACGGCCTTCTCATTTTGCAGTGTCCAGGCCGCAATCGTCGAGCCGCCGCCGGACAAGTACGAGCAAAGGGCGCCGGAGGCCTTCGCGGCGTCCGTGATCGACCCCATCGCCGGCAGGAGCTGGGAGCGCGCCGGCTGGTGGAGGCGGTCGTCGCAGGCCGTCGCCAGCAGCTCGAGGCGTCCCGCCGCCAGCGCCGCGACGAGCAGGGACGCGTGCCCGAGGTTGTAGACGGCGTCCGCGCGCGGCACCTCCGCCGCCAGGAGGCGACGGCTCTCGTCCGTCGGCATCGCCATGTCCGGCACCATCAGCACGACCCTCAGGCCGGCGGGCACTGCCACCGGCGCGTGGACGACGCGTCCCTCCTGCCATACCGCTACCTGCAGGCCGCCGAGGAGCGCCGGCGTGATGTTGTCGGCGTGGTCTTCCAGGGAGGCGCCTATGGGCAGGAGGTCTTCGACGTCGAGAGGGTTTCCCGCCAGGGCGTTCGCGCCCAGGAGCGCCGCCGCCCGCACCGCCGCGCTTGCGCCGAGGCCGCGCGCCAGCGGGAAGCCGTTGCGCCAGTCGAAGGAGAGGCCCTTCGGCGCGGCGATGCCGCTTGCCTGGTAGAAAGCCTGCGCCGCGACGAGCGCCATCGCGGGAATCGGCTCCAACCCGTTTGGGCCGGGCTCGACCTCAACTTCGTGCGCCTCCAGCGTCGCGGCCGACCACAGGTCCAGGGCGAGGCCCAGGCAGTCGAAGCCGGGCCCGAGGTTGGCCGACGTGGCCGGCAGGCGGAGGAGCACTTTCGAGGGAGGCACGTCGCGATCCTAGCATTCGAGGGCAGGTTGGGCAACGCGGCGGGGCCGGAGGCGATGGTCAGGAAGGAGCCAGGGGAACGCGCTACCGCGGCCTGAAAGGCCGCGGCATGGTGGAGCGGTTGATTGACCAATTGATATCAACTGTTTTTTTCGCGCGTCTCTGAATCTGAGGAAGGGCGAGGCGAATCTGAGAAATACAATCAGGATGCGTCGGAAAATGCGGGTCATTTTGGGCCTGTCCGTTGGGCGCACGCAAAGGGCTCGCATCGCCTTTGAAGGATAGCAGAGGTAGGGCGAATCTGTAAGGGTTTGGCGGCACTTCTGGCACCGGCGGCAACGCCTTGTCAGCGGCAATGGAAGTGGCTACAATGCGTCCATGCCTGTGCGATCTTTCTTAACGGTCGTGCTTGCGCTTGCTGCTGATCGCGCCTATCATACTTTAGCCGAGCGTTGCCGACTATGTAACTGAGGGGTTGACAAGCGGCCCCAGCCGTCGTACACTCCTTGTGTTACCACCCCAGTCTGTTCTGCAGCTGGGCGAAGGGCCGCCGTAAGGCGGTCTCTTCATATCTGGAACTGCCATTCATGACGACGAACTTCTACATCGACGGCTTCAACCTGTACAACGGCGCAGTGAAATGGACAAAGTACAAGTGGCTCGATATCAACGCGCTCTGTCAGCATCTATTCCCCAATTGCACGATCAACAAGATTCACTACTTCACCGCGCCGGTACTCCGGTTCAAGCATAACTGGGCTGCACCCGACAGGCAGGATGTGTATCTGCGTGCATTACGAACACTGCCTAACGTGGTGATACACAGAGAAGGCTGGTTCGCTTCGCACTCCGTTCGTTTGCCCGTATTTCCTGTCGTCTATGATGCTAATAACTCTCTGATACTCACTGAAGTGTTGAAAATGGAAGAAAAGCGAACAGATGTTGACATAGCGACATGGCTGTTGATCGATTGCTTCGAGGGTGACTCCGATGATGCTGTTGTGATCTCGAATGACTCCGATTTAGTCCCGGCAATTCATGCCGTCAACAGCAGGTACAAGAAGCCAGTGTGGGTCGTCAATCCTCATTTCAACAACAGGCCGCATCGACACCTGGTTGCTGCCGCTTCAGGTCACCACACGAGAATCAACAGATCGGCGTTGGCAGCTTGCCAGTTACCCAATACTCTGACCGATTCGAGCGGCCAGATAACAAAGCCACCAGAGTGGTGAGTGGCAGACTTGCCGCACATGCTACCGGGGCCTCGGCCGGCGTGACAAGGGGACTGCGGTTTGATAGTCTAGAAGCAAGAGCCAACTACCCAAGGAGGACCGATGCCGCTGTTCCCATCGCCCAGGATAGCCGTCATGGAGCTCTTCGGCGTGCTTGGCGCGCCTTCACGCACGGTAGAGCACATCCGCCTCCTCCAGTCCCTGCGTGAGAACGAGTCCATCCGCTCCGTCGTCATCGACATCGACTCGCCGGGCGGGACGGTCGCCGCCTCCGACTACCTCCACCGCTCGGTGCGCAAGCTTGCCGAC
>Ga0315281_10015805_pt1 | contig 10106 bp, 11 predicted proteins | sample YL17G07_0_MG_FD_204540 | JGI IMG/M metagenome (GOLD analysis project Ga0315281, IMG submission 204540) | Sediment microbial communities from Yellowstone Lake, YNP, Wyoming, USA - YL17G07_0 | ecosystem: Environmental > Aquatic > Freshwater > Lake > Sediment | place: USA: Wyoming | collected...
CGTGTTTCTGCTCATCGCATCGCGCAATCCCGATGCGCACAAGAGCATCATCTGGTTCACGGTGTGGTCGAGCGTGGTGCACGGAGCAATTATGGCCGTTCAGTCCATCAACGATAAGTCGGAATTCAGCCATCTGGTGGGCGATGTGCCCGCGCTGTTCCTCATCGCGATCGTCCTTGGCGTCTTGATGCCGCGGGACGCGCAAGCCTGAGCAGGGCAATCCCCCGCATTGACGGCGGAACGCGGGTCTGGCACGGCTAATGCCCCATGGAGCCATCGATGAACGATACCGCCGCGCCGTTGCCACGTCATAAAACGGTCCCCGTCATGGTCGGCCGCGTCGCCGTCGGCGGGGGCGCGCCCGTGGTCGTGCAGTCGATGACCAATACCGACACCGCCGACGTCGAATCGACGGTGCGGCAGGTGGCGGCGCTGGCCCGCGCCGGCTCCGAGATCGTGCGCATCACCGTCGACCGCGACGAGGCCGCCGCCGCCGTGCCGCATATCAAGGAACGGCTGCTCAAGATGGGCGTCGAGGCGCCGATCGTCGGCGACTTTCACTATATCGGCCACAAGCTGCTCGCCGATCACCCGGCCTGCGCCGAGGCGCTCGACAAGTACCGCATCAACCCCGGCAATGTCGGCTTCAAGGAAAAAAAGGACCGCCAGTTTTCCTCCATCGTCGAAATGGCGATCAAGCACGGCAAGCCGGTGCGCATCGGCGCCAACTGGGGCTCGCTCGATCAGGAATTGCTCACCCACCTGATGGACGAGAACGCCAAGAAATCCAATCCCGCTGACGTACGCGCGGTGACGCGCGAGGCGATGGTGCAATCGGCGCTGCTCTCCGCGGCGCGCGCCGAGGACATCGGCCTGCCGCGGAATCGCATTATTCTCTCGGCCAAGGTGTCCGCCGTGCAGGACCTGATCGCGGTCTACCTCGAACTGGCCCGGCGTTCCGACTACGCCATCCATCTCGGCCTGACCGAGGCCGGCATGGGCTCGAAGGGCGTCGTCGCCTCCTCCGCCGCGCTCGGCATCCTGCTGCAGCAGGGCATCGGCGACACCATCCGCATTTCGCTCACACCCGAGCCCGGCGGCGACCGCACGCTGGAAGTGAAGGTCGCGCAGGAACTGTTGCAGACCATGGGCTTTCGCGTGTTCGTGCCGCTGGTCGCGGCCTGCCCCGGCTGCGGGCGCACCACCTCGACCACGTTCCAGGAACTCGCGCGCGAGATCCAGGATTTCATCCATGACTCGATGCCGGCGTGGAAAACGCGCTATCCCGGCGTCGAGGCGCTCAACGTCGCGGTCATGGGCTGCATCGTCAATGGACCGGGCGAAAGCAAGCATGCCGACATCGGCATCTCATTGCCTGGCGCCGGCGAGACGCCGGCGGCGCCGGTGTTCATCGACGGCAAGAAAGCCGCCACCCTGCGCGGCGCGACCGTGGCGGCCGATTTCAAGAAGATGGTGATCGACTATATCGAGCGGCGCTACGGAACCGGCAGCGCCGGCCGCACGGCGGCGGAGTAGGCCGCGACGGTTTTTTTAACCTCCGGCCGCCGCATTCAGCGGGCGGGCCAGTTTGGCTTCTTCCTCGGCGAGCAATTGCTGAACTCTCCGCCGCTGTTCCTCATCCTGCGCCGTGCTCAGCAACTGACGGAAATGCAGGATGTTCTGGCGGATAACGAACTCTTCCATGACCATGACGGGGGCTCCTGGTCCGGCGCGATAAGACTCATCACGTTTAAAAGACTTGTACCGGGCTCTTGACCGGTCAATACGGCATACGCGCCATCGGTAAGACAGCACCGGCAAAAAAATATTTGTTGTTGATGACTGGAATCGGCACGCGATGGCGGGCCATCGAATGGTATTTGGATATGCGGCAATGAAATCGGATTGAGCGTGCGCCTGCGGTTTTGAAATTTTGCGGACTTTTTTGACGCGCCTCCCTCGAGTTTTCCCGCCGTGATGAAGTCAGAAATCTCCGAAAACGAGGTGGCGTGTCCCTTGCGTTTTCCAAATAACTCAACTTGACGTTAATCCTAGTATATCCCTATATTCACACTACCTCGTCCACCCGAGGGGCGCTGTCATGAGGCGTTGCGAGGTTGGGGGAGAGGCGGCGCGCATGGATACGCGTGCCGCGGTGGAGCGCCGGGAGGCGCCGCTCCCCTCCGTCAATGGGGAGCGGAACGCCTCGCAAGCGTTCCGGCGGGCCGATTGCCCGTCAAGGGGCCTCGCAAGCCCCTGGCGCCTCACGCAAGTCGGGTTTACCCGACTTGCGCACTTAAACAGAGCCGATCTCGGGTAAACCCGAGATCGGGTGCGCTCCATTTCCTTTTTAGGGAAACGGAAAAAGGGTGACGGCGCGCCCGCGCCGTTCAAAGAACAGGGATGGCGGAGCGTTGGCTATTTCTTTCACCCTCCCCCTTGAGTGGGGAAGGTCGGCGCGCGAAGCGCGCCGGGGGTGGGGGTGGCAATCGTGAAAACCGGAATCAAAACCGAGAACGAATTAAAACCGAAAACAACTTCACTCAACAACGATCTTGATCTGATTGCCCGCCTTCACGCGGTCGCCGACATCGATGCCGTTGAGCACGCGCAGGCGTTCGAGCGGCCGATCGATCATCATGCGCGCAGCGAGTTTCTCGACCGTGTCGCCCGGCCGCACGGTGACAATACGCAGCCTGAGCGGCTTGGCCCGGTCGATCTCGGAGAGCGTCATGCGGCGAAAAGTGCCGATAGCGTAACGAAATGCGAGATCGGTCGCCGGCGTGCGGTGTTTGGCGGCAAAAATAAAACGATAAATATCGCCGCCGAAGCGCACCACATAAAGGCGAAATGCCCAGTCGTCGCTCTGCGCGGTGGCGGTCGCCGAGGCAAGTCCGTTGATCGGATGCTCGTCGATGGAGCCGCGATCGACATTCTCGATCCAGCCGGAGAGCAGGTAGTCGGTCAGCGATTGATCCGCTGGAATGCGCACGATGTCGAGACGCAGGGCCTGGCTGCCGCCGTCTTTGGCGCCGAGAACGGCCTGCGCGGTATTGTCGAGGCTGAAGCCTTCGGGCGCGGTGAAGGTGAAGCCGAGTTTCGGATGCAGGAAGCGGCGTCCGCGCACGAATCCCTCGCTCGGGTCTTCGCCATAGACGAGGCCATCGAGGCTGGCGACATAGGTCTCGTGCTCGCGTTCGCCGGCGCCGGGAGCGAGATAACGCCGGGCGCTGGTTTGCGCGTTGAGGACGCGCTCGGGCGTCGCCGGATGCGAGGACAGAAAGTCGGGTAGCTGCGGAGTGGGCTTGCTGCGGGCTTTGAGTTCGGCATTGCGTCCCATCGCCCTGAGGAATCGCACCGCGCCATAGGGATCGTAGCCCGCGCGCGCGGCAAGACCGACGCCGAGGGCGTCGGCTTCGAATTCCTGCGAACGCGAGAAGCTCGCGAGCGCTATTTTCGACTTGGCGAGCGCGAGCGCGCCCGTTTCCGGATCGGAAAGCACATCGGTGACCACGCGGCTGACGATGGCCGCCTGCCGCGCCTGATCCTCGCGGATTGCGGCATGGCGCGCGATCACATGCGACATCTCGTGCGAAAGCACGGAGGCAAGCTCGGAAGTATCATTGGCAAGCGCGATCAGCCCGCGCGTGACGTAGAGCTGGCCGCCGGGCAATGCGAATGCATTGATGGCGGGCGAGTTCAGGAGCGTTACCCTGTAGGTCAGGTCGGGCCGCTCGGAGGCGGCGACCAGCCGGTCGACGGTCCGGGAGATCAAGGCCTCGAGCTTTGGATCGTTGTAGGCGCCGCCATAGACGGTGAGGATGCGCTGATGCTCGCGCTGCGCCCCCGGCAGCGTATCGGCTTGCCGCGGCAGCTCGGGCAGCTGGATGGGACGGCTGCCGGGAATCAGGCCGGAGCAGCCGGCAAGAACAAGCACGACCGCCGCGGCCACAGGCATGAAGCCCGCGGCGCGCGCCATCTGGCATAATTTTGTCCCCATCGCCACAGCGCTACTCACCCGGTCTTACTCGCCCTCGGCGATCTCTATTTGCTCCGGCGCAATCGCCTCGATCCACGGGCCCCCGCGTTCCTCGATATAACCGCGCACCCTGATGCGGCGCCCCGACAGCGTCCTTGGTACAACACCGGCGGACAGGAATTTACGCTCGTCCCGCTTCAATATAGTGACGGTAAAGTCCTCCGACCACCGCCGCCCGAAGTTGATATAGATGACGCCGCCGCTCTCGCGCACGGACGCCACCTTGCCCTCGACCAGCGTGAACCGGCCCCGTTCGGCAAGTATTCCGGCCGGATTTTCGGCATTTTTTATGTCATAAAATGGGTCGCCCCATAGGCCCATTTTGGCTGCGCGCGCGGCGTGCTCAGTGGCGAAAAACCCGATAGCGCAGGATTTGCCCCAGACCCGGACGGCGACGCGAGCATGGCCGGCCGCGATCAGCGATTGCTGTACCGATTGTTCCACGCCGCCGCGAACAATGAAAACATGGGCCAGAATACGCCCATAACGGTCGGTCCGTGGTTCGAGATATTTGAGAGCGACATTTTGTCCGCCAATAAGTGCACTGAGGGCCGCGGCCGCCACGGTGCTGAGTGGTTCGTTCGGGCTCACGGGCGCCTCGATGCCGGCAAGCCGCACCTCACGGCCATCGGTAAGAACGAGGGTGAGGGCATCGGCGATGGCGGCAACCGTAACGGCGGTGGCGGCTCCCGACCCGCAATCGGACGCGATACTTCCCCTGCGCTCTTCGGCGCAAATGTTCGTTGTTGCCACGATGAGGATAGCAAGAACAGGAAGCAGCAGCCCGAAGACGCGACCGCAGGTCATAGTCAAACCGATCAAGGCATTCGCCTCAGACTGAATGGCGCCAATTCCATGCTGCATTGTTGGATGCAGGCACGCAATATGGTGCTCGGAGGTCATCAGCCAGCTTGCTGCAATATGATGAGCATTCTTGCTCATCCTGGCCACGCGGAATCCGTCATGACGTTGCCAGCGAAAAGTGTAAGGATGACCCTCGGTTTGCCACGAGCGAACCACAGGCGGGGGCTGGTCTGGCTACTATCGTTGGCGAGATTTCCTTGTGAAATTTTGTCTTTATTCTATTAAATCGTGCTCTTCTGAATTAATGTGCCGGCGCAAAGAGGGTCGGCGCTGAAGTGGACATCTCACGAGTCCGCGACTTTCCGGCCACGCATGCGCCATGGCACGGTCCCGTAGCTCAGCAGGATAGAGCAGCGGTTTCCTAAACCGAAGGTCGGAGGTTCGACTCCTCTCGGGACCGCCAATCATTTTCAGCTGAACCCGGCAGCCCAATGTTTAACTTGCAAAAGTGCCGGTAATTCGGGCCGTTAGAGTTATAATGACAGGTTACGGAACCTCAATCGCTTTAAAATCCCGCCAATGCCGGACGGAGAGGGTATTCGGGGCACACAGACATCTCGCGCGAAGCTTCTTGAGTCGAGGCAAGAAGTGATGGTCGTGTCACTCCAGATCGGCACCGCAGCAAGCTATTATAGCGCCGACTATTATCACGGAGGAGAACGCAAGCGCGCGCGAGTTGGTTTGCACGATCATCGCAATTTGGCCTCGTGGATGGCGGCGAGGTCGACCTCGAACAATTTTATCAGCTGCACGCTGGGCTCACTCCCGATGGCCAAGCATTGCTCATGACGACCGGACGCGAGGTCGACGGCGTCGACATCACGTTCTCGCCGGCAAAGAGCGTGAGCCTCGCATATGCGCGGCGCAGGGTTCTCGGTTTTGAGGCAGATCAATACGCGCCCCTTCTCGGAAGTCGATGATATTTTGTTTCGAAGGTTGCCCGACATGCAGCTCACGGGTCAACAACTAGTCAAGACATACCGAAGCATGCGCACCATCTGGGAGTTCGAGGAGCGCGTGCACGAGGAGTTCGCCACCGGGCAGATCCTCGGCTTCGTGCATCCCTATGCCAGCATGCACCGCAGCCACCGCCATTCGATCGAGGAAGGGGCAGAGTCATGAACAGTTTCTGGATCGTCATCCTCAGCGTGGTGACCATTTATTTGACTTACAACCTGTACGCCAAACGCATCGACCGGAACGTCATCCAGTCCGACGCCAAACGGGCGACCCCGGCCCGGATGTACATGGATGGCGTCGATTTCATGCCGACCAGCCGGAACATCCTCTTCGGGTTTCACTTCAAGGCGATCGCGGCCGCTGGGCCCATCGTGGGACCAATTACCGCCGCAAATATCTGGGGGTGGGCGCCAGCACTGGCCTGGCTGATCCTGGGCGTCAGTTTCATCGGCTGGGTGAGCGACTACTCCGCCATCATGGTCGCGGTGCGGAACGACGGAAACAGCCTGTCGGCGATCGCGCACCGGCTCATCGCTCCCCGCACGCGCACGATCCTGTTCGTATTCATCTTCTTCTACCTGCTGCTGCTGGCCGGCGCGTTCGTCGGGATCCTGGCGGCTATCCTGTCCGCGCGTCCGGACGTCCCGTTCGGCATCGTGATGCTCGCCCTGATGGGACTTCTCGCCGGCCAGATGATGTACCGCTGGAAGATGGGGATTACCGCCGTCACGTTCCTCGTCGTCGCCATTACCCTCGGCGCCATGGCGGTCGGACCGATGGGGCAGCAGCGGGACGCGCGTGGCGCGCTGGTGAACGGCCCGGTGGCGTCCGCCGTGGCATGGGTGAACGACAAGGTGGACGGTATCACCGGCCACCAGCCGCTCTTCACGGTCGTGGACCCGACGCTGGCTGATCCGAGGATCCCCGCGCCGCGCACGGACGGCACACGCCCGACCACGCCCGCGTATGACGCGGCCACCGGCCTGCTCAAGACACTCCCGAATTACCTCTTTTGGATGGTGTTCCTGTTCGCCTTCAGTTATCTGGGGGCCAATCTACCGATCTGGCGGTTCGCGCAGCCGGTGAACTACATCGGCTTCTGGATCATGTTCATAACCATCCTCCTCAGCGCGGTGGGGATGGTGGCCGCGCCGCTCTTGGGAACGAAGGACGCGGCGGGCAACCTCATCGGCGCATTCGCGTTGCCCGCCATCAAGGACCTCGGCTTCGCGATCGAGGCGGGCAAGGCGTGGCAGCCGCTGTGGCCGATGCTCTTCGTGACCATCGCGTGCGGCGCCATCTCGGGCTGGCACGCCCTCGTCGGCTCGATAGGGACCGCGCGGCAGCTTGAATACGAGACGGACGGTCTGCCCGTCGGCGCGGGCGCGATGTTCGGAGAGAACACGCTGGCGCTGCTGTCGCTCACCGCCGTCTCCATCGCGGGTGTCGGCGGCGGCGGCGGCCGGTTCGCACTAGGGGTCGGCAAGCTCGTGTACGCCGGAACCTTCGGGCTCATCCCCGAGATCTACGGCACCGCGCTCGGATTCGGCACGTTCGTGATGATCGTGCTCACCGTAACCATATTGGTCTTCCGTGTCATGCGCGTGACGCTCACCGAGTGGGTTGGCGACGCCATCCCGCTCGTGCGGAACACGCACGTGTCGAGCATGATCTCGATGGTCCTCACGGCCGCGCTCGTGCTCACCGGCACGTGGGTCTATCTCTGGCAGATGTTCGGCGCCTCCAACCAGCTGATGGCGGCCCTGAGCCTCCTCGTGGTGTCGGTGTGGCTCAAGTCGGAGAACCGCAACCCGACCTACGCCCTGCTACCGATGATCTTCATGTACGTAACCACGCTGGCGGCCACCGCCGTCACGGCGCGGAACCTCTACGTGACGATCGCGGCGAACCCGAAGATGACGGGGCTGCCCGTGGCGGGTGCGTGGGCCATGATCGCGGTCTCCGCGCTCTTATTCGTCGCGGCCGTCCTCATTGGATGGGACGGGTACAAGGCCTACCTCCGTTACCGCGCGACACCCGGGCCGCGGGTCCCGCGTTCGGCGGTTGCGCCGCCCGTGGCATAGGTGGACCGGATCGTGTCAGGCGAACGCGCGTTCGGCGATGGCATGCACGGCTTCGAAGAAGTCGCGCGCGGGCTGCCGCCGATCGGGGAGGGAAACGTGAAGCTGGAAGTTCGGCTCGGTGCGGCGCACGGACAGCCGCCTCACCACCAGCCCCGCCCGCTGGGCCAGCGCCAGCAGCGCGTCGGCATGTTCGAGTGCCGCAGCGCTCGCGTGATGCACGACCACGCCGCCGGGAACTTCGGCCTGGCGCAGCCGCCACTCCTGCGGCACGCGTGGGAGCGCGTCGCGACCGGACCAGCTCGCGGGGTTGAGCGCTTCGAGCTCGACCGCCGGGGCTTGGCGCAGCACGCCGCGGACGATGAGCGTGTCGCGTCGGCCGCGGCTGCGGCCGAGCGCCCACATCCAGGGCACATCGCGCGGCTCAAGGAAGATGACCACCGTCACGCTGGCGAACGGGGCCTTGCCGTCGCGGATAACCATCTCGATCGCGGTCGAGCCCAGCCAGCGCACGGTGGTGCGCCCGCCGAGCGCCGGCAGGCCTCCCTGCATCCAGCGCATGAGCGCGCGTCCCTTGCGGACGTTCCAGATCGTGCCGGCGGCGAACCAGGCGACGACCGCGACCGCGGCGATAGCGATGAGCTCTGTCATGGCGGACGGGATGATAGCACGCCAGGCGCCCGGCGGTGGAGCCAGGCGCTGCGTGAATTCCTGTACGGGATGAGCGGCTATGAGATCGCGCAGCAGGCGCTGGAGATCCGCGCCTCGATGGAGACGCTGTTCATCCTCGGCATATTCGGCGACATGCTCGGCGTGCCGATCCTGCCGCCGTACTACGGGCTACGCCTGCTGCCCTGGGTGGTGCCGCAGATCGAGACGTGGAAGCGCCGCGTCCTGCGCGAGCGTGAGCTGGGCAGCGACCACGAGCATCACCTGCACGGCCTGTGAGGGAGACACGGAAATGACCGATCAAGATAAGGAAGCGGCTGGGAAAAGCGTGTGGCAGGCCATCCGCGAGACCATCTACGGCATGGCCGCCCACGACATGAGCCGCGCCGCGCTGCGCACGCGCGCGTCGATGGAGCACCTCTTCATCCTCATCACGATGGGCGACTTGCTGGGCGTTCCGATCCTGCCGCCGTACTACAGCCTGCGGCTCCTACCCTACGTCGTGCCGCAGATAGCCACGTGGAAGCGGCGCATGTTGCGTGAGAAGGATGTCGCGGACGCGATGTTCTAGGGGGCGATGATGGGATTCAAGGATATGTTCCTGCAGCATCCCGAGCGCCGGTACATCATGTTCGGTGGCGGGGGCGGAGTTGGCAAGACCACCTTCTCCGCAGCGGCGGCGTACTGGCTCGCGAGCCAGGGCAAGAAAGTGCTCGTGTTCTCCGTCGACCCCCAGGCGTCGCTCACTGACATCTTCAAGCGCGACATCTTCGGCAAGGGGCCCGTAAAGATCATGGACAACCTCTGGGCCCAGGAAATCGACTCGGACAGCCACATCCGGAAATACCAGCAGGAGATCCGCCAGAAGATCCTGGACATGTACGGGCTGCCGGCTGTGCCCGAGGAGATCGAGCGCTACATCCAGGCGGCGAGCGCCGAGCCTGCGATGGAGGAGAGCGCAATGTTCGACGCCGTGGTGGACGTGGTCATGAAGGGCGACTACGACTACTACATTTACGATCTCGTCCCCCTCGGTCACGCGCTTTACTACTTGTCGATGGCCAAGGTCTACGACGAGTGGATCAACAAGGTCACCAAGCTGCGGGAGGAGATGCGCGAGTACGAGGAGATGGTGAGCCGGCTCCGGCGCGAGAAGGAGACCGAGCAGGACCAGATCCTCCAGGAGCTGCTCTACATCAAGAACCGCATCAACACATCGGCCGGGATCCTCACCGACAAGACGAAGACGGCCTTCTTCTTTGTGGTGATCCCGGAGGCCGGGATCATCGACGACACGCAGAAGGCGGCCCGGATGTTCGCGCAGTTCAACGTGCCAGTCGCCGGGTACGTGGTGAACCGGGTCATCCCGCGCGAGTTGCTGGACCAGAACATCCCGGAGTACCTGCGCCGCCGCATCGCCATGCAGGATCAGCACATGGGCGACATGCGGAAAGCCTTGGGCGACCAGGTGTTGGCGCTGGTGCCGGAGATGG
>Ga0315281_10015806_pt1 | contig 10106 bp, 8 predicted proteins | sample YL17G07_0_MG_FD_204540 | JGI IMG/M metagenome (GOLD analysis project Ga0315281, IMG submission 204540) | Sediment microbial communities from Yellowstone Lake, YNP, Wyoming, USA - YL17G07_0 | ecosystem: Environmental > Aquatic > Freshwater > Lake > Sediment | place: USA: Wyoming | collected...
TAAATTCCTCTTTTAGTTGTGTTTTCATTTCCTCTACTGATATTGTTTGATCAATGACTTCAATTTTCTCGTAAATCATAAGATAAGGCTCAGTTCTTTTGTAGAATTTAGGATAATCGTCTTGATTTCTGATGTATTGGCCTAGATACTGCTTGTGACCTAGTAGAGAATGACCCCATGAATCATCTATGGCTTTTGTCGCTTGTGTTCCCGTATAGGAACGAAATGAATGAAGTGTCTTTTTGTATCTTCCATTATGCTCGTATCTTTCAGTTAAACCAACTTTCTTTCTTAAACTGTCAAAGTTCTGCCATTCTGCATCAGCACTTTTTTCAGGTGTTGGGCTAGTTGCAAATACAATATCATCGTCTTTTAGAGTTTCAAGTTTCTTAATCAATAATGGAGCTGTTTCCCTTGTAACATAAGTTGTTCTTGCTTTCTTTGTCTTTGTATATTTTGCAAGAAGATGTATCTCTATTGGGGTTTTTGTGATATCAACGTCTTTTTTCTTGAACGAACAACATTCCTCGATTCTCATAGCTGAATCTTTTAGTGTCATATAGAGCAGTTTTTTCTTTGGGGGAGAATTATCAATTAACATTCTTACTTCTTCATGTGTGAATGGTTCAGGGTCTTCATCTACCTCGACTTTTGGAATTTTCATTCGTTTTTTCAAGATATTTCTGCTAAGTTCAACCTTAAACGAATCTTCAATATACATAACAAGATTTTGAGTATAAACTCTGACAGTTGTCGGGTATCTTTTTTTCATAGGTCTTGTATAACGTGTCTTCTCATTACCCCCGACTATCTGCAAATCCAGGTGATCAATTAACAACCAATCAGCGAATTGTTTTAGTAAAATGTAGATTCTTTCATTACTGCCCTCTATTTTGACAGTTTCCTTTAGATCAGCAAGAAGACTATCGCCTTTTTTCTGATAAACATCAGTAGTAAAGTAATTGAATTGACTAAGAACTGTGTCATATTTTGAACGCTCTTTTTCTGGAAGTCTATCAAAAAAGTTCTCACTTGTGTTGTGGTCTACAATGTAGCTCATAAAGGAAGTTATGATATATCACTAATAAGAAACAGTAAAGTTTAGAGTTTGCACTATTTTTGTGTAGTAAAGTATTAACTATTGTATACTTTTCAGTTTCTTATTAACGAAAACTCATGCCCAGAGTGTATGAGTTACAACAGGATGAGAACACAAAAGAGAGTGTTCTAGATAGTCTTGGCATCTAACAAGCAACATTATCTACGACACGGTTCTTAATCAGTTCAGTTTTTTACTCCTGACGTATATCAGAAAAAAGGTGAAAATATCCTTACGGATCTTACGAAATATATCAAACAGAATTAGCAGTAATGAAAGAATCTAACATTTTGATTAAAAAATTTATTCAATGATTACTAACTGATCACCCAAATTTGCAAATAATTGTAGAGGGAAGTCCATTCCAATATCAATCACAATTGGGGTTTGAAAAAGACGAAGAAATATAGTAATTACTTAAGCGCGAACATTGTATGTAATTCAATACACATACCGCCCCTTAAGTTCATACAAAATTAAAATCAACTATGAAAGATACAAGTGTGGTCAGATCTGCTGATAAAAAAACATCTACCATCACCAAAGCAACAACACAATCCAAATACATGGGCTTGCAAAATAAGACAATTGAAGAACAACGATTAAAGCTCGCACTAGACCTACGTATAATGAATGGAAAAGATGCAACAAAAATCAGAACCTAAACTTTTTTGTTTTCCAGTGTTTAATTTCATATTTTTGAGAAAAAATAGGTAAAATTGCTCAATTTCGAATTGTGATTTTGGAAGATTTAACAAAGAAATAAAAATTACGACGATGCAACAAAATATTGACTTCATATAAGATATCAAAATATTATCCAAAGAGAATGATGACAGATTGAAGACAAGCAGAAAATGGATGTTTTTTGTATTACCAGCCAGTATAACCGCAGAGGGGTTGCATATTGTCATACCCTTGTATGTTCTTTTTCTTGGGGGTAACGTAGTAGATGTTGGTATTGTAGTAGGACTTCATTATGCACTATCAGCAATAGGTGCAATTTTTTGGGGAAAAATTATTGACAAATACCACATAAAGAGAGCAATATTGTTTATTTGTTTTTCAGCAATTACAATTTGTAGTATAGGATTATTTTTCACAGTTGATTTAAATTTAGTTTTTATAATTTCATCAGTCGCAGGATTTTTCATCATTGGGAAAAACCCAGTAACACAAATTCTAGTAATGGAATCAGTGCCAAACAATCAATGGAGCAAACTATTTACACAAATTTCAATCATAACTAGTTTTGGAAGTCTGACTGCATTTTTAGTGGGTTCTATTTGGGACACATTTTTTGATCTTAGACCATACTTTCTTTTTTGCGCTATTGTAAGTGCAACTGCAACAGTTCTAAGTGTTGGAGTAGGCAGTAAAAGCACCATAGAAAGACACACAATAGTGCATTCAATACATGGAATAAGACATATTTTTGATCACACCAGGATGAATTTTCAATTTATCTTTACTAAAATTCCTCATCCACATGATTTTAAACCAATTATATCAATTTTCCAAAGAAAAATGTCTCATGAGATAGGGATACTTTTTCTTACAAATTTCTTATTTTATTTTGGAAGTAATATTTTCTTTACAGCATTTATACCGTTTCTGAAAAAATTCGATTTTACAAATTCAGAAGTTTTTCTAGTGTACATGATTCAAACAATGGTGTTACTTACAATATTTTTCTTTGTTCCACGCTTGATTTCAATTATTACAGAAGAGCGCGCAACACAGATATCATATTTGCCAAGAGTTCTAGGAATTATCGTAGCAGCATCATTAATTCCCAATATGACAGGAATTAATTCACTTTTGATGGCAGTGATTTCATCATGTTTGATGGTTTCAGCATTTTCTATTTTCAGTGTTTCAAATTCAATAATTATTTTCAAAGCAATTCCCAAAGGTTTTGAAGGAACATATCTAGGAGTGAATAGTTTCATGACAGGAATAGGGATATTCTTAGGAGCGTTAACCGCAGGCTATGTTTCAAACGCCATAGGTTATTCAGTAGCATTTGCCATAGCAGTTTGCATAATATTGTCGTCACTAGTAATGTTTAGAATTTATTTGAAATACAGATTGTCTCATCGAATTGTCTAAAATCACAATGTCGTTAGTTTTTTCTGGATAAAAATTCGAAATATACAAAATAATTACATCACAATTAAAAACAGATAAAATTAAAAAATAACTAGTTCATCGAGTATGGTACATCATAAAAATTAATGATAAATAATTAAACTGTTGGACAGAACAATGTAATTGAAAAACATACATCGCATTAGCCATATAATAAACTCAATGCAGATATGTTATCATTTGATAGGTAGTGATTAGACTGGTCTAATATTGGAAACATAATATTGTTAATATTTTTAGAGTGCTCTAATCCTAAACTGTGACCAAACTCATGACACAGTATTTTTTCAAAGTCCACATCATTTAGATTTTTGGAATTATATATTGTAATATATGATTTGACTATATTGTTTTTATTTAGATCAAACTTTGTAAAACCATCAAATTTTGATGAACCATCTTTAAGATTAATTATGATCATATTTGATGGTTTTTCATTATCTGTAAAAATCAGTCTAAGTGGCGTGTTATCTGAATATGGAATTTGATCTAACGCGCCTTGCCAGCCTTCAAAATAGTTTTGATGATCTAACATGACTGATTTTTCTGACATGATGACATCATCAATGATTGTCTTTTTACTCTCTGAGATTTCTGATTCTGAATTTATTAAAACATATATGGTTTTTTGAGAATCAAGATTCCAAGGCAGATGTGCTTTTGTTTCTATTTCTTCTGCAAATGCTATATGTGGATAGATTATAATTAATAATAATGCAAAAACAAGAATTTTTCCCACATTTGGAAATTAATCTATTTTAATGATAAATCGCAGCATGTATTTTCTTATGACATACAGAAAAATCAATAATCTATAAAATAATGAAAAATCACTTTTTTGAAAAAATCATCTATTTTAGGCTAAATACAACATAGCCTGAAAATAGAACATTATATTTGGTCTATCGATGTTTACCTGAACTAATCTTTAAGATTTATGAAATACATATCGTGAATTTTTATGTAGCAAAATGGTTATCGTTTTTACTGATTATTGATAAACTCTTACACTTTGACCAAAATACAAATTACCAGAAACCACATAATACAACCATGAAAGTCGTTAAATCTCACAAAACTACGTTAAAAAATTAATTATAATCTAGTATCTTGGAGTAATACCGAGTCGTGACTTTGAAGAGACTGCAATTATAGACACTATTGCCACAACCAAAATCATTACTGCGATTGATCCAAATTCTGGCACAACTACACCATTGTCTATCTCTATTTGTACAGACTGTTTATGCTCTGATGAAAGGCCTTGATTTGCAGTAATAGTGTAAAATCCATTTTCTTTCCACATTGATCCTCCAGATATGATTTTTGTTGAAAATTTGCCATCTGTACCTGGTGTGACTTGTGCAATTGAAATCAAGTTTCCATTAGGTGAAGTCACGGTAAATGTAATATCTGTTGTAAAACTGGTGGTACTTCCAGTTACAATAATATTATTATCGCCAACGGTAGTTTCAGTCGAGAGAGTGATAGCACTGGGTTGTGGATTAGTTATTTCAGGTTCTGGTGATTGAATTGGAGAACCTTTTGGTGAGACAGTGGAACCAATTACTGTAAATTGTATTTGTGCAGTCTTTTCTGTATCTTCATGACTTGCAATTACTGTATATACACCATCCTTGAAACTTGGAAGTTGTGGCTGAATCAATCGTTTGAACACACCATCATTATCAAATTGTAATTTTGGCGAATATACAATATCCCCATCAGGAGAAATGACTGTCAGGGTAACGGGTTTGAAACTAGACACACCGGTTATCTTACCAATAACCAATACAGAATCCAAAGAGTGTATTTCAGTTTGAGAAGTACTCAATTCAATCATTGGTTCTGCAAAAGCAGAGAGTGGAATAGACATTGCAACTAAAACCAGTAATGTAATCTTGAGCATTTAATTTATGAGGAACTGTTTGTATATTAATTATCCTATACAAATTAATGATGATCTTCTTATCTATGGTTTAAAACAAAAATGGGATTTTTTAGAAAAAATTACATGTCATCTCAGACACCCATAATACATCAAAAATGATGCAATGTCAAGAAATGCAAAATCTAAACTCCAATCTGGTTAAATGGGTGATTTGTAATATCCTGATGTATGTGGGCATGTAGTTCTTGCTTGAATGTAAGGTCGCATCTATAACATTTCCATGATTTCATATTTGTTAGAGGATGATTTTGAATATAACAACAACGTAGAAATCATCCATAGTAATAATCAGTGTCTGCAAAATACAATATTAGTAACTAAATACCAATTATTCCTAAATTAGATAATTCACTGCCAATACCGTATCCAATTAGAGCGATTCCAGTACCTAGTCCTGCCATTTCCAGACCCCCAACTATTTTGTTTGTATTTGCCATTTTTGATTTAATCACACCAACAGTAAAAGAGGTAGAAATACTAATCCCTATTGCAACAAAAAGTGCATCCAATCCAGAGAGAAAAAAGAATGGCAGTATAGGCAACATTCCACCAATTAGAAAAGAAACAAACATCCGCAGTGCACTTTTTAGAGGACTTCCTGCAATATCCAAATTCAAATTTAGTTCTTCTGTGAGCATTGTATCAAGCCATACTTTCTTATCAGAAGTTATCTTATCTACAATCATTTCAAGTTCTTTTCCCGAAAAACCCTTAGCTTTGTAAATATCTTCTATCTCTCTTCTTTCATCATCTGGCTTATGTTCAATTTCCCATTTCTCACGTTCAATTTCTGATGTCAGTAGTTGTCTTTGGGTTTTTACTGCAAGATAGTTTTGAACAGCCATTGCTTTTGCACCAGTAAACATTCCAACTAATGCAGCAAGAACTATTATGTTGGCTGAAACATCAGCCCCTCCAACCCCAGCAGTAATACCTAGTGAGGTATTTATTCCATCACCAAAGCCAAAAACAAAATCTCGCATAGCACTTGATTCCTTAAGATGTGGTTCAAGATGTCGGGGTTCAGATATTTCTCGCAACAGATATGTTTCTAGATATCACCTTAATGGAGTTTTTGATATTTTGAGTTAAATTTTTCTAGAGTAATGAATGCAGGATTAATTTTATCTTGGTGAAAAAATCTAGTTAAAAATGATGATTGTCTGATTCATCAATGATTTTGTTGGAATTACAATGCTTTCATTTTTATCATTTGTCACAATAACATGTAGTAAATGTGATGCAGTGACAGTTCCAGTAACTTCACCAATTTTGACTTTTTGTCCTACTTTAAGGATTGAGCGTTGAGTTGATGCACCCATTATTGCTGCAGGTAGTACGTCTTTTAATGTAAATCCTAATCCTACTGCAATTGATGCACCTATAGCAATTGCAATACTCCAGGCAAATGCAGATACAAGAATTGGAATAATTGTCTCTCCAACGCCTAGTTGTGTGAAACCTATTGCAAATACTATACCGTAAATAACTGCCTTGATTATTGCTATGATAATTCGTGGACTGGCAATCTGATGATCTAATAATTGGTGCTCAATCCATTTGCTAACAAAGTTAACAACAATAGAGCCAATTACAATAATTAATACAAATGCAAGGAGATTAGGAACCCAAAGCCATAAACTCGTAAGTGCAAATGAAAGTTGTTCAAACTGTAATGCGTTAACTGCTGCAACTATGAAAAACAAATAGACAAACCAACGAATTGTGGCTGAAATTAGTTTTACTGAGTTAAATTTGTTATATACACCCTCTACAACATGTAGTTCTTGGTTTTTCTGACTAGTTTTTTGGAGTATATTTGTTGCAGCTTTAGTTGTGGCTCTACCTACTAATTTACCAGCTATGAAGCCGATTACAAGTAAAATTGCCGCCGCAATTATTTTTGGAGTGCTGTCTGCAACACTTACTGCAAATTCTTTTAGTGCATCACCTGTTGGGACATAGATTCCTTCAAGAAAAGTTTCTTGTGCAAATACGGAATTAAAACTAATTAAAATTAACGAAAATGATAAAATAGCAAGTAAATAATTTTTTGAACTTTGCATTACTTTTTTCAAACTATTAATTGAATTATTATACCTTACGACTTCAAGATGTGAGCTAAACAACGTCTTTGCATTCACATTTTTTTTGTTTATCCGATCTAGTATACTTGAGTTTATGACACACTTGGCAGTATAATTGATTCGTCATGTCAGATCATATACGAGATAGTATTTCCATCTTTATTTTCTTGTTTTTAATGATCTCAAAACATAAAATTAGTTTATTTTTTCATTAGTAATGTATTTTGTACTTTATGAAAACGGTTAATGATATTTTATTTTACTTCAAATTCTTTTAGATCTACTACGATCTTAGTTGGAGACAACATCATGTCTTGTACGTGTAAAGGGGATTAGATCAAAATATTTCACATAAAATATCAAAAATATTTTTGAATTTTGCGCCGTTTCTATATTTGTAAACTGTATTTCCGGTGACTGTTTTTGGATTTTCCTCAAGAGAAACGATCAAATTTAGAGAGATGGCTTTGGAGATGAAAGTATCAGTGCATTTACCAATAGAAACTAAGGTCTACGTGGTATTTACAGAGGTTCTTTTGCCTTTTCAAGGTCAGCGAGTTTATAATCATAATTAATACCAATCATTTTTGCAAATGTAGATTCAGTTGATCATTTTAGAGGAATTTCACAGTATATTCGCATTAAATGGAGAGTATTCCACATCATACAGTTTTGACCTGTTTTCATTGATTTTGATTGCAAGACTTTCAAGAAATTCTAAGCAGGGTTGTTTTTTGACACTATTTGATTATTCTAGTCCAATAGAGTTTGATGAAGAAATTCCAGTTGGGGTTGATGGGAATTTGTCCCCGATACGATTCCCAGCTACTGCCGCTGCCTCTTTCAGGATACTTTCAGTTTCCTCATTAGATACACCATCAGATTCAAAGCTTCCTTCAAATGAACCAGAGATGGATTCATTTAGAATGCCAAATAATGATTCAAATTCACGACTTACTTCAGGCATGATTCTTCCTAAAGCTGGTTTTAATGCATTCATAGTTGCAAGAATTGGTCGTAGTGAAACCATTGCATCACCTAAATCTTGAACTGTAGATAATCTAAGATTAACTTGTTCTAATGACAATTTAAGAGTGGTTAGAATTTTTTTATTTTTTCTTAATTCTACTAATTCGTTTGCAAGTACTTTACCAGTTGTTGAGTCGTGGTTCTTTTTTGCCAATACAATTCTATTAAATAATTTTGCATCTTTATCATCTAAACTTTTTACTTTGTAATCAAGGGAAGATACTGTTCTAGTTAATTGTACAAGAGAATTTTGAATTCTTGGTTTTAATGCTGCTTCTTTTTTTAGCCCATGAAGATGATCTGAGAGTCCTTTTGATTGTGGGTTATTCCAATTCTGTTCCATGAAATTCTATTTTACGTCATAAAACAAGATCATAATTAGAGGGGTCTAAGATATTACACAAAAAAGATAGTTTTAGGGTATTTTAGTAATTTGAGACAGGGTACAATCAAGAAATTTCATGAATCAATATATTGAACAAACAGGCATGATTTGTATGAACAAGTCTTTTGAGAGACCTGATTGGGATGAATATTTTATGCTTCAAGCAGAATTGGCTAAACTTCGCTCAAATTGCATGACTAGACAGGTAGGTGCCGTAATTGTACGTAAAAACAGACAGCTGGCAACAGGATACAACGGAACACCACCAGGAATCAAAAATTGTTTTGATGGAGGATGTAAACGATGTCAACTAAGAATGGAAGGAAAGATAGAATCAGGAGCATCATTAGATAGATGTCTTTGCAATCATGCAGAAGCTAATGCCATAATGCACTGCGCAATTTTAGGAATTGAAGCAGGTGTTGCAGGGGCCATACTATACACTACATTTGTTCCATGTTTAGAATGCACAAAGATGGCAATTACAATTGGAATTAGAAAATTTGTCTGTCTTGATTCTTATCCAGAAACAGATTTTGAATTATTAAAAGAAGCAGGTGTTGAAGTTGTTCATCTGGATAAAAGCAGAATTAGCAAATGGGCAAAAGAACTAGTTAACAAATATGAAAATTCCATCTAAGTGATCACATGCAGATTAACGTTAAAGAAACAGAAAAGATCACATCAATGCCGCCATCAATGCTAGTGTCCGCAACATATGACAACATAACAAGAACTGCAGTGTTAAAATTCTATGAACCAACGTCACAGAAATTAATTTTATGGCATGATGAAACAGGACACAAACCGTACTGTTACTCCAGACTATCTCCAGATGAATTAGACTTTCTGCAAGAAAGAGATGATATTTTAGAAATTAAAACAGTGAAACGTCATGATTTGATGAAAGATGAAGAAGTCAACATGTCAAAAATAACAGTAGCTGACCCACTTACAATTGGAGGAACTACTGGAGACAAAAGCATCAGAAACATAATAGAGACATGGGAATCAGATATCAAATATTATGAGAATTATCTGTACGATAGATCATTAATTGTTGGAAAATATTATGAAATAGTAGATGGAAAAATAAAACCACATGATTTAGAAATATCAAGCGAGGTCAGACTTGCTCTGAAAAGTTTGTTGTGGGATAAAGTTGATAGCGAAAATATGGTGGACCCAAAGGAGTTCAAAGAATTAATTTCAGATTGGGCAGATTTACTGAATCAGCCAATTCCTAGAATCAAAAGATTGAGCGTAGATATCGAAGTTGAGGCGGAGATTGGAAGAATTCCAGACCCAAAGATTGCAGAAAAAAAAGTCACCGCGATTGGACTAAAGGGGACAGACGGTTTTGATCAAATTTTTGTGCTAAGAACTGATGGTACGGATGAAGGA
>Ga0315281_10015807_pt1 | contig 10105 bp, 12 predicted proteins | sample YL17G07_0_MG_FD_204540 | JGI IMG/M metagenome (GOLD analysis project Ga0315281, IMG submission 204540) | Sediment microbial communities from Yellowstone Lake, YNP, Wyoming, USA - YL17G07_0 | ecosystem: Environmental > Aquatic > Freshwater > Lake > Sediment | place: USA: Wyoming | collected...
CTGCTGCCGCCGACCGTGTGGCTGGTTCTGTTCTTCACCTTGCCGCTGGTCATCGTCTGGGTTTACAGCTTTGGCCAACGTGGCCCGCTCGGCGAGACCCTGTTGGCGTTCTCGTTCGCCAATTATGAACGGGCCTTGGAGTGGCTCAGCCTTTCCATTGTGCTGAAGTCCGTCTGGTTGGCAGCTATTACCACGGCCCTCTGCCTGGTCCTCGGCTTTCCCCTGGCCTTGGGCATCGCCTTTGCTCCGGCGCGGCACCGAAACGTGTTGTTGCTGCTGGTCATTCTGCCGTTCTGGACCAACCTGCTGATCCGCACCTATTCCTGGATCGCGGTGCTGCGTACCAACGGCTACGTCAACTTGGCCCTGGAATGGGCGCACGGCATGCTGGGCAAGGGCTTGAGCGTATTCGGGCTGGTCGATGCCCTGGGGACGTTTCAACCGCTGCCGCTGCTCTACAACCAGACCGCTGTCGTCGTCGGTCTGGTCTATGTCAACCTGCCCTTCATGGTGTTGCCGCTCTACGCCACCCTGGAAAAACTGGACAAGTCTTATCTTGAGGCCAGCCTCGATCTCGGCGCCGGGCAATGGCGAACCTTGTTCTTGGTCACGGCGCCACTCTGCTTTCCAGGCATCTTCACCGGCGTATTATTGACCTTCATCCTGGCGATGGGATCGTTCCTGACGCCGGATCTTCTTGGCGGCACCGACAGCATCATGATCGGCAACCTTATCGCCCAGCAATTCGGTCCGTCGCGGGATTGGCCGTTCGGTTCGGCGCTATCGTTCGTCCTTATGTACGCAACGTTTGTTTTTCTCTGGATCAAGGCCGGTGTCGGCAAGCGCGCGGAAGGCGTTTCGTTCTAACATGACTCGATCGCGCTTTTCTCGCCGCCGCATTTTGGCCCCGCTCGAATACACCCGCAGGACATGGATGCATGTCGTATTCGCGGTCAATTTCATCTTTCTCTATTTTCCGATCCTGGCGTTGATTGCCTTCAGCTTCAACGACAGCAAGAGAAACATCACCTGGCAGGGATTCACGCTTAAATACTACGCCAAAGCTTTCCACAACGCCTCCCTGCAGGACGCTTTCCTCAACAGCCTGATCATCGCCTCCATCTCAACCGTGGTTTCAACCATCCTGGGCACCATGTTGGGCCTGACGCTTCATCGCTATCGATTTCCCGGCAAGGCGGCATTCGACGGCTGGATTCACCTGCCCATCGTCATTCCTGAAATCTGCATGGGCGTCGCCATGCTGGCGTTCTTTGCCTGGGTCCACATACCCCTGGGCCTGACCACGGTGACCATCAGCCACATCGCCTTCAGCGTGCCTTTTGTCGCCGTTGTGATTCGGGCGCGCATGGCGGGTTTCGATGAATCGCTGGAGGAGGCTTCGCGCGACCTTGGCGCCAGTCAATGGCAGACCTTTTGGAACGTGACCTTTCCTTATCTGGTGCCCGGTGCCGTTGCCGGAGGATTGTTGGCGCTATCCCTCTCGCTTGATGATTTCGTCATCACCTTTTTTACCTCCGGACCCGGCTCCACCACCTTTCCGATCAAGATCTACTCTATGGTCCGTTTCAGCGTGACGCCGGAGGTCAACGCCGCCTCCACCATGCTGATCCTGCTCACCCTGACCTTGACCGTTATCGCCATGACCATTCAGGCCCGCAGCACAAAGTCCCAATCATGACCGACAAAGCCGGCATCATTTCTATTCGCAACGTCACCAAGAGGTTTGGCTCCATCGCGGCCGTCGATGCCGTGTCCCTCGATATCGTCGAGGGTGAATTCTTCGCTCTGCTCGGCCCCTCCGGCTGTGGCAAGACGACACTTTTACGCATGCTGGCCGGGTTTGAAATCGCCAGCGACGGCGAGATAGAGATCGCCGGGATTCCAATGCTGGGCGTGGACCCCAACCGCCGCCCCGTCAACATGGTGTTCCAGTCTTACGCCGTCTTTCCACATATGACGGTAGCGCGCAATGTCGGCTACGGCCTGAGGGTTACCGGCGTGCCGACTCCTGAAATCGAGACCCGCGTGCGCGAAGCGCTGGCCCTGGTGAAACTCGACGGCTTCGAGGAGCGCATGCCGAGTCAGCTTTCCGGCGGACAACGGCAACGCGTTGCCTTGGCTCGGGCGCTGGTGAAGCGTCCGAAGGTGCTGTTGTTGGATGAGCCGTTGTCGGCTCTCGACGCCAAGCTGCGCGAGGCCATGCAGATCGAGTTGGTTCGGCTTCAAAAATCGGTCGGTATTACCTTCGTTATCGTCACGCACGATCAGGACGAGGCCCTGTCCATGGCCAACCGCATTGCGGTCATGGATGCCGGGCGCGTACGTCAGGTGGCAACGCCGGCGGAACTGTATGAGTTCCCCAATTGCCGCTTCGTCGCCGGCTTCATCGGCAAGATGAATTTGTTCGAGGGTAAGGTGTCGGGGTCGGATAGCGGTCGGATTCTGGTCGATATCGCGGGCTTAGGGCGCATCGCTGTCCCCTATGCCGGCAACGCCTCCGGAGATATCGGCGTCGCCATCCGGCCAGAGAAACTGCGGCTCGATCGTAGCGAACCCGAAGGGCAGCGGATTCGTCTGCGCGGGCGCGTTACCGAGGTTGCGTATTATGGGGATGAGAGCCACGTCTATCTTCAGAACGCAACCGGTGTCAGCGTCGTTGCCAATGTCCCCAACGCGGCCCGTAGCGCGGCGCCGGCGATCAACCTCGGCGACGAGTTGTGGCTATCCTGGGAACCGGGCGACACTCTGGTGTTGAACGAATAGCCTCACACCTTGGCGAGGCGCGGCCTGCCGGTGGCAACGGCCATGATGCGGGTCTCAATGAACATATCGCGGCTGCCCAGGTCGCGAACGATATTATCCTGGCGTTCGTGGCGCAGAACGATGTCAGCGCCCCCCGCCCGCTCGGCCGCCTCTTGGGCTAGGCGGCGCACCTCGGCGACGACCAAGGCCGCCGCCGCCTCCAAATCGGAAAAATCCAGAATACCCGTGGGCAGATGGGCACGGAACATCCCCTCCGTCGGCGACGTAATGAGGGCGGCCACCTTCTGCACGACCCCACCAGCGACTGCACCGACGGCATTCGATACCGCGGCATGCGGCGGCACGATCAGTTCCGTGGCCAGGCGCCGGGCCACCTCGGGGTAATAACTCTCGACCGGCGCACCGATCGCCACGATGGGTCGGCCAAGGCGCAAGCCGATACCCAAGATGCCGCTGGTGCCGTCGGGACCGACCGCCTGGTCTATAAGCCGGCGGCCGAGCGTATCCGCCGCGTCCATGGCCCGCGGTCCATCGCCCTCCAGTGCGGTGGCAATGAGGGCCCGAGCCGACTGGCGAACGACTTGCTCCCGCAGTTGCCGTGCGAGTTCCTCGGGCTCGACCCCGGCCACGACCGAACCAGCCGGGGCCCGGCGAACCAGCAGCGTGGCCCCCAACCGCGCCGCCTCGATGGACCAGCTGTGCTGAAGACCCAGCACATGACTGGCATCGCTCGGCGTGAAGTCGGCAACGATGACCAAGCCCCGTTCCATAAGCTTGTTGAGGGCGCCGGTCGCCGCATAACCGGTCATTAACTCGGCTAGAGGCAGCGGCCCGTTTGCCAGCAGCTCCCACAATCGGACCTGGGCTTCCGTCAGCCCGCCGCGCCCTGTTTCGAGCGGCCAATACCGCAACACAAACCGGCCGTCGTGGGGCTCCGCCGGGCGTTCGGCCTGTTGCCGCAGCACCTCCAGCGTGCCCGGATACTGGTGTGCGAGCAGGCTTAGCGGCATCACGCGTCGCGGACCGACCCGGAGACCCGATAGGCCGTCGAAATGAACCTCGCTGTCGCCGCCAAGGCCGAAGGTATGGATAGCCACCGCCTCGACCATGGTACGCCAACCGCCCACCGAAGCACCGTCGGCGTTCAGGATCGGTTGGCCGTCATGCGACAGGGCAATATCGGTCGTCGTTCCGCCCATATCGGCCACAAAGACATCGCCGCGGCCCGACAGGTAATGGGCGCCGACGACGCTGGCCGCCGGCCCGGACAGGATTGTTTCGACTGGTCGCGTCAACGCTGCCTCGGCGTCCATCAGCGACCCGTCGCCCTTCACGACCATCAGCGGCGCCTCGATACCGCGCTCGCGCAACAGCGTACCGACGGCGCGGATCAACTGGGTCAGCTGAGGGACAAGACGGGCATTGAGCGCCGCCGTGAGGGCACGCCGCGGCGCGTCGAGCCGCGAACTCAACTCATGGCCGCAGGTGACCGGCAAGTTACTTGTCGTCCGCACCAGATCTCGCGCCGCAATCTCGTGCGCGGGGTTACGCACGGAGAAGAAGCCCGAAACGGCAAACGCGGCTACGCGTGGAGAGTGCTCGATGACGGCGGCGCGCACCGCTTCAATGTCCAGCGGAGCCTGCTCGTCGCCGATCGCGGTATGACCGCCGGAGACGAACACGATCGGATCGGCCCCAAGCGCCCGGCGCAGGCCGACCCGCTCGATGCCCTCAGGATCGTACCCCAGCAGCAAAAGGCAAATCGGACTGCCTTGACCTTCGACGATGGCGTTGGTTGCCAAGGTGGTGGACAGCGACACGAGGTCGATATCCTCTTGGCGCCCGGATAGAACGGCGGCTATGGCCTCGCCAAGGCCGATGGAGAGGTCGTGCTTGGTCGTTAGCGCTTTTGCCTCGGCGACCACACCTCGGCCGGGTTCGACCAGAACCGCGTCGGTGTAAGTGCCGCCCGTGTCGAGGCCAAGATGGACGGTCAACGACGATCCACTCCTAAATTGGAAATCGATCGATTCGCCGCCCGAAACAAATGAAAATCCTTACTGCGGCAGCAGAGGCATATTGCCCGAACGCTTCAGGCCCAAAATGAAATGACGGATACCCAAGTCCACTCCGAAAACCAATTCTGCAACCATTGCCGCGACAACAACCGTCATCAAGAAAATCAATACCCGCATGAACATGGCGCCAAAGCCCACCCTTTGTCCGCTATGAAGACCCCTGGCCAAGAAGTCCGGAAGGCGATGGCATGGCCGGCACCATAATGCCGCTTCTCGCGCATCCCAACTCCATCGGTCGAGATCGTGGTGCCCAGGGCCGGAGTCGAACCAGCGACACGCGGATTTTCAGTCCGCTGCTCTACCAGCTGAGCTACCTGGGCGTCCGACTGGTCGGCGCGACGATCCGGCTTATAGACAAGGCCCAAGGGCTTGTCCAGCACCGACCGGCACCCTGCTAGGCCTCGCTTTCGCCGTCGTCCGGCACCCCCGTCGAGGGCCAATTCGAGCCCGCATCGGGCTGTTCCTGGGTCGGAATGCGATAGCTCTCCTTAAGCCAACGGCCGAGGTCAATGTCGGCGCAGCGGGCCGAACAAAAGGGTCGGTGCTTGACCACCGCCGGCCGCTTGCAGATTGGGCACGGGCGATTGCTATCGGAATCCGAGGTCATGCCCTGTCCGTCCCCAGCCTCGGCCGCCGGCCGCTGCCACCGCAACTGTCGCATGGTCGAGTCAGCGCCTCCAGCAGCGATCGACCGCGACGCTGGCGCGTCATCTCGACTAGGCCCAGACGCGACATCTCCCCAACCCAGCAAAGAGCAGCATCCCCATGCAGCGCCTCACGCAGGGCCACAATAACGCGCCTGCGATCCTGTGGTCGGACCAAGTCGACAAAGTCGATCACCACGATCCCGCCGATGTTGCGCAAGCGCAACTGGCGGGCCGTTTCCGCCGTAGCGGCGAGGTTGACCGCCAGCGGCGACTGGCTATCGCGGCTGCGCCCGCCACCGTCCCCTCCGCCGCTATTCACGTCGACGGCGGTCAGCGTCCGGCCAAGCTCGAAACGAAGGAACCCACCGCCGGGCAGCGGCACGACCTCGTCCAACGCCTCCTCGATCTGTTCGTCTATTTCCTCCAACGAAGGATGCCAGTCCCGCGCCGGGCGATGGATCACTCGCGCCGCCAATTCAGGCAACCGCTCCTCGATCGCCCTCGCCGCATCGGTCGCCAGCGCTCGCTGATCGACGGCGATCTCGATAACATCATGCTCGCCCACGTCGCGCAGCATCCGGACCAGGACATCATCACCCCGGCATAAGAGTATCGGCGAGCCGCCGCCGGCAGCCCGCATCGAAGCCTTCTCCCATGCGCGCGCCAGACGATCTATTTCCGCTGTTAGCGCCTCTGTGCTGGCGATCAGCGACGGGGCTCGCAGCGCCACGGCAAATGACCCGCCGAGCCGATCGACAATCGTGCCCTTCACGCGCTCGATTTCAGTCGGCGATAATCCACCGTGGGCCGGCATGACGCCCGCCTGGCCTGGCAGCAGGTCGACACAGCGGCCACGCAATCGCACCCGCGACGTCAAACGCGGCCCCTTGTCGGCGGCCCCGTCGCGCTTGATCTGCACCATGAGATCCGCCCCGGCGGAGGGCGTCTGCTTTAACTCGGCGAGAGGTAACAGCCCCGGCTTGGTGGCCCCAACCTCAATAAAAACGGCGCCCAGCGAATGGTCTACCGCCAAGACTTTGCCTCGCACGATATCCTCGATGCGGCTGGCCCGGTCCTCGACCAGATACTCGATAAGGCGGCTGTTATCGCACAGGGCCAACCGCCGCGCGCCAATTTCACCGGCGACGAACAGGCGCCGGTTCATGTCTCCGGCATCCGATAACCCTGCCCCGCCAGCATGGCGTTCGCCTCAAACAGCGGCAACCCAACGACATTGCTGTAGGAGCCTTGGATTGCAGTCACGAAGGCAGCCGCGCGCCCCTGGATGGCATAACCTCCCGCCTTGCCGCTCCACTCACCCGCGGCGAGATAGGCGTTCAATTCCTCCCGCTGTAGACGCTTCATGGTGACGGCGGTCTGCACCAAGCGATGGACCATCCGCCCTGACGGCGCGATAACGACGACAGCTCCATAGACACGGTGGCGTCGGCCCGAGAGAAGCTTGAGGCATTTCCTCGCCGTGGCTTCGTCTTCAGCCTTTGGCAGGATACGACGACCACAGGCGACGACGGTATCGGCGGCAATGATCCAGGCCTCGGGCCAGCGACGCGCCACGACCTCGGCCTTTTCCAGGGCCACACGCGCCGCATGCACGGCCGGAAGTTCTCGGCGCAGCGGCGCTTCGTCGATGCCCGCGGGATCGACCCGGTTGGGAATGATACCGATCTGGGCCAGAAGTTCGAGCCGCCTCGGCGAGGCCGAAGCCAGCACTAGGCACGCAGCGTCTATGTCCTTAGACATCCCAAGCGGCCCGCCCGGCAAACTTACTTGAAGCGGAAAGTGATGCGCCCCTTGGTCAAATCATAGGGCGTCATTTCGACATTGACCCGGTCCCCGGCAAGAACCCGGATCCGGTTCTTGCGCATCTTTCCCGAGGTATGGGCCAACATTTCATGGTCGTTGTCGAGCTTCACGCGGAACATGGCGTTGGGCAATAGCTCCACGACAGTACCGCTGAATTCGATCAGGTCTTCTTTCGGCATTCGCTCTCCTTAATTATGGCGTCTTATCTCGTTCCCCGGTGCCGGTGCCGGCCAAACCCGGCTCTTGGCGCAGACTATATAGCGACCTCGCCGCCCTTTAACAAACCCCCCGAGACCCAATCAGGTAACCGGGGCACCCAGGGTCGGAAAACGCTGGCGAATTCGCCGCATCAGGCCGTCCCTTACCTCCCGATAGGCATCGAGTTTCACCTCCCGGCTTCCCTCCACCACAGTCGGGTCCATGGTGTTCCAGAACTCGACCTCGCAGGCCATGCTGCGAGTCATCTCGACCGCGCTGTGCTGGGCCTCGGGCGACAGGGAAACGATCAGATCGAACGAGGTGTCCTGCAGATCCTCAAACGACTTGGATCGGTGCTTGCCGAGGTCGATACCGATTTCATCCATGACGATTACTACAAATGGATCGATCAGCAAGGCCCGAACCCCCGCCGAGTCGACGTAGACCCGCTTGCCGTGAAAGTGTTTCAGGATCGCCTCGGCCATCGGCGAGCGTACCGAATTCCCGGTGCAACAGAACAGGACGCTTCCGGGCAGGTCTGACATCGCCGGACGGTCAACCGCGGATATGCAGGACGCAGATCAGCGTGAAGAGGCGCCTTGCCGTATCCTCGTCCAGCTCGATCTTGCCGGCCAGCCGCTCGCGCAAAAGCTCGGCACCCTCGTTATGCAACCCGCGTCGGCCCATATCGATGGCCTCGATTTGGGCCGGACTCGATTTCTTGATAGCGGCATAGTAACTCTCGCAGACGGTGAAGTAGTCCTTGACGATGCGGCGAAAGCTAACCAACGGAAGCTGGAAACGCGCGGACGACTGATTGTCGGTGCCGTGGACATCCAGAATCAATCGGTTCTCCTCGATGCCCAGATGCAAGTTGTAGGGACCAACCGCGCCGTCGGACAGGCTGAATCGGTTCCCTTCAAGAAGATCGAATATCGCGGCCGCGCGCTCGTGCTCCACCTCCGGACTGCGGCGAACGACCGTTCGCTCATCGAGGACGACATTGACAATCTGGCGGGTCGGATCCGGCGTTGCATCCGTCACGAAACGATCTCGCCAAACGACGGTGCCGCCAATGTCATTCGGCAGCAGCCTCTTGGAAACGCTCGATCCAACCGTTGACCGCGTCGGGATATGTCTTGAGCGCAGTACGATTGACGATGAACCGGGATGTCACGTCGGCAATATGCTCAACTTCCACCAAATTGTTCGCCCGCAACGTCGCCCCGGTCGAGACGAGATCGACGATCCGCCGGCATAGGCCCAAGGTTGGCGCGAGTTCAAGTGCGCCGCTCAACTTGATGCACTCGGCATGAACCCCGCGGGCCGCGAAATGCCGGCGGGTCAGTTCGGGGTACTTGGTGGCAATTCGGACATGGCTCCAGCCGCCGGGATCGTCCTCTGGCGCCAACGAGGCTGGTTCGGCGACCATCAACCGACAACGGCCCACTTTCAAGTCTACTGGCGCATAGATCTCGGAGTAATCGAACTCAAGCAGTACGTCGTTGCCTGCGATCCCCATCTGGGCCGCGCCGAAAGCGACGAAGGTCGCGACATCAAAGCTGCGCACGCGGATAACCCGCACATCGGGTCGGTTGGTCTTAAAAAAGAGCGCCCGCGAGTTGGGATCGTCGAATGATGGCTCCGGAACCACCCCGACGCGTCGCAACATGGGCCCGAGTTCTTTGAGGATGCGGCCCTTCGGCAACGCCAAGACGAGCGGATCCGCCTGGGCTGATCCCGCTTCACGTCCGCCTGGTTTCTGTTTTCTTCTCTCTACCAAGGTCGCAACGCCCAACTGTCGTTTAGGGGTGTTTCGGGCGGGCCCCGGCCGGCCAGCCCTCGCCTACATCTTCAACAAAAATACACAAATCCTCGCCGGTCAATTGCAACGCCGCGCCGCCAGAAAAGACAAGATTCACCACTCCGGGCCCCGCCTGAATCGTCAACAACTCAAGCAGGTGCTCGCCCTGCCTCCGGTCAACCCCACGGCCGCGAACCGCCGCGACATTCTCAACCCTGACCAGGCAATGAACCCGCTCCGCCGGCCGTGCGGCGGCCCCTTCCTGTCCCGGCCCAGGCGTTGCACCCGCTTCCTGTGCTTCCCATCGGAATCGATTGAGCAAAGCCAGAAAGCAACGCTCGTCGGGAGCGAACTCTATGTCTCCAACCCTCAGGATGGCATCTTGCAGACAGGCAGAGATAACCCGCATATCCTCGGCATCCTCGCCGCGTAATCGCAAGGGTCCGTCCATGATCAGGGCCTAAATCGCTCGATCTCGGCCCCGCAAGCCGACAGTTTGTCTGTCAACCGTTCGTAGCCGCGGTCGAGATGATAGATTCGACTGATTACTGTTTCCCCCTCGGCCGCCAGGCCCGCTAACACCAGCGAAACTGAGGCCCTCAAATCGGTCGCCATAACTTCGGCACCCTTTAGCCTAGCCACACCCCGAACCATTGCCGAGCCCCCATGCACGGCGATGTCCGCGCCCATACGGCAGAGTTCCGGCACATGCATGAAGCGATTTTCGAAAATCGTTTCGGTAATGGTTGCCGCCCCCTCGGCGGAAGCCA
>Ga0315281_10015808_pt1 | contig 10105 bp, 6 predicted proteins | sample YL17G07_0_MG_FD_204540 | JGI IMG/M metagenome (GOLD analysis project Ga0315281, IMG submission 204540) | Sediment microbial communities from Yellowstone Lake, YNP, Wyoming, USA - YL17G07_0 | ecosystem: Environmental > Aquatic > Freshwater > Lake > Sediment | place: USA: Wyoming | collected...
CAAACCCGGGATTACGGCTGCCAGCCTTTGGCTTTGGCCCCCTCGAGCACCCGCTGCCTCTTGACGGCAAACTCCCGCTTCAATTGTGGATCATCCTTGGCCAGTTCAAGGGCCTTGTCCAGATGCTGGAGTGCGAGGTCATACTGCTGCTGCAGATAATACAGGCGAGCCAGACCGTCGTACGTATGAGCCTGACCTACGAGGGGCAGCCGCGGCAAAACACGCTTGAGGACCTCCGCGGCACCGGCCAGATTGCCCTGCCTCTCGCGCACGTCGGCCAGGTTGGCGTAGGCCGGAAACAGCGTCGGGTCCCGCTGCGTAGCCCGCTCGAAGGCCGAGGCAGCTTTATCGAGCGAGTCCAGCCCCCGGTAACAGACCCCGACGTTGTTCCACGCGGCGGCATTGTTGGGTTGCGATTTAAGGAAGTGCTCGTACTGCCCGGCTGCCTGAGCGTAGCGACGCAGAAGCAGGTACTTCTGGGCCAGGCGCGAGCGCAGAGCTTCCACGTTTGGCTTGTCCTTGACCTCCTTCTCCAGAGCTTTGATCTCACCATCCAGCTCGGCGAGAATGCTCTCCACGTCCCGGTCGCGGGGATTCGCCTTCCTGGCCATCTCGAAGGCGGGGCCCATGATCTCCGGGTCCCCCTGCAGCATGCCCACCATGCCCTGGAGCGTGTACGTTGTCCCCAGGTCATACTGCTGCAGGATGGTTGGCGGCGGGTCGGTCTGGCCGGGGATTGCAGCCGTGTTTGTCACGTAAGGCTGAATGGGGGAATGAAAAGCAGCAATGCCGCCCAGCACATCCAGCCAGCATGCCTCCAGATCGCGTTTGATCGTGGCCCCGAATTCCAGATACGGCCGATCATCCGTATGCAGAGGACCCGCGCCGGCGAGCTTGCGGAGGCCCTCCTCCGTGACCACGAGACAATCGACGAAATCGTAAGGCGAATGGATGCTGATCTGCTTCAGGTCTTCCGCAATCGTGCGGCGACCGACGATCTCGCCGATGCGTCGCAGGTCAAGCTGCATCGGCTCGAGCGTGCCGAGGAGGACGGAATGCTTGTTCAGGCAGTTGTTGACCATCCAGAGCGAGCAGTGCGGCATCGCCGCCTGAAAGCTCCGGACGATGATTTGGAAATCCTGCAGCCGCAGGTCGATCGGCACCCAGCACGAGAGCACGCCGCCCGGCTTGAGGTGCTCGCGACAGGCCTGGAAGTGGTCGAACGTGTACAGGGCCGAGCTGCCGGTGGTCCCGGGATAGGTGGAATCGTTCATGATCACGTCGAACTTCTCCTTGGTGAGCTTGATGAAGTTCTTGCCGTCCATGATGATCTTGCGGAGCTTGGGGTTCTCGTACGAGCGGCGGTTGATCTCGCGGAAGTACGTGCCGGCCTTGAAGACGCCCGGGCAGATATCCACGATGCTGTAGTGGGCGGCGCCGAAATCCAAACCGATGCCGCACGTCTCGCCGCTGCCGTAGCCGATCTGCACGACGTCCTGCGGATTCTTATGCACGAGCAGCGGCGCGTAGGCCTGCAACTTCTGCGTTGTCCGCAGCATCAGGTCCACGCCCGCCACGTCCACCCCGTCAATCGCGATGAGCCGGTCGCCGTCGGGCAGGTCGTGGACGGTCACGGTCCCCGTCACACCATCTTCCATGTAGACAATCTTGCTCGGGTAATGATACGTGTTCATCGTCCGCAGGAAGACGTCGCGCGGAATAGACATCACACCGACGAGGATGACGGCGGCCGAGATCACTCCCGCCGGAATCCCCCACAGCGCCCGGCGCTTACCCGAAAGCAGGACCAGAAACAGGGCCAGGAGAAAGAAAACCCCCATGACGGCCAGAAAGCTGTCCCGCATACCCAGCCACGGGATCAGCACAAAGCCCGCCATGAAAGAGCCCAGGACGCAGCCCATCGTATTCCACGCGTAGACCTCGCCGACGTGCCGGCCGACCGTCTGCCAGGCGGGGGCACAGATTTGGATGGCGAGGGGAAAAACCATGCCCATCAGGACGGTGGGGACGAAGGCCACCGCCAGCGTATCGAGGAAGTGAGCGGCCATGTCGGCCGTGAACGACGTGCGCGGGCCGACCATGTGCTCGACCACGAGCAAGTCGATGTGCCAGAGCAGTCCGAGCAACGGGATCGAGGTGGCCACCGACAATGCCAGAAGGAACTCGATGATGCCCAGCCCGAAGATCGGATTCTTCAGCCGGGGCACCAGCAGGCTGCTGGAGAGTGCACTACCCAGGGCCAGTCCGAGGATGAAACACGTCAACATGCAGGTAAAGGCGTACGACGACGTCTCGAGGACAAAAACGAGAAGCCGGGTCCAGATCACCTCCAGCGCCAAGGCGCCGAATCCCGCCCCAAAGACGGCCAGCAGTACCGCCCTTCGCCGGCCGGGCGCGTACATAGGGCCCCATGCCTCCTCGGTCTGGCGGCCTTGGGCCTTCACCGACGCGCGGGCAAGCTGCTGGCGCTTGGGGGCGTCGCGGACCACGCGTCGGGGCTTGACGGCGGAGGACATCAGCAGCCCTATGACCCCGATCAGCACATTGGCCGCCGCCGTCGCGTACACGGACCGGCTCACGCCCAGGAGCCGGATCAGGTAATAGCCCGCCAGGAAGCTGCCGAAGACCGCGCCAACGGTGTTGATCGCGTAGAGCAGGCCCACGCTCTGACCGGTTCCCCGCCCGGTCTCCTGGCGGTCCGCCGGAATCGCCCACAGGCCGCTGAGGATGGGAAGCGTCCCGCCCATGAGAGCCGTGGGCAGCAGGAGGATGGCCACGGACGTGCCGAAGCGCACCAGGTTCAACACGTGGAAACCCGGCTCATACGTGCCGTAAAACCAAAGGTAGAAGCGGTCCACGAGCTGCAGGATCGTCGGAAAGGCGAACGCATAGAGACCGACCAGCAGCTCTAAGCAGGCATAGAACGTCAACGGCCGGCGGATGCGGTCGGCCAGCTTGCCGAACAGCCAGCTCCCCAGGGCCAATCCCAGCATGAACGCGGTCAGAGTGGTGCTGGCGGCGAGCACCGTGTTGCCGAAGACCGTGCCGAGAGAGCGCATCCACGTGACCTCATAGACGAGGCCGGTAGCCCCGGAGACCAGAAAAAGGGGAAGGACAAGTTTGCGGACAATGGAGACTCTCGGTTGCGCAATCGCGTTCACGTGAACCTCACGGTGGCTGAATCGTATCCTTGGGCGTCGGCACAAGCCAGGTGGAATTATATCCGTTCCGAGCACATTTATCAAGCCCGTCAGCACAGCAAACGGGCATGGCGGACGCACCGGCCGCGTCGGATATACCGGGGTGATCCTCTCTAAAGCAGAAATGCCGAGAGGCTGACGGCACACTGGCGGAAGCTTTCGGCCGGGAGTGTCAGGGTGTGCCATTTCGGGCTGCGTCGCTTCATGTGCCGGCAGTAGTCGTCAAGTCGAACACAGAAGAACAGATACCGGTCGGGGCCGCAGTCGAGCACACTGTGCCCGTCGAAATCGACATCGACTTTGGCCACACGATAGGCGAAGACGAAGACCGGCTCGTGGTCCGGCCCGAGGGCCCGCTTCCACACGCGCAGACTCTCGATATCATCGGCGGTGACCCAGCACTCCAGACCGGTCAATCCCGCCAGCGCCGTGCCCGTGAACGTTCGGCCTTTGACCTCGACGATGACCTTGCGGTCCCGCCCGGGATACACCAGGAAGTCAAAATTCTTGACGGATTTGCCGGCTGGGCCGGGCCGCTCGTGTTCATCCGACTTGACGTACTCGACGCGATTCTCGACCAGCCAGTTCTCAAAGGCTCGCTCGTACTGTTTACCGGATAGATTGCTCATCCGACCGGCTCCTGTCGACCATGCATTGCCCGTGCGAATCGCGTACGTATCGGGTCGCAGCCTCAAGCGCAGCTTGGGGAGGCTGCACGTACCGACAACCCACCCCCCCCCCAAGGCCTTCGGCCTTGAGGCCACGCCCCGTGCGCGGCTGATTCTCGTAGCCCTGGTAGGTCGTGCGTCCCCGGACGACTTCTCTCAGGCGAGCGAGGACGCTCGCCCTACTCTGCGAAATCGCGCATCCACCCACCCGGGCCACAAAGGTCAGTCGCACCCGCCACTCAGAGGCCCTGCCCGCCGTGCGTTATTGCCCGGAGCCCAATCGGTTGAGAAATTCCTCCATGCTCACGGTCTCCTGCTGGCCCGTCGTCATGTCCTTGACGACCAGCTTGTGCTCTTTGAACTCCTCCCCAATGATCACGCACTTCTCGGCCTTCTGGCCGGCCGCCTCCTTGAGCTGCTTGGACAAGCCGCCTGGCTTATAGCTGAAGTTTGCCGAATGGCCCCGGGAACGGATCGCCGCCGTGATGCGATACATATCGGATTCGAGACTGCGATCCACAACCGTCACAAAGTACTCGAGCCGGCGCTGAGGCACCTGCTTGTCAAGCAGACCTCGCGCCTGCAGAAGGATCTCCAGCACGCAATCGCCCATGCCCATGCCGGTCGCGGGAATCGCGGGGCCGCCGAAATCGCGCAGCAGATCATCGTACCGCCCGCCGCCGCAGATGGCCCTCAGCCCGCCCGCAATGTCGTGCACCTCAAACACCATGCCCGTGTAGTAGGCCAGGCCGCGCACGATGCCCGGATCGAAGCAGCAGTATTCGCCCACGCCCATCCAGTCCAGTATCGCCAACACTCTCTGGAGATCGCGCGCCGCGTCCAGGACATTCTCATCCGCGCCGGCTATTTCCATGACGCGCTCGATAGAATCGAAGGCCATGAAATCCAGAATCTTCCGGGCCTGGCCGGCATCCGGCACCTGCTCGGCCAGCAAGGCTGCGAAGGTCTCGGCCGGCAGCTTCGGTTTCTTGTCGAGCACCACATAGAGAGCATCGAGTTTCTCGGCCGGAATTCCGATATCCTTGAGAACGGCCGCGAGGAGCTTTCGGCTGGAGATTTTGGCCCGTATGTCCCCGCCGGTCAGGCCGACCATGCGCAGGTAATCCAGGGTCGTGAAGATGATCTCGGCATCCGCCTCGCCCGCATTTTCGCCGATGATGTCAATGTTCCATTGAAAGAACTCGCGAAGGCGGCCTTTCTGCGGTTTCTCGGCCCGGCACAGGCGCGGGACCGAGAACCACTTGATCGGCCGGGGCAGAGAATTGATCTGCTGATTCACCATCCGGGCGAGCGTCGGCGTAATCTCCGGGCGGATCGCCAACTGCCGCCCGCCCCGGTCCTCCAGCGAGAAGAGCTGCTCGACAATCTCCTGGCCGCTCTTGATCTGGTACATCGTCAGGTATTCGAAAATCGGGCCGTCGTACTCTTCGAAACCGTTGCGCCAGGACGCCTTTTTCCAACCATCGATAATCCAGTTTCGCCGGGCCATATCCGGCGGGTAAAAATCGCGTGTTCCTTTAACCGGCGGTATCTTCATGCCTTCTTTCTCTTTATTTTTTTGATCTTCTGCTTCTCCGTGACATTATTGTCGAACTTGATCCGGATGTACTCGTCCATTTCCCTGTCGCTCGTGAAGTGCAGTTCGTACTCGTACTCACCTTCGACAAAATCACAGTCGGCGTGTTTGTACTTGCGGCAGATTTTCGGCCGTCGGTCATAAATGAGGCACTTGTGGTCTTTGTCGGACAGGTGCCGGCACATGTTTTTCATGCTGATGTACCAGTCGCCCTTCTCCACGAATACGGAAATACCCTCGTGACAGAGATACCATCGGATATCATCATAATCCGCCTTCGTCTCCGGCGTATCAATCGGAAGTGCAAAGTACCGGCAGCACAGTCCCATGCACTTGTCGCATTGGCTCTTCCCGGTCATCCCTGACCCCTTGCAATATCGTTAAAACCCATCCTTCCCGAGACTTTCACTATACGCCGCCGGCCCCGGACCGTCAAGAATGGCACCCGGAACGCCTGGCGGATGCCGAATCAAGAATTCCCAGCCGGCCTACAGCAAAGGCTCTTGCGATAGCCACGGCACGTCCTTACCGGTTTTTCCACAAAAAAGTGGAAAAATCAGAAATTCAGTGTCACGTTTGCCCTTCCCGAGGGACTTTAACTGAGTAGAGCGCCGGCTTTCGAAGCGATTAGACGCCCGGACGGCGCCGACCCGAGGCCTGATACCGGCCGGACGTGTGGAGTCTGATTGTGTGGCCGAACCTGACGATAAGCAGTTTGCCTAAAGACGCCCAATTATCCACATTGACGGCCTTGCCGTGGACGACTGCCCCGGCTGCAAAGCACTTTATGCCCTTTTCCGAGTGCTGCGACCCGGTGGAATCTTCCCGGCGTGCCCGCCGAGGCTACTGCCGAATACTCCTCCTCGCAGAGGCTGGGTTTGGAAACCCACGGGCTCTGATGGGGCACCGCGAGTGCGACCTTGCCGGTCCCGGACCCGGGTCGGCGGGGTCGCACCCTCCATTTGCCACTGCCGCGATAGGAATTCCACCATGTCCCGCCCCTTTGAGTCCGGTAGATTTTTTTCTCAAAATTTTCAGGAAAGTAGTTGACTTGCCCCGGGATGACTGTTACTATCAATGACGATGAATTTGTCCACAGGCCCCCGCATAGTCTCGCTTCCTCTCCCTCATCAATAGCGGGGGCTTCTTTTTTATACCTTCTGTGACAATCCTGGCGCGCGACCAGCCGAGCTTGCCTGCTGTACCGCTCGAAACAGTCCGTGCCGGTATGGCGATTTGTGGCCCATTGTCATGCTACACGGATTGCTTCTGAGGGTTTTGCACGTCCAGCATTTTGTCATTTCGACCAAGGCCGGAGGCCGCGCGGAGAAATCTGGCCGCGAATGGACGCCGCGCCATATTCGAGGCCAGATGTCTCGACTCCGCTGCGCTGCACTCGACATGACAAGCGCCAGATGTGTCGGGCTTCACGAGCCCAGAGCCAGCCAAGAAAAAGTCAGCCGCGACCGCCATCCGGATGCTACGCTCGCCAGGGGCGGGAGCGCTTGATGTCGCCGGCGAAGATCTTCTGTGCGATAATCGCGTCCTCGCGGACTTGGAAATCGAACATGCCGACACAGAGGAAGTCCGCACCGCCCTCGAGCGCGAACCGGAAGCCCTGCTCCGGGCTGATGGCCCCGGCGGCGAGCACCTTGAAGGCAATCCACGGTTCCGGCAGGCCCTTCATATACTCGATGGTTTCCTCCGGATTGCGGCAGTACATGTTGTCGTGGAACAGATTGTGGTCGCCACTGTTCGACCCGACCACATCGAAGACCTTGCGATTCTCTTTCGGCGTGGCCGACCAGTAGTTGTCGGGGTGCAGCGTCTTGACCCAGAAGTCCGGCTTGAAGCCGGCCTGGACGCACGCCTTGATCGTCTCCAGATCGTGGGCGCCGAGCCCGCCGACCACCTTGAATTGCCGAATATAGTCCAGGGCCTCGCCGAGTGCCGCGACCTTGCCGTCGCGCACCGCGCTGTCGGCCAGCCCGCCCTGCACGTACACGCCGTGAGCGCCGCTGTCGACCGAGCGCTTGATGCCCTCCTTGACGTCCTTGCCCGAGGCACAGTCGGAGATCCACTGGATCTTGCCGCCCCGCTCGTTCCAGTACCGGTTGATCACCCGGTCGGATACGGGATTGGTCAGGACGGTATTGATGCCCATCTCCTCCGCCAGCTCGAAGGTCTCGAATATCTTCTCGTCGGTGTGGTAAGCCTTCACCAGCGAGCTGACGTACATCAGGTCCCGGCTGTGGGCCCAGCCGCCGATCAGATTGCCGCCGCAGAAGACCCGGCTCACTTTCAGATTCTTGATCTGCCCGTAAGCCATCTTTCCACTCGCGGGCTTGGGCTGGTCATCTTTCGCCTTCGCCCCGCCGCCGTCGGCCATTTGCGCCAGGAGGTTCTTCTCCTCGAAGCTCTGTAGGCCCAGAGCCACACCCGCTGACGCCGCCATTGTTCCCTTGATGAACCCGCGTCGATCGACTTTTCTTCCCGCCATAATCTTGTCCCCTCTACGTCCGGATTCGCCGCCGGCACGGCTTGTTTACGACCGCCAGGGCCGTTGCCTCTGCAACTCGCCCGACAGGATACTCTTCGCGATAATCACGTCCTCGCGGACCTGGAAATCGAACATGCCCACGCACAGGAAGTCGGCTCCATTCTGGAACGCGTGCTTGAATCCTTCGCTCGGGTGGATGGCCCCGGCGGCGAGAACCTTGTAGGCAATCCAGGGTTTCTCCACCTTCCGCATGAACTCCACGGTCTTATCTGGCTCCTTATCCCAGTAGTTGTCGGTCTCGTAATTGTCGATGACGTCTTTATTCTGGTCGGGCCGGCGTGTGGACCAGTATTTCGTGCTGTGATGGGTCTTCATATAGAAATCCGCCGGCAGCTTCGCCTCTTCGCACACCATCGGTGTCCCGAGGTTATGCCCGCCCACGCCGGTAATCACGCCGTTCTGCTTGACGAAGGCGAAGAATTTGCCGATCAGATCGACTTTTCCCGCCCGCGCCCACTCGTCGCCGACGTTGCCGATCAGAAACGCCCCGACGGCCCCGCCGTCAATGGCCATCTTGGCGTCGGTCTCCACGTCGTCGGGCTTAACCACGCATTGAGCCAGCCACTGAATCTTGCCGCCCCGCTCATCCCAATACTTCTCTATGACCGCCATCGAGCTCGTGCCCGCGATGATGGTGTTGATGCCGTTCTGCTCGCAGATTTCGAGCGTCTCCATGATCTTATCATCGGTGAAGTACTGTTTCAAAAGCGAGGAAACGTAGATCAGATCCCGGCTGTGAGCCCAGCCCCCGATGAGGTTGCCGCCACAAATTAACCGGCTGATGGTTACATTCCCAATCTTGCCGACCGGTAATCCCTCGACACCCGGACCAGCGGATTTCCTGCCCGCCTCCTGCCCCGCCCCGAGAAGAGCCTTCTCCTCCAGACTGAGGGCCGAAAGAGCCGCCGCGGAGCCGACCAGGGAGGTTTTCAGAAATTCACGTCGATCCAGGTTGCCTGACATGCGTGTGTTCCCAACTCAAAATAACCCATCAGTCGCGGCGACCGCCTCGGTACCAAGGCCCATGTTACCACAGAGCACCCGCATTGTCAAAGAGAGTCCGAATCACCCCGGCTGGCAAATTGGGTTTGTTTCTCACAGAGGCATAATCCATCGTTTTTATCGTAACTCTCTTTCCAAACTAAAGTTAGCATTGATTTGCCCGTCTGGGAATTGGCTTTGTTTTGCACGATTGACCCTCCCCTGCAGCCCACACGGGGCCCAGAGAATGGAATGATAGAATGTTGGATAACGGGGCGAACCAGATACCGCCTGAGCAAGTGCTCGCGATTGAGTGGCCATGACAGACCCCTCCGGATTTACCATTCATGATTTGCGATTCACGGTTGATGATCTATCGTTCTTCGTGACTCCATCTCGATAGTTACGTAGTTATCATATGTATTCAGGGGTGAGCCGTCAAGTAAAATTTGGGGCGTTTTTCTGGCTCCTGGCGAACGTAGACAACTCCTTGTCAGACACGGACTTGAGGGATTCACACGGAGGTTGACTCTGTCATCCCCGCGAACGCGGGAATCCAGGTTCTTCTACCACGAAGAGCACAAACGCCACAGCGTGGCCCTCGGGCGCAACCAAGGCTATCTCTCGCCAAACACGCCAAGGCCGCAGAGATAAGGCATTGTCCATGGATGGACACGGATGGTCGAAGCAAGGCAATCGCAAATCTCAAATCGTAAACAGTAGATCCAACCCGGTTCCCTGCCCATGCGGATTCCACAGAATTGCCTCACAGCGAAACGGCTCAAGACCGTGAGGCACCCCCCTGATGAGTCCCCCGCAGAAGACAACTCGGCCCAAGAAGTAGCCTATTGCCTCCTTTTCCTTTCTTGCCTTTTTACGTTGTCTCCGGGTTGAGGCCCGCCTACAATACTGTTGCCAAGGTTGAGCGTGACGGCTTTGGAGGCCGAGAGATGACTTCTAAAAATAGACCTGACATGCTCTGTCTCGATCCTCATGCGGCTGTCAGAATCATGAGATTGTGAGTGATGACCCTCAGGAGCAGTTCCCTCGATCTTCGCCGGGCGGTGCAAGCTCGCAA
>Ga0315281_10015809_pt1 | contig 10105 bp, 10 predicted proteins | sample YL17G07_0_MG_FD_204540 | JGI IMG/M metagenome (GOLD analysis project Ga0315281, IMG submission 204540) | Sediment microbial communities from Yellowstone Lake, YNP, Wyoming, USA - YL17G07_0 | ecosystem: Environmental > Aquatic > Freshwater > Lake > Sediment | place: USA: Wyoming | collected...
GTGCTGTGTGATAGAGGTAACGATCACTTTGGCCTTGCTACATGCGAAGACACTTTCCTGACTAGTTCGCTGCAGCAGCTCTCAGCTCCGCAGATGCGATCCGGAATTGCAGTAGGATACGGTCTCAATCGAATCTTTCCGAAAGATATCCCTCAGCCGATCGCAGACGGTCAGTTGAGACTGGCCTTCGAAGGAAGAATCTATCCCACCACTGCTGAGATTCCTGACTGTAGGAACGCACTTCCGCGAATCGGTACGCAACCAGACAGTCTACGCAAGTTCGTCGAAGAAACTGAAGGAGCATATGCCATAGCAGTGATGGACCAAGAAAGGCTGCTTGTGGCAAGAGATCCGCTTGGCTGTAAACCCCTCTACTGGGGAGAAAAGGATGGAGTGGCGGCATTCGCTTCAGAGCGAAAAGGCCTCTGGGCAATCAACGTGCATTCTCCGCAGGCTGTGCCTCCCGGAACAGTTGTCACAGTGAAAGATGACAAGGCCTCACTTGATAGGCCCAAGGACCTCCTGCTTTCCCCTACGCAAGAAGTTGATCTCGACTCAGCCGCCAGCAGGTTGTCTGAGATGATTGTTGAGTCGATAAAGAAACGAAGCGGAGATTTGAAGCGAGCCAGTGTGGCATACTCAGGGGGGGTGGATAGCGCCGTGGTCGCTTCATCCTGCAGGCTCGCAGGATTGGAGGTTGAGCTTTTCACGGTCACCGTGAGGGACAACAGCGAGTTCGAGCACGCAAAGAGAAGCGCTAGAGCCCTAGGGTTTCCATTGGCTACGAAGCAGTACTCGCTGGAAGATCTGAGGGAAGAGATTCCGAAGGTTGTCAGCAGAGTAGAGAAGCCAGATCTGATGAACATTGCCATAGCTGTGCCATTTTTCTGGGTGGCTCAACTCGCAGAGGAGAGAGACCTTCAAGCGATTTTTGTTGGTCAGGGCGCTGATGAGATGTTTGGAGGCTACGATCGATACATCCTTGCTTATCAGCGGGAAGGCCCTCATGCGGCCAGCAGGATGATGATCAAGGACATCCAGAACCTACCTCAATCGAGCTTTGAGAGAGACGAGCAGGCGACCGCTGGGAGCAGGGTCGAGCTCAGACTTCCATTCATTGACAAGGACCTGATCAGCTATGTTCTTTCACTACCGATGAGTCTGAAGATTGGCGGAGTCCAGGAATCTCTCCAGAAGCTTGTGCTTAGAGAAGTAGCTCGACTGCAGGGAATTCCTGATTTTGTTGCGAAGAAGCCAAAGCGGGCAGTTCAGTACACCACTGGAGTGGCGGCTTCTATTAGATTGCTTGCAAAGCAGCAAGGCCTAACTCCTCACGATTACGTTGCGGAATGCTTCAACCGTTTTCGCAAACGTCTGTTTGATCAGTTCTAGCTTGAGATTTACTGAAGATACGAACGTGCAAGAAGACAGTTCTACTAGAAAACGTGAGCCACTTGACGAAAGGTATTTAGTGTTCTTCGAAGTGCGCGCTAATTACCTGAAAAACCTTCTAGACTCAGCGATTTTCAGTCTGACCGTCAGCCTTTTCAGGCGACTCACATCAAGTGTTCTAGGCGGATGTTACGGGGGAAACGTGAGATGATACCCGGGAGAGACAGGTTCCCCCTAGAAATTATCAGCGCCCTTTTCGATTATTCTTTTATACCAATGGTCTGCAAATCATACTGTGGGTGAGGGGTAATGAAACCGTTCGGGGCAAGTTTCGGCACTTATGAGCCAATGAAAATCGCTCATATTTCGTTCGCGGATAGCAGGAATCTGGGTCCCCGGCTCTATGCGCTTGATATTTCGGCAAAGCTGGAAGAGTTGCCGGAACTGATTCCTGGAAAAGAATATGCTTTCAGAGAAACGGGCGGAAAGCCAACCGCATTGAAAGTCCTGCGTTCATCTGACTTCTCAGCCAAGTTGCAGGAGAAGCTCAAAGAAACCTACGTCTCAGTTGCGCCCGTGGCTGAGGTGTATCCGATTCCGCCTGACCTGCCTGGTCTATCTGAACCGATAAAGCGGACTGTAGGCACGTACAATTACTACATTGCTGAATTGGGGCTTAATGTTGTAGCGGGAAGAGAAGCCAAGATACCGACACTTGCATTTGAAGTGGACTTGCAATGCAACGGCAAGGACAAGACCGATGCTACGACCTTTGCCCTTTTTCCTGATGATCGCATCGAGAAAATGACTCCCATCAAGGGAAAGATCAGCCTGGGAATCAGCAAACTTCTGACATTCATACCTAATCCTGTTGGCAAACTCGCTGCAAGTCTAGTCAGTTTAGACATCGATCCCATAGATTTCGCTTGGACTATCAGCAGATGTCGGATAGACTGTTCTGGCCCAAAGAATTATCATGCGTACTGGCGAGTCTACGATACAAGCAACGTCCAGAGCTTCAATCCGATAATGATTCTCAAAACCAGAAAGTCGGTCACTGAACTCACGGCAAAAGTTCATGCGACATATGAAATCAAGACAGGTTTCCTAGGTGCAACAGATGTACGCACAGATGCGAAGCCAATTCAGATTCTTCCCCTGTAGAGTGTGTCATGAGGGGGTTAAGGGGCCATGAGAATCGTGACATATTCGCGAAGGTTAGGCTGGGGAGTCTGATCAAATCACGACTGAAAGGGCATTCTCGCAACGCCGCACGGATCGAGATTCATGGATCAAGCAGTTCGTAGAAAGAGGGTAATCTATCGACAGTCCGCACCGTCCGACGAGAGGTTCCATCGATTGACGCATGTCTCTGCTTACGCTATCCGTTCGATGACTATCTCATGCACTATCCTTAGCGGAGAAGGTTTGCCCGCCAGCAACTCATTCACTGCAGTCTCCATAGCATCGTTCACATCTTTGTAGTCGTGAGGTGTGCTGGTGCCTGGCTGCGCTTCCATACAAATCAATGACTCTGATGCCCTTCTGTCGTGCATAATCCACAATCTCTTCCGCCCATCTGGAGGTAATCTCTGTCGCTGGGTCGTAGTTCGGCCGAACAACGACGATCGTCGGAGAGTTCATCAAGAACCATCTTCACTCATGGGGCTTCTCTAACTGGAAGCCCTACGCACACCAGACTGATATCAGATTATGTGGACGGCTACGGTATAGGAGAACTCCCACAACATGATCTCACAAGCCTACTGGAAGCGATAGCTGCTAAGACCAATGTCAAGATCAAACTCTTATGACGCCATCCTGAGTAGTCATTCCTTTGTCGTCAGGGCCTAGGTTCTCGTAGTTTGAATAGGAGCTTCCTTGGCTTGGATTCTAGTGGTCTTTCCTAATCAGTTGGTCGTTGCCTCTCCCGAGTTGCGGCAAGCGATTCAAGGCCATGACAGATGCTCAATGGAGAATAGTTCTCCAAATACACCTGCGGGCTTCTAAACGGCATTGGCCTAGCTGACTAAAACCCCTCTGGGTTACCGGCCCAAGAAGCCCCCTACTCAAGTTACCAGAACCCTTCAATCGAACCCCATATAACCAACAATAGATCAGGAAGGCACACGCCTACCGAGTATATGAAGTCAGCATAATCGAAATTCCTAGAGTATTTCATGTCCTCGAACAGTTTCAGGAGTCTCTCTGTCATAGTTTCATCGCCCTCTCTTGATTATATGTTGAGTCAGACAAGCCTGGCCTCCGGAGGGAGAAAGGAACATTGGGGGCGACCAAAACGACACATCCTGTTACGCTTCCAATCAACTTTTGCAAGCTAAGCCAGCTTGAGTCTGCGCCCTGCCTGCTTTCCCAGGATGAGCCACTCGATCGATTCCTCGGGGGTCTGCGTCTAGGATCTTCGTATTTCCTCTACGGTTCGTTCCAGTGCCTAGCGGTTTCTGAGTCTCTATGCATCAGAGCTCAGCTAAGCCCTCAATGTGGAGGACTGGGCTCGGAAGCTGTGTTTCTCGACGGAGGAAACTCGTTTGATCCTTACCTCGCAACAGAATACGCTGAATACTGCTCACTGGACCGAAACCGAGCGTTAGATCGAATACTCGTCTCACGAGCATTCACCTATCCCCAGTTGACCGCCCTCATCACGCAGAAATTGCCTGAGGTCGTCCACAAGCGAGGAATCAGACTCGTCGTGATTTCCGACCTGCCTAGACTCTACAATGACTCTGACATACAGAGCGGTCAAAGCCTAGGCCTCCTTAAGACCGCACTTAGTTCCCTAGCCACTACAGCCAGAGTCGAAAGAACAATCATCTTGGCGACAGATCCGGACGAAAAACAATCCTATCCAGATCAATTCCAACGTGCAGTCAGACGAAGAATGGATACAATCTTGAGGTATGAGGAGCGCCCTCGATATACGAGACTGATTCTTGAGAAGCACCCGACACTGCCAAGAAACAGTCTACTCATCAAGAAGCCGACACCGAAGATCCTGGAGAAGTTTCTGGAGGGAAATGTGAACGGGTAGGACCATTCCTTCTTGGAGAATAACCCTAGAAGAGGAGCTGAAGCGTTGGGAGAGATTCCGAGACGCTCTCAGAGCTGACGAACGCATCATATTCGAAGACTTGATGGATGAATGTAGACGCCGCGCATCCGCAGCCGGAGCAGCGGCACTACCCACCAAGACTGAAGGCATGTTCCTCTCAGTTCTGTTCTCGCATCATAAGAATCTGAAGGAGCTGTGCGACAAGGTTGACCAGATCAACAGACTTCTCAAAGAATCCAATCAATCACATTGAAGGCTGGATACTTGACCTATATCAAAGAAACGGCTACATGACCGTCTGGCTAAAGACGCGTGACGGCCGAACAGTTCGACTGATCGATGATTGGCGTCATTCCTTTTACGTCGCCGGAGAACACAGCCACCTCACCGATCTAGCCAGTCAGATACGTATTGAAGGCATGAGCCTCGAAGAGAGATTTGTCAGGCCCGAAGATGATGAATGTTCAACGGTTCTCAGAATCCCAGTCGAAAGTGCGCGTGAAGCCGAACGGCTGGCCGAGAGGATACTGGTTCACGGCCGCTATCGACGCTATGAACTGTACAATGTTGACGTGAACACAAGTCAGCTCTACCTCTATGAAAAAGGCGTCTACCCCTTCGCCCATGTGAAAGCCATTCTGGAAGAGAATCACATCAATTGGGAACTCTGCGACAGCCTCGAATCAGTTGACTATGAAATTCCAAGACTCCAAGAAATCGCGTTGTCCGTGACTATCCAAAGGAAGAAAAGACTGCCCTCCCAGACTGACCCTATTGAAACCATCACAGTAACCTCAGGAAATGAAACCTACCGTTCGGACAGATGCGAGGAACAAGAGAAGCTTCTCTGGCTTGTTGAAACCTTGAAGGCGCTTGACCCAGACATCATCTACACGAATGACGGTGACAGTTTCCTCTTTCCATATCTTGCGCACAGAGCAGCAGTGAACGGCATCGCGGATCAGTTCACGTTAGGCCGGGAGTCCACACCGCTTCGAGCCCCACATGCCAAAGGGCAAAGCTACGTGAGTTATGGGCAGATATGTTATCGGCCTACGCCGACACGTCTTCCAGGAAGACTCCACATTGACAGAGAGAACTCGATGTTCTACAGGGATACAGGACTATTCGGCATAATCGAGGTTGCCCGCCTATGCAGAATACCGGCGCAACGCGCAAGCAGCACAACCATTGGAACCAGTATGACCTCAATCCAGTTTCACGAAGCCACCCGCCAAGGAGTATTGATTCCATGGAGAAAGACGAACGCAGAAGAAATGAAGACGGCCAACGAGCTGCTATTGGGCGACCGAGGAGGATTCTACTACGAACCCCTTGTGGGGCTGCATGAAGATGTCGGCGAACTCGACTTCACCTCACTTTATCCCATGATCATGCTCAAAAAGAACCTGAGCGCTGAAACTGTTCGCTGCAAATGCTGTCCAGACTCAAAGAACCGTGTCCCTGAATTGGGCTACAATATCTGCGAGAAACGCACAGGAATCGTTCCGAAAAGCCTCGAACTCCTACTAAACAAGAGGCGACACTACAAACAGCTGAAACAGACCACCGCTGACCCCAAACTCCAAGCCATCTACGAGATGCGCCAAGCCGCATTGAAATGGATCCTCGTCTGCTCATTCGGCTACCTCGGCTTCAAGAACGCTCGCTTCGGCAGAATCGACGCCCACATAGCCACCTGTGCCTTCGCCAGACAAATACTGAGAGATACCGTTCATTTGGCCGAGTCTAGAGGATTCAGACTCATTCATGGAATCGTAGACTCGCTCTGGCTGAAAAAGGAAAATGCAACCGAAGAAGACTACTTGAGGCTTCGAACCGAAATCGAGGAAGCGACAGGTTTCCCAATATCGTTCGAAGGAATCTACCGATGGATAGTCTTTCTCCCTTCAAAGACACATCAAAAGGTCCCAGTCCTGAACCGCTACTATGGTACCTACAAGAACGGAAAGATCAAAGATCGAGGCATCGCCACCCGCAGACATGATACACCACCAATTGTTGACCGATGCATACGAGAGATGCTCCGCATCCTAGCTGAAGCCAAGAACGCCCAAGAGTTCCATGAAAAGCTGCCATCAGCCCTCAAAGTAGTCCACAGATACACACACGCCTTGAGACATGGAGACGCCGCCCTCGAAGAGCTAGCCATTCGAAAACACCTCTCCCAAAATCCAGACGAGTACCAGCACGAGGTCCTCCAAGCCATCGCCGCCAAACAGTCAGCGAAAGAAGGCGTCACAATAAACGCAGGCGAATCTGTCAGCTACATCATCACAAATGCTCGAAACAAGATCCCAGACAGACGCGTCTTAGCCCTAGAGCTATGCGAAGATCATCACAGCTATGACGCTGAAGCCTACGTCGATCTACTTCTGTCGGCTGTGGAGACGATGCTCACACCTTTCAAACCAGAAAACTCACACACCCACATTCGCCGACGCGAGACTCTACTAGCCAAGAACGGGACATGTATGCACGACCCATTCCTAGGTCTCCCCGGTCGAGTTTAAATTCAGCATTCTCTGACCAACCAATCCATGAAGCACTGTGAACGCTGCCACAGGCCTCTCCCACAACGCACACGACTACGCATATGTGAAGTCTGCAGAAGAGACAGCGTCAAGAGACTAAGGAAGAAGAGCGTTAGACCCTGCTAGGTTCTGCTCTTGCCAAGCCTAGCTCTTTGATTTTGACGGCCAGAAGTGACTGAAACAACTGTAGCAAGCGAGATAAGGCCAATCTTGGCACACTTGTTTTGGGGGACTGGGCGAAACGAGTGACCATGATGATGCGAGAGCGGCTGTGCTCTCTTTCTTCAGCTCTCAGGCCAGGCATTGGAGTGGCTTAGCCTTCTCGTTGGCGATAGGCGCGTTTGCAGTTGTGCAGGTGAGAAAGGAGCTTCCAGATTTCATATTCCTCTTTGCGATCAGTGTGATAGGCTCAGCTTTGGTCCATGTCGTTTCCAGAATATGCTGGTATAGTGGGTTGACCAATCACCTAATGATCTGCCCTGAAGAGAGAGTCGCCATAACACAGGCAGCGAATCCATCCCGTCCAAAGATCCACGCTGTCGAACAGGCCGCTGCCGCTCACTTTAGACGAACCAGGAAAGGGGCGGTTACATGGGCATGGAGAGAAACCTGGCCCTGGACACCCATACTCCTCACAATGGTACTGTTTTACTCATTTCTGGGTGTACGAACCTTCCCGCTTATTCTCTGGGTTTGGTGTGGAGTCTTTGCCATACTGCATGTCATATTCATTCTTGTACTGTTGTACTTGCGCTACAACCGACTCGATCACAGCTTGGGCCAGACGAAATGGTAATGCAGATCTACTAGCCTCTGCCTTTGATCTTCAGCTTCTGGGCGCTAGGCCCCTTCTTTGCCCTCGGCTTCTCTGAGTAGACTCTCTCTAACTTGTCTTTCTCGGGCCGTGCGTGGTGTCTTGATGACATTCCCCGATTCTCTTCTGCGTCAACGTGGGCATCACTGTTCGTAGGGAATGAGTTCCACCTTCTTCCTCAGAATGTGAATCTCAAACTTGTTCAATACGTCCATGCCTAGTACGGAGGGTGTGACTTCGAGTAGTTTCCTTCTTATGGCCTCATCTTCATGCTCTGCTGGAATGAGTTTGAATCCACTGCGATGGACCGTGAATTGACTACTGTCAGAGATCTTGAAAATCAGTTCCACTGGGTGATTTATTGATCTACATCTGAACTTACCACCGAATCCGACGGCTTCCCCCTTTTCATACGGGAGTGTGGTTGGATCTATCCCTGCTAGCAGAGCATCCGATTCGCAGATGGCAGAGTATGTGGATCCTGTATCGACTAGAAACCACACTAGGCGGTTCACATCTAGGTTCTTGATCAAAACAAATGCTGGAACTTTCGGAACTCGACCATCATTTATGCCGATGACGGCTTTCAATGGCATCTACGCTAGAAGAACATTGCAATCGGCTCGGTTGTCACATATTGGACAACCATACACTCCGGGTGTGCATGTTTCTTGATGGCGTGCCTTAACTGCTCTATAGTCTCCGCCTGCTCGACAACGCCCCTACCATCTATAGCGATCCACTTCTTATCGTATTTCTTCACTAGTTCATCGTACTTCTCTACGAGGTACTCCATACTCTTTGTGGAGTGATTGAAGCAGTCGAGCCTCCCACCTAGCCCCTTTGCTCCTACTACCGGCTCCAAACGTATCACAGGCTATTGTCTAGAAGGAGAGTGATATATCATTAACTATAGATTGAACGCTTAGTTCAATCGTCATTCATTAGCCATAACGTCGGCATTGTGGTCATGCAGAACCCCACGGCCTTCCCTAGCCCTGAGCGCCCTCTACCCTTAGCTCCTGCTCTTGGTTTCTAGTTATTGGATTCCGGCCTGAATCATCTGCCAAGTCGCGGAGCTCTATTGGCAACTGGTTAGCTCAAGTTACCAGACCCCCTCGGAGAAACGCCTCCAAAACTAGCCAAACAGTGCAATCCACAGCCCTTGTCACATGAGGAAAAGACAGGCCCCCACTGAAGCAGGAGAGAGGCCACTGAAAATGTTAAAAGCCAGAATCACTTCCCCAAGAGACGGCATGACAATATCCGAACCACCAGAAATAACAAACGAAACACCAGGCCTAGTTAGTGGACTCTATGACGAAGCTGGTGAAGACAGCAAGACGTGCGGGCGGCTTGACAGAAAATAATGGCAAGTGGTCCTTCAAGAGTCAAGAAGATCTTCGCGATTCAAATCGTGAACTCGATCATCACTGGAATACTCACAATAACGCTGCCCCTATTGATGGAGAAGAGAAACATCAGTATTGTCCAGATGGGACTGATCTTCTCAGTTATGCCGATGATCTTTCAGCTAACAAGGCTGTCTTTAGGCGTCCTTTCTGATTTCCTCGGAAGAAAGATCTTTCTTATCTTCAACTCGATCTTGGCATTGGTATCTAACACTACGTATTACTTTGCCCATTCGCCACTCAGTTTCGCGTTTGGGAAGGTCACTGAGGGTGTGAAGGACGGTTCTCTCTGGGCGGTTAATAGGGCTTCTGTGTTAGACGAGGAGGGGGAGAAGAGATGGAGACTGGTTCAGCTGAGAACCTTCTCCTCCGTGTTCGAGGCTGTGGGTAACCTCGCGGCCGGCTTCCTAATAACTTGGTTCTTGTTCAGCAACACGATACTTCTCACAATAGTGATGAGTGCAATGCTAGTGCCCATCTCGTTCTCCCTCTCAGAGTCGGTACGATCGAAATTCAGTTCCGCCGAGGTCCTCAGATCCTTGGACCTCAGGAACCGCACAGCCGAGTTCAAGAAGTTCCTGATTCTGTTCTTCACATCAGGAATATCTGATGGCTTCATAGCCGGATACGTCTTCACCGTGTTCCTAAATCAAGGAGGGATGAGTACGGAGCTAATTGGCGCGGTCCTGGGAGCGAAGGTACTGATAACTGGGATCTGCATCTATTTCTTCACTGGGATCAAAATCACAAGGCTGCTTGTTGCCGGAGGCGCGACGTATGCCTTCTCTCTGTCAGCGCTAGGCTTCACAAATGCCGCGTTCGCGGGCCTTCTTCTGCTACTGTTGGGTGTTGCGAACGG
>Ga0315281_10015811_pt1 | contig 10103 bp, 19 predicted proteins | sample YL17G07_0_MG_FD_204540 | JGI IMG/M metagenome (GOLD analysis project Ga0315281, IMG submission 204540) | Sediment microbial communities from Yellowstone Lake, YNP, Wyoming, USA - YL17G07_0 | ecosystem: Environmental > Aquatic > Freshwater > Lake > Sediment | place: USA: Wyoming | collected...
ATTCCCATGAAAACAAAAGCAATTAGAACTGCAATCAAAAGCTGTTCGTAAAAACTTTGGCTTAGGGTTGGGCCTGTGAATTCAAAACTGCTATTTTTAGAATTTAATTCATGTCCTAAATAATCTTGTAAAACCTGTTTTGTTTTTTCTCCATCGGCAGTCGTCTCAATTATTACTGCCTTCTTTTCTCGAGTTATCAAATCGAAAATTTCTCTCACACTCAATTCATCAAGTTTTCCAGATAAATCAATCTTTAATTTATTGATATCTATTTTCTCAGAAATTGTTACAGAGGTTCCTCCAGTCAAGGAAATGTCCTTGTTTATGAAATCACCGTGCTGAGAATAAAAAATAAAAACATAAGCAAATGAAAGAAGCAGCAAGGCTACTGGTATTAAGAGCAAATGCTTGTAATGCTTATCGTGAAAATTCCCAAATTTGGTTCCTGAGTTTTGTTTTTGTTCTTCCATTCTTAAATGCGCCGGCCGGGATTCGAACCCGGACCCCCTGCTCTCTTCAGTATTTCTCGGTTTTTTTCAAAAACACATTGGAAGGCAGGGATACTGGCCACTATACTACCAGCGCTTAAAATAATTAGAAAGAAGTTATTTAATAAAGTTTACTGAACGCGCCCGATAGGATTTGAACCTACGACCTTTGGGTTAGGACCCCACTGCTCTATCCAGGCTGAGCTACGGGCGCTGTACGACAATGCGAGGACACCAAGGTTTCCTTCGCTTAACCTTCCTATTGTTTAGTTCTTACACTAACTTTCCCTTCCATATAATTTAAAAATATAAACACGATTTAAAAAATATGCTGATTAAATTTTTTGGTATAGTTGATGTTATTGTTGGGTTGATTTTACTTTTTTCATTTAATATTAGTCTTCCAATACAATTGATGATAGTTTTAGGAATAGTATTGATTGTAAAATCCTTTTTTGGGATGCCTAAAGATTTTGGAAGCTGGATTGATTTTTCAGTAGGAATTGTAATGATTTTTTCTTCAATAACTGCAGGATTATGGATAGTCAACATAATTTTAGGATTATTAATTCTTCAAAAAGGCGTTTTTAGTTTCCTATAATTAAAATATGCAGATAAAAAGCATTCTCACTTTTATAATGCAACACAAAAATTGCAATTTTTGTGAAGCACTTTTTCATTTCATTCAAAAGATGCAGGGAAGAGGATTCAACCACGAGACAACCTACGGTTTTCTTCGTATAATTTTCCCTCTCTCTTTAAACTTATTTGTCCAAATCCATACTATTTCACTTCGTTCAATAGTATATGCAGGGAAGAGGATTCGAACCTCCGAACCCACTAAGGGAACAGCTCTTGAGGCTGTCGCGTTTGACCACTTCGCTATCCCTGCGTAAAAACCTCCGGCGGGTTTTTACGAATCCCGCAACCATTGATTTTCTATAAAAGCAGATAAAGGCACATTTTAAAGCTTATTAATTTTATAGAGCAACAATCATTATAAATGCTTTATTTTTTAGTTTCCGATGATAAACATCTTTAGTAATATTGACGAATTCAAGCAAAATGTTATAAGAATAGGGATAGAAAGAGACATAGATTCCGTCTTGAAATTAGAGTTGCCATTTTTTGAAAAACATGAAAAATTCATATTAATTTTTTTTCCGCTTTACGATTCTATTAATTCAAAATTAATGATAATAATTTCAAAAAAAGAAACTCTTATTTTTTCAAGTTTAAAACTTGGAGATTATGAAAGAAAATATAAATCAATATTGAAGAAAAAATATGGAGAAAGCACAATAATAATTTTCCTTGCTCTCAAAGCTGTTTTGAAAAATTATTCTGAGCAGTTTCAAATTGTAAGAGAAGAAATGAACGAGCTTGATATTAATCCTGTTATTGACAGAGTAGAAGATTCTGGAAGAGTGCTAAGAAAATTAACTGACAGATTAGAAAGTCTGGTTGAGATGATTATCATGATTAAGGAAAGGGAAATAAATGAATTTAATACAAAAATGATTTCTTTCGATTATGACATACTTAATACGGAAGTTAGATATTTACTAGAAAGATGCAGGAGCCACATTTATAGAATTGCATCGCTAAGAACGAAATCGGAGATGAGGTCTAATAAACAGCTTAATGACACGATGAGCAGATTGACGGTAATAATGACTTTCCTGACTATAGTCGGCATTGTTGTAAATGTTCCAAGTTCCGTCGGAGGAATATTCGGAATACCTGCTTTTTCTGATTCCTATTTTAAAAACAATATTCCTTTAATGGTGTGGAGTTTAATTCTCTCAACCGGACTTTCAGCAGTTTTGGGATATGCTTACTGGAAATCCCTTGGACTTAGATATAACAGACCAAAAACCGAAATTAGAAAGTTTTATAAATAATCCAAATGATGGATTTTTGGAGACGGCCATAGTAGGTTGGAAACACCTGTTCCCTTTCCGAACACAGAAGTTAAGCCTCCTACGTTGACAGCAAGTAGTTTCCCACAAGAAGCGAAACCGCCAAGTCGTCTTTCATACTCTTTATAAAATTCTTTTCTTATTTAATCAAATGAAAAATAAATTTCTCGAGCATACAAAATCAGGAGATTTTGCATACGACGCCATAAAATGGCGAAGTCATTTTCAGGAGGAAAATGCCTAATGAAAAAAACATTTTCAAAAAGTAATGCCTTGAAAGAAATTGAAGATTTCTTCAGTGATATAAAAAAGAAAACTCCTGAAGAAATAAAAAAGATAAAAAAAGTTGCTATGAGCCATAAAATAAAACTTGGCGACAAGCGAAAATTATTTTGCAAGAAATGTTTTTCACCTTATGTGAAACCAAGCATCAGCATAAAAAATGATTTTGTCAATATAACTTGTGAAAACTGCGAATTCAAAAATAGATGGAAATTAAAAGATGAAATTAATTTTGGAATTCACTATCATGAGAATGAAACTGGATGTTGTTAGGCGTATGGGCTTAAATCAACATGTTTTATTTGAATCAAGGAATCCAATGTCAAACTTGCCGAAAGCAATTCTCTGCTAAGTTTTGCTACAGAATTTTTAGCGACTTTGTACGCTTCGATGTCGTTATCTGCAAAAAAATTTCTCTCCTCTTTCACATCATATGGTCCACTCCAAGAACCATATGTTCTAGCAGTTCCCTTTATTTTAGCAACATATTCTGGCATAATTTATAAGATTAGATTTAGTTTAAAAGAATTATTGTTCTACAATCAAGCCTTCTTGAATTTTGCAACAAGCTCAATTAGATCTGTGTGCCCCAAGAACATTGCCCTGCAGCAATATCTTTCAAGACCCATTTCATCAAGAATTTTCTTTGAATTTCCACCTTCAGAAACACGTTTTTTGTACTCTTCCCACAAATGAGATATGGGTTTTCCGCATGAAAAGCATCTTATTGGAATAATCATGTTAATACCTTAAATTGTTAGTTTTTAAAACTTTTTATAAGATTTATCAGATGCAAAATAATAATCTTTAAAAACAACCCATCTATCAATTAAAATACAAGAGGGAAAAATGAAAAAAAAATTTTTCAAGCATACAAAATCGGGAGATTTTGCATACGACGCCATAAAATGGCGAAGTCATTTTCAGGAGGAAAATGTCTAATGAAAAAGTGTGTTTATTGCAAGAACATGGTTTCTGATGATAGCGCAATCGACGTGTGTCAAAGATGCGGCGTCGGTGTTTGGGGGCAAAGAATGTTCGATACAATAAAGAAAAATATGGAAGACGCACTCTATACCGGAAACCTTGTGTCGACGAATATGAATCCTCAATCTACAAGTGATTTAGAAGATAAATAGATTAATTCTTAACTTATAAGATAGCTTTTTAAATGGATTTTATTTGTGTAAATTATGAATAAAAAGCCAGTTAGAACCAGAGGAAAATTAATGTTCAGTAGATACTTCCAGAAATTCAACGATGGAGACAGAGTTGCAATAGTTAGAGAATTATCTATCCCTAAAAACTTTCCTGAAAGATTCCAAGGAAGAACTGGAACGATAGACGGCAAGAGAGGAAGAATATATTTTGTAAAAATAAAAGATCAAAATAGAGAGAAAAGGCTTTTGGTTGCACCAATACATTTAAGAAAATTAGAGTAATAAAATAAAAATGACAGTAAAAAATAACGAACCATTGAGCATAGCAGAAGTGACGGAGTACGTCGACAAAGACGCAGAAGTAGTAAAATTCATAAAAAGATTCACAAAAATATCAGCAAAAGAAGCCAAGGATTTAAGAAAAAAAATCGAGGCTCTTGAGCTTATGAAAACCAATCCTGAAAACATATCAAAAATAATTGACTTTCTTCCTGAAAACGCGGAGGACTTAAATAAAATTTTCGTTGGTGTAAACTTAGATGAAGATGAATCAAAAAAGATACTCGATACAATTAAAGAATTTAAATAGACAAAATGGAAAAAGAAAATATAAAATTTTCATGCTTCCAATAAACACGGAAAATGGAAAAAGAAGAACATGCGATAGTGTTAGATTACCTTCCAAACGGATACCCTTTGGAGAGGAAAATGATGCCGATAGCGCAAGCCATAGGAGAAAAGAATTTGATATTACTGGAGTTGGTTCCGAGAAGAGGAGCAACTCTTGATGTCGGGGAAAGAGTTTATATAGGAGAAGGCAAGAGAGACAAAGTATACTACATCCTCGGAAGACTCCAAAAAGATAAGTTAACAGAATCTGCAAAGGAACAGCTTGAAAGATTCATTGAAAGAATAGTCAAGGAAAAGGAAAAAGAATTTGTTGATTTTTTCAACAAAGCAGAAGCGATAAACAAGAGAGTTCATCAGCTCGAACTTCTTCCAGGACTTGGAAAAAAATACACCAAGGAAATCCTTGCACAAAGGGAAACAAGCAATTTCGAATCGTTCGAAGACATAAAGAAAAGGATTCCAAATCTTCCCTTTCCTGAGAAAACAATCGAGAAAAGAATTTTTCAGGAATTAACGGAATTTGAAAGATACAATTTATTCACACATTAAAATGGCAGAACAAGAAACCAAAAAACAAAAACCAATATATGTACCTAAAGTACAGAAAGAAGAAGAACGCGGAGAGAGACTGGTAAGAATATTATCTAGAGATATCGAGGGAAAAATGAAAGTTTATCCCGGATTAACAAAAATAAAGGGAGTCTCTTGGGCGATGTCAAATGCAGTATGCATTATTTTGAATATCGACAAAAATAGAAAAATAGGTTCATTAACCGACGAAGAATTAAAAACAATTTCTGATTTCATAAAAAATCCAAAGGTTCCAATTTTCTTGGTTAATAGGAGATTTGATTTTGAAACTGGGGAGAACAAGCATATTATCGGAAATGAATTGGATTTGAGAAAAGACTTTGATATAAAGAGATTGAGAAATATAAGAAGTTACAGGGGATTAAGACATCAGATGGGACTTCCTACAAGAGGGCAGAGAACAAAAGCACATTTCAGAAAGAACAAATCAAAGGGTGTTGGAATTAAAAAGAAGGAAAAGGTAAGAAACCCCGAGTACAAAAAATGAAAAGAATAGATAATTTTGAATTAATAGAGTCGGCCTCAAGATATGGTGTTGGTTTGGAGAGTGATTTAGCTAATCCTATATTTGCAGTATTGTCAATACCGACGGGTGTTGTATTGGGGTTATTACCAAAGGCGATTAATTATCTTTTAAATAATTCAGAATATATTCATATTGGAACCAATTATATTAAATCCGCAGTAAATTGCATCTATTAAAATGAAAAGAAAACATAAACAATATTCAAGACCGAAAAGACCTTTTGAAAAGGCAAGAATCCTCGAAGAGGAAGAAATAAAGGAAGCGTTTGGATTGAAAAATAAAAAAGAAATATGGAGATCGGAAGCCAGAATAAAATCCATAAGAAGAAGAGCAAAAAGTTTGATTTCATCCAGTATTGAAGAGCAAAAAAAATTATTTGAGAAACTAAAAAAGATAGGATTTAATGTCAATTCAATCGGGGAAGTATTGTCTTTGGGAAAAGAAGATTATTTGAAGAGAAGACTTCAAACTGTTCTTGTAATAAAAAGACTTGCAAAAACGCCGAAGGATGCAAGACAACTTATAATTCACAAAAAAATTCTTATCGACGGAAAAGTTGTCAACAGCCCATCTTATGTGGTTCCTGTTGAACTTGAGAGCAAAATTTCAGTAAAGCCAAAAAAGGAAAATTCTAAAAGGGAACTTGTGGAGGTTGTTGAATGATGGAACAAGAAGTTGCTGAAAAACCGGTAGAAATCGAATCAAAGGAATTAATTAATTCTCCAGAAAAGAAGAAAAAAGAAATAGAGGCGATTGTAAATATTTACACTTCATTCAACAATACAATAGCTCATGTTACTGACATGTCTGGAAAAACCATAACCAAAGTTACTGGCGGAATGGTTACAAAACATGACAGACTTAAGGCAAATCCGACGATAGCAATGTTCATCGCAAAAAGAATTGCCGAACAAGTAAAAGAATTGGGAATAAAATCTTTGTTCATAAGAATAAGGGCAAAGACGAGAAATCCTGCTCCGGGACCTGGGGCAAATGCGATAGTAAAAAGTTTTTCGAGAGAGGGTTTTAAAATAATAAATATCCTCGACATAACAAGAGTTCCAAGAGGCGGACCAAAAGTGCAAGGCGGAAGAAGGGGGAGAAGAGTTTAAATGAAAAATAAATTTTTCAATGACACAAAATTAGGAGATTTTGCATAATGAAAATAATAGAAAAGAAAAATGACCAAATAGTAATTGAAGCGAAAATAGAAGACAGTCTTGCAAACGCAATAAGAAGATATGTGAATCACATCCCGGTAATTGCCGTCGATGAAGTCAATATTTTCAAAAATGATTCTCCGCTTTATGACGAAACATTGGCGCACAGAGTAGGATTAGTTCCACTTAAGATGGACAAGTCTGCAAAAAAAGAAGCTAAATTAAAATTATCTGTAAACAAAGAGGGCATGGTTTATTCTGGAGAATTAAAGGGAGATGTAAAACCAGTTTATGACAATATTCCATTGACTTACATAAATAAAGAGCAGGAAATGGAATTCGAAGCAACAACAAAGATTGGAAAGGGAATAGAGCATTCAAAATTTTCTCCAGGAATGATGTTCTATAGAAATGTTGCAGAAATAACTGTTGATAAGGAATTCAAGGACAAAATAAAAAACTTGTGTCCTGATAACGAAATAAAAGATAAAGGAAACAAAATTGTAATAATAGATAACAAAAAGAAAGAAGTTGCTGATTTGTGCGAGGGAATCGCCAATGAAAGAGATAAAAAAGCAGAGGTTGAATTCAAGGATGATTTGATAATAACTGTTGAATCATTCGGGCAAATTAACCCGGAAGAAATTTTCAAAAAATCCATTGAAGAATTGGAAAGTGATTTGGAAGAAGTTTCTAAAAAAATAGGAAAAGAGTAAAATGTATCCTTCACAGCATTTAATTCTTGGAACTTTATTTTCTTTGGGATTATTTATTATTTTTCCACAGGTAGGACTATTTGGATTTGTAGTGATAATTTTAGCAACTTTTTTTATTGATGTTGATCATTATCTTTGGTATGTTTACAAGAAGAGAGACATTAATCTCAGAAATGCGTATTATTGGTACATCCAAAAAGAAAAGACGAGAGAACATATGCCTCATTCAGAATACAGAAAATACAAACATGAGATAATGATTTTTCACGGAATTGAATTTTGGACTGTTTTAGCGTTGCTGGCAGTCTATTACAATTTCTTCCTTTATGTTTTCATCGGAATAATGTTCCATATTTTTCTTGACATAGCGGCTTTAACATACAATGGAAGGAGTTTTTCATGCATACTCTGCCAGACATATAATTTGTCCTATAATAGAAATAAGAAAGATTTATTATAGATACTTTTTCTAGATTTTATAGGTGGAGTTGCAACTTTTCCTTGAGAGTGCGGCAATCCACAAAAATGCGGAGTTGCCGGAGTGGTCAAACGGGCTTGGCTTAGGACCAAGTAGCTTAGTGCTTGCAAAGGTTCGAATCCTTTACTCCGCATTGGGCAGAATCTAGATTCTACCTACACTAACCTCTCCTTTTCAATAAGATTTATAAAACAACATTTTCTCTGCCTTTTATACCGCGAGTTAAAAGCGTTAGCGGATAGAATTTATTCTATCTGAAAAATCAAGATGAAATCATTAACAAAGATAAAGAAACAAGTCAGAAAAAAGACAAATCAAGAATTAGTCGAGACTATATTAAGCGCGGCAAGAAATGAGAAATGGATGGATGTTGCAAGAATAATCTCTGGAACAAGAAGAAACAGAATAAGTGTTAATCTTGACAAAATAGACGAGGAAGCAGAAGATGGGGAAACAGTATTGATTCCCGGAAAAATTCTTTCACAAGGAGATATAAATAAAAAAATAAAGATAATTGCATTAGCATTTTCTGAGGCTGCAAGGGAAAAACTTTCAAAGGCAAAAAAAGAATTTTCAACAATCGAAGAAGAAATTAAAAAAAATCCCGATGCTAAAGGGATTAGGATAATGAGATGAAAAACGAGAAATTTTTCAAAATAAAAAAAGACGACGATTTAGGAAAAATACGTCTGAGGAGTTTTTCATAATGAAAGTCATAGATGGTAAAAACGCGGTAATGGGAAGACTTGCTAGTTATGTTGCAAAAGAAGTTCTAAAGGGAGAAGAAATAGTTGTTGTAAATTGCAATGAGGTAATAATCACTGGAAACAGAAAAAATATTGAACAAGAATTTGAAGCTACAAGAAAAAGAGTTGGTAGCACGCAAAAAGGTCCAAAGATTTCAAGAATCCCTGAAAGAATAGTAAAGAGAGCAATAAGAGGAATGCTTCCAAATGTAAGACATAACGGCAGAGGAAGACAGGCATTTAAGGACATAAGATGTTACGCTGGAGTTCCTAAAGAATTTGAAAGTGCAAAAAAAATTGAAATGAAACACGAAAGAAATAAATTCATCAATGTGAAGGACTTGGCAAAATGAAGACAAAAAATAAATTTTTAACTACATCTTTTGTAAACAAAAAATGAAAAGAATAATCACCTCGGGAAAAAGGAAAAGGGCTGTTGCTCGTGCAGTTTTAACTGAAGGTTCTGGAAAGGTCACAGTAAATAAAAAAGATTACCAGCTTTTGCAATTGTTCGACAAGTTAAGCATTGAGGAACCATTGAGAATTGCAAAAAATTTCCTTGGAAAAACTGACTTTGATGTTGCAATAAATATTCGTGGCGGTGGAGCAAAGGGACAAATTGAAGCTGCAAGACTTGCATTGGCAAGGGCGATTTTAGAATTTGCAGATTCCTCAAAAGAACTTGAAAGACAATTCTTAGATTATGATTGGAGTCTTCTTGTTGCTGATGTCAGAAGAAAAGAAGCATACAAACCTGGAGATTCCAAAGCTAGGGCAAAGCGTCAGAAGTCGTTTAGATGATTTTATAAATATCATGACCATATAATAATATGGATGCAATTCCTTACACATTTTAACATGGATGAGATCAAATTAAAAATTTTCACTCGTTCGTCAAAATGACAAACGAAAGATCTGAAGCATTGATGAGAATTATCGTCGCGATAGTTTCTGGAATAATTCTATGCGTCTGGAGATATTTTGTCGTTCTTATTAGTTTTGTAAATTTTATATATACTATTTTTTCTGGAAAGAGAATGAAACAGCTTGCAGAAATGGGAGAGCTATGGAACTCGCAATGGTATGTCTTCCAGAGATATATGATTTTTGAAAGCAATACAAGACCTTTCCCCTTTACTGATTTGAAAGGCAGAATGAGCAAGTTTGGAAAGTAATTATTTTATTTCTCTTAGCTTTTCATTAATCAAAGATGCTTCCACGAGGGTACGATATAACATACTCGAAATTACATCAGCATAATAAAGAACTGAAGGACCGGTTATGTGCTTTTTTTTCTTGCCGTTTTCTCCAGTATTTTTTTTAATGAAATTATCAATAACAACTTTTTCTATTCCTCTTTTTCCTGAAAAAAAATCTCTTATTTCTTCCTTACCTTCTTTTTTT
>Ga0315281_10015812_pt1 | contig 10102 bp, 7 predicted proteins | sample YL17G07_0_MG_FD_204540 | JGI IMG/M metagenome (GOLD analysis project Ga0315281, IMG submission 204540) | Sediment microbial communities from Yellowstone Lake, YNP, Wyoming, USA - YL17G07_0 | ecosystem: Environmental > Aquatic > Freshwater > Lake > Sediment | place: USA: Wyoming | collected...
CCTGGGTGAGCACCGCCCAGTGCTCGTACACATACCCAAAGAGGTCTATCACGGCTGGAAGTGTATGGGAGAGCACGAAGCCTATGTCGTCAATATGCCGACTGAGCTCTACGACTACGACGAGCCCGACGAGTACCGACTGCCTTTCGACACGAATGAAATCCCGTATGACTGGGACTTGAAAAACGGTTAAGGGGCCAGAAGTTGAGGATCCTTGTAACCGGCGGCAGCGGCTTCATCGGCTCGAACTTCATACGCTACATGTTCGCTACCTACCCTGATATCGAGATAGTCAACCTCGACAAGCTCACCTACGCTGGAAACCCGGAGAACCTGCGCGACGTGGAGGAACTTGATGGCTACACGTTCGTCCACGGGGATATATGCGACGAGGTGCTGGTCGAGAAGCTCTTATCGGAGGGCATCGACGCGGTGCTCAACTTCGCCGCGGAGAGCCACGTGGACCGCTCCATAACCGGCCCGAGGGATTTCATCCAGACCGACGTCTTCGGCACCTTCACGCTTCTCGAAGCCTCAAGGAGGCACGGGGTGGCGCGGTACCTGCAGGTCTCGACGGACGAGGTCTACGGGAGCATTGAGGACGGCTCCTTTACAGAAAGCTCGCCGCTCGAACCCAACAGCCCGTACGCGGCGAGCAAGGCCGCGGGCGACCTGCTGGCACGGGCATACCACGTCACTTACGGGTTGCCGGTGCTCATCACACGCTCCAGCAATAACTTCGGGCCTTACCAGTACCCCGAGAAGCTCATACCCCTTTTCATCACGAACGCGCTCGACGACATCGTGCTGCCGCTCTACGGGGACGGGATGAACGTCAGGGACTGGCTGTTCGTCACGGACAACTGCGCGGCCATCGACCTGGTACTGCGCGAGGGTGAACCGGGAGAGGTTTACAACATAGCGGGCGGGCAGGAAAAGGCGAACATCGAGATAACCCTCTCGGTACTCAGGATCCTCGGCAAGCCCGAGTCGCTGATAGAATACGTAGCCGACCGCCCGGGGCACGACCGGAGATACTCGATCAGTTCGGCCAAGCTCGCCGCGCTGGGGTTAAAGCCGCGCGAGGACTTCGAGGCGGGGCTTGCCGAAACCGTGCGCTGGTACGTGGATAACCGCCCCTGGTGGGAGCCGCTGAAGCGCTGAGCGCTTTTCCCGTAAAAACCTCTCCAAAAGGCCGATTCTTTAAAGAATCACCCCTTTTTCTTCGATAAATCACACAGAAGCAGGAATTTTGCATCTCAGTATTCGCCGATAATATCTATAGAGGAATTATTAGGCATAGGTGAAACCATGATTGATGCCGGGAAAATATTCGGGCGAAGAAACAAGAACTCATTGCCCGCGGTAGTGGTTGTCTTAGCACTGACGCTATCGCTCCTGCTCATCGCTGCGCCCGCCCGTCTGGGCGCGCAGAACCCGGACGGCACGATCTACAAGCCGGTAAAGGGGTATTACCCGACCGGCGCGAGTTTCTACCAGGCTCACCTCACGGCCTCGGACATAGACGGGGACGGCAAGCAGGAGATACTGGCCGGCAACACGAACGGCGTGCTTTACTGCTTCAACGCTAAGGCGGAGCTCAGGTGGGCCTACGGTACGGGTGGCCAGATCCAGGGCGCCCCGGCGTGCTACGACGTGGACGGCGACGGGAAGAAGGAGGTCTGGGTCGGGAACATGAACGGCGTCATGTGGGGCTTCGACTGCAACGGACAGCCGCTTACCAGGTGGGGCTGGCCGAAGCAGACGCCGGACGATAACGGCTTCGTGGGTATCTTTTCCTCCCCGGCGATCGGCGACATAAACGGCGACGGCGCAGCCGAGATCGTGGTCGGCACGTACGGCCACCATGTCTTCGTCTGGAATTTCATGGGGGGCGTTCTTCCGGGCTGGCCTTACGACAACAAGGACACCATATGGTCCTCCCCTGCGCTCGCGGACCTGGACATGGACGGGCTCAAAGAGATAATCATCGGGGCGGACTCAACGGGCGGCAGCGGCTGGCCCTACCCGGCCGGGGGCCTCCTTTACGCCTTCAACGCGGATGGCGGGATGGTACCCGGGTTCCCCAGGGTGACGCCCGAGGTCACCTGGTCGTCTCCCGCGGTCTCCGATATCGATGGCGACGGCCTCTACGAGATAGTGGTGGGGACCGGGCACTACTACAAGGCGACCCACAGGCTTACATCCGAAGGCCATAAAGTGTACGCCTACAACCACGACGGGAGCGACGTGCCGGGCTGGCCCGTGACCGCCGCGGGTTCCACCTTCTCATCCCCGGCGATCGGTGACATAGACAGGGACGGCACAAAGGAAGTGGTCATCGCGTGCAACGGTTTGTACGGGATAGGCGAGGACCACATAATGGCGATAAAGCCGGACGGCCGGGTCATGTGGGACGTCAGGGGATTCGCGGGGCCGAACATGGGGTCACCCTGCCTGGGTGACGTTACCGGGGACGGTTACCCCGAGGCCATAATGGGTTCGGGCTGGGCGATCGGGGCCTGGGACCCCTGGGGCAATGTGGTCTGGAACCAGCCGCTCGATAACTTCGTCGTCACGAGCCCGGTCGTCGGGGACTTCGACGGGGACGGCAAGATCGAGGCGGCGGTGGCGACTGGCGACGCGCCGGGCGGCAACTATCCGGGCGGGAGCTTCTACGTCTTCGACTGCTGCTCGAAGAACAACGCGGTCTCCACGGAGGACAAAGAGATATGCCCCTGGTCGATGTTCCGCTTTAACGATACGCACAGCGCCACGGTGCTGACCGGCAATGAGCCACCCCCACCTCCACCGCCACCACCGCCGGCGAACTTCTACGAGTACATCCTGCTCATGAACCCGGGGGCCGAGACGGCGCACGCGACGCTCGAGTTCATGAACGAGAAAGCCGAGAAGGTCGCCGTCCCGTGGAACGTCAACCCGGGGTCGCGATCGACCGTTCTGGTCAACCGTTATATGGCCGGCTGCGGTGTCAGCGCGAAGGTGACATCGGACGTGCCTATAATCTGCGAGCGCGCGATGTACTTCAATTTCCAGGGGAGGTGGAAGGGAGGCACCGATTCTATTGGCGCGCAAAAGCCTGCGAAGAACTGGTATCTCGCGGAGGGCTACACGGCCGACAACTTCGACGAGTACGTACTCGTGCAGAACCCTCTCCAGAACGGGGTCCACGTGGACATGACCTTCATGAGGGAGGGCGCGGGCCCGGTGGTGAAAGGCTTCGACCTGGCGCCGGAGAGCCGCTTCACTCTGAACCTGAAGAACATCCCGGGCCTTGAGCACACCAGCGTATCCACAAAGGTCGAGGCAGGCGGCGACGTGATCTGCGAGAGGTCGATGTATTTCAACTACAACGGCAACATCGGCGGTCACGCCTCGATCGGCGTCACCGAGCCCTCAGAGCACTGGTACCTCGCTGAGGGTTACACTGCACAGAGCTACGATACCTACGTCCTGGTTCAGAACCCCGGCGGCGAGGAAGCCGCAGTTGACATTTCATTCCTGCGCAGCGACGGGTACCAGTCCAAGATCTCTTTCGTACTGCCGCAAAAGAGCCGTAAGACCGTGAAGGTCGATGACGTGCCGGGCTTCGAGGCCGCGGAGGTCTCGACCGAGGTGACATCAAGCAAGGGCGTCGTCGCCGAGCGTGCCGTGTATTTCAACGCTGGCGGCCGAGACGGGGGCCACGATTCTATCGGAGTGCAAGAGCCCGCCGACAGGTGGTACCTGCCCGAGGGTTACACCGGTGGCACGTTCGACACCTACGTGCTCATCATGAACCCTTCCGAGGGGCCTGCCACGGCCAAGACGACTTTCCTGAGAAGCGACGGGTACTCCTGGTCCCGCGTGGACAACCTGCTTCCGCGCTCCCGTTTCACCATCCATGTCGACGAGATGCCCGGCTTTGATAACGCGGAGGCGTCCACCCTGGTCGAGGCACAGGGTGATACGAAGGTAATAGCGGAGCGGGCGATGTATTTCGCCTACGATAACAAGTGGGCGGACGGCCACGATTCAATCGGGGTTAACAGCCCATCTACCACCTGGTATTTCGCCGAAGGTTACACCGGGCTGTAATTTTAGCCCGGCCTCTCCAAGTTTTAGCCCGGCCTCTCCAGGCCGGGATGCATGAGCCGGGCTAAGAGCCCGGTCTAAATTTCCTGCACACGAACAAAAGGTCGTACGCGCGCGATGGGACAAGGCGGCCGAGCTCCATGAACGGAGCATAGAGCGGGCGGTGGCCTGGCTTGTTGAGCCGCGCCACGAGCCAGTCAACCCGCCTCCCCCTCGGCCTCCACCAGTTGAGGATAAGCTCGAGGTATATGCCCGTGAGCTTGAGAAGCTGAAACCCGTGCGACTTGAGAAGTTCCTCACACTCCGCGAGGTTCATCTCGCTCACGTGTTCGTGGTGGACCGGCATCGCTTTTTCGTTGGCCCTGGAGAGGAGGCGTTCACGGTTCGGCGTTGTAAGTATCAGGGTCCCGCCGGGGGCAAGCACGCGCTTCCACTCGGCGAGCGCCTCGGCCGGGTCCGGCAGGTGCTCTATGATCTCGCCCGCGTAAACGGCATCGAAGTAGCCGTCCTGCCAGGGGAGGGAGAGCGCGTCCGCGACGACCCAGTCCCAGCCGGGGACCAGGGAGCGCATCTTCTCCATGGCGGCCGAGTCGAGGTCGCAGCAGGAGATATCGAAATCCCAGTCCGCACCGGCCAGGAAGAAGATGCTGTAGCCGGATCCCACGTCCAGCACTCTGCTCCCGGGCCGGATGTACCTGCGGAAGGTACCGCCCAGGACCCTGAGGCGTGCAGCGTGGAACGCGTGGAAGAAGGGATGCTCGACAACGTACTCGTCCTGGTGTTCCTCCTGCCGGTAGTACCTCTCGAGCACCTTTGGGTCGGTCACCCTGAGGGCGATTTCGGCGGATTCGGTGCCGCCTGAAAGGCGCAGTATCATGTCGGGCCGGATTACGACTTCTGGGTTGTGGCTGGCGCTTTCCGGCGTCTCTGGCGCTCCTCCGGGAGACGAGATCGTTACGAGGCCCGGCCCCCCGGCCAGCCAGTCGATCGTGATTGACTTCTCTCCAGCTCCCGGATCTCTTAAAAACCACTCGCCCAGGAGTTCCTCCCCGCCCGCGCCTGCGGCAGGTTTGAGTATCTGAAGGATGAGTCTTTCGTCCGGCGGCTCAAGGGAGAGTCCTATCTGTACGCGGCAGGTCGCACCCGTGCAGACAACGGGTTCGTCCGGAACTTTTATCACGGCGCTTCCCCCAGGGCGCGGGCCAGCGCTTCGCGGAGGGTCTCACTTACGGCCTCGTTAGAGAAATGCGCGAGCCTTTCGCGCTCGCTCTCGACAAGCGCGTTCCGCACTTCTTCATCCGAGCGGACGATCTCCATCAGTTCCCCGACACCCGCGGGGTCTTTTTCCGCGAAAGTAAGGCCTGCTCCTTCGAGCGTGTACGGGATGGCGGTGGAGCTGTAGGCGAGTATGGGAAGGCCGAACGCCATGCTCTCGACCAGGGGCACGGCGAACCCCTCGTGCTCGCTCATCGAGAGAAAGAGGTCGCTGGCCTCGTAATAGGTGGCGAGCTCGGCGTCGCTCACCCTGCCCGTGAAATGCACTTTGCCCATGAGCCCGAACGAGTCGGCGAGCCACCGGAGCTGCTCGTCGTAACGGTCGACCCAGGAGGGGCCGACGATGAAGAGCTGTGAAGAGGAGTCGATGCAGCGGTCGTAGTATAAGAAAGCCCTCAGCACGTCCTCTATGCGCTTGTTCGGGACGGACCTCCCCACGAAAAGTACCTTGAAGGAGCCCTCGTACAACGAAATGATCCCCTTGTCCCTCTCGCACCCGAGCAGCCCGTCGTAGTTGACGAATATCGGGAGCACGCCGGTCATTTCGGGGTCGAACCCCAGCTCGACCAGCTCCAGCCTGTTGTACTCGGAGTCGCCCAGGGCGAGGTCGCAGCCCGTGAGCTTCGGCAGGAGTTCCCTTCCCAGCCTGCAGAACTCGGCCACTCCCTTGTCGTAGGGCGCGAAGTACTCGGGTGGGGTGATGTTGTGGTATATGAGGATGCGGCGGTTCTTCGTCTCGAGGTACTGCCGGTAGTTGGAGCAGTAAACCGAGTAGTGGTATATGAGCAGGTCGCCCTCCGCGCCCATGTGTTCCGCGTATTCCCCGTCCGGCCGCGCCACAGAAGCGCCGAACTCGTCTGTGGTGTTGGCGAATATGTCGGTCTCGTAGCCCCACGAGTTAAGCGCGCGGTCTATCCCGAGCACGTGTTTGCTGACCGCGTCGCCGTACTCAAGCCGGGCCGCTATCTGGTGTATCTTCACCGGTCTTCACTCCCAGGGCCTTGAAAAGCCGCTTCAAGACGGCGTCCCAATTATACTCCTCGGTAACGTAGCGGCATCCCGCCCCGCCGAGCCTGCCCGCGCTCTCCCTGTCATCGAGCAGGACCAGTAGCGCTTCCGCGAATTCGGGGTAGTCACGGAAGGCGAGCCCGCCGCCGCTTATCCTGACGTGCTCGCTCGTAACGTCGCAGTCTTTATGGACGAGTGCCGGGCGGCCGGCGAGCCACGACTCGAGGAGCACGATCGAGAGGCTTTCGTTGACCGAAGGCTGGCAGAAGACGCTCGCGGCGGCGTAGCCGTCCCACTTCTCCTGCTCGCTGACCGCTCCGAGGTCGAAGATGACGTGCGAGGAGTCGGGCGGAACGGCCACTCCGCCCGCGCCCATGAGGACCAGGGACGCGAGTCCGGGGTTCGACGCAGCGAAACGGCGGAAGTAATCGACGAGAAGGGGTGTGTTCTTGCCGTCCTCCCTCCTGCCCGCGTAAAGTACGAAGCCGCCTCTTACTGGGGTACGGTTGCGGAAGGAGTAAGGGTCACCCACCAGGGGCCTGAACCCCATGCCCACGACCGGACCGGGGTCGCCTGTCTCGAGCAGCCGCGAGGCGAACCTCCGCTCACCCGGGCTGTTGAATATGAGCCCCTTTACGCTTTCGAGCATCTCTCTGATGAGCGGCTGGTGCGCGTACGGTTCATCGTGGAGGCACGGGATGATGAACGAGTGCTCCGGGTATATGCGGGATCCGAAATAGGTGGTCCCGAACAGGTACGGCAGGAAGACAAGATGCGTGTATTCCCCGCCGTGCCTTCTTATGTGGTCGAAAAGCCCGACGCTCGTGACCACGCCCTCCAGCCAGAGTGCCTGCTCCTTTCGACTCGCCCCGGGTTCCGAGGATACCCTGGAAAGTGCGCGCCGCACTTCGGGCTCGGAAAGGCGCGATTGCGCCGGGAAGCGGATGACCTCCACCCCGTTCAGCTGTGTGGCCCCCACCGGGTAGTGGTCCCGCCAGGTGTAATGGTCGAGGGCGCAGGTCGTGAGCGCGCTGACCTTGAAGCCGCGGCGGGCGAGTTCCTCCGCGGTGCGCCGGGCAAGGTCCTCCGCGCCGCCGACCACTTCCTCCCCGTAGCGGGGCACGATGAACGCCGGATGGAAATCGGGGGCTGGCGCGGCTGGCAACTGCATCCCGTTCACTTGGTGGCTACGGCCACGAAGCCCTTGGGAGCGGTAAGTATCTTGATATCCTTGAAGCCGGCGATGGCGAGCGCACGCTCGACGACCGCGGCGGAGCACCACCCGGGGGCGGGGGCGCCGGCCGCGAAAGAATGGACGGCGATCGCCAGGCGCCCTCCAGGGGCGAGCGCGAGGTACGACCTCCGGACGAGCCCGATCAGCTTCTCCGGCTTCAGCCAGAAAGCCAGTTCCGGCAGGAGGACTGCCTCTTGGCTTCCCTCCGGGACCTGCGAGATGAAGGAAAGGGGTCCCTGCCGGACTTTCTCCCCTCCAGGCGCCTCGTCCCAGCTCGTGCCGGGCGATACGCTCGTCAGTTTGCAACCGCCCTCTTCAAGGCCTTTCTTCATACCTTTCGGGCAAGGGCCGAGTACGAGTAGCCTTTCCGCCTTCCCGAGGCCATCGATGACCGCGCCCGCGATACCGCTTGATTCCCCTTCGTCTATGAGCGACCCGGCCAGCATGCAGAGGTCCTCCTCCTCGGCGAGGGCCTGCGCCCTCTCGGCGAGGGCCTCGAGGCGCAATGCCGACAACGCGGACGCGGCGTGCCGGTTGAACGTGGACTGCTCCCTCTGTATCGGGCCGACCGCGATAGACGCCCACTTGCGCGTGAGCCTCTTTGCCAGGATGACGAGGGGGCGGAGTAAGCGCTTCTCCGTGGCCACGGGATAGGCGGTGGTAACCTCCCAGGTCGAAAGCGCGCAGGTCGCCGAGTAATCGAGCTCGGCGGCCGGGGGCAGTCTGTCGAACTCCTCCTCTTCGGGCAGCCGTTCTGCGAGCAGGGACTCGACTTCCTCGGAGTAAACACCCGATTCGCGGCGCTCGCGCACCCTTCGGGATACCTCCTCCGCGAGCGCGCCCGCGTCAACGCCCTTTCCCTCGAGCTCAAAATCGGGTTCCAAGGGTACCTCCGGGATTTAATATCTGGCCTCGGGATTATAACACTATGGGGTCAGGTCTTGAATCGTGAATTCTTATTTAGGGATGTATAAAGCGGGCCTTAGAGTTTTAGCCCGGCCTCTTAGGCCGGGATGTGTAACCGGGCTAAGAGCCCGGCCTAAAGGGATAGATGTATAAAGCGGGCTTTAGAGGACCGCCTAAAGGGATAGTATTATATATGGTAAACTTACCTGAAGTTTGGCCCCGGTAGCGGGCCATGTCTGCGAGAGCGAAGGATGAAGATACTTCTAACGGGCAGCGAGGGTCAGCTGGGGACGGAGTTCAGGTTCGTCTGCGGCGAAAAGCAAGAGCACGAGATCGTTGCCCATGACCTCGACCTTGATATAAGGGAACGCGGAGCGGTTACGGAAAGGGTACGGGATGTCTCCCCGGAGCTCGTCCTCAACGCCGCCGCGTACACTGATGTCGACGGGGCGGAGTCCGATGAGATGGAGGCGTTCCGGGTGAACGCGCTCGGCGTGCAGAACCTCGCCCTCGCCTGCCAGGCTCACGGGATACCTCTTCTTCACATCTCCACGGACTTCGTGTTCAGCGGAGATGAGAGGGTCCCGCTGACCGAGTTCGACAGGCCTGACCCCCGCGGGGTCTACGGCAGGAGCAAGTACGCCGGTGAGTGCTACGTCACCGCCCTCCTCGACCGCTACTACATATGCCGCACGTCCTGGCTGTTCGGCGCGGCCGGCGGCAACTTCGTGAAGACGATGCTACGTCTCGGGCGCGAGAAGGGTAGCGTCCAGGTGGTTGACGATCAGGAGGGAAGCCCCACGTACGCGAGGGACCTCGCCCGGAAACTGCTCGAGGTGATTGATACGGGCGCTTACGGCATCTACCACGTCTCTAATTCGGGCAGCGCTACCTGGTTCCAGTTCGCCCGCGAGATCTTCGAGACCGCGGGCATGGACGTGGAGGTGTCACCGATCTCCACCGGGGAACTGAGCCGGCCGGCGCCGCGCCCCGCCTACTCGGTGATGCGCGGGCTCGCCCTCGAGCTGCAGGGCATCTCACCGATGCGCCATTACCGCGAGGCGCTTGCCGATTTCATCCTGCGCGACCTCCCGGCTGCCGAGCAGGGGGCACGATCCGGTTGAGGTGCCTTCACGTCATTCACCGCTACTGGCCCGCGAGGGGCGGCTCGGAGAAGTTCATGATAGAGATGGGCAAGCGGCTCGCGGCCGACGGCAACGAGGTCACCGTCTATACCACCGACGCGATGGACATCCAGCACTACTGGCTTCCCGGGAAAGACAGGATAGAGACGCGCCACGAGGTCATGGACGGCGTAGAAGTAAACCGCTTCACCGTGTGGAGGTTACCGAAACACCCCCAGGCCCTCCGGGTGCTTGGCAAGATCCCCGGCTTCCTGCCAAAGAACCTTTTTTCGTTTCCTTCGCCCCTGGTTCCCGGCATGCTCGCCAAGATCTGGACCGGGCAGAGGTTCGACATCGTCCACGCGACCGCGCTGCCGTACGACTCGATCCTGTACACCGGCTACCGCATCGCGAAAAAGCAGGGCATCCCGCTGGTCCTTTCACCGTTTTTCCACCTCGG
>Ga0315281_10015813_pt1 | contig 10102 bp, 7 predicted proteins | sample YL17G07_0_MG_FD_204540 | JGI IMG/M metagenome (GOLD analysis project Ga0315281, IMG submission 204540) | Sediment microbial communities from Yellowstone Lake, YNP, Wyoming, USA - YL17G07_0 | ecosystem: Environmental > Aquatic > Freshwater > Lake > Sediment | place: USA: Wyoming | collected...
GGCCAGGCGGGCATGTCCGCGGCCGCCCGCCGGGCCGCGAGCGAGGCCGTCTCCGGCAGCCAGGCGACGAACGGGACCAGGACGACGGCGGCCGCGAGCGTCCCGAGGACGGCGCCCAGGAGCGCCCGTCCCAGCAGCGCGCCCCGGAGCCGCCAGGCCGCCCACAGCGCGGCGGCGCCAAGGACATGGGCGGAGGTCTCGGGGTGCCCGCCCAGCCACTGGACGGCGACCGCGGCGGCCACCCCGGCCGTCGCGCGCGAGGACGCGGACCGGCGGAGGACCTCGACCGCGCCGAAGACGACGGGGAGCCAGACGCCCGCGCTCGAGAGCGAGTAGCCGAGCCAGGCGACGACGAACCCCGAGAGCATGAAGGCCGCCCCGCCCAGGAGCGCGGCCGGCGGCGCCGCGCCCAGGAGCCGCAGGAACCAGTACGTCCCGAGCCCCGCCACCTCGAGCTTGGCGACCGCGGCGAGCCCGATCGCGAAGCCGAGGGGGAGCACGTACGCGAGCGCGTTGAACGGGCAGAGGACCCCGGACTGCATGTTCGCGAGGAACGGGGTGCCCGCGTACGCGTTCTGGTTCCAGAGCGGGAACCGCCCCGCCCGGATCTCGCGCCGGGCATGGATGAGCCAGGAGTGGAAGATGAACGCCGTGTCGCTCTGGAGCGGGTCGGCGGGCACCGGCCCCGACCGCATCGACTCCCACGGCGCGTACCAGTACAGGAGCTGGGCGGGGGAGAGGATCCGGCCGGGCACGAGCGCGCGTCCCACGACCAGGAGCGGGAGAAGAGCGAGCACGGCCACGCAGACCGGCTCATGCCACCGCGATTCCCTCATGTCGCAGGCATTATAGCCCCTGATATACTGAAAAAAGCCCACACGGCATCGTATGAACTCTTCGACGGCATCCCTCGTCTTCCGGCTCGCGGTCGCGGCCGGCGTCTGTCTCGCCTCCCTCGGGCGCTCCGCGCCCGCGGTCTCCGACGAGCAGGGCCCCACGCGGTACGAGGCGATGCGGGTCCTCGTCGTCGAGCCCGAAAATCGCTGGGGATGTGACGCCGCCATCTACGGCGCGCTCGCGAAGCGCGGGTTCGAGGTGACGTATGCGCCGGCGGGGACGCTCCCCCCGCTCGCCGGGTTCGACCTCGTGGCCACCGGCGTCCGCCGGGTCTTCAGCCCGGCCGAGGCCGGGCGGCTGGCGGCGTACGTCACGAATGGCGGCGCGCTCTACGGATCCTGGGGCGGGCCGTTCTCGACGCCGGAACTGCTCAAGATCTGCCGCGTCCGCGGCACGGCGAGCGCGCATCTCAAGGACATCTCGATGGTCCCGGGCACGCCGCTCGCGACCGGGTTCGAGGGCGCTCCCCTGGTCGAGTTCTCGCTCCAGGCCGGGGACGCGAAGACCGGGCCGGACGGGCGCGAGATCGTCCTCGTCGACCCGGACTCCGACGCGGTCGTGGTCGCGAAGACGACGGACGGACGGTCGGTGGGCGTGCTCGCCCGGTGGGGCCAGGGGCGCACCGCGATCCTGGGATTCGTGCCGGAGCTGGCCAAGCACTTCGCGGACGCCGCCGCCGCGGACCGCCTCCTGGACAACCTCCTCGGCTGGCTGCTGGAACCGCAGCTCTCGAACACGATGACGGGCTGCACGGGGCGGGTCTCGATCGCGCTTCCCGCCAGGACGGTCGTGAAGTCGGTCAACGTGGGTGGCGACCCCGTATCGTTCTCCGTGAGCCCCGCCGGCACGTTGAGCCGGCTGCGCGTGGACCTGGGCCGCGTGCGCTCGGGCACGACCGAGATCGTGGAGGCCCGGGTGAGCATCCCCGCCGGCCGCCATGTCGAGACGATCATCCATCTGCCGTGGAACACGCTGGTCTCGGCCGCGGTGTCGGCGGCCGGGCTTGCGGAGTACCTCCGCTGGCTGGGCGCCACGATCTGCCAGCCGCTCCTGCGCGGTTCCGATGGCACCGTCTGGTACAAGGGGCTTCCCGGGGACACGCCGAACCCGGCGCTGGTCAAGAAGTACAAGGGCGACTTCCTCAAGGACCTGATCCGCGAGTGCCACGCGCGCGGGATCAAGGTCATCGGCGGCGCCTACCTCAACGACGCCGTGGTGAACAAGGACCCGCTCCGGTGCCGCGTTGGCCGGGACGGCAAGCCCGTCCTCGACCGGTACGGCAGGCCGCTTGCGTGCTTCAACCATCCCGACAACCAGGCGGACAACCTCGTCATGCTCCGCCGCCTCGTCAAGGACTACGACCTGGACGGGATCTTCCTCGACGACAACTTCGAGCTCGACCAGAACGAGTGCTTCGGCACCTACTGCGTCCACCAGTTCAAGAAGTACTGCGTGAACCACGACGTCCAGTTCGCCGACCCGTCGCGCGAGGAGTCCGGAGCCGTCCGCGACGCGTGGCTCGCGTGCCGGCGGCAGGCCACGCGCGCGCTCGCGCGCGAGATGGCGGCGGCGCCGCGGGCGAGGAAGGTGCCGCTCGGCGGGTGGACGGGAGCCACGCCCCGCGCCGAGCTCGCGGGCGCCTTCGACCTGACCGGCTGCATGGTCTACGAGGTCCCCGCGTGCTCCGTGCGGCTCCCGGTCGCCGCGTACGGGGCCTCGACCAGGGTCGTCTGCCTGCTCTGGGAGCCGGATACCCCGCCGGCCGCGATCACGGTCGAGGGCCGGGAGGCGATCCGCGCCGGCGCCCCGGTCGTGGGTTTCTGGATCCGGGGGGCCGACGGCGGCTACCGCATCGACGACGAGCGCGCCGGCGCGATCCGCCAGATCCTGTACCACGCGGAGGAAGAGTGGGTCAGGAACTACCGCGAGACCCTGATAACGGGCGATCCCCGGTTCGAGGTCGTCGAGGGCACGGTGGCGCGCGACCGGATCAGTCTCATGGTCCGCAACGCGGGCGAGCGCGTGCGCATCAGGACCCCGGGGCCCGTGGACCTGGGCGGGGTCCTGGTCCCCGCCGGGAAGCCCTGATGTTCGGGATACTCGGAATGCACGCCCTGGTCATCGCGGACCAGGGCCGCAGTGCCTACCACATCGTCCTTCCCGCGAACCCGTCGCCGTCCCAGCGGTTCGCGGCCGCCGAGCTCGTCCGGTACGTGAAGGAGATCTCGGACGCCGACCTGCCGGTGGTTTCCGCCCCGACAACCGCGTCGGACTACGAGATCGTGCTGGGCGCGCCGGCGACCTCGACGGGCCCGGGAGATGAAGGCTACCAGCTCCGAACGGAGGGGACCCGGCTCCTGATCGCAGGATCTCCTGTCCGTGGAACGCTCTACGGCGTCTACGGCCTCCTTGCGGATCACTGGGGCTGCCGGTGGTTCACGCCCGACGTCGCGCGCATACCGAAGCGGCAGAAGCTTTCATTGCCCAAACTCAACGAGACCTGGGTGCCCCGGCTCGAGTACCGGGAGTCGTACTGGTGGGAGGGATTCGACGGCGACTGGGCCGCCCGCAACCGCCAGAACTCGGCGCTCGCCCGGCTCGAGCCCCGGCACGGCGGGAAGACCGTGTACGAGGGATTCGTGCACACGATGGACGACCTCGTGCCCCGCGACCTCTTCGCTGCGCACCCCGAGTATTTTGCGATGCGCGACGGGGCTCGCAAGAAGGACGGGTCCCAGCGGTGCCTGACGAATCCCGAAGTCCTCGCGATCGCGACCGAGAGGGTGAGGAAGAAGCTCCGGGCGAACCCGGACGCCACGATCGTCTCGGTCTCGCAGAACGACAACCAGCAGTTCTGCGAGTGCCCGGCCTGCAAGGCCGTCGACGACGCCGAGGGGTCGCACGCGGGCACCATGCTCGTGTTCGTAAACGCGGTGGCGGAGGCGATCGAGGCCGAGTTCCCGAAGGTGGCCGTCGACACGCTGGCGTACCAGTACACGCGCAAGCCTCCGATGACGGTCCGGCCGCGACCGAACGTGATCGTCCGGCTCTGCTCGATCGAGTGCTGTTTCTCGCATTCGCTCGACGAGTGCCCGGAGGACACGAATACGTCGTTCATGCGGGATCTCGAGGGCTGGGGCAAGCTGTCCCGGCGGCTCTACATCTGGGACTACGTGACGAACTTCCAGCACTACCTGCTCCAGATTCCCAACCTCGACGTCCTCGACCGCAACATCCGCACCTTCGTCCGGTGCGGCGCCGCCGGAGTCTTCGAGGAGGGAAACTACTCGCAGGGCGGCGGGGGGGAGCTGGCCGAGCTCAAGGCGTGGGTGCTGGCCCGGTTGCTCGTGGACCCCACCCTCAAGGGCGACGATCTCATCGCCGAGTACGTCAAGGGCGTCTACGGTCCCGCCGCGGGCCCGGTGAAGAAGTTCATCGACCGCACCCGCGCCGCGATCCGGAAGACCGGCGAGCACGTGCGCATCTACGACGGCGCGGACCGCGCGTATCTTTCGCCGGCATTGCTGGCCGAGTACGACGCCCTGCTGGAGAAGGCCGGGAAATTGGCGGGGTCCGACAAGGCCCTCGCGGCCCGGATCACCCGGCTCCGGATGCCGGTCTGGTACGCCCGCGTCGAGCAGAAGGGCACGCCGGACGATCTCCGCCGGGACGCCGCCGCCCGGCTGCTGGCCGCCGCGAAGTCGCTCGGCCTCTCCCGGTTCTGCGAGTGGCGCGCGATCTCCGAGGACTTCACCCGCCTGGAGGGCTTGGCCAAGCCCTGACCCGCTCGGGGCCGCGACAGCGTTCTTCGGGGCGGCAGGATGATCGTCCCGGCCGTCTTGGGGTAAGCTAGCATCATGGAGCAGGTTGTGGCATGGGCTGACCGGATCGCGAGGATGGCGGAGGAAAGGCGGGCCAGGCTTGATGCTGAACTCCCGCGACTGGTCCAGGGACTCGTCAGGCTGGGAGCGAGCAAGGTCATACTGTTCGGCTCGATGGCCTCCGGCCGGCCTGGGGTCACGAGCGACGTTGACCTGATCGCCGTGATGCCGACCGACCGGCCGTTCGTGAACCGGCTGGAGTGGATTTGGGAAGAGCTGAGTCCGGCGTGCGCCGACATACTCGTTTACACGCCGCAGGAGTTCGAAGTGCTGAGCCGGACCAGTCCGTTCGTCCGGCACGCCATATCCACGGGGAGGGTGGTCCATGACTCCGGCGCCGGCTGAGGAGGCCGCCCGCTGGCTGGCGCAGGCCAGGGCGGAGCTCAGGGCCGCCGGGGACCTTCTGGGGCTCGGCCACCACTACCTCGTGTGCTTCCTGAGCCAGCAGGTGGCGGAGAAGGCGCTGAAGGCCTTCCTCTACGGCAAGGGCGAAACGCTGGTCATGGGCCATGCCGTCGGCGGGCTTTGCGAATGGGCCGGGCGGCACGACGCCGGCTTCGCCGCCTTCAAGGAACAGGTCCAGGTGCTGGACAGCTACTACATCCCCACTCGCTACCCGAACGGTCTCCCGCCGGGGGCGATCCCGGCGGAGACGTATGACCGCGAGACCGCGCAGAGGGCGCTGGTCCTCGCCGAGCGGACGGTGCAAGAGGTGACCCGCAAGCTCGGGCTCTGATGCCGCGTTTCCGCGTCCATTGCGGGCCCCTGACCACCGGTCTTGCCGGCGGAGGCCTCTGCTACAATGGGGGCGTTTTGAGCCTGTGGCGTCGCCCGCTCCCGCCTTCCACTGCCCTCGCGCTGGCCGCACTCCTCGTCGGATCGTCCGCTCTCGCCTCCGACCTCGTCTGGTCCACGAAGGCTTCGATGCCGACGGCACGGAGTTACCTGGCTACCGTCGTCATCGGGGGGACGGTCTACGCGATAGGCGGAGATGACGCTGTTGTGCTCCATGCTGTGGCGACGGTGGAGGCGTACGACTCGGCAACGGGCACGTGGACGACGAAGACGAGCATGCCGACGGCGCGAGGCTACCTGGGTGCCGCCGTGGTGGGAGGTACGATCTACGCAATCGGTGGCTACGATGGCGGAATCCTCTCGACGGTGGAAGCTTACGATCCGGCGACGGACGCGTGGACGACCAAGGCGAGCCTGCCAACCCCGCGGAGAGCACTGGCCGTTGCCGTGGTGGGCGGGACGATCTACGCGATCGGCGGGAATGACGTCTCCAACTGCCTCACGACGGTGGAGGCATACGACCCCGCGACGAACACCTGGACCACGAAAGCCGCCATGCCGACGGCGCGATCAGCCCTCGCGGTCGCCGAGGCGGGGGGGACGGTCTACGCGATTGGCGGAGATAACCCCTCCGTCGTTGCGTTGGTTGAAGCATATGATCCTTCAACGGACACGTGGGTGACGAAGGCGGGCATGCCCACGGCACGGAATGCGCTCTCTGCCGCCATGGTGGATGGGGTGATATACGCGATCGGCGGGGACGATGGAACTCCTCTCTTGACGGTTGAGGCGTACGATCCGGTGGAGAACTCCTGGGCCACGAAAGCGGGCATGCCGACGGCGCGGCATGGCGTCGCCAGCGTCGCACTCGGCCACACGATCCTGGCGGTCGGTGGACGGGCCGGCTCCAACATTTTCTCGACGGTGGAGGCGGGGGTATTGGTTGACGAGACCTGGCCGTGCGCGGGCGAGATCGCGTGGAGCACGAAGGCGTCGATGCCAGCGGCTCGGGATGCGCTGGTTGCCGCCATGGTAGGTGGCACGATCTACGCGATCGGGGGGAACAACGGCGGTTACGCCTCGACGGTGGAAGGCTACAACCCGGCGACCAACACGTGGTCCACGAAGGCCAGCATGCCGACGTCGCGGCAGGGCCCAGGTGTCGCGGTGGCGGGAGGCCTGGTCTACGTGATCGGCGGGATCAGCGGCAGTCCCACCAACGCCATCACCACCGTTGAAGCCTACGATCCGGCGACGGACACGTGGGCCACGAAGGCGAACCTGCCGGCGGTGCGGGGGTACCTGGCGGCCGCCGCGGTGGGAGGTACGATCTACGCGATCGGCGGCTGGAGCGGAGGCAGCAATCCTCCCGAGGCGACGGTCTTCGCCTACGATACGGCGACGGACACATGGGTCGCAAAGGCGAGTCTGGCGTTGCCCACTATGTACCAGGCCGCCGCCGCAGTGGGCGGCACGGTCTACGTTGTGGGCGGGATACACGAGGCGACCCAGACGGAGAGCCACGTATTGGTGGCCTACGATTCGGTGACCGACGCGTGGACGACCAAGGCCAACATGCCGACAGCCAGATTCTGGGAGAGCGCTGCCGTGGTGGCGGGCAGGATTCACGTGATCGGCGGGCTCTACAATGCCGGCTCGTCGCCGCTGTCGACGGTGGAGGCCTACGATCCGGAGACGAACACGTGGGTGACGAAGGCAAGCCTGCCGACTTCGCGGGCAGTCATGGCTTCCGCCGTGATAGGTGGCACGATCTACACCATCGGTGGGGACGAGGGCGGGACCAACGTTGCGACGGTCAACGCGGGGCTCGTGGCGTGTGAGGGGACGACGGGGCCCGCGGGGACAGCAGGGGCGAAGTCGGCGGCGGAGATCATCGCCTCCCGGCTGACCGAGGGCAAGCTCATCGTCGCGCCGAATGAACTTCAAATGGCCCGGCCCACGCCATGGGCCTGGGTCATCTCGAAGGGGAATCCCGGGGCGTCCGTCGAGTTCCGGGTCTACTCCGAGTCGGGCGGACTGGTCAGGACCCTCACCGCCGTCGCGGACGGCGGGGGAATCGCCAAGGCCCGGTTCGACGGCACGAACGACAGCGGCGTCAGGCTGGGGTCGGGCCTCTACTGGGTAGTCGGGTCGGGCGGCGGCGTCGCCGACCGGAAGGTGGTCGTGATCGGCCAGAGGCGGAAGCCGTGAGGCGGGCCGTTGTTTTCGCCCTCACCCTGGCCCTCTCCCACCAGGTGGGCGAGGGGACGGCCTGGGCGGCGACGCCGGCAGGGGCCGCGTTCCTGAACGTGCCGGTCAGCGTGCGGCAGATCGGGATGGGCGGGGTGAGCACGGGCGGCTTCGACCTTCTGCGGGCGTGGAGCAACCCGGCCGTGCTGGCGGAACAGCGGACGCGGGGGCAGGCGGCACTGACGGGGGCGTCCGTGTTCGGGGGGGAGTTCACGACCATCGGGTCGGGAGCGAGCTGGCTGTTGACGCCGTCCTGGAGCGTGGGCGCCATGTACTCCGGGTTTACCGCCAACTACGACGAGGTGGACGAGTACGGGGAGACCAAGGGCGGCCGGTACCGGAGTGTCTCGTCGATCGGCGCCGCGTCCGCGTGGCGCGTCGGCCCGGCGCGGGCCGGGGTCATGCTCAAGATGGTGAACGACTCGGTGTTCGACCAGACCGCGAGCGCGCTCGCGGCCGACGTCGGGGTGACGGTCTCGGTCGCGGGGGCGACGGCCGGGGTTGCGTACCGGAACCTCGGGCCGTCGCTCCGGACCGCCGGGGCTCCCGGAACCTACGAAGAGTCCCTGCCCGCGGAGCTTCGCGCCGGAGTCGCGTACGAACTGGCCGCGGCCCGGGTCTCCGCCGGGGCGGAGTTCGCGGCCGCCGTCGGCGAGCCCTCCCGGATCGCCGTCGGCGTCGAGTGGCGCCCCGTCGCGCGGTTCGCGGTGCGGGCCGGCACGGCGAACCTCTCGGACGCCGGTGGCCAGCTCACGCTCGGGCTTTCGGCGGAACTGCGCTCCTTCGCGCTTGACTACGCGGCCGCCGCGCACCCGGTCGGGCTCACGCACAAGGTCAGCGTCGGGTACGCGTTCGGGCGGACGCGGGAGGACTTCGCCGCCGCGCACGAGGCGGCGCGGGCGGACCGGCAGGCCAGGGAGGCGGCCGCGGCGGCGGCGGCTGCGGAGGCGGCGGCCGCTCTCCCCCCGGCTGCGGACGCAGCCGTCGGAGTTTCGGCCGACGCCGAAACTCCGCGCCCGGCCAAGCCGGCCGCCATGCCCACGGGACGCAACCTCGCGGTCGCGGACCTCCAGGCGCAGGGCGTTTCGCCCACGGACGCGGCGGTCATCTCGGACATGCTCCGGAGCGCGATCATCAAGACGGGCAAGTACAACGTGGTGGAGAAGGCGAACATGGAGCGCATCCTCGCCGAGCAGGCTTTCCAGCAGACGGGATGCACGACCTCCGAGTGCGCGGTCAAGCTGGGCAAACTGCTCAACGTGCACCTGATGGTGGTGGGGTCGGTGGGCAAGATGCTCGGTGACTTCTACCTCTCCGTGCGGCTGATCAACGTCGAGACGGGGCAGAGCACGTACGGGGACACGGCGCGGGCGGGCGATTCGGCGGGGGTGGAAAAGGCGATCACGAGGTTCGCGAAGGAGATAGCGGCAAGGGTCAAGTAGGCTTCCGGCGCGGGTCCTGACGGAGGTCTCGTCAGCAGCCGCTCGACTGACGGGTTGGTTCTGGCAGGATATTTACGAATGAGAGGGAACCGCGGCGATGCGAAGAACGGTCACCTCGCGAGGGCGGCCCTGGCGATCATGCGCGCCCGGACGGAGTTCGAGCGAGCGCGCAAGGCGAAAGACGAGCTTGACGGCGGACAGGCCGCCGAGAAGGCGTGGCTCGCCGTGTCCGAGGCAAGCAAGGCCCTGCTCCGGCTGAAGGGAGTCGCCCGGCACAAGATGCCCGAAAGCCATCGCGGCGAACTGGTGTTGCTGCAAAGGCACGGCGGGGCGGACATGGCCAAGAGCTATGTTCTCATCCACGCCGTCCTGCATGCGGATGCCTTCTGCCGGGGTCTTATCGATTGGGACCTCGCCGGGGAAACCGTCGGCCGGGCCGAGGGTTTCGTCGCCCGGGTCAAGCAGCTCGCCACCCGCAACTGAAGGCGGTCCTCCGCCCCCGGGGCGGAAATCAGCGGCGGTAGCGGGAGTCTATCTCCCGCCGGGCTATCTCGACTGCCCGCTTCGCGTTGCCGAGGTCGCCGTGGACGGTGTAGACGTCGCGGACGATGAACTCGACCGGGATCCCGCGCGCGGCCTCGAGCGTCTCCCGGATGTGCGCCGCCCAGGCGTCCCCGTCCAGCTTCTCGGGCACCGCGAGCAGGTTGGGGTCGGGCTTGCGCGAGAAGACGACGCCGGTGCCCTTGAGCGCCTCGCCCATGAACTTCTGGTTGCACCAGCGCGAGATGGATATCTTCTTGAGATGGGGGAGCCGGCGGAGGTCCTCCCAATACGGGT
>Ga0315281_10015814_pt1 | contig 10102 bp, 11 predicted proteins | sample YL17G07_0_MG_FD_204540 | JGI IMG/M metagenome (GOLD analysis project Ga0315281, IMG submission 204540) | Sediment microbial communities from Yellowstone Lake, YNP, Wyoming, USA - YL17G07_0 | ecosystem: Environmental > Aquatic > Freshwater > Lake > Sediment | place: USA: Wyoming | collected...
CGGCGCCTGTTGTTCGTACTCTATCGTGATTGTTGCGTAGAGTTCAAGCTCACGATTCGGACCAAAACCCCGGACATTATTAACTGAGAATTCGAACGAAGGTATACCCGAAGAAGCTCCTCCAAAAGCGTCGAAAAAGAACTCGGGATCGTCCTCGCGCTCTATTGAATCATATTTCACGTTTGCCACATCGATTCCAAGATCTGACGCTATTTGTGTGACTGCCAACAAGAACTGCGACTTCACAGCGTCAATGCGCTTGCCTCCGCTGTCAGGATCCAATCAATTCTCCCCCAAGAAGTTTTGTTCTGATCCTCTTGACCTTAAACGCCTTTCCGCCAAGAACGTTCTGACAGCTTCTTAGCTCTGACCACATGAGTCTCTAGCAAGAAGATGCTCATTCTCCCATTTTCTTCCCAATGTCAGTGAGCGAGGATTTCGGCTTATCTCGTCGTCGGGTAGCCTAGTGCGGGTGCCTGAATTTGAACCCTCAGGAGGAGGTTCGTTCGTCGTCGGGTAGCTTGGTGCGCGACGACGACGGTTCAAAATCTAGAAGACACTAGAACCATTCAACGTCGCTGAACAACTGAGTCGGTCTCACCTTTGATTGACCGTGTTCTTCGAAACGTGGGAATTCGAATTTGAAGCCTCGCGTTTCAGCATAGAAGTCCCCAACGAATCGCAAGAGTTCACTGTCCAGCACTGGCGTCTTCGAGCCTACTGTCTCCCAAAACGCACTAGCACCGCCACCATGAGTGGTGTAGATCACTCCTTCCCTTGCCAGGAATTCTCGACATTCGATTGGATAGACACTGAGCAAGAACACCGCAGACATGGCCATCATGCATTGCGCAAGGGTCATCTCATTGAACATCTCCACTCTGTTGTGTTTCTTGGCGGAATAGATTCTCCACCACTCAGGGTTCTCACCTTTCTCCCACGCCTCAAAAGGCGTGACTCCATCGGTTGTGGGGATCTGAGAGTGGAGAAAGAAGTGAGCTAGATCTTCTTTCCTCAGTTCCGCACGAAGTCTGTTGCACATAGCCTCGTCAATTTTGACTCGGACCTTCTGACGAGAAAGGTTGTAGTAGGGCTCCAATATACGCCTGCAGTTGTTGATGTCAGAATCCTCTTTCAGCGGGCTGCCGACAGCATTGGCCATACGTTTGAAAGTGGTTTCTATTAGGCTGCAGACATTCTGGGCCAGACCAACTAGATAGTAAGATCTCGTCCCCTCGTGTTGCCAAATCAGAGGCACATCCTTCGTGAAACGAAGGAACCGGGTTTCGAATTCCAGGTACTGAGGCCAGTCTTCCTCTATGGTTGTCGACTGCTGATTCGGCATTCTCAACCGACATCTAGTTGTATGATCTGCGATTTCCTATTTGCGGAAGAAAGGGAAGAGGGGTTGTCAGGGGATTCCTTCCTAACGATTGAATGGGTGGTGGGTGCGCACCGCTAGACCTACACATAGTGTTTACAGAAATCTGGTCAAAGAGAGGGCTAGAAACACCCGTTGTCTGGTACTTTGGTGCGCACAAAAAACGACAAGATGTGACGGTTTCACTCGTCTGATTCAATGACGAACATTGAGTCTGACCACCTATGATTCGGTTTAAGCATCTAGAAGTCTCGTAGCGGTTTCTCAGGACAAAGATGATGAAGCAATTCCACGACTATCTTCAGAGCACGCTTGCAATCAGACTCAATTGGTGTCCGTTCGGTGACTTTTCCGTCTGCGATAACAGGCATTAACCCCCTATACAGGGCTTTTGCGTACTTTGCATTGCTGCCCGTGTGCAGAGTTGGATTTCTGACTGAAGCGAGCCACAACAAGTCGTCACTTTCCTTAGCCGTCAATTTTTTCGCGCGGCGGAGTTTCCTAACTAAGCGCCAATATTCCTTTCCGTACCCTCCCGCTTCACGTCTGAGCACGGATTCGACTACTGCTTGACACATGACAATCGTAGCGTAGTATATTCCGTTGATGTAACAGAATCCTGCTTCTGGGAGAAGCATACTGGTCAGGGTGGGGATTCTCCACATCTCATTGGGAAATATCCCCCGTAGCCACTCCCTTTGCTTCTCTCTCCGTGCCTCGATATCCTTGAGCTGCCTTTCATGTTCCTCGACAGTTTCAGCGAATGGTAGCTCAGTTCCAGAAAAGTGGACGGCACTTGTCATGGTCCAATCATGAGGGCCGCTCGCCCATTCTTTGAGGATCTGCCTTCGACGACGCATCAGAATCTTCGTCTGTTTTTTCATAATCTAATCTAGACCCATCGTGACTGCAAACGGCGTATTAGTCTTCCTGACTAGTACTGTTGCCTCTTACACCACAAAGGAAACTCGCTGACTTCATCCCTTAATCCCGCAGTGACCAAGGACGCTAGCATCTTGCGTTTCATATCCTGCGGACAATGGGGATTCCTATTCGCTTCTTTGTATTTGGTAAGATAGGTGAGTTTCTCAAGGTCATGTGGAACGAAAATCAAGCCGACATAAGGCGAGAATTTCGCGCATAACTCTCTCATCGAATACTTGTCTTCTTGTTTTTGGGGGTCAGGGTGAACGAGATACGAATAGTCGGCACCTTGAAGAAGTAGCACATTGGCTTGATCAAGGCCCTCGGCAAAAGCTGGGGGTCTCGGAGTTTTCTGCGCGAATCCCTTGACTTCGAATCCTGTGAGAATGAGGCTGTGCACATCGGCATGAGTCTCCCTTTGGAAGATGGCGATGTCGAATTCTCTCCAGAACTTCGTCTGTTCCTTTTGATCATCCTTCCCCCTGTAGGACCAACCGAGCCAGTTCTTCGCAATGACAGAGTCTGGGTACATGCTTGGAAGAAGCTCATGGAACAACTTGTCTTGAATGAGCTTCTCTGAGGGTTTCGAGGTTTGTTGGGAGTTCAACTCGTCTCAGGTAGTCTACGATTGTTACGTACGATATTAGTCGATCTAGAAGAGAGCCTAGACAATAGAGGACTGAAATGATCTGCTAGGCGTGTGAGAGCGATTGTTACCCCTTTCTTTGAAGTCGTTTGATAGACCTGTGTGCACGCACCACGATAGTAACTCGTCAGAAATTAGGACCGGCCCATCCTTTCCCGAACAAACTGTTCCACCAACTTCTTGATCTCGTCTTGCTGAGTTACGACAATCCACTCTTGGTATGCGTCAAGTTGACTTCTGACTTTAGGAATATGAAAAGCATGGTCGAAGTCTTCCAGGATGGTCAGCGCTTCATCGTCTGAGGCCGGCCTCGAAATCGTCGTGACCTCAGGCTTCGGGAGATCCCCCACCTTGATTGGGAACGCGTCTCGGCTCAGCTGGAAGTGGGCGACCTGGGCTTTGATGTTGGGTCTCTTGAATGCGTATGCGTAGAGCTGTGCCTGCCTCACGGCCTGAGCCTTAACCTCCTCAGCGTCTCTGCCGCGTTGAGTTGTGGCCTTGAACTCATGGATATCGTTCGGTACCAAAGAGGTATTGATCATCCTGCAATTGGTACCGGTGGCAGCCATGGTTCGAGGTCAATGGATGTGACCACGGTAATGATCTCGAGGACGTGCCCTGTCTGCGGTCGACTTCTCGAGTACTTGCATGTGTCGGGATCCTGGTACTGTCGAAGGTGTAAGAGGGCGTGGAGAAAGGAGGAGCTACGTCAGCTGGGGATCCTGTATGGCTGGATCGAACACGTGTGATCCTGGGAGAGACACACAAAGGCCATACACACGCTGACTTGAAGGGCTGACGCATTGAAGTGGAGACTGCAGGCCAGGGAGAGATGGATCCACTAGCCTCGAGGGAGACGTTAGGAGGGCCTCGGGGCCAGGCTCCTCGGCTGATATATTAATTCCAAATGCGTAAGTTTTCTCTCATTGCTGGTGCTGGTGCTGTGAATTGCAGATAGTCGAGGTCTGGGCCTATGCTAGCATCCTTCTGGTAATCGTTCTCGCGTTCATTCTGTATCACCTAAGACGTCAGATTGGTAAACTGGAAAAGGCGTTAAAGAAGAAACAGACCTTGGCTTACCAAATTGGGATTTCACAGATCAAGGGAGATCTCTCGCAAATATTAGGAACCTTCAGTGTTCTCACAGAATATGAGGAGCTCATCCTTCTCTCGACAACTTCCATGCAGGGCTCCGTGGACATTCTTGGCATCAAAGATGATTCGCTGGAGTTTCTTGAGTTTAAGAAAGATGGCGCTATTCTAAGCGACAAGGAAAGAAAGATCAAGAAATTGGTTGAGGACGGAAAAGTGAGCTACAAGATCTTGGATGTAAGCCTTCCAGAGGATTTCAACGTCAAAGAGAGACGCTGACGTCAGCAGCATTGCGTGTAACGCCAGCAGCATTCCTGACAGATTTCCCGAATCCTAGAAATTCGCCTTCGACAGAGGCGAGAGGGTGAGTCCCGGCGGCCGCAATCCTCTAGCATTGACTGCGACGGAGGTCTAGCTTGTGACGTTCGCTCCGAGTTACTAGACGGCACGTCTTCTCAAGGAATCCTGAGATTCTCACAGAGTTGCGACTGTGAGGAAATCAGTGGGCGTTAGGCATCTCAAGGAACAGTTCTCTGGTTTTGAAGCCCTTGTCGAGGTTCCAGTAACAGCTCTGTTTCCGGTGGAAGAACCAATATCTCTACGTCTCGCGACTTTGCCATTCTCAACACTTCTGGAGAAGGCACTGTTGGCGTGACCAATAGTACTCCACATATCTTTGGCGTGCTCGATTTGAGATCTTCCAGCATGAGACTGGCATTGTCGACATCGGACGGAACAAGACGCCGAGTCTTGGCATCAGCAATATACGTCATACCGTTCATCTGGAAAATGAAATCAGGTTCATGTGATACACGAGCACCTTCAAGGACGACCTCTCGCGATACCTCTTTGGCTCCCCGCGCTTGAAGTGCATTCAAGACAGAGTCTTCAAGCGTCAATTCCTCAGTCAGCTTGATCTTATGTGGTATGGAAGGGTACATGACTGGGCGCCTGCGCCTTATAAACGCGAAACTCACTGCACACGATAGGCAGACGACCAAAATCATAACCAGTATCGAGTACGGTGGAGGATAGGCCCCCGAGATAGAAATCGACTCCTGCAAAACCGCAATGAACGCTACTGCGATGGCGATAATGGGTAGGTATCTGAGTCCTCTCGCGAGATCGAACAGTCTCGCATCTCTTGCATGTTCGTCCTTGGATTTCAAAATCCCCACACCAATCTCGATGCGTAGTATTGGCGACAGATCATGAACACAATCACAACGATGATGTATACAATCGAGAGAGTTATTGCGATTGCGAAGGTGGACCTCACGGACTCCAATAATATTCCGCCCAAGGGGAATGATGTCGTCAGGGTGACTACGGTACCAAGAAGGGCGAAAATGACAGAAACTATTGTGAGTTTGTGATCCCATGTCAGCTGAGATATCACATCGCGCAGCACAGCGACCTTGAGCGCAGGCATACTAGCCCTTTGTTCTACCAGGTCTAGCAGTTGTGAGGCTTGCAACTTGTCTTGCGGTAATGCGTGGAGATGTAGTCCTCTACGTTCGCGCTCGCATCCGAAACAGGTTGCGAAGGCACCCGCCGGACCGATGAATGAGTGAGTCATATCAGGACCCGGTTTCGAAACATAGTGCTGGCGGATCAAAGCCATGTAGTCATCACTTGATTGCGGGAGATGTCCATTGTCTCTGAATGCGCTAGAGATAGTCGCGTCGACGGCATCAAGCAGCCGCGTCTCACCGAGCTGCCAGGTCCATCTGAATCCATGCCATATCTGATCTGAGTATGATGGCGCTGACAAGGGCCGTCGCTACCATCTTTCTTGGTTTGTCTTTGGTTCAGATTCAAGTCTTTCTATGTCGACTCCCTACGCCAGAACAGACCTCTTTTTCACGCCTAGGAATCAACAAGCATGTCCGAATGAGGTGTCCCTTTCCGGAGGATACTTCTGGCTCCTAGTCTATCTTCCAAGAAGCTCGAAAATGAGAGCTCGGACGCGTCGACTGAATGGCATCGATCGTCGCGATCTTAGAGACACGATTCTATTGTCCGGGTCTTTGCCCCCTTCTCGCGGTTTACTAAGCCAGCGAGATTCAACTACCTAGGTCCGCGTCCCACCGGGCCCGCCATCTCAAGCTAAATGGTCATCTTCACAAGGTCTGCCAAGGCCAATCACTCGTTTCAGGAGGTTAAGAAGAATCTTGCCGATATCGCTCGACAAGTTTAGGGAACTTCCCGCTTTCGAAGAGCGTGAGGTCCAGAAAGAAAAGGAAAGACAAAAGATATCTCAGTTCATTGAGTGGCTGAAAGATCCTTCCAATGTCATCATCGGTTGCAACGTGTTTGCCAGAAGTGAACCTAGAGACCAGATCTATGTTCTGTGCATGAATCTTGCAGCTGAGCCCGATCCGAAAGGCAAGTTATTCGCCATCGACAGTCTGCTCAGAGAGTGGAACAAGAAGTCCTTCTACCGATTCCGTCCTGACCTTCTGGAGAAGATCACTCCTGACATACAGGATTTCCTGAGACAACAAGGCCATCAGATAGAGACGCTTGAAGGCACGACACTCGGGCATCTTGATTCATCCGAAGTACAGCTCGCATCTGAGCTCTACTGGAAGCTTTCGAAGTACGAGTCGATTAGGCAGACCGGGGCGAGCAAGGCGCTTCATATGATGGTTCCAAGGTTCTTCGTCATGTGGGATGACAAGATCTCCAGCGCATACCACCGCCTGCATAGCGGTCACAAAGTCCAGGAGGCAGCCTGTTACCAAGAGTTCATGAGAACATGTAATGAGATAGCTGAATCAGTCATGTCGAAGGCTTCTGAGAAGGAACTTTCAACCAAACATCCCAGCTTCAAAGTCTCCGGGTTCAAGAAGACCTTGGCCAAAATGATCGATGAGTGCAACTATGCGGAGTTCACTCTGAAAAAGCAGAAGGCCAAGAGCAAGTGATTGTTTGGCCATGTTCCGAACCCCAGGCCAATTGGGTTCAAATCACGACGCCCGCACCATGAGACCTTACGACGGCCGCACCAACGATGGCACACACACAAAGTCCAGAGATGCCATTGCTGCGTCCCCAAAGGAATTAGAGTGCGATCCCACGAAAAGCACACGGCGGGATTGGTGAGACATGAGAGTAGTCGCAATCGTGCAGTTCTATTTCAGCTACGTTCTTCCAAGAGCCGAAGACTGGGACAGTCACTCCTTGGAATTTCAACTTCCCGAGTTTAGGGTACTGGTTCGCCCGAGAACTTCAGATGAGGCCTTGTTTCCGTGCGAAATAGATCGGACTCTCTCGAGCATGCGACTAAGTCTTACCCGAGTGACCCCACCGATCGGCGAGACCTCTCTGACGGTTCGGGAGCGTTGCCATGACAGGATCGAAGCACGAGTTGAGGGGTCGATCTCTTCGCCTCAAGCAATCAAAGAGCCGTCAGTCCAAGAGCCATTTTTGTTGGCGGCTGTCAAATGTTGTAACATCTTCCTTAACCACTGTAGAACGATATGTAGATCGCCGTTCATTCGGGGTATTGAGCGACATTACCGACTCGAGGACCAACAGTACTACATCCTGGTTCCTCATTCAATCACTTGGTTCGATGGTGAGACTGGTGGCGGGCTGCCGGCTTATGACGGAGGGGTGAATGCCTGCGCAAAGAGCGGATCTGTTCTATCTCCCGAGCGGAGTGCAGTTACTTGGACTCAAATACTCGGCAGTTTCAGGGAGGGACAGGAGCCGGACCTGGCTCGTAGTTTGCTTGTTGATGCCGAGGAAAGTCTCCGAACTGAGCGTTTACGTGAGGCAATTCTGCATCTTGCTGTTTCCTGTGAAGTGGCGGTTGGTGACTACCTCCAGAAAACAGGCCGGCTCAATGATCCCTCCATCAAACAGATCCGTAAGGAGAATCGCTCGTTCGCAGAGAAGTACCTGCACCAGATACCCATCAAACTCGCAGGTAGGTCCCTTCTGCAGGATAACCCCACGGCGTTTGAGCTAATCCGGAGACTATATCTTACCCGCAATAAAGTCGCGCATGAAGGGCGTTGTTACTACAAGGAAGGCGGTCTGGAGGTACGCGTGGATGACAAGCGCGCCGCCGAATTTCTTCGTGCGGCAGAGAGCGCATTAGAGTGGATAGTCGAGTTGTAGGCCACCCAGTTGTAAGTTCCCTACGGTGAGGCGAGCTGTGAAAGAAGTTGTGCGACTTCACATTGCATACGCGAGAACACGTGGAGACTAGTTGGACGCACACAATGCATGACGCGTAAAGGAACACAGAGACGAGAACGGATCGAATTATTCCACACTCGTCATTTTCAGAATTGCTGGGTAGCGGATTCTTGGTTCCTATATTGACGGTCGTGTGTGCCATCCTTCGTGGTGTGGCTGTCGTAATTTGAACCGTCGTCCGTCATTCAGGAGTCAATTTGTGTGTGTGAAAGGATGAAAAGTCTCAAGTTCTAGCGCGTGAGTCATTTCTCGTGGTTGGTACGCCCGACGAGACCCTGACCATGTGTCGGTCGAGTGTGTGAATGGGCAACCTTCCAGAGCGGCTCGTTGAATGCGCCATGCGCGCGGATAGGTGAGTGCCGCGTTCAAGCCAACCACAAAAGAATGAATGAAGGAAGTAGAGATGTCAGTCTACGTTGGAATAGACGTCCACAAACGATTCTGCCAAGCAGCGCTGATGAATGAGGACGGAACCATACTACACGAACTCAAGTTCGAGAATACGATCGAAGGAGCTCACCGTCTAGTCAACCTAGCAAGATCCGTCAACCCACACGTCAAAGCCGTCCTTGAACCATCAGCCAACTACTGGCTCAAGATCTATGACAAACTCGAAGACGAAGGCGTTGAGGTCAAACTGTCGAATCCGTCGAGGACAAAGGCAATAGCTGAAGCCCGCGTCAAGATGGACAAAATAGACGCCAAGACCCTAGCCTACCTGCTGAGAGGAGACCTCGTGGCCGAAAGCTACGTCCCAACCAAGAAGAACCGTGAACGCAGAAGCCTCATCAGGCACCGAGCAAGCCTCATGCGAATGCGAACAGAAATCAAGAACCGCATCCACGCAATCCTAGACAAGCACGACCTCACATACGACTATACAGACCTCTTCGGAAAACAAGGCACGGAATGGCTGCGAAACCTCCAGCTCCCAACCCCAGACCATCAAATACTCCAATCCAACCTACAAATCCTCGAAACAATCAGCGCGGAGATTCAGAACGCAGACATCCAAATCGCCAAAGACGCCGCCACCGAGGACCAAGCGAAACTCCTCATGAGCATGCAGGGAACGAGGATCAGCATTTTTTTCCGGAAGTTCGAGCGTATGAACCCAAAATGGTTGATACACTAATGCAAGAGCATAGAGAGGTTCTGAGAGGGATTGCAGCTGTGCGGAAGATTGCAGACGAACTAAAGACGCTTGGAAACCGAGAGCAAAGGATAGAGATGGGCGATAAACTGAATCGGAGTGCCAATGATTTGTTCGCATTCTACCTTACGCATCTGAATGGTGAGGAGGAGACAATCCTGCCTGCTACGTGGAAGCATTTTACTGATGAACAGCTTGTTGCTATGCGTACCAACGTTGAGAAAAACACACCGCCGGAACGATATGTTGAATGGATGAGTTGGATGTTCTCGTCACTCAACATTAACGAGCTGAACGGGATGTTGATAGGCCTGAAGAAAAACGCACCGGCGCCTCTTTTCGAAAACATGGCTCGTATCGCAGAAAAAGCGTTGGGTGAAGATAGATGGAAAGCGGTGAAAGCGCAAGCTGGGCTCTGAGAGCCTGGGCGTCGTAGTGAGCGGAACGTTTTCTCTGCGACAACAAAGAGAATGCCCCACCAGATCCAAGAGTAAACAAATGTCAGAGCAAAGAAGCTGAATACAGGATGGCGTTTGATGAAACCTGTGATGTTCATACGTCATTCTCCTTGGGCGTGCGTGAGTTCATGGTCTGATAACAAACAGCGAAGCCCAAAGCGGAGAGACGCTGAATCTTAGAAGACCACTATCCCTACCACACACTCGCTTGAATATTTGGCACTTCGCGTTCTAAT
>Ga0315281_10015815_pt1 | contig 10101 bp, 7 predicted proteins | sample YL17G07_0_MG_FD_204540 | JGI IMG/M metagenome (GOLD analysis project Ga0315281, IMG submission 204540) | Sediment microbial communities from Yellowstone Lake, YNP, Wyoming, USA - YL17G07_0 | ecosystem: Environmental > Aquatic > Freshwater > Lake > Sediment | place: USA: Wyoming | collected...
ACTTAAAGTTATGTATTAATCTTCTATTATTTTTTAGGTACTTTTTCATAAACTCACTCCTCTTTATAACATCGGGCATTGAGCAGAGCGCGTAGAGTACATGTATTGGCTCTTTGTCCTCTGCTCTTTTGCTCCTCGCTCTTTGCTATTAGCTAATTTTTCGACGTATGGCATACGTTACAACATCCATGTTTACCTGTCCCCGGATTACACCCATCGACCCCTGTAGCTGGCCAACCCTTATAATCCCACCTTACCATCTTGAAATATGTAGATGCATGAGCACTGTGACATGAAAGGCACATTACAATGGCATCGTCAGTTCCTGGATTTACAAAACCACTTGGATTATTAGGTATATTTGCCCTTCCAACCGGGGCAAACAGACTGTAAGGATTGTTTGTTCCTGTGCCTCCATTGTACAATCGATACTCCTTGATGGAGTCACCTGGCAGAATAATATCGGTAGGGTGTCTGAGCCAAGGAGATGCACTGCCTGTCTCATTTGATGTGGTGCCGTGAAAGTTGCCATGGCATTCTGCACATAATCCACTTATTGTATTATTTGCTGGATTTGTAAGGCTGCTTGGACCCATTGAGGTAGCACCTTTATATTCATTATGGTTTGTGGGACCGGTAGTGGCCTGCCAGTCAGAATCTTCACCCCCTTTGACACCTTTGAGGAACCTGTAGCTAAGACCAACACTACCGCCCTGATTTACCTCATTTATACCACCGAATTTAAGGACGCTATCAACTGTATGATGCGACCCCTTTATAGCTGAAAGCTTGTCTTCTATGGTGCGATCTCCATGACAGCCATACTTGCCTGAGCATGTAAAATTAGTTTTCAGGATACCTGATGAGTGCTGGTCACCAGGAGGAGGGAACATATTTGTATTATCTTCTGAATTGCCAATATCAATAACATTGTGTCCCCTGTTATCATCTGTCTCTAAATACTTGAAGTTCCCGCCTGCAAGAGGGGTAGCACTTGCAGAAAGGAGTACCTGAGGAATATTGCCCAGGGGAATAATGTTTTGGGTGCCATTTGGATTTTGTCCATGACATCCGATGCAATTCCCCCTTAGTAATACTTTATTTGGGGTGGCATCTTCATTAAAGTTCATAGGCCGGCCACTTTGGCTGTTGTGCATTGTATGGCAGTTGCTGCAATCACCGCTAACCTTTGCCTCTGACAACAAAGGAAAGCAAAAAAACAAAGCATAAAACAACGCGCAAATAGCAAAGAGCGAGACAAATTTTGTCACTATCTTAATCATACTTAATATTAATCTATTATTAAGCAAAAGCTATGCCATTTTTATCAGCTATTGACTGGTGGCTATCTCTTATGGCACTGGATACAGAGTGCGCGCTTTCTATCGAGATAGAGCATAAAATCTGCTTTTGCGGAATGCATGCTATGGCAGGTAATACAGGTTACAGGCTGACCATTGCGGGGGTCCATGGCCTCCTTTCCCATGGGGTGGGAAATTGAATGCTGTGCCTTATGGCATTCTACACAGGTAGAGATTTTATCTCCTTTGAAATAGAGAGGATTTTGAGAGTGGAGTGGCACATGGCATTCAAAACATTTTCTATCCCTTATTGGTACACATCTGATAGACTTTAAAGCCTTTATCATAAGGTTTTGCTTCTTTTCTGTATCCTTATGGCATGTAAAACAGACTCCTTCCTCTTTTACTGTAAGGGTTTTCTTCTTTGAGGCGTGGTAATTATGGCACATTGCGCATCCCGTCTTCCCAGTTCCATGGACATCGCCTTCTCTGTAACTTATGCTGCCCTTCGGGTGGCAGGTGAAACATAAATCTTTACCAGATAATTTGGTTGTTATCTTCTTATCAGCTACTATAGAATTATGGCATTGATCACAACTTTTATTTAAAAAGACCGAGTGCCCGTAAGGGCCAAGGAGGCCTTTGGTATTTGAACTATGTCCAGAGTGGCATGTGCTACAATCCAGGTCTTTTGTAGCAAAGGTTATAGAGACATTGCTTACATTGCATCTTGCTGGATGGCAGTTTTTGCATATCTTATTTGGGGCAGCAGACAAAAGGTCTTCCTCTGAAGATGCATGTGCATTATGGCAAGAAGAACATTCTCCTTCTTTAAAGGGAAGGTGAGCATATGGTTGCTTGAGTTGCTCTTGCAGTGGCCCATGACATTCCCAGCAGAGTTTCTTTTCTTCCTTAATCAAAAGATATTTGTTTTCACCTCCATGACCATAATGGCAATCCGTGCATACACCCTTTTTGAGGGCTCCATGTTCATTACCCTTTTTGATAAGATTCCTGATACCTTCATGACAGCTCAGACAGAGAGCGTTCGTATCATCTTTCATCAGGACGTTTAGATCACTTGCATGTGCACTGTGACAGTTTAAACACTTCCCTTGTTTGAATGGAAAATGGACATGACTGCCGGAGAGTTTTTCTTTTAATTTTTTATGGCACTGATAACAGAGATCAGGCACCTCAGTTTTTAGAGCAGTCTGTGCATGGGCGAAGCCCACCCAAGCCAGAATGAACATAGAGCATAGAGCGATTAGCATAGAGCATAAGGCATAAAAAACTTTGCTGTCATTCTGAGCGTAGCGAGGAATCTCATTTAAAATTGCTTCGGGACTTCGTCCCTCGCAATGACGCTCTTTAGTTTTTACTCTTTGCTCTATGCTCATTGCTTTGTACTTACTCATGGCAAGCTTTACAATCTCCTTTAGAGAATGGAGTGTGCTTTATCTTTCTGAGGAGACCTGGTTTTTCTGTTACATGTGGCTCGTGGCAACTCAGACATTGATGGATTTTAGCGATTGGTTCTATATGTACCTTGAGAAGTCTCTCAGTATCAGCAGAGTGGCATTTAACACATAGCGCTGGGTCTTTTGCATTAAGTAAATACTTTGATTCGGAGAAATGAGACAGGTGACAGCTCAAACAGTCTCCCTGTTCCATTGAGATATGTCCTTTTCTCACATTTGTAGTCACTATCTTCTCATGACATGAAAGACAAAGCTCTTGCGGCCTGTTGAGAAGGAGATGGCTGAGCTTTGTTCCGTGAGGGCTATGACATCCTGTACATTTCCCCTCTTCAACAGGAAGATGCTTGTCTGCACTGCCCTCTAATCCATTCTCTATGTTCTTGTGGCATCCAAAACATAAGATAGGCATTGGAGAAACAGTATTGTCAGGATAATCACTTGAATGTGGATCATGACAGGTTCCACAAGACTTATCTTTAAAAGGTGGGTGGATAACTTCTTCTTTAACCTCAAGGAACATATCACCATGGCATTTCACACAAAGCTGTTGTGATGAGTCAATGAGGAGGCCCTTGTAGGAAGAGGAATGGGGCTTGTGACAGGAGATGCATTCTTTTTTACTCACAGGGGTATGAATGGACACCTTAAAGAACTCTTTCTCTTCCTTTTTATGACACGTATAGCATAGGTCAGTCAGCGCAGTTTTCATCATGCCCGTATTGTTACTACCATGAGAGTCATGGCATTTCTTACATTCAACCTTGGCAAAGGGGACATGGATATTCTTTTCTTTTAATTCTCCTTCTGTTTTGGGATGACATGTAAAGCAGATCTGTTTTTCAGATGCCTTTAAGTAAAGTGGATATTCAGAGACATGAGGATTATGACAGGCTGTACAGCCCTTGTCTTTTATGGGCTCATGCAAGTTACTGACTTTTAGTACAGCTGACTTTTTCTCGTGGCAGCTTATACAGAGCTCATTTTTACCCATCAGGGTTATCTTTGGAAAGTCTGTGGCGTGGGGGCTGTGACAGCTCTGGCATTTACCTTCTTCCAAAGGACGATGTTTGTAGGGTTTCTTAAATGCACTCTCTTCTTTCTTGTGACAGATATAACAGAGTTTGCCGTCAGGGGCAATAACACTGAAAGGCTTTGGATCTGTAGACGGTTTATGACAGGAAGTACATTGAGCAAGTTTTAAGGGGGTATGAATTGATTCCCTGAGAAGACTCTCATTTGTTGAGCTGTGTGCAGTATGGCAGTTAGTGCATCTGGACTGTTCAACAGGATAGTCCTTATGTCCTTTTCTAAAACTGGTTTCTGTAAAGTTGTGACAGGACTGGCAGACTTCAGTTTCCCCTTTTATGAGGTTGTCCTTATATTGAGAGCCGTGTGCTGCGTGGCATATAAGACAGTTATCATTTTGCGGTTTGTGGCGTTTAGCACGCATAAAAGGGGCATCTTTATGACAGGTGAAGCATTGGTCATTACCAGTCTTTTTCAGAAGGAATTTATTATCAGAGGCATGAGGATTATGGCAGGGTAAACACATGCCCTGCTTAAGGGCAGTATGTACATGTGCTAATTTATCCATATTCTGCGCCATCTGTGCATGACATGTAAAGCAGAGTTTTCTTTCCTCCTTTTCCTTTAGAGTTAACACAGGAAGTCTTCCATGGCGAAGATGACATGCCTCGCAATCCCGTTTGCCCATTGGCGAGTGAACGAACTTTTTCTGAAATTCATTCAGTTTTTCCTTGTGACAATCAAGGCAGGGCTTTGGTGCAAAACCTTTACGAACTGTGGGTTCAGGTGCACATGAATAGTAAAGACAGAAGATAAAAAGTATAAAGATAAGTTTTAAAGCATTATGCAGATATTTTCTCTGGTTCATTGAGTTTCTTGGGGTTTCTTGAGTTTGTAACATAAAACTGTGCAAACTCAGGAAACTAATAACATTTGAGACTTGGTAAATTATCTTTCAATATGCGTCCCATGTCAAGAAAAAAATTATTTTTGAAGATTTTCTTTCAGTGATGCGACCGCTTTATCGTTGATTTTTATCTCCGCGTCTTTTTTCAATTGGGATATATATTTATCTAAGATGGTATTTAATTGATCTTCAAAGCAGGCTTTATAGACTGCATCTTTTACTTTGTCAAACTCCCCTACCTTACCTTCTCTTCTATCCTGTAGGCGGATTATACTGTATAAGGCACCAATCTCAATTATTGGGCTCACGTCGCCTGGTTTGAGAGTAACTACAATTTCCTTTACAGGTTTGGGTATGTCTGATTCAGTAAGCCATCCCATTTCTCCACCATTTTCCACAGAGGTATCAACAGACCATCTTTTTGCTAACCAGGAAAAATCTGCTCCTTTCTGTAAGTTATCAAGAATATTCTGTGCCTTATCCAGGGTTTTTACTGTAATCTGCTGGATTTTAAAGCTATCTGATTTGGTAAATTTTTTCTGATGGTTTAGATAGTAGTCTTTTAATGCCTCTTCTGAAATAGTGACCTGGGGTGCTATTACCCTTTTGATAAAAGTGTTTTTAAGTAGCTGATTTTTATAGCGATTAACCATATTCCCCAGATCAGCCTTCATTTCGTAGTGGCGGCTGAGTGCCTCATGGTCTATGAGCTTAATGTCAATCCAGTTATCAAGAATTTCCTCTTTTGATCTTGTGGTATTTGGTGTGACTATAGAAATAAAATCCCCTATCGTTAAAGAGGAGCCATTTACCTCTGCTACAACTCTTGTATCTTTTGACAGTTTTTCTTTTTCTTCTTTTTTCCCGTCTAATTTTATGGCAGAGAGAAGCTCGCTATCAACCTTTACTCTTGACCGTTCACGAAGGTACTTCAGATATTCATCGCTGCGTTCTTTTTCCTTTCTTTTTCTAATAGCTTTTTCTATGCTTCCTCTGACACGTTCGAGTTCCTCATCTGGTGCCTCTTTCTTGTCAATAAGTTTCATGATGTAATACTTATGTTGAGTTTTCATGACATCACTGATCTCTCCAGGCTTTAAATTGGAAATAGCTTTTTCTATTTGAGGAGTTACAGAATATCGATTCAGAACAATTTCCCTACCGGTAAAATTGTTTCCCTTTTTCAAAAGTTCTAACTGCACTTTGGCCTCTTCTTCTGAGTTGAATTCAATGATACCAAGTGTTAAACTCTCATAGTTTTTCTTATAGTAGTCGATAATGTCTTTTCCTGTTAGTTGAACCTTTTGTACAATCTCCTCATCATGGAGTCTCACTACTGATTCCCTCAGGATGTATTCTTGAACTGCCTGTTGAACTTCCGGATACTCCTCCATGCCCATATTGCGGGCCTCTTGGATAATCAACCTGTCATCTATAAGTTTCAGTATGAACTGCGATAAGTTCAACGTGCCGGCTGAGGAGAGATCCTCTCTGCGGTGTGCAACCTCCAAAGAATATTTTAGATCATCCTTGGTAATGTGCTCCCCGTTCACGATTGCTAATATATTCTCCTTCTGAGAAAGTGAAGCACAACCCCCTAAAATAATTAGCAAAGAGCAGAGAGTAAAAAGCAATAACCGGTTAAGGTTACGAAGCCCGTTTCGTCTAACGGTTACGTCATTCGGCTCTTTCACGTTGCCGTTGCACGTAACCGATACGGGCATCGTGGCTGTAGTCTTAACCGTTGATGACTGCTTTATTGCCATTTAACTGTTCCCATTTTTTCTATTAATTTTTTAACTACCTCATATGCAACGTTATCAACAGACCTTATCCGGCCCCAATCAAAGACAATTATTTTCTCATCACCATTGAGCTGGTAGCCATCATACCATAAGATCTTGTTTTTCCTTACATCTATGAGTCTTGCATTTATAGCTACTTCAGGAGGTGTGGAAGTATCCAGTCCATCAGAGTAAAGCTCCACTGTGCCCACTAAAATACCATCTACATCTAAGGACTTTAAAAGCCCCTCTAAAACTTTGTAGTCAATTTCTCCCTTCTGTTTGATCCTTAAGTCTACGATTAATCTTCTGGTTTCGCCATATTCTACAGGTTCAAACCTCTTATCCTGAAAGAGTCCCACTAAAAACATATATGTGGCTATTATGCCTGCATCCTTGTGCTTAGTCGAATTCTGAAAAGGCATCACTGCAATCCTATGAGTCAATTCTTTCTCTTTGAGTGGTGGTGAAATGCTGAAAGAAGCAAACAACCTGTCAACAATTAGGAGGGTTAGTTTGTCTATCGTTTTCACTGTTCCTAACCCTAAGATTGTTGTAAAATCATCTCCTGTAGCAGAAGCATGATTTGCCCATATAATAGAACCATCAGAGGAATTAATCAGACGGGCTGAAAGTCCAACACGTGGATTTTCTCCTGGCCGGAAAGAATTGATAGACCCTACGAAAATTGCTTTTACATTTAATTCCTTTCCTATTTTCTGGGCTAATTCCTTCGAAATATAACCTGTGGACCTGACCCTTTCTTTGAGTAGAAATTTGTTGAGAATATCCTCATCGACTATCTCAACCCCTTTTCCTTCTAACTGGCTTTTCAGTGCAGGTATAACATAAGTGAGGGCATCGCTGTTATCAGTAAGATTTTCAAAGGGGAGAATGGCTATTTTAATCTTTTGGGATAGTTGAATTGGTTCGAGAATCCTTGCTATTTTGTCATGCTTTTCCCTAACACCGATTGCACATTCTGCAATGACATTAGATTTTACGCCAGCTTCAATTGCCCCATTGATTATCTGTTCAAGGTTCCTGCCCCCTTCTAATGCGCATTTGGCGACTAAACAGGTGTTATAACCCATATTTATACTGGCTTTTACTACTTCTTTAATGGTCTTACCTTCCTGGATCAAACTTCTTATAACGAGACATATGTCTTTTTTTTCAGAGAATTTTTCCGATATCATATTACTCATTGTTTCTTCTGCAAATAAGGGATTACTAAATATCAACAGAAGAATAACAGCAGAGAGGTATTCAATAACTATCTTTTTCTTTATCCCCATACAATCTTTCCTGGTCATCTAAAGGTATGTGTATCAAAAAACGTTTCTTTTTTCGCTTTATTTATAAAGCGTCTGGATGGCTTCTCGCACTACACGTAAAACAGCTTCGCTCATAGTTTCTGACCTGGCTCCAAAATGTCTTGCCATGAAGCTTGCTCCACCAGCAGTTTTTGTAACGGACCAGATGATACTCCCTGAGTTAACATCTGCCATCATGAGTGTAATGGTTACCTCAGGGGCAGAAATATTTCCGGTTCTCTCCTCTCCAAATTTCCCAACTGAGCCAAAGATAATTGCTTGAACTTTAAGTGCATTCCCGATTGACTTGATTTGTTCTGCATTCAAAGATGAGACAGATTTCAGCCCGAGTTTTTCAATCGCAGCCACTGCTTCTCCTGGAACTGCTACGTCAACGAGGCCTGTAGCAAGTAACTCGCTAATAACAACCTGCCTTACGGTTTCGCCGGCAAATCTTTCATTCGTCATATTATCTAAAGGCAGTACAGTTACCTTTTTAACAAAACTGAAGTCATAATCCGGGCGGATATAGAATGAAGGTGTTGTCCCACGGCCACCGCAACCAAAGCTAATACCCAACAATAATATGATGCATATACATGCTAAGATGCTTCTTTTCAGCAAATTCATATCTTCCCACCTTTAAAAGTCAGTTTTATCGGTTTTTTTAGTTCAATTTGTCTGATTGGTTTTAAACTAATCAAACTAATAAGACTAATAAGACTAATAAGACTAATTGAGAAATTAAAACAACGTATCAATTGCTTCTTTTACCACCTTATTGGCAGCTTCACTCAACGTGATGCCTTCTGCACCAAAGTGTCTTGTCCAGAAGTTCGGACCACCTGCAGTGTGCCATACGGACCATATGATATTGCCTGAGGAAGCCTCGACCAGCATTAAATTTATAGATACCTCTGGATAAGATACTGAAATCCCTTTGCTTATCCCAAAGGCTTCTACAGATCCCATCATAACTGTTTCTACGCCCAAAGTTTTTCCAAGGGTTTGAATATCCGTTATATTTATAAAACTGAGGGATTTTATCTTTAACTCCCTCAAAACCTTTGTTACCTCTCCCGGTTCAATAACATCGATGCCTTTTGATAGGAGTTCAGTGATGACGGATTTCCTTATTTTCTCACCAGCATATTCATCAGATGTGAAATTATCAAAAGGTAAAACAGCCACCCTTTTGATGTTATTTAATTCAAAGTTTGGTTTGGTGTAGTATTTAGGTCCCACACCACAACTACATACAAAAATCAGCAAAGGGCAAAGAGCAAATAGCATAAAACGTATAGCATAGAGTTTCATACTCTTAGCTCTTAGCTCTTTGCTCTTAGCCTTTTGCCCTTTGCCTTTTGCTAACATTACCAGAATCTGCAATTTAGGTTCGCTCCAATATTATAACTTGTATTATCTGTCTCCTGCTTGGTTCTTGTGTAAACATACGTAAGCTGAAGGTCTAAAAATTTTGTTATATACCATATGCCGTACCAGCTAAGGGAGTCGCTTGTTAAAGGCTCAAGTGCAGAATAGGTATGCAGATAATTAAGGTTTAGTCTGAGAGCTGGAAGGGGAAGCCAGTCTATTAAAATTCCCTCTGAGGTTGTTGTATCACCATCTGTATCCGAGACTCTGAAAGTACCTGTAATATTGATAAACCTGCCAGGTCGGTAGGTAATGAGAGTTGTTCCCTCTTTTGTGCTGATAGATGTTCCTTCAGTGGATGTCCAGCTTAAGCCGTATATGAGGTTCCCATAGAGTTTCGGGGTCAGATAAGCATCTACTGAACCCCTGACGGATGTGGTATTTGTTAGGGTGTCTGTTACATAAGATTTTGACCTTGTGTGTGCCATATCGGTGACCATGTTGACATCCCTGTAAAGTTTTGAGACTATACTTAAGAGAACAGAGTCGTTAGTTGTATCTTTATTGCCAAAGCTATAGTTATCACTTCTGATAAGTGAGAGATTTGTATCGAGAGTTGGCAAAGGGACAGAGTTAAATGATAGGGAATAGGTATTGGAGCTGAAATCGGTCTCCTCTCTGTTATCAAATGCTTCATTTCTCTGTAGACGTAAAGTGGTTGTAAGCAGCCTATGGGTCAGCCATGTAGAGCTGGCTCCATAAGTTCTTATTATATTACTGGTCAAACTTTCATCTTCTTTTATATTTTTACTAACTAAGTTGGAAAAAATACCGCCTATAGAGTTCCAGATTGATACAGGATTCTGATCAGACCTATTTATAAAATAATTAAAGGTGAAGTTCCATTTTGGC
>Ga0315281_10015816_pt1 | contig 10099 bp, 9 predicted proteins | sample YL17G07_0_MG_FD_204540 | JGI IMG/M metagenome (GOLD analysis project Ga0315281, IMG submission 204540) | Sediment microbial communities from Yellowstone Lake, YNP, Wyoming, USA - YL17G07_0 | ecosystem: Environmental > Aquatic > Freshwater > Lake > Sediment | place: USA: Wyoming | collected...
TGCGCCTACGCGTCGGCCTCACCGGCCTCACTATGGCCGAGTACTTCCGGGACGTGGAGGGCCAGGATGTCCTCATCTTCATCGACAACATCTACCGCTACACGCTCGCGGGTATGGAGGTCTCCGCCCTCCTGGGCCGGATGCCCTCGGCGGTGGGCTATCAACCCACCCTGGCCACCGAGATGGGGGAGCTGGAGGAGCGCATCACTTCCACCAAGAAGGGCTCCATCACCTCCTTCCAGGCCATCTACGTCCCCGCCGACGACTACACGGACCCGGGGGTGGCCACCACCTTCGGACACCTGGACGCCGTCATCGCTCTGGAGCGCTCCATCATGGAACAGGGGCTGTATCCGGCCATGGACCCCCTGACCTCCTTCTCCCGCATCCTGGACCCGCATGTCGTGGGGGAGGAGCACTACCAGGTGGCCCGGGGCGTGCAGGCCGTCCTCCAGCGCTATAAGGACCTCCAGGACATCATCGCTATCCTGGGTGTGGAGGAGCTGTCGGAAGAGGACAAGCTGACCGTGGCGCGGGCGCGCCGCATCCAGCGCTTCCTCTCCCAGCCTATGTTCGTGGCCGAGGCCTTCACGGGCCGTGGGGGCCGCTACGTCTCTACCCGCGACACCGTGCGCGGCTTCAAGGAGATCCTGGAGGGCAAGCACGACGACCTGCCGGAGCAGGCCTTCTACATGGTGGGCGTCATCGAGGAGGCGAGGGAGCAGGCCGAGAAGCTGGAGGCGGAGGCCAGGGCGTAGAGGATCATGCCTAAACTAGACATCGACATTGTCACCGCCGAGCGGGTCGTCTACTCCGATAAGGAGGTAGACGAGATCATCGCCCCCGGCACCGAGGGCCAGTTCGCTGTCCTCCCCCGCCACGCCGCGTTCCTGACCATGCTCGTCCCCGGCGTCGTCGTCATCAGGAAGGGCGGCGAGGAGATCGAGATGGCCATCTCCGGCGGCTTTGTGGAGGTGAGGGAGAACCGGGTGGTGGTCCTCGCCGACGCCGCCGAGCGCGCCGAGGAGGTCGACGTGGAGCGGGCGGAGCGCGCCCGCCGGACCGCCGAAGAGCGCCTGGCAGCTCGGGGCACCGACGTGGACCTGGCGCGAGCCGCCATGGAGCGCGCCCTGGCCCGCCTGAAGGTGGTCGAGCGCCGTCGTCGACGCCCTGGCGGCCCGCCGCGTCCTGGCGCGCCGCGACCCGGCCCCGGCCAGCCAGCCGGAGGCTAGCGTCTCTGTCGGCGGCGACGCTTCCCCCCGATACCTTGCAACGCAACTCGCCCCCCTGTATTCTCAACGTGACAATAACTGAGGTGGCGGCGTGACGAGCGAGCGCTTTCTCATTGAGGGCGGCCACCGGCTGCAAGGCGCGGTGCGGGTCAGCGGCAACAAGAATGCCGCTGTCCATACCCTGGCTGCTACCCTCCTGACGAGCGACGATTGCTACCTGGAGAATGTGCCCGACATCGGCGATGTCCGCTTCATGCTGGACATAATGCAGGCGCTGGGCACGAAGGTGGAACGTATCTCGCCGGGAGTCCTGCGCCTCAACTCCGGCGACTTGCGCACCTTCATTGCCCCCAGCGAGCTGGCCATCAACCTGCGGGCCAGCTTCCTGGTCATGGGGCCGCTCCTGGCCCGTTTTGGAGAAGCGGCCTGTTGTCCCCCAGGCGGCGACATCATCGGCCTGCGGCCTCTAGACGTGCATCTCTCGGGGTTCGCCATCCTGGGCGCCGATGTCCGCCGTGAGGGCGACAAGTTCGTGGCCCGCGCCCCGCGTCTGCGGGGATCGCGTGTCTTCATGGACTACCCCAGTGTCCTCGGCACCCAGAACCTGATGATGGCGGCTACCCTGGCCGAAGGCACCACCGTCATCGTCAACGCTGCCGCCGAGCCGGAGGTAGCCAGCCTGGCCGAGATGCTGAACGCCATGGGCGCCCGCATCTGCGGTGCGGGTGGTCATACCATACAGATCGAGGGGGTGCGGAGCCTGCACGGGACCAGCCATCGCCTCATTCCCGACCGCATCGAGGCCGGCACCCTCGCCATCGCCGCCGCTATCACCGAGGGCGAGGTCGACATAGAGGAGGGCCTGGCATCACATCTGGACGCCCTCATCTGGAAGCTCCGGGAGTCGGGCGTAGAGGTGGAAGAGACGGAGGTAGGGCTCAGGGTGCGGCGACGCGGGCCCCTGCGTGCAGTCAATGCTCAGGCGGTCCCTTACCCGGGTCTGCCCACCGATCTCCAGGCCCCCATGTCCGTCCTTCTCACGCAGGCTCAGGGCGTCAGCTTCATCTATGAGCGCGTCTTCGATAACCGGTTGCTCTATGTGGGTGAGCTGCGCAAGATGGGGGCTGAGGTGGTCACCTCCGGCACCACAGCCATCGTCAGCGGCCCGACGCCCCTCATCGGGGTCAGCGTGCGGGCCCTGGACATACGGGCTGGCGCCGCCCTCGTTCTGGCCGGGCTGGCAGCTCAGGGGTTGACGGAGATTTCGGACATCTACCACCTGGACCGGGGGTACGAAGCCCTGGACCAGAAGCTGCGTTCTCTGGGAGCCGTCATACAGCGCGTCTAGCGGAGCGGGGCCCGAAGACGGGCCTGGGCCCTTCTTGGGAGGGAACATGCTGGCAAAGAGGCTGGGCATAGACCTGGGAACAGCCAACGTCCTTGTGTATGTCAAGGGGCGAGGCATCATGATCAACGAGCCGGCTGTGGTGGCCCTGGCTGTCCGCGACAACACGGTGGTGGCGGTGGGTGCGGAGGCTCGCACCATGATCGGGCGGACGCCGAGCAGCATCTCCGTCATCAGGCCCATGCGCGACGGCGTCATAGCCGACTACCTGATCACGGAGGCTATGCTGCGCTACTTCATTACCAAGACCGTGGGACGCTTCAACCTCATCAAGCCGGAGGTCATGGTCTGCATCCCGGCCGGTGTCACCAGCGTCGAGCAGCGGGCGGTGCGGGACGCGGCGGAGCAGGCGGGAGCGCGGCGGCCGGCCCACCTCATACCGGAGCCTCTGGCCGCTGCCATCGGCGCGCGCATCCCCGTGGGCTCGCCCAGCGGCAACATGATCGTCGATATCGGCGGCGGCCGCACCGAAGCCGCCGTTATCTCCATGTACGGCATCGTGGTCAGCGAGTCGGTGCGCTTGGCCGGCGACCGCATGGACGACGCCATTGCCGCCTACATCAAGCGCCGCCACAACCTCATCATCGGCGACCGCACGGCGGAGGAGGTGAAGATAGCGATCGGCAGCGCCCTACCCCTGGAAGAGGAGCTGACCATGGAGGTCCGCGGCCGCGACCAGATCTCAGGCCTGCCCAAGACAGTGGTGGTCTCCTCCCAGGAAGCGACACAGGCGGTGCAGGACTGTCTGGTCAGCATTGTCCAGACGGTGCGCTCTGTCCTGGAACGCACGCCTCCTGAGCTGGCCTCGGATGTCATCGACCGGGGTATCGTGCTGACGGGCGGCGGTTCGCTGCTGCGGCACCTGGACCTGCTTCTCACCCAGGAGACAGGGGTGCCCTGCCAGGCGGCCGAGAACCCCATGGACTGCGTCGCCATAGGAGCTGGCGCCGCCCTGGAACACCTGGAGGTCATCAAGCGCAGCCTTCCCACCGAGGAGGAGTCCCTGGTCGCCAGCTACTAAGGGCGAGGGATCGAAGAGGAAGGCCAGGCGCAAGCCTGGCCTTCTGCTTTGCCGCCGTGGTCCGCTTTGTCTACCTGGCGCTCACCTTCGCGCTCTTCAAGTAGAAGGTCATGCTCTGGAGGGCCAGCACCGGGTCGATGTAGCGCATGCGGATGTCGCGGTGCACACGCGCGGCGATGGGAGCATAGTTGAGAATAGCTTTGGTACCGCAGGAGACCAGGGTATCGATGACGCCCTGGGCTGCGGCCGCAGGCACGGCAACGATGCCGATGTCCACCGGCGAGCGATGGAGGATGTCCGGCAACTCCTTGACGTCGCGAACCACAAGTTCGCCCACGCACTGGCCCACGATCTCCGGATTGGCGTCGAAGGCCTCCACAATGGAGAAGCCTTCCGGGGCAAAGCCGCCGTAGGTGAGGATGGCCCGCCCCAGGTTCCCCACGCCTACAAGCGCCAGCGTCCACTGCTGTTCCAGGCCCAGGATCTGGCGCAGCTCGCTCAGAAGGCGATGAACGTTGTAGCCTCGGCCCTGCTTGCCGAAGCGCCCGAAGTAGCTCAGGTCCTTCCGGATCTGGGCTGGCGTGACCCCTAACTGTTCCCCTAGCTCGTAGGAGCTCACCACCTCGCGGCTGTCCCTTTCGAGCAGCTTTAGGGCACGCGCGTAGACAGGAAGCCTGTCGATGACGACCTCCGGGATGTCGATAGGCATGGCCCCTCTCCTAAGGGTTACCCTCGGTGGGTCCTCCGGGCGCTGGGGATCCCCCGGTCAAATTGCGCATTTCGGCACAATGTTATGCACTTTGGCATCGGGCGTCAACAGGATGAAGTGCAGGTTGCACCGTTGACAGGTAGGGGCGACGGCGTATTATACGCCTATCTCATGTCTGGGGCGGGGCGCTGCCACGTCTTCGCTGGCGGGCCTCGCCGGCAAGGAGCGCGTGCCTGTCGTCGGCCGACAGTTGCCGGGAGACAGGCCCAGTAGAGAAGGGAGGGCTCTTATGGCTACCTACATCCTGCTCAGCACCCTCACCGACGAGGGACGGAAGACGCTCAAGGACAAGCCATCCCGTATTCAGGAGGTGAACAGGGAGATTGAATCCATGGGGGCCAAGGTGGTGGGCCAGTGGGCGGTCCTGGGCCCCTACGACTTCGTCAACGTCGTTGAGGCTCCCAACAACGAGACAGTGGCCCGCATCTCCCTGGAGCTGGGCGCCCGCGGCACCATCCAGATCATGACCTTGCCCGCCATCCCCGTCGAGGAGTTGCAGGCGCGCCTCAGGAAGTAGGAAGCGTTCTCACCTCAGGCCGCGTGGCCAGCGACCACCTGCTCGGCAGGCAAGGGAGAGATTTCTTTCGCCGCACGGCAAGAAGAGATCTTGCAGGGTCCTGGGCGTAGTCGCCGCTCGCCCTTCGACAGGCTCAGGATGAGCGGCGACTAGATTCCGCTCGTGGTGAGCCTGCCTGCCCTGAGCACAGCCGAAGGGTTGAACCAGGGGCGGCCAACATGGCTTTTCATCACCCTGTCAGTCCCACACCCCTGGGATGACGGCCGAGCAGGAGGGGCAGCGACCGCCGGGCTCCAACTTGTACTGGGCGATGTGGTAGCCGTAGCGCTCCACCAAAAGGGTGCCGCACTGCGGGCAGTAGGTGTTCTCGTGGGGGCCGACAGAGCCGGGCAGGTTGCCGGCGTAGACGAAACGCACACCCTCCTCGCGGCCGATGGCTGCCGCCCGCAGCAGGGTGGCGGCTGACGTGTTGGCGGGGCCCGTCATCTTGTAGTTCTTGTGGAAGGCGGTGACGTGCCAGGGGATGTCCGGCGACACCGAGACCAGGAAGCGCGCCGCCTCCCTCAGTTCCCCCTCCGAGTCGTTCCAGCCCGGGACCACGAGGGTCACCACCTCTGTCCAGAACCCCATCTCCCGGACCATCCTGATGGTGTCCAGGACGTTCTCCAGGCGTCCCCCCAGCAGCCGGTAGTTCTTCTGCGACATGGACTTGAGGTCGATCTTGTAGCAGTCTAGCCATGGCCGCAGGTACTCCAGGGCCTCGCGGGTGGCGTTGCCGTTGGAGACGAAGAGGGTGCGGAGCCCCTGGGGACGGGCGAGGCGAAAGACCTCCACCGCCCACTCGGCGGTGATGAGGGGTTCGTTGTATGAGCTGCCGATGAGGCGGGCGCCGTGGCGCCCGGCCAGGGCTACCATCTCCTCAGCGCCGACGCGCATGGCGCCGGTGCCTGCCGCCGGGTCGCGCAGGGCCTGGGAGCTGAGCCAGTTCTGGCAGTAGGGGCAGTGGAAGTCGCAGCCCAGCATGCCGAAGGTCAGCGTCTGCGACCCGGGCAGCACGTGGAAGAAAGGCTTCTTCTCTGTGGGGTCGCAGTTCAAGGCCGTTACGTAGCCCGTCGGCACCCGGAGGACGCCACCCTCATTAAAGCGCACCTTGCAGATGCCGCGCAGGCCGTCCAGGATCAGGCAGCGGTGGCCGCAGGCGTAGCAGCGCACCCGGCCGCCCTCCAGCTTCTCGTAGAGGACGCCCTCCTTGGTGCTGGAGTCCAGCACATCGGCCAGGGATGTCATTGTCTTCGAGGGCATGACTATTCTTGAGCTCCACCATATATTATAGCCATATTGTGCAACCGGAGGCCCAAGGCGTGAGGGGCTTTCTCGCCATCGTGGTGCTGGCCGCGGCCGCTCTCCTTGGCGCCGCCTGCGGCGCCTCTTCGAACGATGCCGTCGCCACACGCGAGCCTGGCCTCGCGTTGGTGCGTATCGGGGCGCTGGCGGTGCAAGCCGAGGTGCCGGAGGGCGACGCCTTCTACCGTGGCCTAGGAGGCCGCGACTCTCTGCCCGACGACGGCGGCATGCTCTTCGTCTTCCCGGAGCCCGGCCTTCTTACCTTCTGGATGAAGGATATGCTCATCTCTATCGACCTCATCTGGATCTCGGCCGAGGGCCGGGTGGTTGATGTCCAGACGGCCCAACCTGAGCCGGGCGTCCCTGACCCGGAGTTGAAACGCTACAATCCCAACGGCGAGGCGAAGTACGTCCTGGAGGTGCGGGCCGGCCTGGCTGCCGAGCAGGGCGTGCAGGTAGGGGACGAGGCGCGGATAGAGCTGCCTTGAGCGCGGGCGCAGGAACCGCCCTCGGGCGGCCATCCCGACGTGGAGGCCGTGGCCCGTCGCCCTCTCGTGGACGACGATGCCGGCGCCATCCGGCACATGGTTGACTGTGCTTATCGCGCGATCATCGTATACTAGACGGGGCGCAGGCCGGCCCCTTCGCGCCTCGGTGAAGGCGAAGACGGAGGCCTTCGGCCCGGGCACGGAGCTGTACTGAGCGGCTCTCAAAGACGGGAGGGTGTCGTGCAGAACACGGGACCGCCCACAGGGGATGATCTTCTCTTCGCTCCAAGCGCTGCTCTGGATAACTGGCCGAGGGACTATGTGCGGCAGGCTGCCGCCGTTCGGCTGGTCGTCGCGGTCATCCCGGGGCTGTTCCTGGGTGCTTTTCTTGGGGTTTTGCCCGCGGTTATTGTCGCGATCCTGCTGGTCGTTGCAGTTACGCTGATGCTTTTCGCGCTGGATGCGATTGTAGCCCGCCCGCCGTAGATACGTGGCTCAGGCGCCGTGGTCGCGGGCTTCGCCTTTGGGGGTGAGTTGCATGTCTGGTTCGGAGAAGTTTGAAGACTTGAGAGAGCTGCGCCGTCAGTGGGAGGAGCGCGTGGAGCGCAAGGGGCAGGAGCGGGACGCCCTCTTCACCAGCGCTTCCGGCCGGCCCATCCGGCGCCTCTACGACCCCACCGATGTCGCCGACATCGACTATTTGCGGGACATCGGCTTCCCCGGCGGGCCCCCCTTCACGCGTGGCATCCACCCCACCGGCTACCGGGGCCGGCTCTGGACCATCCGCATGTTCGCCGGCTTCGGCACCGTCGAGGAGACCAACCAGCGCTACCGCTACCTGCTGGATCACGGTGAGACCGGCCTCTCGGTTGCCTTCGACCTGCCTACCCTCATGGGCTACGACAGCGACGACCCGCAGGCCGCGGGCGAGTTCGGCCGCTGCGGCGTCGGCGTCTCCTCCCTGGCCGACATGGAGATCCTGTTCCGGGGCATACCCCTGGGCGAGATCACCACCTCCATGACCATCAACTCGCCGGCGGCCGTCATCTGGGCCATGTACATCGCCGCCGCCGAGAAGCAGGGCTGTCCCCGCGCTCAATTGGGCGGCACCATCCAGAACGACATCCTCAAAGAGTACATCGCCCAGAACGAGTTCATCTTCCCCCCACAGCCAGCCATGCGGCTGGTGACGGACACCATCGAGTTCGGCACCCGAGAGATGCCCCTCTGGAACACGATCAGCATCTCCGGCTACCACATCCGGGAGGCGGGCTCCACGGCGGCCCAGGAGCTGGCCTTCACCCTGGCCGACGGCATGGCCTACGTGGAGGCTGCGCTGGAGCGCGGGCTAGACATCGACGACTTCGCTCCCCGGCTGTCCTTCTTCTTCAACTCCCACAACGACTTCTTCGAGGAGGTGGCCAAGTTCCGGGCCGCCCGTCGCATCTGGGCCCGGGAGATGCGGGAGCGCTACGGGGCCAAGAGCCCGCGCTCCTGGTGGATGCGCTTCCACACGCAGACGGCCGGTTGCTCCCTCTACGCGCAGCAGCCGGAGGTGAACCTCATCCGCACCGCCATCCAGGCCCTGGCGGCCGTCATGGGTGGCACCCAGTCACTACACACCAACTCTCTGGACGAGGCCATCGCCCTGCCCAGCGAGAGGGCGGCCCTCCTCGCCCTGCGCACCCAGCAGATCATCGCCCACGAGTCCGGTGTCACCGACACTGTGGACCCCCTGGGGGGCAGCTACTTCGTGGAGCGGCTGACGTCGGACCTGGAGCGCGACTGCTACGCCTACTTCGACCGCATCCGGGCTCAGGGTGGCGTCATACCGGCCCTGGAATCGGGGTTCTTCCAGCGTGAGATCGCCGAGGCCGCCTACCGCTACCACCACGAGATCGAGACGGGCAAGCGCATTATCGTCGGCCTCAACGAGTACGTCGTCGAGCAACCGCTGGACATCGCTATCCTGGAGATGGACCCCGAAGGGGAGAAGCGCCAGCGGGAGCGGCTGTGCCGCGTGCGGGCAGAGCGCGACGGCGCCCAGGCCGAAGCGGCTCTGCGCCGCCTGGAGGACGCCAGTCGAGGCTCCGAGAACGTCATGCCCTATCTGCTGGAGGCGGTCAACGCCTATTGCACCCTGGGGGAGATCTGCGGCGCTATGCGCCGCGTCTTCGGCGAGTACCCGGCGTCGGTGCTGGTCTAGAGTCGCCTCAACCGACGACTCCCGAAAGGAGGGAGACATGGCCTCGTACGCAGCCACCTTCGACATTGCTCCACCCCAGAAGTTCGACCGTGTCCATATCGCGATCCGGATAGCGATCCTCATCATCCTGTCGATTCCGGCGAGCGCTGTCTATTTGGGGATCCCTGTGGTGGCGGCCATCCAGATCTCACAACGTGGCGCCGAACGCTACCTGTCCGAAGCCAGCGAGAACATGACGAAATGGCTTCGGACCCTGGTCGCTTTCTTCGCCTACCTAAGCCTGCTGACCGATCGGTTTCCAACAGAAGAGCCAAAGGACACGTTGCACTTTGACGTCGCGACCAGCGGCTCGCCCACGGTGGGCTCAACCCTCATGCGCATAATCCTCGCCATTCCACACGTGATCGCGCTATGGGCTTTGGGCATCGTGGCCGGCGTACTGGCGCTGATTGCAGCCATCATGATCCTGATCCAGGAGACCTATCCGGAGGGGATCTACAACTATCTGCGCGGCGTCCTGCGCTGGGAGACGCGGTTGTTCGCCTACGTGGCTTCGTTGGTCGACGAGTACCCGCCCTTCGCGCTCGACACGCAGTCGGAAGGAGCGGCGCCCGCGCCGCCGAGCGCAGGGTAAGCGGACACCGGCGCCACACCGTCGTAGCGCGGCCTACCTGCCTGTTGCACCAGGCGAGCGTGCAGCGTATCTTCGCTTCTGGGCCCGTCTCGACAACATCGCCGGTCTTCCATGCCCCGTGAGGGGTCACGTTCCAGAGGGGAGGTGTTCATGATCAGGAGAGTGGCCGTGGTGGGCGTGGGCCAGACCTACCACGAAGGAGCCAAGAACACTCAGGCCTTTTATGACGTGGTCTTCGAAGCGGCCAGCAGGGCCCTGGAGGATGCCGCGCTGGAGAAGGGCGACATCGATACTGTCATCGCCTCCGGCTGGGATGTGGCCGACGGCCGTACGATCTCCGACATGTACCTGGTGCCGGCGGGCGCAGGCTACCTGAAGGACTCGGCCAAGGCGGCCGAGGACGGCGTCCTCGCCTTCGCCTACGCCTGCATGCGCGTGATCTCCGGAGCCTTCGACACGGCCATGGTGGTCGCTCACGGGCAG
>Ga0315281_10015817_pt1 | contig 10099 bp, 10 predicted proteins | sample YL17G07_0_MG_FD_204540 | JGI IMG/M metagenome (GOLD analysis project Ga0315281, IMG submission 204540) | Sediment microbial communities from Yellowstone Lake, YNP, Wyoming, USA - YL17G07_0 | ecosystem: Environmental > Aquatic > Freshwater > Lake > Sediment | place: USA: Wyoming | collected...
GCAGGGCGGCCAGGTCCTCTTCGTAGAGAGCCCGACGATGCTCGAGAACATCATGCTGAAGACCGAGTACCTCCTTCGGAAGAGCGAGGCGAAGGAGAAGCTGGTCCTGCTCGACTCCGTCAACTCCCTGGCGATCCACAACAGCAACAATGTCCTCACGGAGTTCCTGCACATATTCGCCAGCAGCCTGAGGTCCAGGGGCGTCAACACACTCATCCTGACGGTGATCGAGCACACGACCCCGGAGCTGAACAACATGGTCAACCTGGTCTGCGACAGCGTGATAAGGGTCAAAGAGGAGGAGGGGCCGAAGTGACATCCATCCTCGAAACGATCGGAATACCCGCCCTCGACAGGTACCTGGGCGGCGGGGTCCCGAGAGGGTTCACAATCCTGGTCGTCGGCAGGCCGGGGTCTGGGACCGAGTTCCTCGCAAAGCAGTTCGCATCGGCCGGGGACCTTGTCACCAACTACTTCACCACGACCGAGCGGGACGAGGACATCTTCTCGGTGATGAAGCAGCACGCCTGGAAGCCGAACCTGAAGATATTCAACATCGGCGTGAAGTACTACCAGACGACCCTGGAAAAGCGGCTCGAGATCTCCAGGTACCGGCAGGAAGGCCTGAAATATGACGAGGTGAAGAAGATCGGCGACGACGAGGACGACTTCGATATCAACTACCTGACATCGCTGGCGTACGAGATATCCAAGCTCCCGACCCCCTTCAGGGTCGTGGTCGACTCCCTCGACTTCTTCTTGGAGAACTACGACACATCGGAGGTACTGTCAGCGCTACGCACGATAAAAGCCCACACCCAGCACAGCGAAAGCCTGACCCTGATCACGATGCTCAAGAACGTCCACGAGCCGAGAGTCCAGAGCAGCATCGAGGACATGTCGGATATGATACTCGAGCTGGAGAGGGAGACGGTCCAGCACGAGGTCAAGAAGTTCCTTGTGATCCAGAAGGTGCGGAACAACCCCGGCCTCGTCGGGAGCCTGCCCTGCACGTTCGGGCCCTCTGGGATACAGCTGCAGGTCTAAAGGTTGAGTCCGGCGCTCGAATATTCCCGCATCTTCGGACACCGAGCTAATCAAGCTATTATCACGTTTGATTCAAAGCCATTGAACGACATTTATGCCATCGCTAATCGCCGAATTTCACAACGGCATAGTTATGCGAAATTGAGGAAAGGGTTATAAGCAATACTCGGGGTTGTATTCTTCCAGCGGGCTAAATGCCCGCGGAGGACGAAACAACATGAAAAAGATATGGAAGAGCAGAAGGAATGACGAAGCAGTATCTCCGGTCATTGCAACCATCCTGATGGTCGCAATCACTGTGGTGCTGGCGGCAGTTCTCTACGTGATGGTCCTGGGGATCAACACAGGAGTCAACGCGAATATTGTCGTTTCCTTCCAAAAGACTAGCAATGCGAACAACTGGACGCTCACTGTATTGAGCGTTGCTGGAACGACTGTGCTGGCAAAGGCCGACTGCAACATCCTGGTGAAGGACGCAAACGGGATTGCCTTAACGCCTCAAGTAGTGTTATCCACTATGACCAGTGGTACGTATTATAGTGGCGTTCGTTTCCTTGAGTCCGGCACAGGCGCCGCAGCGTCTCAAGTGAACGCTGGCGACTCCGTTACCCTTGATAGGGTCCTTTACGGCACTGGGTCTACAGTCCTCATTACCTCGCTTGATGGTAAGAGTACTTTCGCCTCTGTGACGATCTGAGCACAGCAAGCAAGGAAGCAGACCTAAAACCCCTTCGATATGATGGGGCGGAAACGCCCCACCCGTGATTATTTTGTTTTTCTTTCTGAGAAGGCTGTCTATACTGAGACTTGCGAATCAGCATGCGAATTAGTGCTGATTACGAAAGTCGAATTAGCAGGGTCAAAAAATTATGAATTCTTATCATGCTGGGAGTGACGAAAGCAAACTGAAATTGCTAATTTCATTTTTCATCTGAAAGTAGAGCATGCTTCAGTTGGTCTTTTAATACCGATCGTTGGTGTCATCGGATAGAATTCTCGAGGGGGGAGTTGAGAAATATTAGGACGAGGGGGGAATCCTTCAACGAAGTGCTCGGGGATCATAATAACATACACATCATTGTTGCCGACGGCCATCATTTTACTGACCCTGTCTATCTTTTAGATAAAGCAACCGGATCCTTGCAGATTCTGCGATATTTGGGCGTGACTGGCCCCTCATCGAAATTAAGACTCAGAAATAATCTTCCGCTCTCTCAGGATTCAATTGAGAGATCGCTTTCTATTCTCTCCAATTTAGGATTGATTGACCGGCATGAGCAAGACAGCTTTCCTTTCGCGAAGATTCATAGTCTTTCATCCAGGGGAGAGTTATTTGTCAAATCATCCTTCTTGGAGTGGACGAGTATACTCATTAAGAAAATCTGAACGGGCTATCTCATCTTCTGTGCCAATCAAAATCGCTGAAGGATTTTCCGTCAACGGATTTCCCATCTTAATTCAATATATTTTTCGAAGCAACTGTGGGTTTAGGAGGTGTCATATTGACACGAGGAAAATGGAAATGTAAAAGTAGCATAAACTCGAAAAAACTCATTCTTGGGAGCGCATCGTTGATAGCCGTTCTAATGATGATTTCGATGCCATTCGCAAGTGCGGATAGCAGCTGGAGTGGAATTAGTGGTCGAACTGAGACTCCGTATAGCCCATGTCCATCTACTGATTGGTATGTTTATCCGACAGCAAATCCAACAGGCCAAATTGTCAAGATGCACTGGTGGATGAAAAGTGGATATACGGGCAATCGTGAGATAAATGCTTATGGTGGATTCCAAAAAAGTTGGGTCGCGGGCACTTCGAGGACAGACACCATTACATGCAGTTGGACAGTCAAATATTGGGTGTCCTTATTTGGGAATATGGGCAGCGATTACGAATCTGCTTATGTCAAGCTATATCTATCCGTAAAAGATCAAACAACTGGGTCTTGGGTTTTCCAGAATCAAGAGCCGAATCAGAACGGATTGTCTCAACCATTCTCAGCGACGCATTGGGGTTCAAGTTCGCAGATATATACTCAAAATTGGAACTCCGGATGTTTGAATTGCTTCTATCGGCAATTCTCCGTAGTCGCAGGGCATACATACCTTTGGCAGACAAAGGTCGTGTGTGATTTGTACGCCTCCCCCAATATGTTCTCATTGGGGTGCGGAGGAATAATGCGGTTGGACCAGACGAGCCCTGACTATTATGTGGCGTCATGTAACTGGGTGATTGTGAGTTAAACGATTCGATGGGGTTTTTAACCCCATTTATTTCTCTTTTTTTTCACCAATTCTAATCTAATATGAGTCTGGTGCAAAACTCATTCGCCCCCTCTCCCATTGACCCGACTTGATCCTCCAGCATTATTATCCAGCGTTAATTATATAGATAGCGGAACCCATACACTTAGTGGTGAAACCAGATGTCTGGGTCAACCGCTACCGAAGTCAAAATGCCGTGCGAGATATTCAACTTTTCCGGGCAGTCGAGCATAGAGACCTACGCGATCGACATCGCGGAGATGCGCAGCTACGACGACGTCTCGGTCGACTGCACGAGGCTCTGCTTCGAGGCGATAAGGAAGCTGTCGAACGACTTCTCCTGTTGGCAGCACCGCGCGAGAACCGGCCGTCCGCCAGTCGAGGAGCGCACGCTCCTCATAGCGTTCCTCGTCAGGCAGCACTTCAACGCGACATTCAGGAACACGGAGGGGATGCTGAGGCAGCTCTCGACTTACTTCGACATCGACATCGTGCCCGATCACACGAGCCTGTCGAGGAAGAACAAGGAGAGAAGGTGGCTGACTGTCTGGAGGCGCTTCCATTCGTACGTCCTGTCGCTGCTCCCGAAGCGCAAAGTCATCATAGCGACCGATTCGACGGGCTACAGCGGGAGGAACGACTCGTGGCGGGAGACGGGCTACGGCATCCGCGCGATACAGGACTGGGTGAAGGTGCACGCTGCGATCGAGGTCGACTCGTTCCTCGTTCTCAGCTACTCGCTGAGCAAGTCCAAGGTGCACGAGAGCCGAAGGTTCGGACGCGTCTGGGACGCGCTACCTGACAATGTCATCCCGAAGAGGAGCCTCGCCGACGCGGCGTACACCGGCGAGGCTTGCCTTCAAGCCGCGCTGAGTCACGGCGCAACGCCGTATCACGGGATCAAGAAGAACGCGAGGTTCTTCAAGCACCCCGAAACAGCCTACGAAAGGATGACGAACTTCGCGGCGCATTGGCCGAACAGATACGCGGAGATGTACGGGAAGCGCAACCACGCGGAGAGCACTTTCAGCGCAATCGTCCGGTTGCTCGGGCATCGCCTTAGATGCAGGTCCAAAATAGGCCGGATGAACGAGGTCCAGGCGAAGCTGTCTATGTACAATATCTCGGTACTAGCTAAGAATAATGTACTATGAGGCCTCTATGGGGTTTTGCACCAAAGCCAATATCGAATGAAGATCATCCGGCTTCTCTATCTTATCTGCACTTAAAGGCACATATTTGTGTTGGCTGAGGATTCTGTAAAAAACAACCTGGTTGAGGAGAAGATAGGCCGCTGCTCTCTTCGCAGTCTCCTGTTCTCCAGAATGCTTCGGCATCGTAGCGATGATGTGCTCGAAGAACGTCGGGTACTTGTCAGCCGTCGGGAGATAATCAGAAAGTTCCTCCACTATGTCCCGCATGAGCGAAATGAATGCTCCCGCGTTCTCCTTTCTATGTTTGTGCTGGATTCCGTCCTTTAGCCATTGCACAACTTCATCGATCGGCCCAGAGAGAAGCTCTGCTCGCTCTCCCTTCATGAGAAGAAGGCCCGAGAATTTGAATCCTTGAAGGGCACTTTCAGGCGTTGAGGAATCCTTCAGGCGTCGTGAGATCGCATCCCGCATTTTGTCTGGATATGCAAGAATGAATGATCCAGTTGCGCCAGGGATATTACCGAAGTCGTAGGCCTGGGCGAGGCCTTTCAGATAGGTCTTCTGCCATTCTCCCTCTCCGAAGACGAGACCTGAGTTCCTGAGAACGAAATCCGGCTTTTTCCTGCCGTGTGGAGTCTGCCCTGTATATTCCGTCGTCAGCTGTAGATCGTTCTTTCTGAGGAAATCCGCGACAAGGTCGTTGATTGTGTTCTCGGTGACCTCAACCATTTGTTCCAGCAAATCCCGATAGTAGCGGCGTAGGATAAACTCTTTCCATACATCTATCCAGGCGAGAATCGGTTCGAAAGCTATTTCTGGATGATCGGGTTTCCCATACTTCGAGAGGGGGAGTGGTCCGCCATTTCCTCCAGAAAGTTCGAACCACCCACAAGTTTTTCGAATAGGGACCATACCCTTCTCACACGATCAGAAAAAAGTCGGTTCAAGCGTCCGCTTTAACGACGCCTTCCAGTGGAAACACGACATTTTGTCTGCCCGCCTTTTGCTACTACGTAGCAAACCATACTGGCTACCATCTGGCCGTACCCCGCCTAGCCGAGTCAGACAAAGGTTAAAATATACCCTACTGGCTAGTTCTGCTAATTAGCAACCCTCATACTATCCCCTCCGAAAAGCCATTAAGTACATCACTGGATTCCGGTGCAATGGTCCGGACACTGTCCCCTCCCGAGGCGGAGGAATTCGTGAAGCATCTCCTCAGGTCGAAAGGCCAGATGACGACCAAGGAGATCGAGACTGCCGCGCGCGGCGAGGGCAAGAGATGCCCTGACGAAACGGTCCTCTTCCTGACCAAGTTGAGATCCAAGGGGATTATCCAGGGCCAGATCTCGCAGGAGAAGCGCGGATGGGTCTGGTGGATCTAGCCGAGCATACCCTTCTGCTCTATCACGGTCGTCTTCGCCATCTTGTCCGTGAACCTCTGCCGCGCGTCCGTCGTCTCGAGCAGCAGCGTCAGGACGAAGTCCACGGCCAGGAACAGCCCGAACACCTTGACGAGGTTCCTCATCATCGTGTTGTACAGCTCGAGCCTGCCCTCCGTCGGCACCACCTTTAGCCCCATGATCATCTTCCCGACCGTCGCCCCCATGGCGAACTCCAGGAAGGCCGAGTAGAGGAACCAGACGAATCCGATGACGACCGCTCCCATGAACCAGGCGAAGCCGAGCATCCATCCTATCAAGGCCATGAAGATGTAGATCGGGCCCCAGATGATCGCCACATCGATGAACAGCGCGACGAGGCGCTTCGCCCAGTGGGACTGCAGTTTGTCGTCATGAGACAGTTGTTCCAGCATCGTTGCCATTCGTATCTCCCCCTCTCTTCTCACCGTGTGCCACTCAGATCGCCCGTCTTTCATCACGGATCAGCAACAAAGTGCTCATCACAGTGGCAATACGCGTATTCAGGTGCCCCCCTATCACATTTTCGGAGAACCCATGGAACGCTTTTTCTGGCAGTTCATGCATTAGCGTCGCGATGATCCGGCTCTTCGCGCTGATTGAGGGGGAGGACGACCCCAAGAAATGCACGGCCAGGAAGATGGTCAGGTTCAAGCTTGCCAGGCAGGTGGAGAACGCCAAAGGGATCCCCGGAGGGGCGATCGTCCTCAACCCCCTCGCCGAGAAGGCGATATCCGTCACCGATAGGAAGCGTGCGCAGAAGTCGGGCATAGTGGTGCTCGACTGCTCATGGAAGAAGCTCGAGGCGTTCCCTAGCATCCGCAGAGACCTGAGGCACAGGGCCCTTCCCTATCTCGTCGCGGGCAACCCCGTGAACTACGGCCACCCCTGCACTCTGAGCAGTGCGGAGGCGATCGCGGCCGCCCTATGGATCGTCGGGGAAGAGGAGCGGGCAAGGCACATCATGTCCAAGTTCGGCTGGGGCGACACGTTCATCGCGCTGAACGACGAACTCCTATCCAGATACGCCTCCGCGGTAGATAGTCTGCATGTAGTGGAGATTCAGAAGGAGTACCTCGCATCTATCGAGGACGAGGAGGGCGGCGGAGAGGGCGATTGAGGAAATGTATTTAGTGAGAACGCGATTCCCCACATCCCTTCCGACGCTTCTCAGGCGGGTGCATAAATGGCAGAGACCTTCGACCGCAAAGACATCCTCGCACTTTGGCAGGAGTTCCTGTCCGAAGCTGGCAGGCGGCACGAGCTGATCACCATCGCCGACCTGTACCCGGATGTCAGGTCATGTTCAATCGATTTCAGCCAGGTCGAGAGCTTCGACCCCGACCTGATCCAATACTTCCTGGACAATCCCGGCGAGGCGATTCGCGCAGCCGAGGAGGCTATCCAGGAGATCATCCCGCCGGAGAAGAAGGGGCGGGCGAAAATACATTTCAGAATCACCAAGCTCCCGAGGGACACGAGGGTCGAGATACGCAAGATACGCGCCGAGCACCTCGGGAAGTTCCTTTCCGTCGAGGGGCTGGTCAGGAAGGCGACCGAGGTCCGGCCGAGGCTCGTGACCGCGAAATTCCAGTGCTTGCGCTGCGGCAGGTACACCGTCATCGAGCAGGACGGTCTCCAATTCCGCGAGCCGCTGGAATGCGACCAGCAGCAAGGGGGCTGCGGCAGGGCCGCTGGTTCGACGAGGTTCAAGCTCATCATCGAGGAATCGACGTTCATCGACACCCAGAAGATCGAGTTCCAGGAATCTCCCGAAGGCCTCAGGGGCGGTTCCGAACCGCAGCGTCTGGTCGCTTTCGCGGACGACGACATCACCGGACACATATCCCCTGGCGACAGGGTCGTCCTGAACGGAATCCTGAAGAGCGTCCAGAAATCCGGCTCTCAGCAGAAGAGCACGCTGTTCGACATCAACCTCGAAGTGAATTCGACGGAGTTCGAGGAGCACGAGTACGAGGAGATCACGATCACTCCTGAGGAAGAGCTGGCAATCCGTGAAATGGCGGAGACCCCCGGCTCCTTTGACAGAGTCGTCAACTCGATATCCCCCACGATCTACGGCTACCTCAGGGAAAAGGAGGCTCTCGCCCTGCAGCTGTTCGGCGGGGTCCAGAAGGTGATGGACGACGGCACGCGGATCAGGGGTGACATCCACATCCTGCTCGTCGGAGACCCCGGTGTCGCGAAGACGATGATGTTGCGCTACATGGCGGATCTGGCTCCAAGAGGGATCTACACGTCAGGGAAGTCCAGCTCAGCCGCCGGGCTCACCGCCGCGGCCGTCAAGGACGAGTTCGGTGAAGGCCGGTGGACGCTCGAGGCGGGTGCGCTGGTCCTTGCCGATAAGGGGCTCGCCTGCGTTGACGAGCTCGACAAGATGGCGCCGCAGGACAGGTCGAGCATCCACGAATCAATGGAGCAGCAGACCGTCAGCGTCGCGAAGGCGGGAATAACCGCGACCCTCCAATCCAGGTGCGCAGTGCTCGGCGCCGCGAACCCGAAGTACGGGAGGTTCGACGAGCATAAGACGCTCGCGGACCAGATCGACCTTCCACCGACGCTGCTCACGCGTTTCGACGCGATATTCGCCATGACGGACAAGCCGAACAGGGAGGAGGACAAGAAGGTCGCGAAGCACATCCTCAGGGTCCACAGGCGCGGAGAGGTGAGGAAGTACGAGAACGCCGGGCTGGTCCAAGGGGTCGACGGCGCCGCGATCCTCGAAGACCAGGATCAGCTGGTCCCAAGCATCGACAGGGAGCTGCTCCGGAAATACATAGCTTTCAGCAAGAGGATAATCCCCGTCCTTTCGGACGAGGCGATGGCCTCGCTGGAGGACTTCTATGTCAGGATCCGCAGCCTCGGCGAGGGCGAAGGGTCGGCAGTCCCGATCACGGCCAGGCAGCTCGAAGCGCTCGTCAGGATGTCCGAGGCCAGCGCGAGGGCGCGCTTGTCGCCGATAGTCACGGGCGTCGACGCGAGCCGCGCAATCGACATCGTCGAATACTTCCTGCGGAAGGTCGCACAGGAGGGCGGGCGGCTCGACATCGACATCATCGCCACCGGCCTGAGCAGGTCCCAAGTTGAACATATCCAGCTGATCCGCAAGCTCGTGAAGGACCTGGCCGACCCGGCCACAGGCGTCACCGAGATAGAGCTCCTGCAGAGAGCGAGCTCCGAAGGGATCCCCGAAGAGAAGGCAAGGGCGCTCGTGAAGCGTCTGACCGATGCCGGCGAGATCTACCAGCCCAGACCGGGATCGTATCGACTGGCCTCAGAGGAGAGGCTATGATCCTCCGCGTGCACAAACGTGGGAAGGACATCGTGGTGGCGGCCTGCGACGAGGACATTCTCGACAAGACTTTCAAATGCGGCGAGCTGAGGATCCATGTCTCTAGCAAGTTCTACGGAAATGAAACGGGGGAGGAGGGCGATCTCATCATCGCTCTTCGTTCATGCACCAGCGCGAACCTCGTCGGCCGCGAGACCGTGGAGATCGCGATAAGATCGGGATTCATCCAGCGAGATGGGGTGATCCACATCGGCGAGGTCCCGCATGCTCAGCTGTTCAGGATTCCCGGTCAGATGTAGCAATGCGGAAAGTTAAGATACCCCCGCACATAGTCTGAGCGTACAGGTCGGAGAAGCGGATGTTCTGCGTCGAATGCGGCAAAGAGGGAGAGACCTACGACGGCCTATGCGCCGAATGTCACCTCGCCAGGAGGCGGTTCGTCAGCCTGCCAGAGATCCTCGACGTTCAGATCTGCGGGGAATGCTTCGCAGTTAGGCTTCGGAAGAATTGGATCGACGCCTTCAGCGTCGAGAAAGCAGTCCAGATGGGGATCGAGGACTCTCTCGAGAAGGACAAGCCCGTGAGCGAGACGCAGCTGAAAACAGTCCTGACCCAGCGGGATCTGCGCAATTATCTCGCAAATGTCACAGTCCAGTTCAAGGCAGGGGCCTTCTCGGCCAGTAAAAAATTTATCGTCATCGTGCGTCTGAAGAAAGACACTTGCCAGAATTGCGGCAAGAAATCGGGGCATTACTATGAAGCCATCATCCAGTTGCGCGCGCCGTCCACGGATTCGGGGACCGGCCGCCTTGAGCAGGCGAGGAGTATCGTCCTGTCAAGGGTCGGAAAAATGGGCGAGCAGAGCAGGAATATCTTCATATCGAAGCAGGAGAAGGTGCA
>Ga0315281_10015818_pt1 | contig 10099 bp, 11 predicted proteins | sample YL17G07_0_MG_FD_204540 | JGI IMG/M metagenome (GOLD analysis project Ga0315281, IMG submission 204540) | Sediment microbial communities from Yellowstone Lake, YNP, Wyoming, USA - YL17G07_0 | ecosystem: Environmental > Aquatic > Freshwater > Lake > Sediment | place: USA: Wyoming | collected...
GGCGCTTGGCGGCGTCGTCACTCTGCGGCAGGAGGTAGTCTTCCGTGTCAAACCACAGGATGACATAGACATGACCCGGACTCGGCGCCTGGGCGCAGGCTACGGCGGCGAGTGCGACGATGGCCAGCAAGAGTCCCGCGAGCAGCCGTGCGCTAGGCTTCAGCCTGGACGTGGCAGGGGTCAAATTCTTCTTTCCTCCTTGCGCGGTCGGGGAAGGGCAGCGCGAGCTGTCAAGCCCGCGGGTTCGCGCGAAAGGCAACAATGTTAGCACCAATGGGGGGGAGCGCAAAGGCAGCTTGGCAGGACCATCAGGCGCAGGAATGGAGAACGATTCGAGAGCCACCGGGCGGACTAATTGTCGCTTCCGGGCGCCCAAAAGTGAGAATAGTGAGACGGGTGAGACGGATGAGAATCCTGAGGCTAGCCAGCTAGCTCGCCGCCTCGTGCATGATCTTGAGGATGACCGCCTCGACTTCCTCCGCCACCCCGCGCAGCCCGGGCGTCTGGAACATCTCGACGAGCGCCGTAGGCCGCAGCGTGGCGAGCGTCACTCCGGCGCCTTCGCTGTACACGGAGATGCGGCAGGGAAGCGCCGTGGAGATCGCGGCGTTGGCCTCCAGGACCTTCTTGGCCTGCTGTGGGTTGCAGACCTCGTAGATGAGGCAGTCGCGGTCGAACTCCACGCCCTTCTCCTGCATCTTGGCTTTCAGGTCGTGGACGGCGAGGATCCCGAACTTGTACTTCTCGGCCGCCGCTTCCAAGCCGCGGCCAACTTCGCGGAGAGTCTTTCGGGATTCAACTTGATAGAGCATGGGAGCATTCCTCCGGCACCGGCTTCAGGTTCTAGCGGAGTTCAAGGCTCTTCAACATGGTGTCAAACGTCGCCCCATAGGTCTCGACCGCGGATTGGGGGGCAACGAAGAGCACCGCCAACATGGCCTTGCCGGCGCGCAGAGTAACCAGATGATCCGTCTCCTTCTGGCCCGCCAGCGGGGAATCGTTCTCGAGGAGCGTGGAAAGCGCCGGCCGCCCCTTGATCTTCAGGCTCGACTGTTTCACCACGCGCAGATTGGGATTCGATTGGCGCAGCGACTCGATCAGTTGCTGGGTGCCGTCGATCAAACCCCAGCCCTTCTTCTTCGGCGGAACGTACTGGGTGACGGAGGCACCGTAGGCCTGGGCCGATTCGCCCTGGGCCCCGGTCAGCACGCCTCCGGGTGGCGTGAGCGTCACGCCCTCTTGCCCCTTCTGCACTTCCCAGTTGTCGGGATGAGCGATGACGAATCCCGCTCCCTGGTACTTGACCAGACGCGACGAGGGGGAAGGAGGCGTAGTGGTTGCGCTCGGCGCGGGCTCCGGGCCGGGTTTAGCCTTGGCCGGAGCGGGCATGGCCAGCAGCTTCTTCTTAGCAACTTGGAATTCCGGGCTGTCGGCCTTTCTTTCTCGCGGCGGACCAAGCTGCGGGATGAGTTCGTTGACTTTCTCAATGCGATTCTCGGGGTTGGGGTGATCCGAGAAGAACTGGATTGTCCGCTGCGGATACTTCTTCTCAATAATCTCGAAGAACTGGGCCATTGCCTGGGGATCGTAACCTGCCTGGTAGAGGGTGTAGGTTCCCACCTGGTCGGCCTGCGACTCCGCGCTGCGCGAATTCTTCAGGAGGAGGGAATTGACTCCGAAGCTGATGCCCAATTGCGCGAGCTGGCCAGTCAAGCTGGAGCCTTGGCCCAGTACGCCGCCCAAAATGGCGAGTGGCATCTGCGCCAGCATCATCTGGGAAGCCTGATGAGTCCCGTGGCGCAGGGTGACGTGGCCGATCTCGTGGGCGATCACGCCGGCGAGCTGCGCTTCGCTGTCCGCGGCCTCGAGCACCCCTCGGTTGACGTAGATGAAACCGCCCGGCAAGGCGAAGGCGTTGATGTCCTGGCTGTTTACAACCTTGAACGTCCAAGGGTAGTCCGTATTGCCCGGCGCGAGTGCCGCCAGGCGCCGCCCCAGGTCGCTCACGTAGCGCTCCACCTGCGCATCCTGGACGAGCGGCAACTGCTTCTCAACCTCCGCCGAGGCCTCGCGCCCTACCTGCACATCCTGCTGCGGAGAGAAGAGATTGAAGCCCGGCTTGAAACGAACCTGCTCGCCAGCGGCGACAACGCCTGGCATCACGACCAGCATTGCCAACACCAGGAGCACGACACGCTTTTTCCCTTGCTGCCCCCTCACCTGGGTCTTCATTGGTTGGCTTCCCTTCGCTTCTTCTTGCTTCAACTGTTAGATGCGTCAGGAACTGGCGCCGATTCCCCGCGCCATCCCCCTTCCGATATTTTACATTCCTTTCTCGCCTGATTCTCACCGTCGGCGAGTCGCTTTTCGAACCTCTTCTCAGCCTCACGATGAGCCGAGGGACTGAGCATCTTTTGGCTTCAGCATCTGTAACCTCGCTGCGAGAACTGTTCTCCTTCACCCCTTAGACTTCACCCTTGATGACTTGGGAATTCTAACACGACATCTAGGGAACCCTAACCTGGAGGTGTGGCTGAATGGCGAGGGAGGGAACAGGAGACACTTCCTAAGTCGCCGATTGCAGATTTGAGATTGCAAATTGGGGGCTTCGCTGTTCTTGGCTCGCTGGAGGCGGTTTGCTAATCCCCACGGCCTGGCTGCTCCCGCCTGTTTTACGCGGTTGTCATTTCCCTGAGGCACTGTTTCAGCTCGCGGCGGAACTGCTTGCAGATTTCGATGCGGCCGGAGCCCGAAAGCGCCGCCAGGGCCTCGAGCGGCGTGGGGAAGCTATCGCCCAGGTGGAACTCGCCGCTCATCATGGTGTTGACGGCGAGGATGCCGAGGATCTCTTCGTCCCTGGGGGCGCGGCCCGCGAAGTAGGCGCGGAAGCCCTCGGGCTCCTCGGCGCTGCGTTGGAGGATTACCTTCACTTGCTCCTTGAAGAAGGACTTGATTCTCTTCTCTTGCATGGCGGCCTCTTCTGTAGCGCAAAGTTCGCAATTTAACCCTGCGGTTCTTCAAGGGGCCGGAAAAGCCGCAAGACCACAGGGCGGATCTTGCGTTACCCCTCTCCTCGCGCGCCTAGCAGGTCGAGTTGCAGACGCGCAGCGAGAGGTTGTGGAGGAACCCTTCCTCGCCCAACTCTTCCTTCTCCCGCTGACACGCCGGGCAAACCAGGATGATGCTGGCTACCCGCTCGCCGTTCAGCCGCTGCACGTCCCAACCCGTCTCGATGGCTTCTTCGGCCGTCGGCAGTTGGCGGTCGCAATACCAGCAGCAGCCTTCGCCCGTCGTGCAGATGGCGCGCAAAGCTTCAGGAACGTTCATATTCCCTCCGATCAGCGAAACGGGCCGCTCGAAGGTGAGAGCGGCCCGCCATCATCTTGATGAAGCTCTGATTGTAGCGATCGCTTGTTTCCAGTTCTTCTCTCCTCAGCCCGCTCGTAGCGCCGCAGTCGCTCTTCAACGCTGCGGCAGTCAGGAAGCCACAAGGTCGAAAACCGGACCTTGCGTTACGAGCACCCGCTGGTCGACCCGCAATTCATGCACTTGTAGCACGAGCCGTTGCGCACCATGATGGCGCCGCAATCGGCGCAACTGGGGGCGTCGTCGCTCTGCTCGACGCCCGCCAGGCTCGGCTGCACCGAACCGTTGGGATAGACGGTGGCCCTGCCGCCGGCGGCCTGGGTAAACTGCGACGCCAATTGCGCGGCGTTTTCCACCTCGGTGCCGTTCGGTGCCACCAGGCTGAGATCTTCCCGCGGCTGGGCATCTTTGGGCAGAAACTTCAAGGCCAGCCAGCGGAAGATGTAGTCCATCACCGACTTCGCGTACCGGATTTCCGGGTTGGGCGTGTAGCCGCTGGGTTCGAAGCGCGAGTGGCTGAACTTGTCCGAGAGCACCTTGAGGGGCACGCCGTATTGCAGCGCCAGCGAAATCGCGGTGGCGAAAGAATCCATGAGGCCGGAAACCGTCGAACCTTCTTTGGCCATGGTGATGAAGATTTCGCCCGGGAGCCCATCTTCATAGAGGCCCACCGTGAGGTAACCTTCATGGCCGCCTACCGAGAACTTGTGCGTGATGGCGCGCCGCTCGTCAGGGAGCTTGCGGCGGAAGGGCCGGCCCGCCGGCGCGGCGGGACTCGGGGGTTCATCTGTCTTCGGACTCGTGACTTCTGACTCCTTCCTCGGTTTCGCGTCCGACGTACTGAGGGGCTGGCCGTGCTTGGAGCCATCGCGGTAAACCGCGATGGCCTTTAGCCCCAGGCGCCAGGATTCGATATACGCATTGGCTACGTCCTCCACCGTGGCCTCCTCCGGCAGGTTGACCGTCTTCGAAATCGCCCCGGAAAGGAACGGCTGCACCGCGGCCATCATCCGCACGTGGCCCATGTAGTGGATGGAGCGTTGGCCCTGGGTCGGCTTCAAGGAGCAGTCGAACACGGGCAGGTGTTCGGCCTTCAAGTGCGGCGCTCCTTCGATGGTGCCCTGCTGGTCAATGTGGTTGACGATGTCGGCCGCCTGCTGCTCGGTGTAGCCGAGCCGCAGCAGCGCCATGGGCACCACGTTGTTGACGATCTTGATGAGCCCGCCGCCCACCAGCCGCTTGTACTTCACCAGCGCCAGGTCCGGCTCGATGCCGGTGGTATCGCAATCCATCATGAAGCCGATGGTTCCGGTGGGGGCGAGCACCGTGACCTGGGCGTTGCGGTAGCCGTACTTCATGCCGCTGGCCAGGCAATCGTCCCAGATCTTTTTCGCGGCCTCCCACAGGGGCTCCGGCACGTTCCTGGGGTTGATGCTTTGCAGGGCCTGCCGGTGCATCGAGATCACGCCCAGGAAGGAATCGCGGTTGACCGCATAGCCGGGGAACGGGCCCAGCTCGGCGGCCAGGCGTGAGGAGGTCAAGTAGGCCTGCCCGTGCATGACGGCCGTGATGGCGGCGGCATAATCGCGCCCCGCGTCGGAATCGTAGGGCAGACCGTTAGCCATCAGCAGCGCGCCCAGGTTGGCGTACCCCAGACCCAGGGCTCGGAAATCGTGGGAGTTCCGGGCCACCTTCTCGGTCGGGTAGCTGGCGTTATCCACCAGGATTTCCTGGGCCGTTATCATCACGTCCACCGCCTGGCGCAGAGCCTCCACGTCGAACTTGCCGTCGGGCGTGAGGAACTTCAGCAGGTTCAGCGAGGCCAGGTTGCACGCCGAGTCGTCCAGAAACATGTACTCGCTGCAGGGGTTGGAGGCGTTGATGGGTCCGGTGGCTTTCGAGGTGTGCCACTTATTGACGGTGGTATGGAACTGCATGCCGGGATCGCCGCACTGCCAGGCCGCCTCAGCAATCTTGCGCATCAGGTCACGCGCCCGGTAGGCCTTCACGGGCGCCCCGGTGGTTACCATCTTGGTGGTCCAGTCCTTGTCCTCGCTGACCGCCCTCATGAACTCGTCCGTGACCCGGACGCTGTTGTTGGCATTCTGGAAGAAGATAGAGCTATAAGCCTCGCCGCCGAGCGAGCGGTCGTAGCCGGCCTCAACCAGCGCCCAGGCCTTCCGCTCTTCCTTGGCCTTGCACTCGATGAACTCTTCAACGTCGGGGTGGTCGATATTCAAGATCACCATCTTGGCGGCGCGGCGGGTCTTGCCGCCGGACTTGATGACTCCCGCGAAAGCGTCGTAACCCCGCATGAAGGAAAGGGGACCCGAGGCTCTACCGCCACCCGACAGCGGCTCCAGGGAGGACCGGAGCGGCGAGAGGTTCGTGCCCGTGCCCGAACCCCACTTGAAGAGCATCCCTTCCGTCTTGGCAAGGTTCAGGATGCTGTCGAGGTTGTCCTGGACGGAGTTGATAAAGCAGGCAGAGCACTGCGGATGCCGGTAGGCCTCGGGGTCCCTATTGATGCCGCCCGTGGCGGGGTCCCAGTAGAACGCTCCCCCCGCCGCACTGCGGCGGTATTTGTGCCACAAGCCGCAATTGAACCAAACCGGGGAATTGAACGCAGCCTTCTGACGCACCAGAAGGTGGAGCAGTTCGGCGTGGAAGGCGTCGGCGTCTTCTTCGGTACGGAAGTAACCGCCCTCGATACCCCACTGGGCGATGGTGTCGGCCACGCGGCTGATGAGCTGCCGCGCGCTCGACTCATGCTCCACCGTCCCCAGTTTCCCGTGGAAGTACTTCGAGGCCACGATGTTCGTGGCCGTCTGCGACCAGTCCTTGGGGACCTCCACGTTACGCTGCTCGAAGACCGTCTGGCCCTTTTCGTTCTGGATGGCGGCCGTGCGCAGCTCCCACTCGACTTCGTCAAGAGGATGAGTGCCGGGCTTGGTGAAAAACCGCCTCACGCTGATGCCGCGCTCCGCGCGGCGGTCCTGGCTTTCCGTGGTGCGAGTCACACCCGCTGCTTCCTTGGACACAACCTTTCCCTCCGCCATCTTTTCCTCCGAGTCCGAACCACTGGCGCTGGGCCCCTGGAATTTGCGGTGTGTGCGCGTCCCGACTGGCGAACGGCCTTGCCGCCCCGCCCCCTCACGATGCCGCGACCGGCCCCGCAGCGTCTGCTTTCTATTTATCGCCGGCGCCGCGCCTTGTCAAGTGAAAACTACTAGGTTTGGTGGTTTTTTTTCGATAAGCCCCAAGATGTTGTGGAAATCCTGTGGATAGCTCTGTGGAAATCCGTAGCCGACGTTTCAGCCCAACCTAAGGGGAACAAAACCAAGATGTTGGAGACATGATGCTGCTCGCCCCCGTTTCGCTGGGTGGCGGCGGGACTGGGACGAGGGGCCGGCTGGCCGAGACCCTCAAAGGAGGTCTCGGCCACGTGCCACTCCGTCAGCGCAGACTTCTCCTGCATCAGCGATGCTCCTGTTTACTCAGCTTGAAGGCCAATCAGGCGAGCTAGCTGGGGAGCGGGACTTTCACGTTGGATTTGGTGAGAGCTTTGACCAGTTGGCTCTCGACGGTTTCCCGGTTTGCTCCGCGGACGATGGCGATTTCATCCACCAGGAGTTGCCAAGCCCGGTCAAGCATGCGCTTCTCGCGGAAGGAGAGCGGCTTGGCCTGATTCAAGATCAGCAGGCTCTTCAAGACCTCCGCCACCTGTTGCAGGGAACCGCTGCGCATCTTCTCGGAGTTCTCCTTGAAGCGTCCCTTCCAACCTTGTGGGGCCTTGCAGCGGCCCTTCTCCAGGTAGTCCACGATGGTGCCGATCTCGCGGGTTTTCGCCACCCGACGCAAACCCACGCTCGACACGTTGCTCGTGGGCACCATGACGCGCAGGCTGCTGGAGTTGAGCTTCAGCAGGTAAAACATCTCCGGCTCACCGGTAGCATTCCGAGTTGAGACTTGTTCGACGATGCCCACACCCTGGTTCGGATAGACGACCTTGTCCCCTATCTGGAAGTCCATACGCCCCCTCAATTGGTGGTTAGTAAAGACATTCAGGTTAAGCCCAAAAAACCGCGAAGTCAAGGGCCGCGTGCCGTTTCTTCTTCTGTCGCGGCGCCGGCCTCGCCGCCGAATCCTGCTGTAGCGGCGGCCTTCAGGCCGCCACTTTTCGGCGATCACGCGTCGCCGCTCCAGCCGGCAAGATGCCGGCGCTACGTGGCGGCATAAGGACGCGTGCGGCTTACGACCACGCCGGGGTTGGTGAACGAGTTGGTGGAAGCCAAGTATCAACATCAGGTTGACAGAAGCGAGGCTTGACTCGCAGGTTAACCGGCAGTCTAATTTAGGCAGTTGCTGCCGCACCTCGTCTGCCGCGGTTTCGACTCATGCCGACCGGGACGGGTTTTTATGCGGGTCAGCATAAACAAGATTTCGCCGACAGAGAAAAGAGGGAGATGAACAATGAAGGATCTTCTGAAGGTCATTGAGACGCTACGTGCCCAACTGGAACGCCACAAGCAGTCTGGGCTCAAAGAGATCCCTACACGCACCATCTTTATTGATCCGCTGCTTTCGGCCCTCGGTTGGGACGTACGCGATCCTGACGAGGTTGAACTTGAATACCCGACGGTTGATGGGAGGTCGGTTGACTATGCAATGAAGATCAACCGTAAACCTGTCTTCCTGCTGGAGGCAAAGCAGCTCACCGATCCCCTTGACGACGTGAAGTCCATAACCCAAGTGGTCGGCTACGCGGCCAACGACGGGATCGAATGGTGCGTCCTGACCAATGGTGTCAGGTACAAGGTATACAAGGCGTCGGAGAGAGCCAGCGCACCTGACAAGCTCCTTTTCGAGGTCAGTATCCATCCTCGCGATTCAGCGGGCCTTTCGGTTGAACAAATTGCTGCGCAGCTCAACCGGCTTTCACGAGATTCTTTGGCGCAGGGAGTTCTCGACACGCTCGGATCAGAGATTTTTACCACGGGAAAAGTTAGGAAGGCTCTTGATCGCCTATTCATTGACGCGCCACAACCACTCATTCGTCTGATCCGGAAAGCCATTGGCGACAATTCTGTCACTCCCTCACAAATCCAACAGGCTTTGGGGCGAATATGGAATGCCGGCAAGTCAACAGGCGTCGCCCTTGCTGAACACCCAGAAGTCTCGAAGGAAAAGCGGCCAAAACCCCGGGAGTCCGCCGGATACCCCGAGAGTCATCATACCCAAGGGAAGCCAAGCGAAGTGATCGAACTGTACCGAGGTCTGGATCGGCTGTGCCAGGACCTTGCCCCCGGCCGCATCGCACGGACCTACAAAGCCAAGCACGTCAGCTGGTCCCTTGATAAAGCGATCTTCTGCTGTGCTCATTTGCAGCAAGGCGGCCTCCGCGTTTGGGTGAAGACTGACCCCAAGGCCCTCGACCCATCCGACTCATTTGCGAGAGACGTCTCCAAGATTGGCCATTGGGGAGTCGGAGATGTTGAACTTGCAATCAACAGCCTGGAACGGCTTCGTGCTGCACAGAAATTCGTGAAGGACTCGTTCGACAGAGAGACTCGCAAACAGATATAGAAACGGCGAACAAGCCCATGCAGGCAACGCGGTACCCAAGCACCTGAGGCGGGGCGTGCGATAGGCTGAGGAGTAGAGCGTGAATCCTCGCAAATTGCTCCAAAAAGCACTTTCGTCTCCTGCCAATCTTGGCTTCGATGAGGCTTGCGCTCTGGCCTGCGCCTTCGGATTTCATCTTTCACGGGTGAGCGGGAGCCATCACATCTTCGCTCGCCAAGGCGTACGGGAGCTTGTGAATCTCCAGGAGGTCGGAGGCAAGGCGAAGCCCTACCAAGTTAAACAGTTGCTCGGCCTCGTTGAGCGGTATAATCTGTCCTTAGGCGGTGAGGAATGAGAGACTACCATATGAACATTTTTTTCAGCGAAGAAGACGGCGGATACATCGCCGACATCCCCGATCTTCCCCACTGCGCCGCTTTTGGCGAAACGCCGGAAGAGGCCTTGGCCGAGGTTCTTAAGGCCAAGGCTGCCTGGATCGAAGCTGCCAGAGCCGAAGGCAAGCCAGTTCCTCCACCTACTTTCAGGCCAGTCATTTATCAAGTATCCAAAGTCCCAGCCTGACTCCTCGCTCCACCGGACGCGCGTGACCGCGGGCTGGCGGCTGTGGCTGAGTTCTTGCTCGTTAGGCCGCCAGCGGGAGGCTCGCGATGGCTAGGCAGCTCTACCTGATCATTTCCGGCGCCATCTTCCTTCTCGTAGGGATCTTCCATCTGCTGAGGCTCCTTTACCACTGGCCCATCGTGGTCGGCACCCGCACGGTCCCCTATGCGCTTTCCTACGTCGGCTGTCCCGTCTCATTCGCCTACTCCGTCTGGGCCGCGTGGCTCCTCCGTCGGAAGTGACCGTTCGCCGGCCACGGCTTGTTAGGGGCTGGTGCATGTCACCTCTTCCATTCCCAAGGGGCTTCCGCGGCCAGCGGGGCCGTCGCCGATGGGAGTCTGTGCGAGAAGCTCGATTTGTAGTGCCGAGCTTTAGCTCAGCATATAATCCTCACAACGGCTTGCCGACCTGAAGGTCGGCGCTACATCGTTCCAGCGGGGCCGTCGCCGCATTCCTTTTGTAACGCCGCTGGCCGAGGGCGCCGCTTAATGACTCGGGTTTCGTCGGCGAGCCGATGCTGCCGGCAGAAGCCGCCTCATCTAGGGCC
>Ga0315281_10015819_pt1 | contig 10099 bp, 8 predicted proteins | sample YL17G07_0_MG_FD_204540 | JGI IMG/M metagenome (GOLD analysis project Ga0315281, IMG submission 204540) | Sediment microbial communities from Yellowstone Lake, YNP, Wyoming, USA - YL17G07_0 | ecosystem: Environmental > Aquatic > Freshwater > Lake > Sediment | place: USA: Wyoming | collected...
ATTATTATGCACCCCGGCCCGATTAACCGCGGAATAGAGATGTCCAGTGCGGTTGCCGATTGCGCTAACTCGGTAATCTTAGAGCAAGTCACCAACGGCATTGCCGTGAGAATGGCGGTACTTTTTCTTGTTGCCCAAAACCAAGAGAGATGAAATTACTAATTAAAAACGGCCGCGTCATTGATCCTGCTAATAACCTGGATGAGGTACTCGATATTCTCATTGAAAATGGCAGGATAGCGAAACTTTCGAAAAACATCGATAATGCTACGGCCAAAATTATTGAGGCAAAAGATAAAATAGTGATTCCAGGCCTCATCGATATGCATGTGCACTTAAGAGAGCCGGGCCGCGAAGATAAAGAAACTATTGCCAGCGGCACACTGGCCGCAACAAAAGGCGGCATCACCAGTGTTTTGGCCATGCCCAATACTACGCCGGCTATTGATTGCCTAGAAAATGTTACTCTGTTAAAAGGCATTATTCAGAAGACAGCTAATGTAAACGTGTTTATTTGCGCGGCAATTACCCGCGGCCGTTTAGGCAAAGAACTGGCGGATATTGTAAATTTTAAAAAAGAAGGCGTGGCAGCAATTTCTGATGATGGCGCATCTGTGGACAGCGACGAGTTGTTTTTGGAGGCACTAAAACAAGCTAAGCAACATAAAATATTGGCTATTTGCCATAGCGAAGATAGGTCTCTGAGCCGCAATGGGGTAGTGAATCTGGGTTTTACTTCCACCCGCCTGGGCTTAAGAGGGATTTCCAGCGAGTCAGAATACAAAAGAGTAGAAAGAGATATCCGTTTAGCAGAAAAAACCGGCACGGCTGTGCATATTGCGCATGTCAGCTGTAAAGAATCAGTGGAATTGGTAGCTGGCGCCAAGAAAAAAGGTATCCCGGTAACTGCAGAGACCGCGCCACATTATTTTTCTTTAAGCGAGGAGGCAACACTTACTTATGATACCAATATGAAGATGAATCCGCCGCTCAGAAGCAAAGCTGACCTCGATGCTATAAAGCAAGGGTTAAAAAATGGAGTTATAGATGTGATTGCTTCTGACCATGCTCCCCATACACAGAACGAAAAAGATATTGAGTTTGAACGAGCGGAGTTTGGAGTAATCGGCCTGGAAACCGAATTAGCGGTTGCTATTACCGAGTTAATCAATACAGGCCTATTAGATTGGGCGGGTTTAGTAAAGAAAATGGCAGTTAATCCCGCAAGAATTTTAGGGTTAGCCAAGGGCAGATTAAGCGTGGCTAGCGATGCAGACCTGGTTGTGGTTTCTCCCGATAAGGAATGGACAGTTGAGAAAGCAGGTTTTTTATCAAAGTCTAAAAACTCTGCCTTTCTGGGGCGCAGGCTTAAAGGTATCGTTGAATATACTATCTGCGGCGGGAAAATTGTTTATGAATTATGAAATTGCTCCTCACCAAAGAATTGGGAAGGTTGGCTAAGTGGTTGAGGATTTTAGGGCTGGATGCTGAATATGCCGGAGAAAATAATCTTAGTTCTTTAGTAATTCAGGCCTTAAGGGATGAGCGCATTATTTTAACGAGAAACCAGAGATTACTTAAGACCAGGGGGGTAAAAACCCTCTTGATTAAAAACGAAAAGATTAAAAGTCAGGTAGCAGAAGTTTTAGGCGCCTTGAATATTAAACCGGATGTCGCCAAGATGTTTAGCCGTTGCATTCTCTGCAACGAGGGGTTAATAGATATCGATAAAATAAAGGTAAAAGAGAAGGTTCCGGAATATGTATATCAGACCCAAGAGAATTTTATTACTTGTCCAAAATGTAAACGTATTTATTGGCAGGGAACGCATTGGGGAAATGTGCAAAAGACTTTAGAAGAAATGAGGTACTAACCAAAAAATGGAATTTATTGCTGACTTCCACATTCATTCTAAATATTCCCGCGCCACATCCAAGGATATGGATATAAAGCATATCGCCGAATGGGCGAAGTTAAAAGGTATTACTTTGATGGGCACAGGCGATTTTACCCACCATTTATGGCTGGAAGAATTAAAGGCCAATTTAGAGGACCTGGGCAACGGGCTCTTTAAATACCGCGGGATTTATTTTATCTTAACTACTGAGATTAGCAGTATCTATTCTAAAAATGGCAGGGGTTACCGCATTCATAACATGGTCTTTAGCCCTTCCCTGAAAACTACTGACAAAATAAACGAGACGCTCGCCCGATACGGCAATTTAGCTTCTGACGGACGGCCAATATTGGGGATGGATGCAACGGACTTGGCGCGGATTATTTTTGATATTGATGAAAATTGTATGGTTGTGCCAGGGCATATTTGGACGCCTTGGTTTTCTTTGTTTGGCTCAATGTCCGGGTTTGATAAGATTGAAGATTGTTTTGAAAATCAGACTCCCAAAATATTCGCCTTGGAAACCGGCTTAAGTAGTGATCCGGCAATGAATTGGCGCTTGAGCAGCTTAGATAGGTTCACTTTGATTTCCAATAGCGATTCGCATTCACCTTCCAAGATCGGGCGCGAGGCAAATGTTTTTAACTGTGAATTAGATTACAAAACTATCAGAGAGGTTTTAAAAACAAAGGACAAAAAAAGATTTTTATCTACTATTGAATTTTTTCCTGAAGAAGGTAAATATCACTTTGACGGGCATCGCCTTTGCGCAGTAAGGTTATCGCCTCAAGAGACCCGGCAATATCAAGGCAGGTGCCCTAAATGCGGCAAGAAGGTCACCGTAGGCGTAATGAACAGAGTAGAGCAATTAGCAGATAGGCAAATAGGCTATGTGCCTGCAAATAGCATTCCTTATAAGAACCTCGTTCCTTTGGATGAGATTATTGCTGATGCCAAAGGTATTGCCAAAACCTCAGTGGCTGTAGAGAGGGATTATCAAGGCTATGTCTCTAAATTTGGCACAGAGTTTGAAATTTTACTGCGCCTGCCCAAAGAAGACTTGGTAAAAGGCCTGCCCAGCCGTGTTGCCGAAGGTATCTTAAGGGTGCGTGAAGGCAAAGTGAATATTAAGGCAGGCTTTGACGGCGAATATGGCAAGATTTCCATATTTGGCGACGAAGAAAAACCGGCGAAAGACGAAGAACAGTTGAGTTTATTCTGATGCAAAAATGACGCGCCTGTAGCGCAATGGATAGCGCAATGGCCTCCGGAGCCATGTGTACAGGTTCGACTCCTGTCAGGCGCACTTTGAAAATTTAATAATAGTTTGCGGGTCCTGTCTTATCTTGTTTCTCGCAGGGACGCTTGTTTTGCCCCAGCGTGGCAAAACTGCGCTCGCCTGCGGACCCTCGCTCTGCCTGACTTCGTAGATAGCTGGGCAACCCTGCCCGCTCGGGTTCCTCGGACGCCCTGCTCGAAATCAAGCCAAGCCACCCGCAAAAACTAAATATTTTCACAGATAAGAAATGAACCTGGCGGTTTTCGAGCGAATGGAGGTTTTAGCCAAAGCAGCTTGAGTATTTTCGGGAATCCCAGTGGAGCGAAGTCCCTCGACTACTTTCGGGACTAAGTCCTGAGTGAAATCGAAGGACGAAGCGACAATACTGGGACGGCGATGCTGTTTGAGGAGCATTTGCTAGAGCAAATGCGACGAGTTCAGCAGCCGCCGAAAATGCGAAAGACCTTTGGCGTTAAAAAACCGACCTGAGCGAGAAAAGCGGCAGGTTCATTAGATGGTTGGATTATGCGAAAGAAGGTTGTCGGTGTCATAGGGGGACATAAATGTACGCCAGAAGTGGAGCAAATAGCCCAAGAATTGGGCAAAAAACTGGCTAAAGTGGTTGATATTCTCGTTTCTGGTGGCTTAAGTGGCACAATGAAGGCGGTTTGTCAGGGTTTTAAGGCTGGCGGTGGCATAACTATAGGTATTATACCAGGTTACGATAAAAAAGACGCCAATGAGTTTGTAGATATAGTTATTCCCACTGGCTTAGGCTTAGCCAGGAATGTATTAGTGGTGAAGAGCGCAGATGTGGTGGTAGCACTTCCAGGGGAAGCAGGGACGCTTTCCGAAATTGCCTATTGCCTGCAGTTTAGTATACCAGTAATCAGCGTGGATTCCTGGGATATACCGGGAGTGATAAAGGCAAAAACAGCTGAGGAAGCAGTAGAAAAAGTAAAAAAACTTTTTCCCGCTAAGCGAATGAAGGCAAGGGCGGGATCCCGTAAAATGCGGGAAAAGAGGAGCAATGTATGAAAGCGACTTTAATGCTACAAGACGGACGCAGTTTCTCCGGTGAAACCATGGGTGTAGCCGGAGAAAGAATCGGGGAGGTGGTTTTTAATACCGCAGTGGTAGGCTACCAAGAGATGATGACTGATCCTGCCAATGCCGGTAAAATCCTAGTTCTTACTTACCCCCTGATCGGTAATTACGGATGCGCCCCTAAATTTAATGAATCTAAAGGGGTTTGGCTTTCGGGCCTGGTAATAAAAGAGAAATCAAAAATATTTTCCAATTGGCAGGCAAAAGAAAGCCTAGATAGTTTTGTCAAAAAACACAAATTACTGGTTATACAAGAGGCGGATACGCGTACTTTAGCCGTGCACTTAAGACAAAAGGGCGAAATGTTGGGGATTATTTCTACTAATGGCGCTACAACAAAAGAGCTTTTAGCCAAGATAGAGGCCTTTCGTAAGAAACCAGCAGTTAAGTTATTACCTAAGATTTCCGTCAAGAAACCGAGACAACTAGGGAAGAAAAAGACTAAGCGAATAGCTATCCTAGATTTAGGGATCACCAATAGTATCTTAAGGCAACTAGAAACCCTCGGTTTATCAATCACACTTCTTCCTTACAATACCTCTGCCGAGGAAATCATGCGCATTAAGCCAAGGGGCTTGATAGTTTCTGGCGGGCCAGAGGAAGACGCAGGTTTAGCAGAAGTGACCGCGAATGTGAAAGAATTAATTCAGAGATTGCCGATATTAGGCATCTCTACAGGCCATCAGGTATTAGCCAGTGCCTTGGGCGCCAAGATAAGCAAAATGAAAATAGGCCATCATGGCGTTAACTACCCGATGCATAATCCGGCGCATTACAAAGGAGAAATTACAGTCCAGAATCATTCTTATGTCGTAGATACTGACTCGCTCAGTAAAATAAAACAAATAAAGATTACCGGCTATAATCTCAATGACCGCAGTGTTGAGGAAATGGAGAGTAAGAAACTTAAGCTTATCGGCACGCAATATTATCCGCTCAGCCCGGGTTTTAATGAGGTAAATCCTATTTTTAAAAGATTTTTAAATTTGCTAAAGAAGGAGTAATACATGCCCAGACGTAAAGACATTAAAAAAGTCCTGATGATTGGTTCAGGCCCCATTATTATTGGCCAGGCCTGTGAATTTGATTATTCAGGGTCGCAAGCCTGTAAAGCCCTCAGAGAAGAAGGTTACTTTACGATATTAGTTAATTCTAATCCTGCTACGATTATGACCGACCCTGGAATGGCAGATGTTACCTATATCGAGCCGCTAACCCTTGAGATAGTGACGAAGATAATTGCTAAAGAAAAACCCGATGCGATTTTACCTACCCTCGGCGGCCAGACCGGATTAAACCTGGCCTTCTTTTTAATGAAACAAGGCGTATTAAAGAAATACAAAGTGGAGTCAATCGGCGCCTCAGTGGAGGCTATCTCTTGTGCGGAAGACCGCAAGCTTTTTAAGAAAGCAATGCAGGAAATCGGAGTAGATGTTCCCAAAAGCGGAATTGCCACCACAATTGAAGAAGGAATGCGCATCGGCCTTGAGATAGGTTTCCCTTTAATTTTAAGGCCGGCTTACTGCTTAGGCGGAAGCGGCGGCGCTACAGCTTATAATAAAGACGAATTAAAGAAATTTCTTTTCAAAGGGTTGGAAACCAGTCCGGTACATCAGGTGCTAGTCGAGCAATCTGTTTTAGGTTGGAAGGAGATTGAGTTTGAAGTAATGCGTGATTGCGCAGACAATGTGATTATGATTACCTCTATGGAAAACGTAGATCCCATGGGCGTGCATACTGGCGATAGTATAGTCGTGGCGCCTGCCCAGAGCCTAACTGCTGAAGAATATGTAAATTTTGTGAATCTCTCCAAGAAGATAATTCGTCGGGTAGGTATATCCGGAGGAGGCGCTAATATTCAGTTTGCGCAAAATCCTGACAATGGCCATATCGTAATTATAGAAGTTAATCCCAGGCTTTCGCGTTCTTCTGCCTTGGCTTCCAAAGCCACAGGATTCCCTATTGCCAGGGTAGCGACAAAATTAGCAGTTGGCCTGACGCTGCCTGAGGTAATGAATCAGATCACCGGAAAGACCACTTCCTTTTTTGAGCCGACAGTAGACTATTGCGTTTTTAAGATTTGCAGATTTACTTTTGAGAAATTCCCGCAGGCAGAACGCATAATCGGTACGTCCATGAAGGCGGTAGGCGAGGCTATGTCAATAGGCAGGAATTTTAAAGAGGCGCTGCAGAAAGGTATCCGTTCCATTGAAATTTCGCGGTATGGTTTTGGCGCAGATGGTAAAGACAAGATTAGCGATGAAATGCTCAAGGCCCCCCAGGACGGTCTGTTAAAATTAATTAAAGATAAAGTGCGCATTCCTAATGACGAGCGGATATTTTATCTAAGATATGCTTTAAAGGCAGGACTCTCTATTGATCAGATATACAATCTTTCTAAGATTGACCGCTGGTTTATAGATAATATGAAGCAGTTAGTGGAGCTTGAGGAAGAGATTAAAAAGTTCAGGAATGATAAGCAGGATGAAGAGGTAAAAATTCCTGCGGAGTTACTTATGACAGCCAAAGAAGACGGTTTTTCCGACCGGCAATTAGCTTATTTATTAAATTCCAGGGAGGATAAGGTGCGCGAAGCCCGCAAGAAACAAAATATAAAAACGGTTTATAAGCTCGTGGATACCTGTGCCGGAGAATTTAATGCCAAGCAGCCTTATTTTTACTCTACTTATGAAACTACTGATGAGGCAAGGCCGTCCAAAAATAAAAAAGTAGTCATTTTAGGAGGCGGGCCAAACCGGATTGGGCAGGGCATTGAATTTGATTACTGCTGTTGCCATGCCGCGTATGCCTTAAAAGAAGAAGGCATTGAAAGCATTATGATTAACTGTAATCCTGAGACCGTCTCTACTGATTACGATACATCGGATAGGCTATATTTTGAACCCCTCACCTTAGAAGATGTGCTCAATATTATTGATATAGAAAAACCAATGGGGGTGATTGTGCAGTTCGGGGGGCAGACTCCGCTGAATTTAGCCATTCCTTTGCGCAAAGCAGGGGTAAATTTATTAGGCACCAGCGCAGATAGTATTGATATTGCCGAAGACAGAAAAAGATTTAAACAGATGCTGCACAAATTAAATCTCCTGCAGCCTGAGAACGGCACTGCCTTTACCTTTGAAGAAGCAAAAGAAGTAGCCAAAAAAATCGGCTATCCGGTTTTGGTGCGCCCTTCTTATGTGCTAGGCGGCCGGGCAATGGAGATTGTCTATGATGAACAAACACTAGAAAAATTTATTAAGGAGGCAGCAGAAGTATCCGGAGAACATCCGGTTCTGATTGATAAATTCTTAGAGGATGCTATTGAGGTAGATGTGGATATGATTGGCGACGGAGAAACATTCGTCATCGGCGGGATTATGGAGCATATTGAAGAGGCAGGGATTCATTCCGGTGATTCAGCAATGTCGCTTCCAACGTACAGTTTATCAAATGATACCCTTAATAAAATAAGAGAATCGACTTACAAAATGGCTAAAGAGTTAAATCTTATGGGCCTGATGAATGTGCAGTATGCGGTTAAAGACGAAAAGGTGTATGTTTTAGAAGTGAATCCCCGGGCATCGCGAACAGTGCCTTTTATTTCAAAAGCAATAGGCGTGCCTTTGGCCAAATTAGCTACCAAAGTCTTATTGGGTAAAACCTTAAAAGAACTGGGATTTACCCGCGAGATTATACCTAAACACGTGTCGCTTAAGGAATCGGTATTTCCTTTTAATCGCTTCCCCGGCGTAGATATAATTCTCGGCCCGGAAATGAAATCCACCGGAGAAGTTATGGGTATTGATAAAGATTTCAGCCGTGCTTATATCAAGAGTCAATTAGCTGCCGGGCAAAAACTTCCTGAGAAGGGGAATGTTTTTATCTCGGTAAGAGATAAAGATAAAAGAGCGGTGTTGTTGATTGCCAAAAAATTACAAGACTTAGGGTTCCATATTTATGCTACTTCTGGCACAGCCTCTGCTTTAGAAAAAAGCGGTATCTCGGTTAAGGTGCTGCAGAAGATTGCCGAAGGCCGGCCTAATATCTTGGATTTTATGAAGGACGGTAAAGTCCAATTGGTAATCAATACTCCCTCAGGAAGAATACCCAGACAGGACGAAATAAGGATTCGCTCGCAGGTAATCTTGTATAATATCCCCTATACGACGACTATTTCCGGAGCCCAGGCAACAGTGAATGGTATTGAAGTGCTTTTGAAAAAAGACTTAGAGGTAAAGGCGTTACAAGAGTATCATAAAAAAGTCACAAGAAATGGAAAAAATAAGCGTAAAAACAAATAGCCGCATTGAACTAATTGATATAACCGAAAAAATCCAGGCAATAGTGGCAAAAAGTAAAGTTAAGCAGGGGATTTGTTTTATTTTTTGCCCGCATACTACTGCCGGATTAACGATTAATGAGAATGCTGATCCTTCGGTAAGGCGCGATATTCTGCAGGCATTGAATAAACTCGTGCCGGCAAATGCCGGCTATTCACATAGTGAAGGCAATGCCGATAGCCACATAAAATCTTCAATATTCGGTGCCTCGCTTACTATTTTTATTGAGGACGGTCAATTGGCATTTGGGACCTGGCAAGGGATATATTTTTGCGAAGGCGATGGGCCCCGTAGTCGACAGGTGTGGATTAAGATACAAAGTTTACAGTGAACAGTGTACAGTTTACAGCATCAAGTTTAATGCTGTTAGCTGTTAACAGTAAACTGTAAACTCCCGAGCAAGGCGAGGGAAAATGCCGGAATTACCAGAAGTTGAGACCATCAAACGGGAATTAGAAAAAGCAGTTTTAGGAAAAAGAATAACCGAGGTTTGTGTACATCATCCGGTAGTCATCCGTCAGCCCTCGCTAAATGAGTTTAAAAAAGGCCTGGTAGGTGCTACGATTAAGAATGTATTGCGTAAAGCCAAGCTTCTGATCCTAGAGTTATCTAACGGCAAGTCATTGGCTATACACTTGAAGATGACCGGACAGTTAGTTTATCCGGGTGATGGTAAAAAGAGCAGGGTGAGCTTCCGTTTATCCGATGGTAAATTCCTAGATTTTAATGACCAGAGATTATTTGCCGAGTTAAGGTTGGTTGATGACTGGCGCTCTTTAAAATTCGTACAAGGATTAGGACCTGAGCCGTTTGAGATAACTAGCCAACAATTTAAAGAGATGCTTGCCAAAAAGAAAACTAAAATTAAGCCTTTACTTATGGATCAGACATTTATCTCAGGAGTAGGCAATCTTTATGCTGCCGAAGTATTGTTCAGGGCCAAGATTTATCCTGAAAGGCCTGCCTCTTCCCTATCCAATAAAGAAAAAGAGAAACTTTTTAAAGAAATACAAGACACCTTGCACAAAGCAATCCAGCATAAGGGCTCATCCGTTGATCAATATGTGCAATTATCCGGAGAGCCCGGGGATTATATTAAGTACCATAAGGTTTATGGTCGGGAAGGTAAACCCTGTTTTGTTTGTAAAACAGCAATAAAAAGAATCGCATTAGGCGGCAGAGGCACATATTTCTGCCCTAAATGCCAGCCCGCCTTCGCCAAGGCTTAAAAATATGAAAAGACGCCTGAAGATAAATGGAGTGATTGCAGTTTGCGCGGGTTTACTCGCCGTGGCTTTTCCTGCCCTATTCTTGCGCCCTGACAGATTTACTTTTTTTGATCATATCCTCGAAACATTTGGCATAGTTTTTATCCTTTTCGGCCAAACCTTAAGGGCTTCTGCCCGCGGCTATAAATCCGAATATTCCCGTAACGGACAGGCGTTAATCCAGGGTGGCCCTTATACCTTAGTG
>Ga0315281_10015820_pt1 | contig 10098 bp, 11 predicted proteins | sample YL17G07_0_MG_FD_204540 | JGI IMG/M metagenome (GOLD analysis project Ga0315281, IMG submission 204540) | Sediment microbial communities from Yellowstone Lake, YNP, Wyoming, USA - YL17G07_0 | ecosystem: Environmental > Aquatic > Freshwater > Lake > Sediment | place: USA: Wyoming | collected...
GAAATATCATTTATTGAAGATGAAATATAAAAATATAATAGGAATCAATTTAGAGTCAATTTACCTGGAATTAACTGACTGGATTTTAATAAATCATTAGGATTAATCTTTAATTGTTTACCTCGAACTCCAGCGCTGATTAAAATAAAGGGGAATTGAAAAGCACATTCATCTATATATATCGGATAATTTCTTTTCATTCCTAAAGGTGAAACCCCTCCCCGAATATAACCAGTCAATGCTTTTATCTCCTTTAAGTGGACCAAAACTACTTTTTTATTTCCACTTAAAGAAGCAAGGGCTTTTAAGTCAAGTTCAGCACCTCCGGGAATAGAAGCTACCAGTATTCCTGTTTTATCCCCGCGAATTACTAAAGTTTTAAATACTTGCTCCAAAGGTTGACCCATCTCCCTGGCTGCATGTTCTGCGCTTAAATCTGCTTCATTCACTTTATACTCCCAAAGTTCATAGGGAATTTTTAATTTTTCCAAAAACCTGGCAGCATTAGTTTTCATTTTATTTAATTCGCCTCTTTACTATTTATCTTCAATTATTTTCTTGATTTAGGCTTAAAGAAATAATTTTCTTTTATATTTTACTTAGTCTTTATAGTGGTTATAACTTCTGATTTCATCTATGGCCTTCCGTTCTTTAGGGCGTATTCCCACTGATTCGGGATAGCCTAAAGTTATAATAAGTTCAACTCTTTTGGCTAAGGGAATATTAAGGAACTTTTTTACTTCTTTCTCTTTGAACCATCCCAATATACATGTACCTAATCCTTCCTCTGCTGCTTGCAGGCAAAAATGTTCAGCAGCAATTCCAATATCGATAAGATTAAATGGTTTATCTTTGATAGTTTCGGCAATTTTTCTAACCAAACCTGATCTTTCCGAAATTAATAGAATTAGAACAGGTGCCTGTAGTGAAAAACGATTGAAAGAAATAATTCGATCAAATGTTTCTTTGGCTACTGCTTCTTTTAATTTTGGATCATCTACTACGATAAATTCCCAGGGCTGGGAATTACTAGCCGAAGGGGCAAGCCGTGCCGCCTCCAGACAGCGTTCAATTTTTTCTTTTTCCACCATTTTATTTAGATACTTTCGAACGCTTTGTCTTTTCTTTACTAAATCTAAAAAATTCATTTCATTTCTCCCCGGTACAGGGGACGGTTCTCTTTTACTTATTAATGATTTTTGATAAATATTATAGCATACTAATAAAATTTTAGGAACAGAGAACCGTCAGACTGTATTTTCTACTTCGACCAAGCAGTTATGAAAAGCTGCTTCATCGCCTATATCACTGATATAATCTCCGGTAAGTTTATTTATATTAACTTTATGCACTCCATCCCACCAACCAAAGTAAATATGTACAATTCCCTTAGCCACTTTTTTCGTAAGTAGGGCCTTTAAAATAAAATTACCTCTTTGGTTATAGACTTTTACTTTATCTCCATTTTTAATCTTTCTTTTCTCGGCATCAGAGGGATTAATCCAGATAAAAGGCTCTTCCTGAAAAGCGGTGATATCTGAAAATTGAGAATTCATCTTCTTTAGGGCATGGCTACTCACTAAAGATAAAGGATATCTCTTATAAATATCTGGCGAAGTATATTTATTTTCTACTGCCTCACGATATATCGGGAGGGGATTTTCTCCCCATTTATCTTTAATTTTCTGGCAAAAAAATTCTATTTTCTGAGAAGAAGTATTAAATTTGAAATCATTAAACGCTATTTCTTGATAGTCGGGATGAAGGTAGGGTTTTTCTTTTAATTCATCGATATCGGTATCTAAATTAGAACTACTGATTATCTTTTCAATAGTACTCAAGTTATTTTCCGGTAAATAATCTAAATTAAAACCGAATTTTTTACCTAAAAGTCTATATATTTCACTTTCGTGTTTACATTCACCTGATGGTTCAATCACTTTTTGTTGTAGCTGAATATAAGAATGGCCATATCCGGTAATTAGATCATAATACTCAAACATTGAAGTTACCGGTAAAATAATATCAGCTATCCTTGCCGTATCAGTTAAAAAAAGATCAGCAACTACAATAAATTCTAATTTATTCATCGCCTTAGCCAGTAAATTAACATTTGGGTTACTGGTCATTGGATTTGCTTCTTCTATCCATATCGCTTTTAGGGGAGGTTCCGTTTGATGATCTAATTCGCTGGCCAGTTTAGCTGCTGCTATGGAATTACGAATCTTATCAGGTTTTTCCGGAAGAAAGGGCCAATTTAATTCAGGAGCCTGTCTATCACTAAAGTAAAAACCGCAACCTTTTTTTCCAAGGCTAGCCGTTAATGCGGGTAAAAGAGAGATGGCTCTTACGGTTTGTCCCCCATTAGTATATCTTTGAACACCCATCCCACAGATAAGGGCATATTCAGGATTTTCTTTTATATAATTTATCAGACTTTTAATTTTATTTATAGGGATCTCAGTTATAGCAGAAACTTTATCCAAAGGATATTCTCTGGTTAATACTTTGAATTCATCGAACCCAAAAGTATATTTATTTATAAAATCAGCATCTATTATATTGCTTTCTATGAGTTGGTTGGCCACCCCTAAGGCAAGACAGCCATCAGTCCCCACTCGAGGATTTAAATATAAATTGCTTTTCTTCCCGGATTCATTTTCTCTTATATCAATACTGATTAATTTTGCTCCCTGGTCTAAAGCCTTATTTAAATAATGCATCAGATGAATATTAGTATAGGCCGGATTGGTGCCCCATAATATTATCAATTTTGAGTTTTCTAAATCAGAAATCTTATTATGTTTTACTTTTCCATAAGTTAAATTGATCGCTTCTTGGGCCGCAGAATCACACAAACCTCCATAAGTAGAAGTAAAACCGCCAAACTGATACCAGAAGCTGTAAGCGCAATTTTTCATTACTCCCAAATTAGCAAATCTGACATAATACAAAACTGACTCTGGTCCATACCGTTCTCTTAAGCCTCGAAGCTTTTCATAAATTATATTTAAAGCTTGCTCCCAGCTAATTCTTTTAAATTCACTTTTGCCTCGCTCGCCAATTCTCTGCAATGGATATAACAGTCTTTCCGGGCCATAGACTAGATTTGGATAATTCTTCCCTTTACTACATATCCTGCCCTGATTTACCGGGCTATTGCGATTCCCTCTAACTTTTATTACCTTCCCTTTTTCTACCTCAACCTCTAACGAACAGGAACCAAAACAATCCTTTGGACACACTGAATTTATGGTTTTAGGCATTATATTTTATTATTCCTCTTTTAATTTCAAATATATTTTTTTTATTATACTCTATTTTACTATTTTATAAAATCTCCCGAATTGACTTTCATTAAAAAACTTTGGCTTCTCTGCCTGTGCGTGTACCTGTCTGCCGTGCCGGCACAGGCAGGCACACGCAGACAGGTTAGCACGCAGACAGGTAGTATCTTGCCCTTCGGGTTAATAAAATACTGAAGAAAAATGGAGGTGAAATATTTAACAAAATTTCCTTAAAATTCAGATATATATAAGATACTGTCAAAAATAATATGAAAGAAAAGGAGAAAAAAATGAAAAAAGTATTAGTGGTTTTGTTAGTTATGGGGTTGATTTTTTGTCTTGCTTCAATGAGTATATCAGCAGAAAAAGCTGATTACACTGGAAAAATTGGTATTTCTCTTCCGACTGCTACTCACGGCTACCTGGGTAGAGTCAACTGGTGGGTACAGAAAGCTGTTAAAGACTGGAAAGCAAAAAACCCCGCTCTCGAATTTCTTGTTTTAACCGCTGATAATGTTACCAAACAGGCAGCCGATATTGAAGACTTAATGACTAAATAAATCGATGCGATTGTTGTATTCCCATTCGATGCTTCAGTGACTTCTGTTATAGAGCAGGCTTATAAGAAAGGAATATACACGGTAGTTCTTGACCGGGGTACCACAAAACCTGTTTATGATGTTTATATTTCAAATGATGATGAAGGTTATACCCGTGAAGGAACTGAATGGATTACAAAAGAACTGGGGTACAAGGGCAAAATGGTTATTATCGAAGGTATTCCATGCCCGATCAATACAACTAGAATTGATACAATCAAGGCAACTGCAGCCAAATATCCGGGAATTGAAATACTTGATTCACAGCCAGGCGAATGGAACCAGGAAAAAGCGATATCAAAATATTCCTCGGCGGCGGCGCATCAAAAGAAATGCTCCAGAAGATAATGGATGGCGACAAGCTGGTAAGAGCAAATGTCACTTACCCGCCGGACTGTATAGCAACAGCTATCGGGCTTGCTATTCTCGGTTATAACAAGCAAACCTTTGAAGGTTTCTATCAAAAAAAGCTTCCCTTAAGAATTATTCTTTCAGCAGAACTTATAACCGCTGAGAACGCAGCTGACTACTATAATCCAGATGAAGTAGACTAATTAAAATAATACTTAATATTAATTGTTTATTATTTCTGCAATTAAACAAAAAAAGATTTTATAAAATAACTTCTATCCATTTTTCCGATGACTTGCTACTTTTTAGAATTGCCTCTACAAAAGCAATCCCGGTTATCCCTTCGTCCATACCGGGAAAATCCCATCCGCTTATTCCTCCGGAACAGGGAGGCTGGTTGTTTTTAACGCAGTTCATGGCTCTAAAAGCGGCAGAGTATATGTTTGAAAACGCGCTGATTAGACCTTCTGGATGACCGGGAGGAAGTTTCGATGCTTTTCGGGCTTCTATGCACAAGGCTGGAATCCCTTTTTTAAATATGGTGCTGGTACCGTCAAGGTTCATCATTTCAAGAACTTCGGGGAATTCTTGGTCCCAGGCAAGGCCTGCCTTATCTCCGTATATCCTTATCCGCAGAGCGTTTCCTTCCCCGGTTGAAACCTGCGAGGCGTGAAGAAGGCCGTTTGCCATGCCACTGAATTTTATCAGAACACTGCCGTTATCATCAAGCTGGTTTCCGGGGATGGCTGTGTTAAGGTCTGCACAGACTTTTTCCGGTTTTAAACCGGTTATGGTCTGGGCAAGATTCAGTGCATGAATTCCGATATCTATCATGGTACAGGACGGACCTGAAACCGCAGGATCAAGATGCCATGTCTTGAATATTTCCGGATCATTTATAAGCGGAGAAAGCCACCCTTGAGTGTATCCAACCAAAATGCTGATTATCCTTCCAATCCTGCCGGACCTGACCAGGTCTCTTGCCTGTTTAACCATTGGATAGCCGGTATAACCATGTGTCAGCGCAAATATCATTCCTGTTTTTTCCGCTATTTTTTTTATTTCAAGCGCTTCAGAAAGAGAAACTGCCATGGGTTTGTCCGAGACAACATGAAATCCTCCCTCAAGAAATGCTTTTGTCATGCCACTGTGTGAAGCATTTGGAGTTGCTATGATCACAAAATCAATTCTTGCCCTTTTAGGAAGACTGTTTTCTTTTTCTATCATCTCCATGTAATTACTGTATATTCTGCTTTTTTCAATTCCTAGTTCTGCTCCACGCTCTGCAGATCTTGCAGGGTCGCTTGAAAAAACACCAGCTATAATTTCTGCTTCTCCGTTAAGAGTGGCAGAAGCTCTGTGAACTAACCCGATAAACGAGTTTTTGCCTGCCCCGATTATTCCTCCATACAGTTTTTTCATTGTATCCCTCCAATAGACAGGCGAGACGCCTGTCCTACTTTAGATCTAAAAGACTATTCCAGACCAAGAATTTTTTTGCTTACCAAGTTTTTGACTGTTTCTCTCATTGCAATCGGCATACGCAGCGGGGAGCAGCCCGCAAAGTATCAAAGAAAGATCATCAATAACCATTTCACCTATCCTGGCAAAAGCCTGGGGTATTCCCCCTGCCCAGTGATGTGATAGCAGAATATTTTCATTTTTTCTGATTCTGTGGTTTCTGGGAATCGGCTCTTCTGGAAAAACATCTGCCGCAACTGTGAATCTCCCTTCTTCAGTCAGGCCGCATAATGCGTCAAAATCCACGACTGCTGCCCTGCTCATAAGAATAAAGAAAGAATCTTTTTTAATCAGTGAAAGTTTTTCCGCACTTAGAAATCCCTGGTTGTCTTTTGTCACACCTGCCATGACAAAAACAAAAATGACAAATGTCATACCAAGCGCTATTATCCCGGTATAAGAAACCTGCCGTAAAATATTCACCAGGTTTTGGAATTTAAGAAAATCCGTCTTGCATTACAACAACCCGGTTACACATTCCGATAAGTTCTTCCATTTCCTTGGATGTCAATATTCCGAATTGCCTTTATATTTTATTGTTTTCTTATATAACTGAAGCATTTTCTAACAAATACTTTTCGGCATCTGGTGACCACAATCCATTATTCTTTTCAACTATTTTAGCCAATTGAGCAAATAAAGAGTCAGTCTCTCCTTTTTTCTTAAAATTAGAAATAGAGCTAAGTTCCATTTCAATATTAGTATAGATTAATTTTTTGCCACCGGGTATTCGGGGTAAATTTAAAGTAGTATCCACTACACTATTTAACCCCCCGATATGGGTAATCATTGCCGAAGGATTGATCAGTTCTTTTTCCATCATTTGGAGTGATTCAATCATATCCTGAGTATTCCCTCCGCTAGTTCCGGTTAAGTGAGTTGAAGTATAGTGAACATTATAAAAATTAACCAAGGCGGAAAATTCTGAATCGGTGGGACCGGCAAAGAAGTTCAAACAGCCATCTTTGGCTAAAATTTTATCCCCCTGTTCTACAATGGCTTTTACTGCTGCAAAAACAAAGACATCATGGTACCCTTTACCTCCAGTCATGGAAATAAGGTAATCTTTCGGATTTTCTATATCTTGGGGGTTGATATATTTTAATTCAACACCTCTCCTTTTAGCTTCTTCTATGGTATGGATTAAGGAGGCTCTTTTCAATCTTACCTCATCAAGATCAGTAACCACTAATAATTTAGGTCTTCTCTCCCTATGGATAGCATAATCTATCGCACCAAGACCCATCGGACCTGCCCCGGCTAAAATGGCCATGTTTCCTCCTGCGGCAATCCCCATATGGTGGGTATAGTTACCAGCAACAGTATGATAATTAGCCTGAAAAGCTCCTACAATACAAGACATCGGTTCTGCCAATGATCCATAATAAAAGGCTTTTCCATTATATTCCAGCAAACAATTCATTTCCATAACTTGATTAGGTATAATTATATAAGTAGCATCCCCACCTATATAGGGGAAGGAATAGCCTGGAGCGTCAAGACTCCCTTTATAATTTAGAGCAGGTTGAATAGCAAACTTCTTACCGGCAGTAAATTGGTGTTTCCACTTTTTACCCACCTCTACAATTTCTCCGCAAAATTCATGTCCTATTATTACCGGATTTTTCGCAATATTATGCGGTACTCTTTTATGGTCAGTTCCCTGGAGAACAGCCTTATAAGAGGACATACAAAGACTATCAGAGACAATATGGGCTAATATTTCATCATCATTAAGGAGAGGGAGTTCAAACTCTTCTAATCTTAAATCATTCTTACCATATAGTCTTACTGCTTTTGTTTTCATTTTCCACCTCTTATTTATTTGCACCAAGGTATGGTTCTTCAAATTATAATATTACTTTAACATTATTTGCCCGCCAGTTACCGGAATAGCTTGTCCAGTTTCGTATTTTTGTTCTATTAGATAAAAAATGGCCTTCATTACATCCTGACCAGTGCAACCTCTTTGCATAGGGACTTGCGATTCATAATATTTCTTGACCTCCTCTACGGTTTGAGCCTGAGGAACTTTTTTTGTTTTCAAGTATTGGACAAAGAGACCGGCTTTAGGATCAGACCAAAGCGGACCTTCAAAAAAATTACCTGGACAGATAGAATTCACTTTAATGTTGTCTTGAACCAGTTCTAAGGCAAAACTTTGAGTTAGTCCAATCCCTCCAAATTTACTTCCGGCATAAGCACTATTTTTATTCGATCCAGCTAAACCAGACTTAGAATTTATCTGAATAATGTCCGTATAATATTTATTATTGGGTCTATTCTGAAAAGCCATAATTTTAGAGACATACTTTGTACATAAAAAATAACCGAAATAATTTACTTTGGTTACCAAATTAAATATTTCCCTATCCATTTCCTTAATACTTCCAGCCCTTAATACCCCCGCATTACTGATGAAGATATCTATTCCTCCAGCCATTTTAATTACCTTAGAAACCAGAAGAGAAACTGATTTTTCATCTGAGACATCTACTTTTATAGGTAAGGCAGTAGTTCTTCTATAATACGAATTAAGTTCTTTAGCTAAAGCGGAGGCACCTTTAAAATTTAGATCAGCTATAAAAACTAAGCTGCCAAATTCTGTCAATCCTCTGACGATACTTTCTCCAAAACCTTGAGCCCCACCGGTAACCACCGCTATTTTATTTTTTACTACTTTATTTCTATCATTTTTTTTCTTACTAATAGCTTCGGGAACTTCCTGAAAAGACTGGATATTTTTTTGCCATAAGGATTTTTTCTCCCCTATTAAATTAATCTTCGCAGGGAAATCAAAACTTATTAAAATAGCTTTTAAATATTCAGGGTAATCTCTTCTGGTAATTATACATTCATCATAAGTATTTCCTAAGAAAAATAGACCAATATTCTTAAGAATAACTGCCGGGGGTTCTTTTTTATATTTGGTGATATATTCTTTAAATCTTTCTATCGTTTTAATAACTATTTTGTTCTCCTGGTCTTTATTTTGGATATCTTTTATATCCCCAATATCATCTAAGTATAAAGGCGAAAAATCTATTTTCTGAGTCATCAGCCGATTATAATTTTTTGGTTTAACTAAAAAATCAACTCTCTCTGGATTATCGGTAAAAAATATAATTTTACCTTTCTCTCCATCAAAAGTTAACCCTCGTAACAAAGGAGCGAGGATATTTATTATCGATTCATATTCCATATTTACCACCTTTTACTTATTAAATATACCAACAACAGAATTTATTGCCTGAATCTGATAGTCTAATTTGAATCAAATTTAAGTTTTAACATTTAATGTCCCTCTTTCAACTTAACCTGGGCGATCAACATAGCTTTATGTAATTTTTCGGCGAACAATTCTTTTGGCGGTAACTTGGTTAAGTATTCGGCAACTTTTATTCTATCTTCAGGCAAGAAAAGTAGTTTAATCTGCTCTTTACCTTTTAAAGCCTAAAACATAAGGATCTCTAAAAACAAGTTCTGGGGTCATCTTGTCTTTCTCTTTTAATTCCTTTAATTGATTTTTAATAGTCTCTTCTGGCAACTTTGAAAGAGCGGTTCTTTCATAAAGCATGGTATTTATTCGATCTTGTAATGTTCGTGTGCTCCATTGTTCTTTTAAGCATAATGTAGCATAAAATTGCTTTTTTAGTTTGTCCTTAATTGGCAGCAATGTTCTAATATGAGTCCAACTTAACCCTTTAAATTCTCTCTGCACTGCGGAGAGAATTGGAAAGGCTTCGTAAAATTGAATCATAAACCAGAGGTTTCTTGCAGAAAAAGATTTACCATATTTGATAACCAATTGTGAACTCACTGAGTTCACAATCTTTTCTCCATACTCAGCCCGTTTTGACTTTATTATCTCTTCTCTAACGGCTTTACCTATATTCCAGTAAAGCAAAACCATCTCCTCGTTGATGGTGGTTGCAACTCTTTTTCTTGCTTGCTCAATTAACCCGGCGATTCTATTAAAAATATCTTCGGTTTTTTCCAACTTTTCCATTTTTTTTTCCATTAAATCACCTTCCATCTAACAGATGTGTCCCTATTTAAATTAAATGGGATGTGTCCCTATTTAAATCTTTCTTCCCATCTCAGCATATATCTTTATCTTTTCTCTTAATGATTTTCCCTTAAGCAAAGGATTGCAATTATTAAATAGAGCATATTTTTCATTATGATTAGCTAATTTCTGGTGAGCTATTAAAGCCCAAGTTGTTTCTACCAAATTAGAGAATTCTGGTTTTAGAATTATCGGACAATGAAAAGATTGGCGAGAACTATTTATATCTACTCCGCTTATCTCCATTAAATCATATTTCCGGCAAATTCTT
>Ga0315281_10015821_pt1 | contig 10098 bp, 11 predicted proteins | sample YL17G07_0_MG_FD_204540 | JGI IMG/M metagenome (GOLD analysis project Ga0315281, IMG submission 204540) | Sediment microbial communities from Yellowstone Lake, YNP, Wyoming, USA - YL17G07_0 | ecosystem: Environmental > Aquatic > Freshwater > Lake > Sediment | place: USA: Wyoming | collected...
GTCTACGAAGGTCCCGACGGGAGCATCGTTCCCGATCTCGTCGACGAGCTCATGCGCGACCTGCAGGCGGCAGCGGCCGAGCAGCCGGTCGTGAAGGCGGCGATGGCACATCTCAACCTCGTCATGATCCACCCGTTCCGCGACGGCAACGGCCGGATGTCGCGGTGCCTGCAGACGCTCGTCCTCGCCCGCGATCAGATACTCGCGCCCGAGTTCTGCAGCATCGAGGAATACCTCGGACGCAACACGGACTCCTACTACCGCGTGCTCGGCGAAGTCGGTCATGGAACGTGGACACCGGAGGGAGACGCGACACGGTGGGTTCGCTATTGCATCGAGGCGCATTGGATCCAGGCAGTAAGTGTTCTTCGTCGCGTCCGAGAGTCCGAGACGATCTGGAGCGAGTTGAGCCGGCAGGCCCAGCAACACCGCCTCCCCGAGCGCTCGCTCGGGGCGCTCTTCGACGCCGCCATCGGGCTGCGCGTCAGGAACTCGTCCTACCGCGCGCTCCTCGACGGATGGGACGAGGGGATCTCGAATCAGGTCGCGACGACCGACCTGCGGGCCATGGTCAAGGCCGGCCTCCTCGAGCAAGAGGGGCGCAAGCGAGGTACCTACTACGTCTCGGGGAATCCCGTCCGGGAGATCACCACTCGAGTCCGCGCAGGAAGGCAGCGCATTGACGCATCGTCACTCTTCGATGCGGCGTGACCAGGGCGCAGCTGCTCTCGTCCGCGCCGCCTCGCTTCGCTAGCCGACGAGGTAGCCGCCGTCGACGACGATCTGGGCTCCGTTGAGGTAGGCGGACAGGTCCGAGGCGAGGAACACCACCGCGCGGCCGATCTCGTCGGGATCGGCCCAGCGGCGCATCGGCACCCGCCCCGCGGCTTCGGCCCACTGCCGCTCGACGTCGATTCCCTCCGGAGCGCCTGCCTTGATGTACTCGATCGCACCCTCGGTGAGTGACGGCCCGGGAGCGACGGCGTTCGTGCGGACACCGTGGGGCCCGAGCTCGAGGGCCAGGCACTTCGTCAGCCCCCAGAGAGCGTGCTTCGACGTTGTGTAGTGGGACATCCCCTGCGACGTGGGGTGCAGCGCGTCGATCGACGTCACGTTCACGATCACGCCCCCGCTGCCCTGCTCGATCATCTGGCGCGCGGCCTGGCGCGCGCACCAGAAGGCGCCGTTCACGTTCACGTCCAGCACGCCCGCGAAGCGGTCGAGCGGCATCTCGTCGATGCGGACGTTCGAGTACGCCGCGGCGTTGTTGACGAGCACGTCGAGCCGGCCGAAGCGCTCAACCGCGGTGGCGACGAGCCCGTCGACATCGTCGGGGACGGACACGTCACCGGCCGCCCACGAGACCCGCTCGCCGTGTGAGGCAAGGCGGCCCGCGGCAGCCTCGACCGCGTCGCCCCGGCGGTCGGTCAGGAGCACCGCGGCTCCCGCCTCCGCAAGCCGCCGGGCAGCGGCGAAACCGAACCCCTGCGCCGCTCCGGTGACGAGAGCCGTCTTGCCGGTGAGGTCGAGCAGGCCGGCGATCGGCGTGTCCGCGTAGGCGTCCGGTACCGCGCCGGCCGGGCTGCTCACTAGTGGTCTCCCCGGGAAATCCGGTGCTGCTTGGCCGAGCGAAAACCGAGCAGCGCTAGGACGCAGGGAGCCCCGATATGGGTGTATATCGGGGCGACCGAGGACGACGCGATGCGAAGCGTTTGCAGCCGGCCAAGCGGTGCCGTATTTCCCGGGGCGACCACTAGAGGCCTTCCAGCGAGGCGATCACGCGTTGGAGCACGTCCGGCGCTAGGCCCGGGCCCCTGTGCTCGGCAGGGACCGGACGGTCGGCCCGCACGAGCTCCCACGTCTCCTCACCGAGCGCATCTCGCGCACGCTCCCGTTGGCGGTCGAGGTCGATGCCGCGCCGGGACAGCAACAGCCCCTGCGTCACCTCACGCAGGGTCGGCCGGAGCCTGAAGTGGAGGTCGTATGCGCTTCCCGTCGCCATAGAGACTTCACGCTCGAGCCGTGCAAGCGTCGGGAAGACGTGCTGCTCCGGCTGTCGTCGCGCCAACGCGGCGTCGAAGAGCGACGGCGCCGGGGGATACGTCTGGCGGATCGCGCCGACGGTCGCCAGCAGGCCCCCCGCCAGGACGATCAGGAGCCAGACGCGCACCTCGAGCGCCGCGCGGCCCGGGGCGAGCGCGAGTCCAAGCCCGAGCGCGAGCGTCGGCACGAGGGCGACCTCGAGCGTGCGAACGGCCGCTCGCCTCATACGGCTGCCCGCTCCCGGGCGATCGCAAGTGCGGTCTCGCGCTCGATCTGCTCTCGCTCTGCGGCGAGGCGCAACTCGTCGCGAGCCGTCTCGAGTGCCCCGATCGCCTCCTCCTTCATCGTCGCTCCCACATCGTGTTGGGAGAACTTCGCCGTCTCGAACAGCGACGTCAAGCGGGTGATGGCCGGTCGTGAGATGTCGAGCCCTGCGAGGACGCGCTCCAGGTACTCCTCCGGCGCCTCGGACGGGCGCCGTGGGACGCCGTACGCGGCGAGCACGCGCTCCAGCCTGGCGTACGTGGCGATGACGGCACGCCGCGGGTCCGCCTCGGCCCGGAGGTCGTCGAGCGCATCGTCGAGCACGTCGCCCAGAGCCGCGGACACGTCCTCGGCCTCCTGGCCGGCAGGCCGGCGCCGCGAGCGCCGCGCGATCACCGCGGCAACGATCCCGGCGACGATGACGAGGAGCGTGACGAGCACCGGCACGAGCGCGAAGCTCGGCTCGTACAGGTCGTCGCGCGCCGGGACCCTGCCACCGCCGGGCCCCTGGCCGCCGCCTGCCGGGTCGTTGATGCCGCTGGGGGCGCCTCGGAGATGGCGCACGGCAAGCACGATCAGCACGACCGCGATCGTGAGCCCGGTGATCGACAAGACGCGGCCGCGCTTGCGCCCGCGCGCCGACCCCGCTTCGCGCAGCGCCTCTGGTCGCAGGAAGATCATGAACACGAGCAGGATGCTCCCCGGCACGAGCGCTACCAGGATCAGGCTTGCGATCACGTCGAGCGCCCAGTGCGAGGGAGGCTGGGCGCCTCCGGCACCCGCGGGTGCAGGGCCCGTCGAGGCGATCGCGACGACTGCGAGCAGTGCCACGAGAGCCAGCACGACGACCGCCGTGCGACGGGGGATCTGTGTCACGCTACGGTCCAGCGCATGATCGGACGCCCGCGACTCGATGAACGATGGCTGCGCCCGTCCGTGCTCGGGGTGCTGAACGTCACGCCAGACAGTTTCAGCGACGGTGGCCGGTTCGCGTCGGCGGCGGAGGCGGTTGCCGAGGGGATCGCCATGCTGGGGGCCGGAGCCGCACTCGTCGACGTGGGGGGCGAGTCGACGCGGCCCGGTGCGGCGAGCGTCGGCGTCGAGGAGGAGTTGCGGCGCGTCGTGCCTGTGCTCGAAGGGCTTGCGGGCATGCCACTGTCGATCGACACCTCACGGGCGGAGGTGGCGCGGCGGGCGCTCGAGCTCGGTGCCGAGCTGGTCAACGACGTCACGGCCCTGCGCAGTGACCCGGGTCTCGCTGCGGCGGTGGCGGAGGCGGGCGCATACGTCTGCCTCATGCACATGCAGGGTGAGCCGAGGACGATGCAGGACGCGCCCCGGTACGACGACGTCGTCGACGACGTCGCCTCCTTTCTCGAGGAGCGCATCGCGTTCGCGGTCGGCGAGGGGATCCTGGAGGAACGCATCTGCGTCGATCCCGGCATCGGTTTCGGCAAGACGCCGGACCAGAACCTCGAGCTCGTGCGCCGGCTCGACCGGATCGTCGGCATCGGCCCTCCCGTGCTCGTCGGGCTCTCGCGCAAGAGCACCTTCGGGAAGGTGCTGGGTGACCCGCAGGCGACGCGGGCGACCACTGCCGCTTCGATCGGCGCCGCGGTCTCAGCGTTCGGCCGGGGAGCAGCGTTCTTCCGTGTCCACGACGTCCGCGAGCACGTCGAGGCGCTCGCAGCGGCCGCAGCCGTGGAGCGGGGGAAGGTCGTATGACGATCGAGCTGCGCGGAATCCTGCTCCACGGCCATCACGGCGTGCTCGAGCATGAGCGCCGTGACGGCCAGCGCTTCCTCGTCGACGTCGAGCTCGACCTCGCCGGCGAGACGGCGGCATCCACCGACCGGATCGAGGACGCGGTCGACTACCGTGGCGTCGTCGCGCGGGTCGCCGCCGTTTCGGAGGCGCGGGCCTACCACCTGCTGGAAGCGTTTGCCGCCGCGCTGGCGGACGCACTGCTCGCCGACCTGCCGGTCACGGCCGTGCGGGTGCGAGTGCGCAAGCCGGACGTCGTGCTCGAACCGCCGGTCGATTACGCCGCCGTCTCCGTCGAGCGCCGCGCACCGTAGCGGCTGGATGCGGCTCGCCCCTTCGGCCGGGCGGGCCATCGTTACCCCGCGGTCACACGCATGCGGTAGGTCGCCCCGCTGACACCCTTCGGTAGCGTCACGGCGACATAGGCGACCCGCCCGGGGCCCGGGTCCCGGTACGAGAGCGCCTCCTTCGGACCGCGCGTCACGGCCCGAGCGAGCCTGTCGGAGCCGACGATGCTCTCCTTGACGCTCACCGTGCCCTGTCGCCACAGCGCGATGTCGACATCCGTATCGGCAGTGGCCACGGCACGCAAGGTCTTGCCCTTCGGCACCCAGACACGGTAGACGTCACGTGGGTCCTCTGCCACATCGAGTCGAGCGAGAACGGTCGTGGCAGGCCTCTGCGCCGTCGTCAGCGGCGGGATGCCCGTGTTGTAGACGCCGTCGAGTTGGATGAAGTCGAGGTCGTCGTTCGGCTCGAGCGGATCGGGCACGGGTGCGGGGTACGTGAGCGCGCTCGCCACGTCGAGGATGCCGAAGCCGGTCGCGTCGTCGCGACCGGGGGTCTCGACGTCGCGCGCCGAGCGCCGGATCACCTCGAACAGGCGGGTGCTGTCGAGTTCCGGGCGCACCGTCCAAACCCACGCGGCTGCACCGGACACGATCGGGGCGGCGAAGCTCGTGCCGTCACCCGACACGAAACCCTTGCCCCGCGCCGTCGCGATCGCGATCGACTGGCCGGGAGCAGCGAGGTCGACGAACCGTGACCGGCTGGAGAACGAGGTGGCGCGGTCGTCTCGGCCCGTCGCAGCGACCGTGAGCACGTGCGGAATGCTGGCGGGGTAGCCGAGCGGGTTGCCGGCGTCACCGTCGTTGCCGGAGGCTGCGACGACGAGTGAGCCCTTGCGCACGGCCTGATAGACCGCCTGCTCGATCACGAGCTCTCTCTCGTTGCTCCCGAGGCTGAGGTTGATCACGCCCGGCCCGTCGTTGGCGGCCGCGAGGATCCCCTCGGCGATCTCGGACGTGTCGAGCCGGGTGCCCTCACCCGTTGCTGCGTCCCAGGAGCGCAGGACCGCCTCGGGGTAGATCCCGACCGTGCCCAGGCCGTTCACGGGCGCTCCCACCACCGAGCCGACGGCAGTGCCGTGCTCGCCGCCGAATCCCTCCGGCTCCTGCACATTGAGCAGGACGGTGTTGGCGCGCCCGAGGTACTCCGGATGCGTAACATCGATGCCGGAGTCGACGATCGTGACGGGCTTGCCGGCGGGCGGCGGCGTCAGGGTGTCCGCGCGGACGGCGGCGCGCCACCACTCCGTTGCCACGAGCGGATCGGCGAAGTCGAGGCGTGCAAGCGTCCCCGCCGGACGGTCGGGTTGAACGAGTCGCAGCGCCCCCTTGCGCCGCAGGCCCGGGAGGGCTCGCCCGGCGTCTGCGTCGGAGATGCGGTAGAGATGCAGCTCCGGCACGATCAGCGTGCCGCCGGCTCCTACGAGGGCAGCGGCGGCGCTGCAGGACGCCCACGGCTTCAACTCCACCAGCGTCTGGCCGCTTGAGGCGGCCGACGGCCCGCCCGTGCCGAGCACGGCGGCGGCCGAGGCGATACCGGCCATGAGAGCAGGAAGACGTAGCATCTCGTGAAGTTGTACGTGTCCCGGGCACATCGGGTTGCCGGTGGTGTGGTTAAGGTTCGGTTGTGGGACGAGCCTACGTCGCCCTGGGGGCGAATCTCGGTGATCGCGAGGCGGCGCTCCGTCTTGCTGTCGCCGCACTGGCCGGCCGCGGCGACACCACAGTCATCGCAATCTCCGAGCTGCGTGAGACGGACCCGGTTGGTTACGTCGACCAGCCACGGTTTCTCAACGGTGCGGTGCTGCTCGAGACCGAGCTCGGTGCCCGCGCCCTCCTCGACGAGCTGCTCGAGATCGAGCGGGAGCTCGGCCGGGTGCGCGACGGACGGCGGGACGGGCCGCGAGCGATCGACCTCGACCTGCTCCTGTACGGCGACGAGACGATCGACGAGCCGGGTCTGACCCTGCCGCATCCGCGGCTGCACCAGCGGCGGTTCGCGCTCGAGCCGCTCGCCGACATCGACCCGGAGCTGGAGATCCCCGGCCGTGGCAGGGTGTCGCAGCTCCTCGCGGCCCTCGACGCGACTGGATGATCGATTCCAGGCCCCCAGCCGCGAGTGCGCCAAATCGGAATCACTCATCTAGACTGCGGCCATGAGCCATCTCGACGAGCTGGACGAGTTCGAGGCCAAGCTCGAGCTCGAGCTGAAGCGGGAGTACACGGCCGTGTTCGGCCTCTTCCGCTACTGCATCCTCACGCAGGATGCGACCTACCTGTGCAACCGGCTCGACCTCAAGGTGACGCCGCAGGCGAGCTACCCGTTCTTCCACATCCAGATGGAGGACGTCTGGGTGTGGGACAAGAACCGGCCGACGCGGATGATTCCGCGCGCCGAGGTGTACACGTCCGGGGACATCACCGTCGAGGAGTTGCGTGGCGAGGGCGACGAGCCCAAGCTGACGGCAGAGGCGCTCGCAGAGCGGCTCGGTGAGACGCTCCCTTCCGACGACGACACGGGCTGAATCAGACCACGCCGGCGGCCAGCACCAGGGCCGCACGCCCGGAAGTCGCTGACGATTCTTCTACTACGCAGCAGAGATGTGGAAGCGCTACGTCGACGCGTTCGGTGGTGAGGACGCCACGATCTCGACGGAGGCGCATGACCTGCCCCGACGGCGCGTGAGACTGACGCGCAGCAGAACATACGGGTCGGCGGCACAGCTCGCCGGACTCGCCGGGTACTGCGCTTCTGTCGCCGGCTGTGAGGGTGGGGTGGGCGCCACACCTACAATCCTCGACATGCTTCTCGCCGTCGACGTCGGCAACACGCAGACCGTGCTCGGCCTCTACGCCGACGGGGTGCTGACGGAGAGCTGGCGCACGGCGACGGACGCGACCCGCACCGGTGACGAGCTCGGCGTGCTGCTCGCCGGCATGCTCGACCTCGACGCTGTCGACGGCATCTGCCTCTCCTCCACGGTGCCGGCGCTCGTCCGCGAATGGGAGCGGCTCGCGGAGCGGTGGTCGGGTGCGCCGATCCTCGTCGTCGGCCCGGGCGTGAAGACCGGCATCCCGATCCGCTACGACGACCCGCGTGAGGTCGGCCCGGACCGGATCGTCAATGCCGTCGCTGCGAAGCATCGCTATGGGGCACCCGTGATCGTCGTCGACTTCGGCACGTCGACGAACTTCGACGTCGTCTCGCCGGCAGGTGAGTACGTCGGCGGCGTGCTCGCGCCCGGCATCGAGACGTCGATGGAGGCGCTGTTCGCGCGGGCGGCGCGGCTCGTCAAGATCGACTACGTGGAGCCGCCGAGCGTGATCGGCAAGACGACGGTCGGCGGGCTCCAGTCCGGCGTCGTCTACGGCTTTGCGGGTCAGGTGGACGGGATCGTGGCTGCGATCCGTGGTGAGCTGGGAGTCGACGCGCGCGTGATCGCCACCGGGGGCCTGGCAGCGCTCGTGGCGCCGCATTCGTCGACGATCGAGTCCGTCGACCCGTTCCTGACTCTCGACGGGCTGTGGCTCGTGTGGGGACTGAACACCTGATCGTCGACCGGGGACTGCTGGCGGCGTTCTCTCTCGCCGCGCTCGCGATCCTCGCCGTGCCCGGGCCCGCGGTTGTCTACATCGTCACGCGCAGTATCCACCAGGGTCGGGCCGCCGGGCTCGCGTCGGTGCTCGGAATCCACGTTGGAACGCTCGTCCATCTCACCGCGGCGACCGTGGGGCTGTCGGCAATCCTCGTCTCGTCTGCGACGGCGTTCGCGGTCGTGAAGCTCCTCGGGGCGCTGTATCTGGTGGTGATCGGCATCCGCACGCTGCTCGGGCGTGGCGACAGCGAAGCGATCGACCCGCAGCTTGCCCCTCGCCGCCACCGCCGTGATGTCGCCGAGGGTGTCGTCGTGAACGTGCTCAACCCGAAGACCGCGCTCTTCTTCCTCGCCTTCCTGCCGCAGTTCATCGATCCCGGTCGGGGGGAGGAATGGCAGCAGATCCTCGTGCTCGGCCTGACGTTCATCGCGCTCGGCCTCGTCACCGACTCGATCTGGGCGCTCGCCGCAGGCTCGGCGGGAGAGTCGCTGCGCCACAGCCGCCGCTGGGCACAGGCACAGCGCTACGTCTCCGGGAGCGTGTTCGTCGTCCTCGGCGCCGTCACCGCGTTGACGGGGCGGCCGCAGTCGTCCGGCTAGCAGTTGTGCAGAGGGGACGTTCGCTGGCAGAGCGAAGTCCCCGATCGGCCTCGCTCGCCGGGCCGTTCGCCCCGTTGGCGCCGAGCCCCACGCGATGCCCCGTGGCCCGGCGTTCTGCTGCTCCCGAAGCTCTCAGCCGCCGCCGTACGCCGAGATCGGCAGCTCGAGCGTGACCTCGTCACCGGACGGGAGCTCGCGCTCGAGCTCGTCGATCAGCGGCAGCGCTCCCGGGGCCGCTGCGATCAGGCGCCGCTCCACTTCCAGCGTAGAGCCGAGCACGACGAGCTCCTGCTTGAACGGCCGCGGGAAGCGGCCCCGGCCCAGGTACCAGCCGTAGAACTTCTTCAGGAAGCCGGACGCGCGGCGCTCGCCGAGCTCCCGCGCCGTCTCGCGGATGAACAGCACGAGCTCGGCGACGACCTCCTCGCGGGTCGGCTCGGCATGGTCGCCGTCCACGATCTCGCGCAGCGCCCACGGGTTGCCCTGCGCGCCCCGGCCGACCATCACGGCGGCGGCGCCCGTCGTTGCGAGAACGGCCTGCGCCCTCGCGCGGGAGGTGATGTCACCGGACGCGACCACGGGCACGTCGACGAGCTCGACGAGCTCGGCCGTGAGCTGGGGGTCCGCCGTGCCCGTGTACATCTGCTGGGCCGAGCGGGGGTGCAGGGTCAGCGTCGACGCCCCGGCGACGACCAGCTGCGGCCCGACGGTGAGGCAGTCGCGCGAGCCGTTCCGGACGCCGCGGCGCAGCTTGACCGAGATCGGCACGTCCACCGCTGCCGCGACGGACGCCACGATGCGGCAGGCGAGCGCCGGGTCGTCGATCAGGGTCGCCCCGGCGCCGGTCTTCGTGACCTTGCGCACCGGGCAGCCGAAGTTGATGTCGACGATGTCCGCGCCGGTGGCCTCGACCAGGCGGGCCGCCTCGCCCATCGCAACCGGGTCGGAACCGAAGATCTGAATCGCGAGCGGGTGCTCGTCGGAGGCGACGCGGAGGTAGCCGAGCGTCTTCTCGTTGCGGTGCTCGATCCCGGCACACGACACCATCTCGGAGCACACGAGGCCGGCGCCGAAGCGGCGGCCCTGTCGCCTGAACGCCTGCACGCTGACGCCCGCCATCGGCGCGAGCACGAGGCGCGTAGGCACCTCGACACCGCCGATCCACCAGCTCTCCCGGAGGTCGACCTGCATCGCCACATGGTAGTCGCACGCTGTTTGCGGGACCGCGCTCTCGGCAGCTACCATTCCCGCCCATCGTGGCGCCCCGGGCGCCTCGGACCGTTTCCCGCCGCATCCCCTGGAGGCCGTTTTCGTGAAGGACGTGATTCTCACTGCCGAGGGCTATGAGAACCTGAAGCAGGAGCTCGACCTGCTCCGGACGGACAGGCGCCGCGAGGTCGCGGACAGGATTCGCGTGGCCCGCGAGTTCGGCGAGATCGCCGAGAACGCCGAGTACGACGACGCGAAGAACGAGCAGGCGATGC
>Ga0315281_10015823_pt1 | contig 10096 bp, 7 predicted proteins | sample YL17G07_0_MG_FD_204540 | JGI IMG/M metagenome (GOLD analysis project Ga0315281, IMG submission 204540) | Sediment microbial communities from Yellowstone Lake, YNP, Wyoming, USA - YL17G07_0 | ecosystem: Environmental > Aquatic > Freshwater > Lake > Sediment | place: USA: Wyoming | collected...
ATAACGTTTTAATAACAGCCGAGGATAGTTTTATTTTATTAACCGCCACTGATTTAGAAACCGCCATTAAATATTGGGTTTTGGCAAAAATTACAAAAAAAGGAAAAGCTGTTGTCCCGGTTAGGTTTCTTTCTAATTTTATATCATTATTGTCAGACGAAAAGATTTCTTTAGAAGAAAAAAAACAAAATTTATTTTTAGAAAGTAAAAATTATAAAACCCAAATACAGGGATTTAACCCGGAGGATTTCCCGATTATCCCGGAAATAAAAGATTATGAATCCTTAATAATAAATAATAAAAACTTCTGTGAAGGATTGGCTCAGGTGGTAGACGTTTCTTCTTTGTCTCAAACCAGGCCGGAAATTTCGGGGGTTTATCTGTTTTTTTCTAAGGATACCCTAAAAATAGTGGCGACCGACAGCTTTAGACTGGCGGAAAAGACCATATCAATAGAAAATAAAAACAAAAAAGATTATGCGTTAATATTACCTCAAAAATCAGCAAGAGAAATAATCAACACCTTAGGAGAAAAAGAGGGAAACTTAAAAATATGTTTTTCAACAAATCAAGCTCTTTTTGAATCTCCTCTTAAAGAGGCTGAACACCCTCAAGTACAGATTTTTTCCCGTTTGATTGAAGGTGAATATCCAAATTACCAAGAGATTATTCCTAAAAAATTTAAAACCCATATTATTGTTAAAAAAGAGGAGTTTTTAAACCAAATTAAAACGGCATCTTTGTTCAGCGGAAAGATTAATGAAATTAAGTTTATAATTGACCCCGTTAAAAAATTGCTTAAAATATCCGCCCATAATCCCGATATCGGCGAAAGCACCTCTGATTTATCGGCTAAAATAAGCGGCGAGCCGATAGAAATTTCTTTTAACCATAAATTTTTGATAGACGGTATTTCAAATATAAGAAGTTCGGAAATAGTATTTGACTTAAGCGGAGAAGACGGCCCCTGCGTCTTAAAACCAGTGGGAGATGCGGGCTATACCTATGTTGTGATGCCGATAAAATCAGCCTAATAAAAGTTGTAAAAGAACAAAAAACCCCCTATGCACTATTGTGCCGGGGGTTTTTAATTTACAACGCCGGGTTTTTATTCATAAGAGGAAAGCGGATGAGCTCTCAGCCAATTTTCAACACCCGTTTCCCACATAATATATTGAGGATCTGTTGCGGGATCTTGGGGCGGATCTCCCAAGGGATTATTTTTATCAACATAATACAAAATATCGTGTGTATCTTCTGGGGGAATATATCCATTTAAAACGGGTTTTTCGGGCAAAGTAAAATCAGGTTTTGTAAAATTTTCTTTTGGGTTGGTGGTTAATAATTTTTCCATAATTCCTCGCCAGATAGGGGCGGCAAGTCCAATTCCGGTTTTTTTGTTGATTGGAGAATTATCATTATTGCCCGCCCAAACGCCAACTACGGCAAAGGGGGTATAACCCATTGTCCAAACATCAACATAATTCGAGGTGGTGCCTGTTTTTGCGGCAACTTGGTAATTTTCAAAATAAAGCGGATTGTTTCTGGCGAATACCGGCAATCTTGCATTATTGTCGGATAAAACGTCGTTTATTAATCTTGCAGTTTGGACGCTTAAAACTCTTTTCGGCTCTTTTTTATTTTCTTTGATAATATTTCCGTCTGAATCCTCTATTTTTAAGATGCTGACCGGCGGAGTTATTAATCCTTCGGTGGCAAAGGCGCCGTAAGCAGACGTCATTTCCAGTAGATTAACCTCTCCTCCTCCCAAAACCAAAGACAATCCATAGCGGCTGGTGTCGGTAAGCGTGGAGATACCCATATTGCTAGCGGTTTTAATACTATCTCCGATACCGGCAAGATATAAAAGTTTTACCGACGGCAAGTTAAGAGATTGAGCCAATGCCTGGCGCAGGGAAACCCGGCCGCGGAACAATTCGTCAAAATCATGAGGGTGATAACAATCTAACCCGTATTGGTCTCTTTCTTGGTATCCGTTTGGGTTGCAATTAGGATTAAATTCGGTCGGCGCATCCCACAAAACAGTTTCCGGGACATATCCTTTTTCAAAAGCAGTTGCATATACAAACGGTTTGAAAGAAGACCCCGGCTGTCTTTCTCCCAAAGTGGCAACATCAAAATAAGGATCAAATAAGCATTTTCCTCCCGCAGAATTGCAACCCGTCGGATACGATTCCCCAAAATAATTTTTTGAACCAACCAAAGCCAAAATCTCGCCAGTTTTAGGGTTAATAACCACCGCCGCGCCGTTATTGGCGTTATACCCTTCGTTTTTCTTCATAGCAGTCTCTATCACGCTTTCTGTATGTTGCTGTAACTCCCAATCCAAACTGGTATAAACCTTTAACCCTTTCTCTTTTAGATAATCTTCGCCGTATTCGTTTTCCAAATAATTTAAGACATAAAAAACAAAATGAGGCGCTTTTATTGTTTGGGAAATCCCCGAAAATTCCACATTTTCCTTCAAAGCAATATCTAATTGTTCGTTTGAAATAAAGTTTAATTTTTCCATCCGGTCCAGAACATAATCCTTTCTTGCCAGCAACTTGTCTTTGTTCGGTCCGTAGGGAGAGTAATAACTGGGCGCGGAAATCATAGCCGTTAACATTGCCGCCTCCGCCAAAGAAATTTCAGAAACGTCTTTTTTAAAATAAGTTTGGCTTGCCGCCTGTACTCCGTAAGAGTTCTGGCCAAAAGGAATTTGGTTTAAATACCACTCTAAAATTTGGTCTTTGGGATATTTGCTTTCCAATTCAAAGGAAAGGATAGCTTCTTTTACTTTTCTGTTCAGGGATTTTTCTCGCGTTAAAAAAACAGAGCGTATCAGCTGCTGAGTGATTGTTGAAGCGCCCTGGCTAGGATTTTGCAGCTTTAAATCAATCAAAATCGCCCTTACCATCCCCTTCAAGTCAACTGCGCCATGTTGGTAAAATCTGGCGTCTTCTGTGGCTAAAACAGCGTTTTTAAAATAATCCGGGACTTCGCTTAAAGGAACAATCTCTCTTTTTTCTTCCCCATAAACATCATATAAAAGAACCTCGCCGGTTCTATCATAAATTTTTGTCGACTGGATAAAGGGGCTTTCGGTAAATTTTTCAGGCCTGGGCAGGTCCCGGCCGTAATAGATGAACAAAAAGAAAACAAGAGCTATTAGTAAAAGCCCAGATAATATAAAAAAAGTAAACAAATATTTTAAAAAGCGGAGAACAGCCCCTCTTTTTTTAAATTGGCTTAGAATAGACATAAGTTTCAATTACCTTATTAAATAACAAATTTTTTAGAAAAGAAAGTACTGGGATTTTAAGGTTTCGCCCGACCCGCCCAAGGCGGGTATAGGGTGGGATTTAAAACCCCGCCCTAAGTCGCTTTGGGCGACCGGGCGGGGTTTTTATATTCTCTATGTTTTTTACTCCCCTTCTTCTCCTCCCGGCTCTTCTTCATCTCCCGCCTCCTCTGGCTCGTCTGGTTTTTCTTCTTCTGTTTTTTCTTCTTCCGCTTCTTCGTCGTCCCAATCCGTATCTTCTAGGTCTTCATCATCGCTGAGATTGATAAAGCGGCTCAAATTTTCGCTTGTCATAGCCGATTTATATTTATATTTATTTTTAAGTTTGAAGACTTGTCCGACCTTTTGAGTAATTTCTTAATTAACAATTTCTTTATTGTATTTATTCAAGCGATGTTGTCAAGGCCTTCACCTTGTTAACAAGGTGAAGGCCGCAGACCCTTGCACCTGTTTTGCCGTATTATTACTAACCAAAAACCTATTTAAATAAAACTCGAAAATATCTTGCAGTCCGCGTGGGGCGAATAGCCCCATACCTTGTTGGGCGAAGCGGACTGCCATCAAATTTTTTGCAAAACAGGTGGCGGGGTCAAGTCCCCTTATGATAAACTGCTCAATCCTCCGCAAATCGCAACACCCAAAGCGTCGGCCGCGTCGTCGGATTTTATTGGTTTTTCTAAGTTTAAAAGAATAGCGACCATTCGTTGTATCTGTTTTTTATCTGCTCGGCCATAACCGACTATCGCCATTTTTACCTGCAGGGGAGTCACTTCATATATCGGGATATTTCTTTGGGCGGCAGCCAACAGCATTACTCCTTTTGCCTGGCTTACGGGCATAACGGTTTTTAGATTTTTAAAGAAATATACGTTTTCAATAGAAACCAGATCCGGTTTATGTTTTTTTATTAATTTATTAAGTTCGTTGTGAATTTTTTTCAGCCTATCACCGGCTGGTAAACCTTTATTGGTTAAAATACAGCCATAATCAATAACGCTGAATTTTTTGTCTTTGCTTTTTCTGACCACACCAAATCCCGTAACGGCCAAACCTGGATCTAGGCCTAATATAATCATAAATAGATTAATCTTTTAAGTTAGAGTATATTTCCTGGATGGCGTCGTTTTCGTCTAGCGCCTCAAACAAGTTTTGGCAGCTTTGTTTTGTTTTTTCGTCTACGGCCAAGGCATCTTTTGGCACCAATCCTAAGGAGGATGAATCAATCTTTATTCCCTTTTCCTCTAAATTATTTTTTACCTTTTCCAAGTCTTCCGGTTTGGTATAAACGTCTAATAAATCATCATGCCAATAAACATCTTCTGCTCCTGCCTCAATCACTATCAACTCAAATTCGTCATTTTTGATTTTTCCTGTCTGCCGGTCAGGCAGGGTTGTTTGGTCTTTGATATTAATTAAGATTACCCCTTTTTGGTCAAACATCCATCTGACGGCGCCCTCTCCGGCAATCTTAGCGTTGTTCTGATTAAAAATCTGTTTTATCTCGCTAAGCGTCCGTTTTTTATTATCAGTGATTCCTTCAATAATAATCGCTATGCCGCCGGGTCCAAAACCCTCAAAAATCACTTCTTCTAATTTTTCCTCGGATAATCCCCCAGCCCCCTTTTCAATCGCCCGTTCAACATTATCTTTCGGCATATTAAAAGCTCTGGCCTGCTCAATTGCCATTCTTAGCTTTGGGTTGGCGGCCGGATCTGTTCCATTTTTTGCGGCAATAGTAATTAATTTTGCAATCTTAGAAAAAATCTTTCCCTTTTTTGCATCGGCTAATTCTTTTTGCGCTTTGATTGTTTTAAAATGAGAATGTCCGCTCATATTATTTTTTCGTTAGTTTTATTTTTATAAAGTAAAAAATTATTACAAATAAAATAGATGTTACAATCGCGGCTAAAAATAAAAGTCCAAATTTACCAAAGTTAAAAGAAGAAGAGTTTTGTGTTAAAGTAGCCGTCAGTAATTCTTTGCTAGCATCGCCTTTACCTTCTTGTTCCGTCGCGGAATTTTGCGTTTCTGCGCTTTTTTCCAGAGCAGAAACAATGTTCTTTTTGTCCGGCGTTAATTCGACGCTCCAAGCCCAGCCCGAACCCGTTTTGTTATATGATTGGCTCCGAGGAGCTTTATTATATGATACCTTATCAATTATCTTATCATCCGGCTGAAAAAGTGTTAATCCGTCACCAGTGTTATTTAAAGTAATTTTTGTTTCCGGTCTTGTCAAAACCAGGTATTTGTTCGGCCCTATTTTTGTGTTGGCAGAAAATGTATAGGTGGTAGTGCTTCCTTCGATATCTTGGATTTTCCATTCAGAAATATCAACCTCAAAATTATTCTGGTTATACAATTCTATCCATTCCTCGGTTTCATCAGGACCATCGGGTGAAGGCAAGATCTCGTTAAAGATAATTCCACTAGGATAAGACTGCTTTGCAACGGGTGATGGTGAGCTTTGAGGGGTCTCCGTTCGCTCTACGATGGGCTCTGCTGGAACTTGTAGTGTTTCTGGCGGGATTTGCCCCGCATTCGCTTCTGCCGCCACGCCGGCGCTATTCCGGGACTTTGGCGTTCCTCCCGGATTTTCACTATTTTGCCAACCCGTAGAGGTTTTCTCCATCGTTTGTTTTGTACCGTTATCGCCAGCAAGCCACCCGGCGGAACAATCAACCTCGTCAATTATATTATTTAGATTATCATATAATTTCAAATCTTCCCCGCTGTTCCCCAAGGCGCCGGTGTAAATTTTATCAGCCGTTATGCCGGGTACGGTTGTGTCGTCGGTTCTTTCTAATAAATAAAAGCTATTGGCAGGAACTGCGCCAGTCAGCTCAATTTTTGGAGTGCCGTCAGCAGATTTTAAGGCCCAGCCATCAAGAGTTATAGAGTTTTCCGTGTTATTGTATAGTTCGATCCACTCATCATTAGCAGATGTGGTTGTGCCCATCCAGGCCATCTCGTTTATTGATATAGAACCGGCAAAAACGCCCAACGGAAAAAATAAAAAAGATGCTAACAAAAGAAAAATCTTTTTCGACATTTTTAAAGCAGACGATTTTGTTTTGTAGAATGCTTTATACCCAAATGCTGATAAGCGTTTTTGGTTGCTATTCTGCCTCGGGTTGTTCTTTCAATAAATCCCAACTGCATCAAATATGGTTCGTAAATGTCTAAAATACTGTCTTCCTCTTCTGAAGTGGTGGCTGATAAGGATTGAAGGCCTACCGGTCCGCCGTTAAATTTTTCAATAATAGACCTCAAAATTCTTCTGTCGCCAGGCTCCAACCCCGCCTCATCAACTTCTAAAAACTCCAAGGCGCGCTTGGTTATTTCCTCATCAATAGATCCGTCGCTTTTTACTTGCGCAAAATCCCTGACTCTTTTTAACAAGCGATTAGCTGTTCTCGGAGTAAATCGGGAACGCTGGGCGATTATTTTTATTGCTCCTTCATTTATTTTTAAGTTAAGAAGTTGGCTTGACCTCTCGATAATTTTTTCAATATCTTTTTGTTCGTAAAAATTAAACTGGAAGGTTGCCCCAAAGCGGTTTCTCAGGGGAGCGGATAAGAGAGCGGGCCTGGTTGTGGCTCCGATTAAAGTGAAGCGAGGAATTTTTAGCTCCATAGTTCGAGCCATCGGCCCTTTGCCTAAAATTAAGTTCAATTTATAATCTTCCATTGCCGGATATAAATATTCTTCTATAATCTTGTTAAGGCGATGGCACTCATCAATAAACAAAACCTCTCCCTCGGAGAGATTAGTTAAAATTGCGACCAAATCCCCGGCGCTTTCAAGCGTGGGGCCAGACGTTACGCGAATTGGGCGGTTCATTTCTTTTGCCACAATATGGGCCAAGGTTGTTTTACCGAGGCCGGAACTGCCATAAAAAAGAAGGTGGTCTGGCGTATGCCCCCTTTTTTTGGCCGCTGTAATAATTATCTGGATATTCTGCTTTACTTTATCCTGGCCGATATATTCCTCCCAACCCTTAGGTCGTAGGGTAGAGTCCAAAACTTCGTCTTCTTTGTCTTTTTTGTCTACCCATTCACCTTTCCTGGAAGGTGAAGGGTCTAAAACCCTTGACATAAATTTAAAAAATTGCTATAATAGGGCCTTGAGGGAAAAATGAAAGTTTATTTTCATTTTGACCGAAAGCCCAAATTATGCGGCGAAGCCGCAATAATAAGGCCTTGATTAGAATTGATTAAAACAGCTCTAGAGTTGGAGACGCATTCTACTAGATTTGTCTTAGTTTCTGGGTAATCTGGCTCCGGCTCGATTATTCCTCAGCCAAATCTGTCTTATATCACAGATATAAGGACGTCTCCAACTCTAGAGCTGTTTTGATTTATCAGAATAAATCACCCCGCACAAATTTTGCCATCTTTATTTTTTAAAGATTGAATCTGTTATCCGAAAACTAATATTTTGCGGCCCGCGCGGGGCGAATAGCCCCACACCTTGTTGGGCGAAGCGGGTCGCCACCCAGCGTCTTGCAAAATTTATGCTGGGGTTGCTCCAACCCATTTGTTTATTCTCCCACCACTCTTTTAACTTCCTCTAAAGTAGTTTCGCCTTTGGCTACATCGATTAATCCCGATTGATACATTGTTACCATTCCTTTTTTAATCGCTAAATCCCTTATTGACGAAACCGGCGGTTTGGTCAAAATGAATTTTTCCATTTCGTCGTCTATCAAAAACGTCTCAAATAAGCCCTTGCGGCCTTTATAACCGATATTATTACAAAATCCACAGCCCTTTATTCTCGGGATTTTCAGGTTTTTATCCAAATCCGGGATATCTACGGTTTTTGGCAACCCTTTTAAGCCATTTTTAATTTCTTCAAATTCTTTTGGCGTGGGCTTTGCCAAAGAGCTGCACTTGGGGCAAACCTTTCTTACCAATCTTTGAGCAACAGCCATATTAACAGCAGGCGCTATGGAAGACGGATCAGCTCCCAAATCCATTAATCTTGGTATGGTGCCGGCCGCGTCATTAGTGTGAAGAGTTGATAAAACCAAATGGCCGGTTAAAGACGCTTGCAGGGCAATTTTAGTTGTTTCCAAATCTCTGATTTCTCCCACCAAAATTACGTCAGGGTCTTGTCTGACAATAGAGCGCAGCCCCTGGCCGAAATCATATCCCTTTTCCGGCGCCACCTGGGTTTGAGAAATTCCCTTTAAATGATACTCAATTGGATCCTCGATTGTAATAATTTTGATTTCCGGATTCTGGATTTTCAGTAAAAAAGCATACAAAGTAGTTGTTTTACCGGAGCCGGTAGGCCCGGTTACAATTATCATCCCGTTTGGCCTCTTGATTTCTTTCTCAAAAATTTTAAGCAAATCTTCTCTCAGCCCCAAGGCCTCCAAGCCGATTAAATTTTTTGGATTCAAAATCCTCATTACAACCGATTCCCCGTATTCGGCGGGCAGAGTAGAGGCTCTAATTTCAATGGGACTTTCGTCTAATAAAATTGTGAATCTCCCGTCCTGCGGCTTATCGGTTATATTTAATTTGATTTTTGAAAGCAGTTTTAACCGCGAGATCAGGGCTTTATATATGTTCAAATCAAAAAACAACACATCTTGCAAAACCCCGTCTATTCTAACCCTCAAACGGGCCTGGTCCTCTTGAGGTTCAAGATGTATATCGGAAGAGGCGATACTTATTGCCCCCGACAAAATTACGTCAACGAGGTCGGTAATTTTTTGATCCAAATATCCCTCTATTTTTTTCTTAAAGCTAGAGATATTTTTTACCTCTTTTTTAACCCCTTCAATAATTTCAGGAGAGATTGTTATTGACCCCAGTAGTTTTTGCGAAGCTCCGTATAACATTTAAGATATTAAAAAATTTAATATTTTATTTTTAATAAAGTTAAGGTCGAGATTTTCGTTTGAAAAGAAAACCGCATTATTTTTTACTGTTCCTTGGTATTCGTTCCTTGTTTTTTTAATTAAATCATAATTTTCAGAATAAAAAAACCCCTTGCTCGTGGGCCCGGAGGCATGGCTTTTCCATAAAACCAGCAAATTTTTGAAATCAAAGATGGTTTTTAATTGTCCTATTGCCAGATTTGCTTCGCTCTCGCCGAAGTTTTGGAAATCAGGCGAATCTAAAACAGCAAAAGAAATATTATTATTTTCCGTAGTATTTAAATTATTCAAAATCTGGCCTAAAAATTTAGTTTGGAGCAGTAAACCGCGTCTATAGAGATTATCAACAACCTGTTGGAGCGAAGCCCCTTTTTTTAACAAGAAAGAGGCGGTTTCCAGTGTTTCAGAAGACGTTTCCGGCTTATGAAAATTATCAGAAAAAATAATAACGCCGGCCAGAAGAGAGTTAGCAACGTTTTTTTTAATTAATCCCTCGTCAATCGATTTAATAATTTCGAGAACCGTTTCTGTTAAGGGGCGCCCCGGTTTTACTAAATTAATTTCTCCAAAATTTTTGTTGGCTTCTTGATTGTCGATATTCAGGATCGGGACATTTAATAAGACATCGCTCGCCAGAGGGTCAGATTGTTTTTTAGAAATTAACTCTTCAAGCCCGAGTGTAATGAGCGCATCTGCTTTTGGTTCTGTAAAACAAAAAGAAATATCGTTTTTTTTGATATTTCCCTTATCTATTGTCAAATAAATTTTTAAATCCTTTTCGTCTTTTTCATAGCGAATCTGAGAAATTTCCGCCTTAGAATTTGGTATGCCGACTACAAAGTTGCGCGGGTAAGAAATATAATCTAAAGAAGGAATCAAAAATTTTAATCTTTCGGGTATTT
>Ga0315281_10015824_pt1 | contig 10096 bp, 10 predicted proteins | sample YL17G07_0_MG_FD_204540 | JGI IMG/M metagenome (GOLD analysis project Ga0315281, IMG submission 204540) | Sediment microbial communities from Yellowstone Lake, YNP, Wyoming, USA - YL17G07_0 | ecosystem: Environmental > Aquatic > Freshwater > Lake > Sediment | place: USA: Wyoming | collected...
CAGGTAGCGCGCCACCAGCGGATTGCGCTGATTGAGATCCGGCATGGTGGGGACAAACCAGCCGTCCTGAAACAATTGCCGATCTTCCGGCGCGGCGTGGATGTCCTGCACCGTGGTGTGCTGGTTATTGGTTTCGACAAAGCCCCGCTGGAAATTCAGCCAGTCGGCAGCGGGCAAATCCTTCATCCACCAGTGCCCGGTGCCGATGTGGTTGAGCACAATATCCTGGATCACACCCATCTCCTTCTCGTTCGCCGCGCTGACAAAATCCTTGAAGTTTTGGTTGGTCCCGAAACGGCCATCGATCCGGTAGTTGTCGGTAATGGAGTAGCCGTGGTAGGAGTAGGCCGCCTGGTTGTTCTCCAGCAGGGGCATGGGCCAAATCATCGTAAACCCCATTTGCGCGATGTAATCCAGATGATCGAGCATGCCCTTGAGATCGCCGCCGTGGCGGCCAACCGGATCGGAGCGATGCGCTTTTTCGAGAAGCCCGGTCTGGTCATCATTGGTCGGGTCGCCATTGGCAAAGCGGTCGGGTGTGATCAGATAAACCGCATCACTGGCGTCAAACCCGCGGCGGTTCGCCGAATCTTTGCGGCGCGCCTCGAGCTGATAGGTCGTCCTGGTGGCAACCACGTCCCCGCGCTTAAACCGGATCTCAAACGACCCAGGCGGAGTGCTGACGTCAATCAGCAGATTGAGGAAGACGTAGTTCTGGTTGCCGGTTCGCTCCACGCCGACGAGCGTGATTCCCGGAGTGTGAAGTTCGGGGACCAGTTCGGCGATCTTCTCGCCGTGGACCATCAGCTGCAATTCCGGGTGCTTCATGCCGACCCACCAGTTCATCGGCTCCAGATGTTGGATCTGATATGGAGCCGCAGAGGCAAAGGACGTTAGCACCCATGCCGTCACCAATAGGATGAGCTTGTTCATGGAAGCCTCATAAAAAGTAGCCGCGGGACTTCCGCGATGCCCAATTTCATTCTGTCAGACATTTCATTCTGCCAGATGCCAGCCGCTCGCGAATAACCGGTGAGGCAGATTGCTCCCAACTTATTCACCGTTTTCGGCGGTGAACAAGTTGTGCAGAAGAAAGGCTTCATTTTTCCGCCGGCACCGCCCAACCTCGCCGCGTTCCTTGATAGAACAGCCGCAGTGCGGCGGGCCTAAGAATCCGACGAGAGCACGGCTGGGATAATCCCGGGCGACCGGGGAAAGGTTGGCGGCAGCTGGTGCCGCCCTCCCCTCCAAGCCGCGTTAGCGGTTTTGGCAGGCAGATATCACCAGCTCCTCTGGCCGGAGTCGTGTCCGGTCAGTTTAGCACGAATCAGGAGCTGAGCGGCGAGGCGCGATTAGAAACCGCGCAAGAGCCGAGTCAGGCCCGCGGGGAGTTTCGATCCGCGCGCCGACGCAGTTACCCAGAGGGTTTTGGTTGCTACTGCGCAGACCAGAACGCAGTCACGTTTCCCGGCGGGCCCACCCCGCCAAAAGGCCCGGCTCTCACGAGCGGGGCACGCAACGGAGACGGGACGGCGGGGAGTGAGCGGGCCTGGCAAAGCCCGTCAACCTCCTCAACCGGGGCGGCGTAAAAAACGCGTCACCCCACTGCAAAAAGCGAATGCAACCTGAGAGTTAAGAGGTCAGACCCGTAACGCGGGGCCAACGGCCGGCCAAAAGCTGGCGCCGTCCCCGTGGCAAGGGTGCCGACGCGAAGTGTTAGAGATTGCAGGCGTGTCAGCACCACGTCCGGCGTGCCGCTCCCGGCAGGGAGCGACCGAACTGGGCGAAGAGGCCTCACTCAAAGATTCCAGCCGGAAACGGCCGGAACGGTCCCGCCATGAGACCGAAACATCCGCATGCCGCGGAGAGTGGCGTCGGGGAGCACACGGCCCGCGAAAGCGAGAGCGCCCAACGTTGTGCCGCCGGGAAAGAGCGCGTGGCGAACGCCCACCCCCACTTTGACCCCGGGACCGCAAGGTTCCGGGGTCTCTGTTTTTTATGGCGCGGCGGAGTGAACGATCATTTCACAATGCAAGTCATCGGTGACGCCTTGCTGCTGCCTGTCTGAACTCAATGCCAGGGCAACACTCGACGACGTTTGCGCATCACGCCTGCTGTTGAAAACATCAGAGCCCGGCATCCTTCAAGAGTTGAGACGGCGTTTGCTCAAACGCGGCGGCGATTTGAGCGATGGTGTGGATCGTCGGGTTGCGCTCACCCCGTTCGATAGCGCCAACGTAGGTTCGGTGTTGGTCGGACAGCTCCGCAAAGTCTTCCTGAGAAATTCCGAGCGCCTCTCGTTTTCTGCGCACGGCGTCCCCAATGGCCTTCCCGATCTTTTCGGAGCTTGGGACTAGTGGTTTGGCAGCCATCGCGGCCTGCCAGATTATCAGGGTGCCTACTCTCTATCGACAGACGAGTGTTGGCATTTTGCCCTTGCCTGCTCGCCTACATTAGTCATCTTCGTGCCGCACAGTAAAACATAACCTACCCTATGAAAAAGCTGCTTATCATCCTCCTTGCCCCGTTATTGTTGCTCAGGTTCAGCGCTTCGGCTTTGGCCTCTGAGCTTCCGCTGGCCAAAATTGAGGCCGCCGCGCCGGCAAAGCATTCGGAAATGCCGGTCTTGATTTCAAAGAGAACCAAGCTCACGGAAGCAGAACTGGCCAAATATCAGCAACTGGCGGTTCAGTTGGACCCGCGTGCCAAAACACTCGCGGCGGCGGCGGAAGGCAATGACCCGGTCGTTATCATGCTCGCCGTCGTCGGCCTACTCGTGCTAGTGGCTGCTGCCCTTGGAGCCAAAGCCAAGAATGACGCGAAAACAAATTGAATGATAGCCTGCGAAGGTAAGAGTAAGCACTTCATACGCTATGGCTGCCAGACGTAGTTCGTCTGGCAGCTTTTTTTCTAGAATGGAGGCGGCCAGTCGAGTGTCAGGCGCTGCGCTACTGGCTCTGTTCTGGTCTGGCTGCTCTGCAGTCACATATTTTAGAGGTTTCACATTGAGCGAAGAGACCCTGTTTGTAAACGGCTTGCCGCCTATCAAACAGGATGCGCATCACGCATGCGGAGCGGCCTGTGTCGCCGCTGTGGCCGCCTACTGGGATAAAAGCCTTGCAGAGTTTAAGTCCGCCTGCCCGGAAATGCCGCGCGAAGCATCGGCGGTCGAGTTACAGGCCCTGGCTGAAAAGCTCGGGCTAAATGCGCTCTTGTATCGCGGATCAATGGCCGACTTGGAGGACAATCTACGTGGTGGGCGGCCTCTGATCGTGATGATTCAGAAACCGTGGGATCCATCAAAGACCGGCTCAGGGCCGGTGGACATACCGTTGCTTTACGTCTTGAACGAGTATGGGCGGAAGCCGTCGCATTGGGTTGTCATTGTCGGGATCACCAAAGACAAAAAGGTCATCTTGCACGATCCCGCGCTCGGCTTGCTCAAAATCAAAGAAGCCACGTTCAATGCTTGGTGGAAAACCAAGGAAAACATCTGCCTGTTGATCGTTCCGCTCTAAAAATTATCGATCAAGCATCGGTGCCCAAGATTCGCGGCGACCACTCAGACTTTCACCACCACCGTCGAGGCGATCCGGTCCTCGACCGCCTGCCGGTTGGGCTCCCACAGCAATTTCAGAAACCCGATCATCCCCATCGCCACGCCGGCGACGTAGCCGCCCTGCCGGATGAAGGCGTCGAAGAATTTCACGGGCGTGCCGTTGACCTTGAGCACGCGGATGCGCACCAGATATTTGCCGAGCGACCGGCCCCCGGTTACCCCGGTGATCAACGTGAAGTAGACGCCCGCCCAGCCGAAGGTCACGCCCATCGACTCGACGAACCCGCGCGTTTGTCCGACCCAGGAGTTTCCGGCGGCACGGAGTTCCCTGTTCTCTTTCTTCAGCGACTCCACCTGCGCGACCAGCCGCTGGCCCGCGGTTTGAAGCTCCGCGCGGGAAGCGTTTGGCGGCATAACGACCGTCTCGGCGACGGCGGCGCTCTCCGCCGGTCCCGTGAGCGCATTCATGTGCAGCCGACCGGAAAACAGCGAGGTCACATGCCCAAGCGCGAGGGCCGAAAATGCGATCACCACGAGGCCCGCGCCGCGGCAAATCCAGCGGAAAATTTTCAGGCCCGCGGGCGCCTGCGCGGCGTTGCCCAGCAACACGATCAGCAGCGCGCCCGTCGCGACGCCGAGAAACGGCTTGGCCAGCAGCGAGAGCAGGCCTACCGCCAAGAGATCGACCAGCATCCCAGCCAGCCGCCGCCACGGCTCGGCCAGCGGTTGCCCAAGGACGGCGGGCGCGACGGTCAGCGTATCGGCGGTCACCACTTTGCCGCCAGTTTCAGCGCGGAGAGAAGATTCGGCGGACATGCGACCATGCGAAGCGCGGGGCGTTTTCACCGCAAGATTTTTTCCGCGCCCCCTTCGGCCTTGCTTTCGGCGGCGGCGACCTGCACTTTGGGCCTCTTTTTCCAACCAAAGTCCGTCTTGTGCCCATGAACCAGAGCATCCGTAACATCGCCATTATCGCCCACGTCGATCATGGCAAAACCACCCTTGTCGACAAACTTCTCAAGGAGGGCGGCGTCTTCCGTGCCAACCAGCGCGTCGAGGAACGCGCCATGGACTCGATGGACCTCGAGAAGGAAAAGGGCATCACGATCAAGGCCAAGAACACCTCCGTCCACTGGAAGGACAAGATCGTCAACATCGTCGACACCCCCGGCCACGCCGATTTCGGCGGCGAAGTCGAGCGCGCCCTCCGCATGGTCGACGGTGTCCTCCTCGTCGTCGACGCCTACGACGGCCCGCAGGCGCAGACCCGCTTCGTGCTCCGCAAGGCCCTCCATCACGGCCTCAAGGTCGTCATCGTCATCAACAAAATCGACCGCGAAAACGCCGAGCCCGCCAAGATGTATGACAAGGTGCTCGAGCTTCTCATGGAGCTCAACGCCACCGAGGAGCAGTTCGACGCTCCCGTCGTCTACGGCTCCGGCCGCGACGGCTACATGATGTATCACCTCGGCGAGGAGAAGAAGGACATGAGCCCGCTCTTCCAGACCATCCTCGACCACGTCCCGCCCCCGTTCGCGAAGCCGAGCGAGCCGTTCCACATGCTCGTCTCGAACATCGATTGGAGCGACTACGTCGGCCGCATCGCGGTCGGCAAGATTCTCGGCGGCACCGCCAACGTCGGGGAAACCGTCTTCGTTGTCCGCCACTCCGACGGCAAGCGCGTCCGCGGCAAGATCACCAAGGTTTTCGAGTTCACCGGCCTCGGCACCCGCGAGACCGAGAGCGCCGTCGCCGGCAACATCGTGGGCCTCTCCGGCTTCGAGGATGTGGACATTGGCGACACGCTCACCGCCGAAGAGGCGGGCCACGCCCTGCCCTTTACCCAGATCGATCCGCCGACCCTCGAGATGCAGTTTTGCGTCAACGACGGCCCGCTCGTCGGCCAGGAAGGCAAGCTCGTCACCTCCCGCCAGCTCCGCGAGCGCCTCTTCCGCGAGCTGAAGACCAACGTCTCCATCTACATCGACGACACCGACAAGGCCGGCATCTTCAACGTCAAGGCCCGCGGCGCCATGCAGGTCGCCGTGCTCGTTGAGACGATGCGCCGCGAAGGCTTCGAGCTCCTCGTCTCCCGCCCGACCGTCATCGAGAAGGAAGTCGACGGCCAGCGCCACGAGCCCTACGAGACCGTCTGGATCGAAGTGCCCGACGAGTGCGTCGGCGCCATCATGCAGAATCTGGCGAACCGCAAGGGCCGCCTGACGAACATGGAAAAACTCCCGCACACGACGATGATCGAGGCGGTCATCACCACGCGCGGCCTCATCGGCATGGAAATCGACGTCGTCAACGCCACCAGCGGCCGCGGCGTGCTGAGCCATCTCTTCAAGGAATACGGCCCCTATGCCGGCGAAGTTCTCACCCGCATCACCGGCACGCTCCTCGCGACCGAGGCCGGCGAGACGACCGCCTACGCCCTCGTGATGGTGCAGGAGCGCGGCAAGCTCTTCGTCAATCCCGGCGAGCAGGTTTACGAAGGCATGATCATCGGCGAGAATCCCCGCAACGAGGACATCGCCTGCAACGCCGTCCGCGCGAAGCAGCTCACCAACTTCCGCTCCCAAGGATCGGGCGTCGCCACCGGCCTCACGCCGGCCTCGCGCCTCTCGCTTGAGCGCGCGATCGAATACATCGCCGCCGACGAACTCGTCGAGGTCACGCCGAAAAATCTGCGCCTCCGCAAACGCATCCTGAACAACGCCGCCCGCCAAAAGGCCGCGAAGCAGTCCAAGTAATTCACGCGCATCGTTGCTGGCACACGCCGATCTGCGCATCGCCAAAAACTGGAGGCTGTCCGAAAACCGGTGCTTCGTAGGCCAGCGCGCTGGCCTACAGCGGCTGGATCGGCAGACTTCGGATAGCCTCAAGCGTCGGCAAGCGGCCACGCCCCTGCGCTACATGACTGGGAATCGTCAGCGCTTGTCCGTCGTTGCGGCGGTCTCCACCTGAGCCAACTGCGCCCGGGCCGCGATCGCCTGCGGATGCCGCTCGCCGTAGCGTTCCGAAAGCGCCTCCACCTCGGCGCGCGCCAGCCGGACCGCCATCGGAGCATTTCCCGGGGCGGTGAGCTGATGCACCAGGGCCTTCACCTTGGCGCGCTGGTAACTCAGCCGCGGGTGCGCGTCGCCATAGCGCAGCTCGCACGCCGCCAGATCGGCGCGCGCCAGCGCCAGCTCATCCGGGGCCGAGGGAAACTCGCGGTAAACTTCCTCGAGCGCCCGCACCCGCGCCTGCTGCTGCCGCAACCTCGGATGCCTCTCCAGCATGCGCGCCTGCAAGGTCGCGAGTTCCAGCCGGGCCTCGCGGAGCCGCGCCGGTTCTTGCACCGGCTGCGCGGCCTGCCGCTCGAGCTCGGCGATGCGGGCGCGCTGGACCGTCAGCATGGGATGGCTGTCCAGATACCTCGTCTGCAGCGCGGTCAGCTCGGAGCGCGCCGCCGCCAGTTGCCCGGCCATCGTCGCCTGCTCGCTTTGCGCGGGCGCCGTGCCGGCCATCAGGAGCAGCACGGCCAGGCCGGTAAAGACGCCTTTCATGGGTGACACGGGCTTGTCCTGCGACGCTTGGCTTGGGCGCGCTCAGCCCAGCATGCGGCTGTAGCCGTCGGCATCCAGCAGCGCCTTGGCTTCCGCCGGATTGGCCGGCTTGAGTTTCAGCATCCAGCCGCCAGCGAAGGGCGCGCTGTTCACCGTTTCGGGGGCCGTCGCGAGGACGGGATTGACCGCCACCACCTTGCCCGCCACCGGGGCGTAGAGGTCGCTGGCCGCCTTCACGGATTCGACGACACCGAACGCCTCCCCCGCCTTCAGCGTCGCGCCGACCTTGGGCAACTGCACGTAGGTGATGTCGCCGAGCGAATTTTGCGCGTAATCGGTGATGCCGATCGTCGCGGTGCCGTCGCTCTCGAGCTTCAGCCATTCATGGGATTTTGCGTAACGGAGGTCGCCGGGGACGTTGCTCATGGAGATTTTTTTAGTTCAACAAACGGAGGCTTGACGAGGTGTAAATTCAGCCGGTCGCCGCGGATGTCGGCGCACAGCGGCTCCTTGGCCGCGGCCGTCTCGATCAAGGCCGAGCCGATGGCCTCGTTCAGGATGGGCGACAAGGTGCCAGAGACAACCTGGCCAACCACGTCTCCATTCTTGCCGAGCACGGGCGTGCCGGCGCGGACGATGCGGCGGTCCCCGGTCTTGAAAAACACGATCTTCCTCGCGGAGCCCGCCGCCTTCTCCGCCTTCAGCGCGTCGGAGCCGAGGAACGGCCCCTTGTCGAATTTCACGACCCAGCCGAGGCCGGCCGTGAGCGGCGAGATGTGCTCGGTTATCTCGTGGCCGTAGAGCGGAAACCCAGCCTCAAGCCGCAGGCTGTCGCGTGCGCCGAGCCCCGTCAGTTCCAGCCCGAATGGTCCGCCGGCCGCGCGCACCGCCTCCGCGAGCCGCAGGGTGTCGCCCGCCGCGCAGTAAAGCTCCACGCCGTCCTCGCCCGTGTAGCCCGTGCGGCTGATGAGGCATTGCACGCCGGCGACTTCGCCATGGGCGAAATGATAATATTTGATCCCGGCGAGATTCGCCGCCGTCAGCGACTGGACGAGCGCCACCGCCGTCGGCCCCTGAATGGCGATTTGCCCGTAGTCGGCGGAGCGGTCGGTCACCGTGCAGTTGAAACCCTTTGCCTGGTCCTGAATCCAGGCGACATCCTTGGCGATGTTGCCGGCATTGATGCAGAGCAGGTAGTCCCCCGCGCCGCGCATGTAGACGAGCAGGTCGTCCACCACCCCGCCATGCGGGTAGCACATGACCGTGTAGAGCACGCGGCCGGGAAAGAGTTTCGCGCAGTCGTTGGTGACGAGGTGCTGGAGGAACCTGAGCGCCTCGGGGCCGGCCACATCGACCTCGCCCATATGGCTCACGTCGAAGAGGCCGGCGGTGCGCCGCACGGCCTTGTGCTCCTCGAGGATGCTGCGGTATTGCACCGGCATCTCCCAGCCGGCGAAATCCACCAGCCGGCCGCCGTGGGCGGCGTGAAAATCACGCAGAGGGGTGCGCTTGAGTTCGCTCATGCCCGCAAACTACGGGGGCCGCCGCCGCACGCGGCAAGAATCAATTCCCGCCGGTCCCGGGTAGTAGTTCCCTGCCAGCCGCCAGAAGAATAGAGTCGCATCGCGGCCGGACTGCGTAAACTGGCGGCATGTTCTGGCTCATTCTGGCCATCGCCGGCACGCTCAGCGTGTCGTTCGTGTGCTCGCTCTTCGAGGCGCTCGCCCTGAGCACGACCACCGCGGAGGTGGAGGCGCTCAAAAAATCCCACCCACGCCGCGGCCAGCGGCTCGAAATCATCCGGCATGAGCTCGACGCGACGATCTCCGCCATCCTCACGCTCAACACCATCGCCAACGGCCTCGGCTCGGTCGGCATCGGCGTGCTCGGGGCGCACTTGCTGACCGACCGCATGCTCGCGGTGCTGACCGTGTGCTTTGGCGTGGTGCTGCTCGTGGGCGCCGAGGTGCTCCCAAAGAATCTTGGCGTGGTCCATCGTCGCAAACTACAGCCCTACGTCGTCAATCCGTTGTGGTGGTTGCGCCGCAGCCTCACCCCCGTCACCTGGCTCTGCAACCGCGCCGTGCGCCTCGTCGTCCGCGAGCCGGCCCACATCCACCGCTCCGACGAGGAGATCATCCTCCTCGCCGAGCGCGGCGCCCAGCAGGGCACCCTGACCTCCAGCGAGTCCAGCATCATCGCCAACGCCCTCTCGCTCGACAACGTCCGCGTCGGCGAGATCATGACGCCGCGCACCGTCCTCACCGCCCTGCGCCGCACCGCGACCATCGGCGAGGTGTTCCGCGAGTTTCCCAACCTGCCCTTCGGCCGCATGCCGGTTTACGGAAAAAATCTCGACGACATCGTCGGCCTCGCGCGCCGCCGCGACCTCCTGAAGGCCAAGGCCAACGACCAGGACGCCGAGCCGGTCGATAAATTTGTGCAGGAAGTGCATTTCGTGCCCGAGACGGCCTCGGTGGCCAACGCGCTGCAGGTCTGCCTGAAAACCCACCAGCAGCTGCTCGTGGTGGTCGATGAGTTTGGCTCCACCTCGGGCGTTGTCACGATGGAGGACGTGATGGAGCAGTTGATCGGCCGGGAGATTTTCGAGAAGGACGACCTCGCGGTCGACATGCGCGAGCTTGCGCGGACACGCCAGCAAAAGTCCGCGGGCCTGCGCCGCCCGGGCGCATCCGCCACGCCCGCTCCGTTCCCCGCGAAAGACTGATCCGCCTGCGCCATGGCCCTCGCCTTCCTCGTCCACACGCCGCACCCGTTTCTTCTCCGGTTCACCGACAATTTCGGCATCCGTTACTATGGCGTGAGCTACATGCTGGGTTTTCTGACGGCGGCCTGGCTGCTCTGGCGCTACGCGCGGGCCGGCCGGTCGCGGTTGCCGGCGGAAAAAATCGGCGACCTCACCGTCGCGCTCGTGGTGGGCGTGATGCTGGGCGGGCGCCTCGGCTCGTTTCTGCTCTACCAT
>Ga0315281_10015825_pt1 | contig 10095 bp, 16 predicted proteins | sample YL17G07_0_MG_FD_204540 | JGI IMG/M metagenome (GOLD analysis project Ga0315281, IMG submission 204540) | Sediment microbial communities from Yellowstone Lake, YNP, Wyoming, USA - YL17G07_0 | ecosystem: Environmental > Aquatic > Freshwater > Lake > Sediment | place: USA: Wyoming | collected...
TTTTCTCTTCTACTGCCTTAAGCTCTTTCTTCAGTTCTTCTGCGTAGTTCTTCAGCTTCTCGGTCTTCTCAGCTTTGGTAAGGAAGCGTCTTCTGTAACCATGCTCATGTCCATGCATACCGCACCCACAATAGTCATCATGTCTCCCATGATGCATACTACAACCACATTCATCGTTCAAGTCTCGATTCACCTCACTTTCCATCCAACTATAGAAAGTAAAGTATTTAAACTATCCAGTCTATAGTGAAATAGTTACTATTGACAGAGAAAGTGAGCGTATGCAGAATAGAAATGAAGTGGTTTGTTATTGTCCCCTTGAAGGAATCATAGACGTGATTGGCAAGAAATGGGCACTTCTTATCATAAACGCAATTGGAAATTACGGTAGCCTCAGATTCAACAAACTCATGGAAGAACTGGATGGCATAAGCCCCAAGACTCTTGCAGACACGTTGAAACGACTTCAAAATGAAGAGTTGCTCAAAAGAGAGTCATTCGCTGAAATCCCGCCTCGTGTTGAATACTCGTTAACAGAAGACGGACAAGGGCTAAGAGAAGCGGTTGTTCCTATCCTCAAATGGGCGGCAACGAGGCAAGGCTCAAAAAGGAAAAAGTGCTCCCTAGCCTATAGGAAAATGCCCGCACACAGAATAAAGGATAGAGCCACTCAAGAAAGCACGAACAAATAGAGGACTCTTGTACCACTATTTCTAAGCCAGTTTTTAATTTTGCAGAGAAGTCGCAGCTGAATCGGTCGATCGTTAGTTCTTAGTGTTTTATTGCGGACACCTTTATGCTTACTATGCTGTTTCCGATTTCCTTGATCTTTTCGGCAGATATGCCAAGAGTTTTGACTAACTCTTGAGTAGTGTCGCTCGTTATGAAATCAGATGGGAAGTTTGTTTCATCTATTACCTTTACTTCTTTGAAGCCTGCTTCCTTCATAAGATTGAGGTATTTTTCTTTCAGTTCTGCGCCAGAAACACAACTTGTGTATGCTTGAGCGTTTTCTTTCAGTTCTTTTGGTAGCTCATCGAGCAATACTATGTCTGAAACCATTAATCGCCCGTTGGGAGCTAGAACTCTATAGGCTTCTTCGAAGACTTGTCTCTTGTTTGGGGAGAGGTTGATTACGCAGTTTGAGATTATGACGTTTACTGATTTGTCTGCCACTGGAAGGTTCTCAATTTCCCCAAGCCTAAACTCCACGTTTGCGTATTTGCCCTTCCTTGTGTTTGCCCTTGCTTTATCTAGCATTTCGGGGGTCATGTCTACCCCGATTACTTTGCCTTTCTTGCCTACTTTTTTAGCAACTAGGAAACAATCAAAGCCTGCGCCTGAGCCCAAATCGAGAACTGTTTCACCCTCTTTCAACGATGCCAAAGCGATGGGATTGCCGCATCCAAGACCCAGATTTGCTCCTTCGGGAACAGAACTCAATTCTTCTTCGCTGTAGCCTATCTTTCTGCTCATGTCCCCACTGGTGACAGTTGTGCAACCACAAGAAGAGTCAGAGGAGGCACAACAAGAATTACTGCTCTTTGCTACGTTGCCGTAGCGTTTTCTGACAATCTTTTTGACCTTTTCTCCTTTCATAAAATTACCTCTCCTTTTCAATTACTCCCTTAAGTAGGGGACTAAGCGTTTTGCTTATTGCACCAGCTAGTCTCTCGGCTTTTATCATCATTATGCAACAGACTTTGCCTTCTTTCTCCCAAGAGACAACGGCTATCTTGTCAGTTGCCTTAAGGTCTGCCTTCTCTCTCAAATCCTTAGGAAGAACTATCTGCCCTTTTGCATCCATCGTTATGATTGCATCAATTTTGCACGCATCGTCATTGCAGCTACTCATACTTAATCACCTTATCCAAAGCATTGGGGTTCTCAATATTAAGCGTTTCTGATTTTTTCGATAAATCTGATTTTATCTACATATACGCTCAGATGCTAAATTTCGAAATTTCCTAAGGCGCGCGCTCAATGATCTATTCTACAGAGCTTACACAGTATAAACAAGGAATCAATTCGCTTTCCTTGATGCTACAACTATTAGCGCAGAGGGCCAGCCGAACCTCGAATAGGTATCCATGGCCTTCTTGAGGAGACGCTCTTTCATGACCATTTTTACTGTCTTCATGCCACTTTCATGGGTCGAGTCGTTGATGTAAAATTGTTCGCCATCATACCCTCTTATTACAATCCAATGGGGCAGATGAGGTGGATCTTTTGCTCCTCTTGCTTTAGAAGTGTAGTAAGAATCTACCAATGCAATTACGGGATTGTGATTGGACAACGCCCTTCTGATATCGAGCAGTGTTGGGTTTCTATCAAGAATAGCTGAGGTGATATGCCTTTTCAGTATCTCACTGTGTTTTTCGAAGAAATCGAGAAAAAGCTTTCTTTCCGCAGGGTCAGTCTGGCAACATTCGAGCAATATTTTGCCTTCGCCACTAATTCCCTGACTCATTAGCAGTTTCGTTTCAAACCCCTTCCTAATGAAGAACGATACAATTCGATACGGCGACGAGAATTTGAAAGGTAAGGCAACTATCTCTGTCCAGACCAAGAATTCATTTCGCTTGGAAAGTTGCACATTTCTATCGAAGTATCTCCAGACCATAAGAGTTGCGCATGCACCACACGTGAAATCCGTAGTCTGTTTATAGAGTGGGATTCCTAGTCGCATGTGGTTCTGCTCCTACTCATAATGAATGAGATGTCTCGCAAGTGTCTGCGTATTCCATCTCGACTGACAAGCCGTCGACCAAGCACGATTCCAGCTTAATCTTATTGGTTCTCTCCCGCAATACGGGCTAATGGCTTTTTTCGCGGGAAATATTTTCTGGTTCGCAAACCCAGTCTTACAAGGCTCAACATTAAAGGAACCTCTAACAATGGCCCTATGACCGTTGCCAAGGCTGCACCTGATCCAATACCGTAGAGAGTTGTGGCAACAGCAATTGCGACCTCAAAGTGGCTACTGCTCCCTATGAGAGTGGTATCTATCGCGGTTTCGTACTTCCAACCAAGGAAGTAACCAAGAAGATAGGTCCACGTTATCATGGTGGCATAGTGCAGTAGGTTCGGTGCTGCGAGATAGGCGACTAAGAGAGGATTATTTAGAATAATTTCACCCTCAAATGAAAATAAAACTATAAGAGTTGTCAGCAATGCAATGATGGATATTTTTCCGAGGCTTGGGATATACGTGTTGTTGAACCAGCCTTCGCCTTTTTTCCCCAGTATTACTTTGCGAGAAATTGCTCCCGCTGCGACTGGCAACGCTATGAAAATCAGAACGCTAGTAGCAATCAAATCCAATGGGACTGGGATGCTGCTGACGCCTAAGTAAAAAGCTGCAAAGGGAGCATAGAGAGCAAGCATCAAGAGAGCATTGATTGACGTATTTATTAAGCCCTGTGCCATGTCGCCTTTTGCGAGAAACATCCACCACATAACCATGGCGGTGCATGGTGATAAGCCCAAAAGTATGACGCCTGCAATGTATTGAGGATTTCCAGCGAGAAGAACATTAGCGTAAACAGTCATTAAGACCGGAGCCACTGCCCAATTAGCAATTATCGTAACGAGTAATGGTTTCGGGCTTTTGGCGGCCTTTCTAATATCGCTGAACCGTATGCCTACAACCGTAGGATACATCATAAAAAACAAAAGGATTCCTATAGGAATAGATAATTTGTTAAACTTGAGAGAGTCCACAAACTGCCCAAACTGTGGCAAAAAGCGTCCAATGAGTAAGCCCACGATTATACATATTGCTATCCAAAGGGTCAAGTATTTCTCAAAAAGCCCTAGAGATGCTTCGTGTTCAACATACGCTTGTTCCTCTGTCAAAGCCTTGCCCTCTTGCCATTGACAACTACATTACTATAAGTACGTTTACAGGAGATTCGCAAGATACTCTATTGCATACGCTTCCTAAAACTAGTTCATGAGCAGCACCGACTCCTCTTCTTCCGATCACAACCAAGTCAAACTTCCCGTCTCTAGCCATGTCCGTAATGACCCTGGAAGGATTGGTACTCGTGACCGAGACGAGTTTGTACTTTACTTTTTCATATTCTAAGACGGCTTTAGCATCTTCCAAAATCTTATGGCTAAACTCGTGAGCAGAGGGTGTAGGTGCAGGGTAAAAAACGCTAACAACAGTTATTTCAGCCTTAAACTTCTCTGCAATCTTTATTGCTTCTACTAACGCTTTTTTCGAATGTTCTGAACCATCAACACCGATTAATATCTTCTGCAATTATCTATCGCCCTGTTAACAAGCAGAGACCATATTTAAGTATTTAAATCTATTGTTGTGATTTCTCAACGTCGCACGATGGAAGCATAGTTCTTCTTTTCACAAGACGCCCAGTTTGTGCATGCTTTCCACTAGTCCAGGAACAGCTATGCTGTAGAACACCCACTTTCCCCCTTTTCTGTTCTTCACAAGCCCTGCATTTTCCAAAATCCCCAAATGATGGGAGGCTGTAGGCTGAGTTAAGCCTAAAGCAACCATAACCTCACAGACACACATCTCTCTTCTTTCCAAAAGTTTCAAAACCCTCAGTCTCGTTTCATCCGCCAACGCCCTAAAAAACCTGCGCTGCTTATCGGCTATTTCGACATTCGCGACTTCATCGCCAAGTCTCTCTAACTCTCTTCCATACTCTGAATCAGCTCCATACTTGCAAGCTCCTGACTCAACAAATCTCTGGAGTCTCTTACTGATTCTAGATTTAGATGCCATCGTTGTTTCAACGAAACAACGGAACAACACATTTAAATATGTTTCGATTTGCACCGCGTCAAGATGTAAAACCTCGTTCGAGTTTCCCAAGTTTAGCATTAGTGTACAAGCTGGCTGATTGCAGTTCTCGTCCGAGATTGGTGAGGGGATTCGATTTCAATCTTAAGCGTCCCTTTTCCCATTCCTACGGTGCTAGCCGCTTTTTTCCAAGCATTTTACGTCTGAACCTTCTGTGTGCTGTGGCTTTTTCCTTTTGTTTGCAATGTACTTCGCTGTTTCTAAGCGTCCCGACGACCTAGGTGTATTCAGATGATTCTCACTCGATCTGTTGGTCGTGAAAAATCGAACCGAATGCCTAGCGCGCGTTAAGCTATTTGTTCAATGATGCGTTTGGTAAGAGTATCGACTAGATCTGAGCCCACAGCATCGATTATCTCGAATATCCTGGGATCTGCAACTGAGTAAAGTCGCCGGTTGCCTTGCTTCCTGTGCTTCAGGAGCCCGCAGTCCTTGAGTATCTTGAGATGTCTCGAAACCACGGGTTGAATCAAATCTACATGAGGAACTATCTCGCAGACACATTTTTCCCCTCCACGTAAGAAGTCAATTATTTCAAGTCTCACTGGGTCGGAGAGAGCGTTGAAAACCTTTGCCTTGAACCTAAGCTGATTGCCCTTCTTTGAATGCATGAACGTCGTTAGGTCAATAGCAATATTTAAATATTGTTATTCCACATGTCCATATCAACATTGCTGGTGTCTGAATTGGAGAAAACAGAGAACAAGAAAATTGGGTTCATCTTCTGCGTCTGCACTGGAAAATGTCCGGGTTTTTCGAAAATGGACATGTGGGATTTCATCAACATAATTCGGGCAGAGTATCCAGTCGAATATGCGTTCATTCACCCGATGCTATGTGACGAAGACGGCGAACGATTCCTCGCCGAATTTCTCAAGAAAGATCGGAAATACCTGGTTGCTGGCTGCGCCCCAATAATGCAGAGGAAACTATTCAAAGACTCTTTCACTAACGCTGGCCTTGACATTAATAAGGACTTAATCCCGATCGACGCTAGAAACATGACAACACAAGAAGCCCTTGCATTAGTCAAGAAGACTCTGGAGGAAACAGCAAAGTGACCGAAGAAACGTACATGGGAGTGCCGAGAAACAAGATACCATGGTGTCCCCTGGTCGACTATACTAAGTGTAATTTCTGCGAAGGTGACCCCCAGTGTCTCAAATTTTGCCCACATGGAGTTTTCGCTATTGATGAAAAAGAAAAGAAACTGATCGTCGCAAAGCCAGACAACTGCGTAGTCTTTTGCCGATCATGTCGCGTGGTTTGTGCACCCGAGGCGCTTGGTTTTCCATCAAAACCAGAAGTCCTAAACATAATCAAGAAGAGTAGGGAGAATTCTGAAGGATGGAAAACCACAAGGTCGTAGTAGTGCCCTGCAGTGGAATAGGCAAAAGCCTAGGCACTGTTGGCCGAGTAGCAACATACAAAGTAATTGAGCGAATGAGACCAGAAAAGACGAGAACCGTGTGCTTGGCATTACTGACCATGGGAGACAACGATGCGCTGCAATTCGTGAGGGAAAATCCTTGCATCGCAGTGGACGGTTGTTCTGCCAAATGTTCGAAAAAGAACATTGAAGCGTCCATGGGAAGACTGGCACACAATATAGTCGTTACCGATGTCTTACGAAAGAACAGATCCCTGAAGCCTGATGGGGTAATAGAATTGAATGACCAAGGAGACAAGCTTGCCGAAATCATTGCAGGTATGGTCTCAGAGAAAGTTGACGAGATTCTACGTGAGGTGAAGTGCGAATGACGCTTGCAACAGGAAAAGTCGGGATAATCTGTTGCAGCGGAGAAGACTTGCCAGAAGGGACAATTTCGCGTGTAGCCACCCGTCTCGTTCTGGAGAAGCTCAGGCCTGATCAAACAGTAACACTATGTCTGCCGCTTTTTCTCGCAGGAGGAGAAGACGAACGAGCATTTGCCAGAGTCTTTCCAACAATCGCTGTCGACGGCTGCAGCAAGAAATGCGCCGAGGCAGGAACAAAAAAGTACAGCGGAAAACCTGTAGCAACAATTCTAGTCTATGAAGTAATGAAGAAATTTCCTCATCTGAAGATCAAGTCGAGAGAAAAACTCGAGCCTCAAGAAATGGAGTTGGCTACGAAAGTAGCTGAAGAAATAGCCAAGAAAGTAGATGAAATCCTATGCAAAACAGCCAAGAAGTAAGCTCACAGCCACTTGCAGAAGACAAAGTGGCCATCATTCCATGTGCAGGAATGGACAAAGCTCTAGGATCGGTAACCCGTGCTTGTGCGTTCAGAGTTGTCGAGAAATTGAGACCAGACAAAGCTGTGCTCATCTGCATTCCACCATTGGTTGCAGGAGTCAAACCTTATTCTGAGATCGTCAAAAGGTATCCCTCTATTCCTATTGATGGTTGCGCAGAACGGTGTGCAACCAAAATCGCCGTAAAGAACGGAGCAAGAATAAAGGGAAGAATCCTGATTCCGGAGAGTGTTCAGAAACACAACCTCAAGCCCAAATCCGCGTCAGACATAGGGCCAGATGGAGAAAAGCTGGCAGAAAGGCTAGCAGAAGAGATTGCAGCAGAGATCGATAGACTCTTGGGAAAGTGAACTGTGATGGTTGAAGAGCCCTATCAAATCAAAGTTGACAAATGGACATTTCGTGTGCCCAAAGAGTTGTTCTACAATGAGAATGATTGCTGGGCAAGAATCGAAGGGGACACGGCGAAAGTCGGCATCACTGATTTCCTTCAGAACATGACAAGCGACATCATTTTTGTCAAATTCAACGAGCTTGGTAGTAGGATCGAACAGTTCGATGAGATAGCGTCTTTCGAGTCAACAAAAACAGTGCTTGACCTCATATCACCAGTTAGCGGCACAATCCAGAAGGTGAACCAAGAACTGAGTCAGAGCCCTGAATTGGCAAACAAAGACCCCTACGGCGAAGGCTGGTTTGCCATAATAAAACTAGAAAACTTTGAAAACGACCGCCAAAATCTGCTGTCGGCCCAAGACTATTTTGAGGTACTGAAGAGAAAGGTAGAGACTGAGAGGAGAAAACTGGGAAAACAAGGAGCATGAATCCGAGAATGCCCGCTGAAGAAACAACCTAAATGCCATGAACATGGAAAATTGGATGGATAGTTTGTTGTCGGACGAGAACGGAGAGGAACAGAGAGAAGACTCACTGCCATTAAAAGTCAGAGACGTGATGGTGAGGGAAGTAATAACTGTGGACGAAAATTCCTCGGTAAAAGGGGCTGTCGACATCATGAACGAATTTCAGATAGGCAGCTTGATAGTGCTGGAAAGAGGAAAGGCTAAGGGCATAGTCACGGAAAGGGACTTCTTGAGAAGGGTCATTGCAGAAGCAAAGGACGTTATGAATACAAAAGTGAAGGAGATCATGACTACCCCACTGGTTGTTGTGGAACCAAGCACAGACCTAGAAGAAGCTGTGAAACTGATGTTCCAAAACAAGATAAAGAAACTGGCCGTAGTTGATGCAAACAAGCTTGTAGGCATAGTAACCCTGACAGACATTGCACGCTTTCAGCCTCAAATGATAAAAATGCTGAAACAGCTCGCTACAAAACAGGCGACGCCGAAAAGTATGCAGAAAGTCATTGACTACTACATTGTCTAGAAGAAGCGCGCGGAAGCGAAGACACTGAAGAAGAACCAGTCTCCAGAAAAACTGGAAGAATTCCATTGTGTGGTCTGCGGAAAGCCTTTGCGATCGACATTGGAGGAAAGGGAGTGTTCCTTTTGCGGAAAAACTGAGAAAGCAGACTATGTCTGTGAAGAAGGACATTACGTTTGTGAAAGCTGCAGGCTAGCCTCCCCCGAAACGCTAGTCCGCAAAGTCTGCGGAGCCACGAAAGAAACGGATCCCATGAAAGTTGTTCTCCTCTTGATGAAGCATCCTGCACTCCAAATGCATGGACCTGAGCACCACTACGTCGTAAGCTGCGTCTTACTAGCTGCTTTGAGAAACCTCGGCACATTTGAGATCAACGATTCAGCATTTGACGAAGCGATCAGAAGAGGAAGAAAAGTACTTCTTGCATCGTGTGGACTTTGGGGTGTCTGTGGGGCTACCGCGGGAGTAGGCATAGCCCTAAGCATTGCAACCAAAGCCAACATGCTATCAGACAAAGAACGGACGCTTTCAATGGAAGCCGTATCTGAATCCCTTCACATGATCGCAAAGATCGGCGGTCCGCGTTGCTGCAAAGCGAGCACTTTTTCAGCGATACAGAAGGCAATAGAGATCCTCGAACGAGAATTCAATATAGGACCCCCTAGCTTGACAGATCCACGGCCTTGCTATTTCAGAAACCTCAATAAAGAATGTTTAGGAAACAAGTGTCCTTACTTTGGGGTGAACAATCTTGGCTGAAACGTGGAGACTACTTGACTACAGTTCAGCCGACCCGAAAATGGATCTGGCAATTAATGATGCCATTTTTAGAAGTAGAAGAGAGAATTTGACTCCGAACACACTGCGACTATGGCGAGGCCTAGCCTCTGTGATTATTGGATCGGGCAGTTCATATAAGGATGACGTCAACCATGAGGAATGCAGGAAACAAGGTGTCGAAGTTATCAGAGCAATATCAGTTACTGCCGACCTTTTCTACGTGGACATGGGAAGTTTGAATTTTGCTGTTACAGCGAATGCCGCATTTTTCAACACGCGAACTAGGGATTATCCGCCTATCCTGTCAGATTATTTTATCCTGAACTCAGCAATCGTTGAAGGACTCCGAAAATTCAGTGACACACTGGAGGCGAATGGCGATGGAATTCATGTAGGCGAACGAAGAATGACTGGGATTTTGTCAAAATGGTTTCACGATTTCCTGCTATTTCAAGGAACTCTGCTCGTCAATACTGACGTGGATGCTTACAACAAAATGATCAAAACTGGAAGGCCAACGGAAAAGAAGCTGATGATAACGTCGCTGAGTCGCCAGCTAAGAAGAGACGTTTCGATAGATGAGGCAAAGACAGCTCTTATAGAAGGCTTTGAGAAGAAGTTGGGGATAGTCTTCGAATCGAAAAAAGAATTGACAGGAGACGAACAGAAATCGGCTAGCTTGCTGTACAAAGCCAAATATAGCCTTGAGAAATGGAACGTGCACGGGATAGAACCCTTCTTAGTAGGGATGGGAAAAGCGTCGCTTGAAGTTTTTGTTGCCTATCCTCCGACTTCAATGTGCCGCAAGCTCATCAGTCTGGTCAACGATGTCACGTCGGACTTGCAGGATGACAT
>Ga0315281_10015826_pt1 | contig 10095 bp, 8 predicted proteins | sample YL17G07_0_MG_FD_204540 | JGI IMG/M metagenome (GOLD analysis project Ga0315281, IMG submission 204540) | Sediment microbial communities from Yellowstone Lake, YNP, Wyoming, USA - YL17G07_0 | ecosystem: Environmental > Aquatic > Freshwater > Lake > Sediment | place: USA: Wyoming | collected...
CTGTGTCCCTTCTTGTCTTCGTACATCCGCAGGTCGACGTCGGCGAGGACGGCTTCGACAGATCGAGGAGTGTTCGGATCCCAGTGGCCCGTCCCGACAGCCAAGGTGACGGGGAAGTCCGCTCCGGGATCGGCCGCTCTTCGTGGAGTCTCTGGGCGGCTATGCGGACTCGCTCCGCCACGGTCTCCGCTTTCCCGTCCGTCTTGGGAAGGATGACGAGGAATTCGTCCCCTCCGTAGCGGACCACGATGTCCGTCGCCCGCACTTGACTCTCAAGAAGCCTCGCCACCTCCTGAAGCACGCGGTCTCCCGCCTGATGGCCGAACCGGTCGTTGATGTCCTTCAGCCGATCGACGTCGATCATCACGAGCGCGAGCGGGTGGTTGTAGCGCTTCGAGCGAGAGACCTCCTATTCAATGATCTCGCTGAAGTAGCGGCGGTTGTAGACGAGCGTCAGGGGATCGCGGACCGCCTGCTCCTTCAGCTCCGCTTGAAGCCGAATGCGCTTGAGCGCCTCGGCCGTGTGACCGAGCAGGAGCTCGAGGAGCCGCGCCTCCTCGTCGCGGAAGGCGTTCGGCTTCGTCGAGGCGACCTGGAACACGCCGAGCGCGCCGATCGGGGCACTGATTCCCGAACGGAACTCCTCTCGTGTCGGCCGCGCCTCCGGGGCGTCGTCAAGGCTGCCGAAGATGTGAGTTCTGCCGGTTTGGTGGGTCTTCCCAGCGAGTCCTTCTTTGAGGGAGCTCTCCTGACTTGCGCCCAGCGGGAGTCCTCTGGAGGTGGCCTTCACCACGAGCTTGCCGCCCTCCACGAGGTCGAGCGTGGAGAGGGAGAAGTCGAGGATCTCCTCTGCCGCGTTCACGGTCAGCTGGCAGATCCTCTCCTCCGTCGTGCTCGCCGCGAGGAGCCGAGTCGCTTCGTGCAGGCTCTTGATCTTCTGCTTAGACCGCTGGAGAGCCTCCTCGGCTGCCTTCCGCTCACTCGTCGATCGCCACTCCGAGCGACTTCACGAGCCTCCCTGCCTCATCGAGCAGGGGATGGGTCGTGAAGTGGGCCGGGAAGCGCTCGGCGGACTTCCGCACCAGCAAGGACTCCGCAGAGGATCCATTCTTGCTGCGGCGAAGGCGCTCGAAAGACTCCGGGAGTCACGCCGCGTCTTCGGGGACGAGCAGAATCGAGACGGGCTTCCCTACGATCTCCTCTCTTGGGTAGCCGAACATGCGTTTCGCCCCCGGGTCGAAGTCGAGAATGCGAGCCTCCGCTCCGGAGACGTCCGACGTGATGAACGAGACGTTCGTCGCCGCAGCGAGCACCTCGCGGAGACGGACCTCACTTTTCTTGAGAGCGTCTTCGGCGTCCCGGCGCTCGTCGAGCTCCCGCTGGGCGGTCTCGTGCAGCCGAGCGTTCTCCAGGGCGGCCGCGGCCGCGTTGGCCAGAGGCTCAAGGCGCCGGGCATCCTCGGCCGTGAACGAGCCGACCTCGTCGCCGTCGAAGCGGAGGAGTCCCAGCACCTGCTCGCGCAGGCAGATGGGAACGGCGAGGGTACGCTCGGATCTAAGCCGTCTTCGGCAGAAAGACCCAGCGCGGGTCCTCGCGGGTGTCTGGGACGACGATCGCCTCGCGCGAGGCGACGGCCTCGGCGTCGAGGCTGAATCGGTCGAGAGACTGCGCGAGGCCGGACACGGCCTGCTCCGCGCCGAACGCCTCGTACCCCTGGGCGCGCACGACGCGCAACGCGCCGGCTTCGAGCAGCGCAATGTTCGCCGTGCGGAAGGGCACGATCCGGCACGCCTCTTTGAGGATCTCATCGAGGACGGCGGCGAGGTTCGTGTGGGAGGCGAGGCCAGGGTGACCTCGGCCAGGGACTCCGCCAGGAGACGCTGTTCTCTCTCGGCGGCGATCAGGGCGTCCCTGCGTTTCTCCTCTTGCTGGCGCTCGCTGATGTCGCGGACGATCACGAGGTCGGCGGGCTTCCCCCGGGACGCGACCACGCTCGCGTTGATCTCGACGGGGACTCGGCGGCCGTCGCGGCGTCGGAGGGAGACTTCGTAGATGGACGGCACGCCCTCCCCCGTGAGGCGTTGACGGTACCGCTCCGACAGCGCCGCGACGTCTTCGGGGCGCAGGTGGTCGACGAACGGGGTCCTGAGGATCTTCTCCAAGGGGTTCTCTAGGATCGCCGCGAGACGCGCGTTGGCGTAGGGGAGGATCCCGTCCTGGTATTGTGGCGATCCCGTCGTTCGCCCGCCCGACGAGAGCGCGGTACGTCGCCTCGCTTTCGTGCAGGGCCTCCCCCGCACGCCGTCGCTCGGGGATGTCTCGCAGAACTCCAAAGACCTCCAGGACCCTCCCGTCCTCGTCGCAGTGGAATCGTTGTCGAAGTTCGACGATCCCGCCGGCTCCCTGGCTCTGGATCGGAAGCTCACACCGGACGGAGGTCTGCCGATTCTGCGCCGCCTCCTCGAAGTCCCGGCGCACACGCTCGAGCGACTCCCCGCGGCACGCCTACGAGAAGGACGACGTCGCTGGCCGACCCAGGAGCTCCTCAGGAGCCTTTCCCAGCAGGGTCCGGCAGGCACCGCCGACGAAGGCGATCTGGCCGCGGGAGTCCACGGAGTAGACCACGTCGTCGAGGGCGTCGGTTACCGCCTTGATGCGGTCGAACTCCCGGCGGAGCTCGGCTAGAGGCTCCTGCGAGTGGCCCTCCTCGGCTTCACCCTCACCCCGTGCTGCCCAGAGGGCCTTAGTTCAAACGGGTCGGGAAGACAAGTGAAGGACGGCGCGGGCGTCGCGGCCTGCCCGAGGCAGTTGACAGCGCGCGCTCGCAGGACTAGAATGCACCTCCGAGAACCCTACTGGTCAAGGAAGCCTGCCCTGGGGTGGGCTTCATGCTTTCCTGCAATCGCCAAGGAGCGAAACAAGGCGGACCTACCGTGCCGGTCAGCAGCCCACATGTCTGAGGACAGAAGACCACCTGCCTACGCACTGGGCATCAGCGAAGTATTCCCGGCCGCCGACACGTCGCCTCAGGGCCTGACGACCGCCGAAGCCCAGAAGAGGCTCGCGTCCGTCGGGCGGAACTGCATCCAGACGATCAAGGGCACCCCCCTGTGGAGGAAGTTCCTCGCGAACTTCACCCACCTCATGGCGCTCCTCCTCTGGGTCGGCGGCGCCATGGCGTTCATCGGGAAGATGCCCCAACTCGGCTGGGCCGTCTGGTCCGTCATCGTCATCAACGCCATCTTCTCGTTTTGGCAGGAGTTTCGGGCGGAGAAAGCGGCCGAGGCCCTCAAGAAGCTCCTTCCCCGCTTTGCCCGCGTGCTCCGCGATGGGCAGGAGACGAAGGTCCTCGCCGAAGAGCTCGTTCCCGGCGACGTGCTTCTCCTTTCTGAGGGCGACCACATCAGCGCGGATGCGCGGCTCGTAGAGGAGAACGAGATGCGCGTGGATCTCTCTACCCTCAACGGGGAGTCGGTTCCCGCCCGGCGCACGGCGGAGGCCTCGCTGCGCGAAGGCCTCACGCTCACCGAGCGCCCCAACATCGTCTTCGCAGGGACATCGGTCAGCTCGGGGACAGGCAAGGCGGTCGTCCTCTCCACGGGCATGAACACCGAGTTCGGCAAGATCGCCCGGTTGACCCAGAGCGTGGGCGAAGGGCTGTCGCCCCTGCAGAAGGAGGTCAACCGACTGACCAAGGTCGTGACCGTCCTGGCCGTGGGGATCGGAGTCGTCCTGTTCATCCTATCCGTTGCTGTCGTTCATCGTCCTCTGAGCGTAGGTTTCGTCTTCGCCGTCGGGATGGTTGTCGCTTTCGTGCCTGAGGGCCTGCTTCCCACCGTGACGCTGGCCTTGGCGATGGGCGTGCAGCGCATGGCCAAGCGGAACGCGCTGATGAAGAAGCTCTCGTCCGTGGAGACGCTGGGGTCCTGCACCGTGATCTGTACGGACAAGACCGGGACTCTAACTCAGAATGAGATGACGGTGCGCGAGGCATGGGCTGCTGGCCGGCGCCTCACGGTAACGGGAGTGGGCTACGAGCCGGTGGGGGAGCTTCGGCTCGCCTCGGCTGACGAAACGTTCTCCGCCGGCGATCTCCGCGAGCTACTGCTGGGCGCAGCCCTGTGCAACAACGCCAAGCTCGTGGCTCCGTCTGAGGGGAAGGCGTGGACGATCCTTGGGGATCCGACTGAGGCGGCCCTGCTCGTCGTTGCAGCAAAGGGTGGCCTGCTGCGCGACGAGGTCGTCAAGGAGTTGCCGCGGCTGCGTGAGCTTCCGTTTGATTCGATGCGCAAGCGCATGAGCACGATCCACCTCCGGGCAAGAGAGGAGACCGCCTTCGTGAAAGGGGCGCCCAAGGAGGTACTGGCTCTGTGCACGTCACTTCTCGTGGACGGAGAGGTCGTGCCCATGACAGACGCCTGGCGAGAGCAGATCCTCTCCTGCAACGATGCTTACGCCCGGGGAGCTCTGCGGGTTCTGGGGATCGCACGTCGGACTCTCCCGGAACGTCCTGACGGTTACACGGTGGGTTGGGTCGAGCGCGATCTGACCTTCCTGGGTCTTCTGGCGATGCAGGATCCTCCGCGTCCGGAGGTGGCCGAGGCGGTGCAGAAGTGCCACCGCGCCGGGATCCGCATCGTGATGATCACGGGCGACTACGGCCTCACGGCGGAGTCCATCGCCCGACGCGTGGGCATTGTGGGCGAGGGAGCCCGCCTCGTCGGTGGTTCGGAGCTTGACTCCATGTCGGATGCGGAACTTGCCGAAGTGCTCAAGGGTGAAGTGATCTTCGCCCGCGTCGCCCCCGAGCACAAGCTGCGTGTCGTGACCGCGCTGAAGGAAAGGGGGGAGATCGTCGCGGTGACCGGAGACGGCGTGAACGATGCGCCCGCGCTCAAGAAGGCCCACATCGGAGTGGCGATGGGCATTGCCGGCACCGACGTCGCCAAAGAAGCGGCGTCCATGATTCTTCTGGATGACAACTTCGCCTCCATCGTCAATGCCATCGAGGAAGGGCGCGCCGTCTACTCCAACATCCGGAAGTTCACGACCTACATCTTCACCAGCAACACGCCGGAGGCGTGGCCGTTCATCTTTCAGATCGTCTTCAACATCCCACTCGCGCTGACGGTGATGCAGGTCCTGGCGATTGACCTGGGCACGGATCTCGTTCCGGCGCTGGCGTTGGGAACTGAGAAGCCGGAGCCTGGCTTGATGGATCGCCCGCCGCGCGGCCCCAAGGATCGCATCGTGGATCGGCGTCTGGTAGTTCGTTCGCTCTTGTGGCTGGGGACGTTGCAGACAGCGCTGTGCTTTGCTGGGTTCTTCTTCCTGTGGCGGACGATGGGCTTTCACAGCCTCCTCCACCTGCCTCGACCCGATCTTCTGCCCTATGCCCAGCGGCTGCTCACGCACGATGGATTCGTGTATGTGCTGGCGACAACGATGTTCCACGCCGGGGTCATCACCACCCAGATCGGCAACGCCTACGCCTGCCGCACGGAGCGGACCTCGGTGTTCAAGGTGGGGTTCTTCAGCAATCGCTTCCTGCTTTTCGGCTTCCTGGTGGAGCTGACGCTGATTAGCATCCTGATCTACGCACAACCGTTCCAGACGATCTTCGAGCATGGCCCGCTTCCGCTTCAGTACTGGGGATTCCTCTTCCTCTATGCGCCGGTGATGTTCCTGGCCGAGGAGGCACGTAAGGGCATCATGCGGCGCATCGAGGCGCGTCGGACCGCGCGCCGATCGAATCCGGCGGCGCGCCCAATCTGAATGGAGCCGCGGGCTGAGCTTTCCCGGGAGGCCGCTAGCTCGGGATGGCAATTGGGGGGAGTCCTGCCAGCGGGGCTCGGCAGGACCGGATCGGAGGACCTAGGCGCCGGCCGCGTGGTACAATCGACCACGCGGCCGGTGGGCGAGGGTTCCCGTCGTCCGGGGACGCGTGCCCGATGAGGCAAGCGGACTTGTCGTAGGATCGCTCCGGGCCCTGCGGTGCTGGATGACCTGCGGATGGCCTCGGTGGGTCAGTCCGCTCATACCAGGAGGACGGAATGAGAGTCATCATCGTCGGCTGTGGGCGAATGGGTTCGGAATTGGCCCATCAGCTTGTTGAGGACGGCCAGGAAGTGACGATCGTGGACGCCGACCCACGGGCCTTTGAACGGCTGGGCGCAGGCTTCAAGGGCAAGACCGTCGCCGGGTCGGGCCTGGACCGCGACGTGCTGGCCCGCGCGGGTGCAGAGCACGCCGACGCGCTGGCGGCAGTCACGGCCGGGGACAACCTCAACGTCGTCATCGCCCGCGTGGCGCGGAACGTGTTCAACGTGCCCAAGGTCGTCGCGCGGCTGTACGATCCTCGGCGTGCGGAGATCTACCAGCGACTAGGGCTCCAAACCGTCTCCTCAACGGCTTGGGGCGCGAGCCGCATCATTCAGCTACTGGGCCACCGCGAACTCAACGTGATCGCGAGCCTGGGCAATGGCGAGGTTGAACTGATCGAACTGGAAGTCCCGCCGCACTGGGTGAACCGCACGGTGAACAACGTGAACGTGCCGGCCGAGATCAGCGTGACGAGCGTCTCGCGCAAGGGCTCGACGTTCATTCCGGCGCTGGGAACGGCGTTCCAGAACGGGGACCGCTTGGTCATCGCGGTGCTGCCCACATCTCGCGGCCGGCTGGAGAGCCTGCTGGCGCTCGGCTAGTCAAGGGGAGGCGGAGCCATGTTCGTCCTGATTGTGGGAGGCGGCAAGACAGGTTCTCACCTGGCCGAGCTTCTCCTGGCCGGCGGACACCGAGTGGCGGTGATCGATCGGCGGCCGGAGATCGTCGAACTGCTCCGAACCCAGCTTCCGCCGGAGGTGGTCGTCTCGGGCGACGGCGCCGATCCCAAGGTGCTCGTCGGCGCGGGCATCAAGCAGGCAGACGTGCTCGCCGCGGTCACGGCCGACGACGAAGACAACTTGGTGGTGTCGACGATGGCGCGGTTCGAGTTCGCCGTCCGTCGCGTGATTGCCCGCGTCAACGATCCCAAGAACGCCTGGCTCTTCACCCGGGACATGGGCGTCGATGTGGCGCTCAACCAGGCTGACCTGATGGCCAAGCTGATCGTCGAGGAGATGTCCATCGGCGACATGATGACCCTGCTCAAGCTGCGGCGGGGCCAGTACTCCCTCGTGGAGGAGAAGGTGGATCCCAAGTCGGCCGCGGTGGGCAAAGCGGTGCGAGACCTGGACCTGCCGTGCGACTGCGTGCTGGCCGCCATCATCCGCAAGGGGGATCTCATCATCCCTCGCGACGACACGGTGCTACAGCCCATCGACGAAGTGTTGGCGATCGTGCGGGCAGACCAACAGGCGGAACTGAACAGGCTCCTGTCGCGTCCGTAGCCCCGCGAGCCGCGCGGCAAAGCGCGGTCTCTAGGGTTCCTTCGTCTGCAGGATCTCTTTCGCCCGCTCCAGGTGGTCTACGGCCAGGACGAGCTTGTTCTTCCCGACGGCAGCGTACACGGACTCCACGTTGACGCCGGCATTGGCCAGGCGATCGAGCACGCCTGCGAGCTCGCGCGGATGACTGCCCACGTTGACGACCAAGACCTCTTTCTCTTCGAATGAGACTCCCAGAGAGCGCAGGACCTTGCGGGCCTTGCCGGGGTCGTCGGCGACGATCCGGATGAGCCCCTCCCCCCGCCGGCCCATCCCGGCGGCGACCTCGATACCGACCCCGACTTCCGCCAGGGCGGCTGCCACCTTGGCGAAGCTGCCCGGTCGGTTTTGCACAGTCAGCTGGAACTCCCTCATCGAGATCGCCTCCCAGCGAATGATAGCACAGTGTCCGGAGGGGATGCCCATGTGGTCTGTGCCCCGGAGACCGGACAGAGTTCATCGCCACAACCCGCCTGCCCGTCCCTCTCTGGCCAAGGCCATCTGGACTAGCGTTGGTCGGGCAGGCTGCCGGGCGGCGAAAGAGGGTTCTCTTCCCATTGACAACCTGATCGCGTCGGACTAGACTGACCCCTTTGTGGTGGGCAGGGATGTGGTGGCTTTGGTCGGCTTCGCCTCTCATCTAGCGGTTGCGCACAGGCCGCGTGCGTTGACGTTGGGGCAAGGCTTCTCCGCAGCGGCCGGTGATCGCGAGGCGCGAATCGGGGGAGTCGAGGGGCCTGTCTTCCCGCCCTACCGGAGAAGGTGAAGTCGTTTCCCATGGTCAAGGCCATCCTGTCTCTTCTTGAACTTGCCGTCATTCTGCTCCCTGCGGCGGTATTCCTCGGTCGCTACATGGCGCGCGTGTTCCAGGGCGAGCGCAGCTTCCTCACCCCAGCCCTTCGCCCTGTGGAGAGCCTTGTCTATCGACTCTGTCGGATCGACGAGAGCCGGGAGATGCCGGGACGAACCTACGCCATTTGCGCCGTCTCGTTCACGCTGATCGGCGTTCTGTTGTTGTTCCTGCTCCAGCTCCTTCAGGGCGTTCTACCGCTCAATCCCCAGGGGCTCCGCGGGGTGCGCTGGGACACGGCGCTCAGCACGGCGATCTCCTTCTCCACCAACACCAACTGGCAGTCCTATGCCGGTGAGACGACGATGAGCCACCTCACGCAGATGCTGGGACTCGCCGTTTGGAACTTCCTCTCGGCGGGGATCGGCATCGCCGTCGCTCTGGCGATGATTCGGGGGTTCATCCGCAGGGAGGCGAACACGGTCGGCAGCTTCTGGGTGGATCTTGTGCGTTCCGTCGTCTATGTCCTTCTGCCCCTTTCGCTCGTCCTCGCGGTCGTGCTCATGTCGCAGGGGGTGGTCCAGACCCTTCGGCCGCACGCGACTGTGGAGACGTTGGAGGGGGTCCGACAGACGATCGCCGTCGGGCCCGTGGCGTCCCAGGAAGCGATCAAGGAGCTCGGGACAAACGGCGGCGGTTTCTTCAACGCGAACTCCGCCCATCCGCTCGAGAACCCCAACGGCCTCACCAACCTCCTGGAGAACGTCGCCATGCTCCTCATCCCAGTCGCTCTCGTCTTCACCTTCGGGAGGATGATCAAGAACCGAAAGCAGGGCCGGGCGCTCTTCGCTGCCATGGTCGTGCTGTTTGCGCTGGGTCTGGCCGTGGCGCTCTGGGCCGAGCTTGCCGGGAATCCGCTCTTGGCGAAGGCGGGGGTCGCCGCAGGAGCGAACCTGGAGGGGAAAGAGATGCGATTCGGCCTGGCGCCTTCCGTCCTGTTCGGCCAGTCGACGACGTCCACGTCCACCGGGGCCGTGAACTTCATGCACGACAGCGCGATGCCGCTCACCGGGCTCGTGTACCTGTTCAACATGGGGATCGGTGAGGTGATCTTCGGGGGCGTCGGAGTCGGCCTCGTGGGGATGCTCTTCTACGTGGTGCTCGCCATGTTCGTCGCCGGGCTCATGATCGGCCGGACTCCGGAGTTCCTCGGGAAGAAGCTCGGCCCGTACGAGATGATCATGGCGGTGGTGGGAGTCCTCCTTCCGCCCGTCATCCTGCTTGGCTTCCTGGCCGTGGCCTTGCTGACCCCCTCCGGCCTTGCCGGGCTCAGCAATCCCTCTGCACACGGCCTTTCCGAGGTTCTCTACGCGTACACGTCTGCCGTGGGGAACAACGGTTCAGCGTTCGCCGGGCTTTCCGCGAACACGCCGTTCTACAACCTGACTCTCGGCTTTGCCATGCTGGCGGGACGCTTTGCCACGCTCCTTCCGGGGGTCGCGATCGGCGCGGCCGTCGCGCGCAAGAAGACGGCCCCGGTCGGAGTGGCCACCTTCCCCACTACGGGCCTTCTGTTCGTGGTCGTGTTGGTGGGTGTGATCCTCCTTGTCGGTGCCCTAACGTACTTCCCGGCGTTCTCGCTCGGGCCGATTCTGGAGCATCTGCGGCTCGTGGGAGGGGGGACCCTGTGATGAGAGGAAAGGAGCGAGCGCACGGGAGGGGCCAGACCATCTTCGACCCGGCTCTTCTTCTCCGGGCCGCGCGCGGATCGTTCGCGAAGCTCAACCCGGTGTCGCTCTGGCGGAACCCTGTGATGCTGATCGTCGAGGCCGGCGCGGTGCTCACCACGGTCCTCACGGTGGTCGCTGCCGCGAGTGGGAG
>Ga0315281_10015828_pt1 | contig 10094 bp, 8 predicted proteins | sample YL17G07_0_MG_FD_204540 | JGI IMG/M metagenome (GOLD analysis project Ga0315281, IMG submission 204540) | Sediment microbial communities from Yellowstone Lake, YNP, Wyoming, USA - YL17G07_0 | ecosystem: Environmental > Aquatic > Freshwater > Lake > Sediment | place: USA: Wyoming | collected...
CCTGGCCCTGGCGTTGCTCGCGCTCGCCCTTTACCTGCCGTTCCTGGCGGGCGTGTTTCGTTTTGCACCCTTGCCGCCCGCTGAACTGGCCGCCGCCTTTGCGCTGGGTCTGGCCGGTATTGTATGGTTCCGGTTGCTTAAATTATTTCGCCCTGAAAAATCGCGATGAACCAGCACAACAGTCTTGAACGCCACTGCGCTCGGGCCGGTGAACGCAGCAAATCCTTGTCGGGACTGCGCATGGTCGGGTATCTCATACTGGTTTTGCTGGCGGGGGTGGCACAGCTTGCCCAGGCCGCCACGTTCCCTCACTACGATCTGGCGGTGACATTTGATCTGGCCCGCTCGACTCTGATCGGCACGGCGGTCATCCACAATCCGGCCAACCGGCAAACAAGCATAGCGCTCGGCAATCTCGCGGTGAAGCGGATCACCGTGGCGGGGCGCGAGTTGCCTGTCCCCACGGGAGAAAGCGTCATCACTGTCGGCACACCGGGGCGGATCGAGATCGAATACTCGATGCAGTACAAAGAGGGTGAAGTCAGCCTGGTGAGTCCCGATGCCATGCTGTTGCAAGGGGATTGGTATCCGGCCGTGAAAGGCATGCAGGTTTATCATCTCACGGTAACGCTGCCAACCGGCTTTACAGCAGTCTCGGAGGCTGAATCCATCCGAGAGGTTAAGGCAGGGGAAAGCCTACGTTTCGAATTTGACTTTCCGCATCCGTTGCCCGCTGCCGATGGCATTACGCTGGTGGCCTCAAGACAATTTACTGTACGGAAATCCCGCTATGGTGCTGTTGAGATCGCCACCTATCTGTTGCCGGCGCATGCCGGCCGGGCAGCAGTTTTCCTTGCCGAGACGAAACGCTATCTGCGCCGCTTCGAGGCCTTGCTCGGCCCCTATCCGTTCAAACGCCTCTCCATCGTGGAAGCACCCGAGGGCGGCGGCCTGTCCATGCCCACTTACATTCTGCTGCGGCCTGCCGAGTTCGAGGTCGATGACATTGCGGAAACGGCGCTTGGCCACGAGGTCGCTCACCAGTGGTTCGGCAACCTGGCATACATCGATTATGGCCATGGCAATTGGGCCGAAGGGCTGGCCATCTATTTTGCCGATCATGCCGATGCGCAAGCCGCAGGCAAGGGCTGGGTATGCCGCAAGCGCATGATAGAGGGTTACGAAAACAATGTGGACGAATCTCATGCCATCCCGCTCACTGCGTTTTCGGAACGCGAGGACCAGCCGTCGAAATACATCGGTTACGGCAAGTCGGCCATGATCTTTCACATGCTGCGCGTGCAGGTGGGCGATGCGGCTTTTTTCCGTTCGATGCGCGCATTCCTGCGCGCCAACCGATTCCGCGTGGCCGGCTGGGACGACCTGCAGCGGGCCTACGAGAGCGAGACCCAGCAGCACCTCGGCTGGTTTTTCGCGCAGTGGGTGCAGCGCGACGACGTGCCCGACCTGCAGGTGGAGGATGTTCGGGTCGCGCGTAAAGGCGCCAACTACGACCTCGATTTTGTCATCAGGCAAAACAGCAAGCCGTTCCGTCTTGCGCTGCCTGTGACCTACCGTTTTGAAGGCGGCATGAGGAGCGTCCGCCTGAATTCGGCAACGGCGGATCAGGCGTACCACGTTGCATTGCCGGGGCGCCCGCAGGAAATCGTGCTCGATCCGAACTACGATGTTTTCAGGCGCCCCTCGTTGAAGGAAATCACGCCGACCATCGACCGGTTGCTGACCCGTCCGAAAGCCGTGGTGGTGGCACCGGACGGGCAGGGCGAGCGCTTCGCGGCGTTGCCGGATATTCTGGCGGAAGCGGAGGCGGCGCTCAATCTGCAGTGGCGGCAGGGGCCGGGCCCGCTCAAGCGTAGCGCGAACACCGGCGTGTCAGAGCACTGGCGCGAGGTGTTCAAACAGCGCCGTTCATCCGCCGGGAATCCTGAGATACAGTCGGCTTCGCTGATCTTGCTGGGCAAAGAAAATCCGGTGATTGGCAAGCTGTTCGGCGACCTGCCATTGCCGGATTTTGAATTTGCCGTGACGATCCGTACTCATCCGCGGAATCCAGCAGAAGTCATCGCAGTGGTGATGACCGATTCCGCTACAGAATGGAAGGCGGATGCAACGATGGCGATGAAAGACTATCGCCGTTACAGCACGGTGAGGTTTCAGGACGGAAAAGTCGTTCTCAAACACATTGAGCCAAGCCAGCGGGGCATCCGTGTTGTAATACCATGAAAGGGTCGATGAAAATAAAATTGGAAATGACAGCCACCTTAAAACGTTTAACTGGAGCAAAGCCATGAATGATCACAGCCACTCACACAGCCACGCTGCAAACTATAACCACGCTTTTATCATCGGCATTACACTGAATGTGCTTTTCGTCCTGGCCGAGGCGTTCTATGGCTGGCAGGCCGATTCACTCGCGCTGCTCTCCGATGCCGGGCACAACCTGAGCGATGTGCTGGGATTGCTGATGGCATGGGGCGGGTTTTATCTGGCACGCCTGCGCCCCAACCAGAAACACACTTACGGCTGGGGACGCGCGACCATTATGGCGGCCTTGTTCAATGCGCTGATTTTGCTTGTCGCAATCGGCGGCATCGCGTGGGAGGCTATCTCCCGATTCTCGCACCCGGTGCCGATTCAAGGCGGCATCGTCATGCTGGTCGCCGCTGTTGGTGTGGTGATCAATGGCATCACCGCATGGCTTTTCATGTCAGGCAACAAGGACGATCTCAATTTGCGCGGCGCTTTTCTGCACATGGCCGCAGACGCACTGGTTTCGCTCGGTGTGGTCATTGCAGGTGCCTTGTATATCTGGTCCGGCTGGACCTGGCTGGACCCGGCAATCAGCCTGGTCATTGCTGTCGTGATTTTGTTGGGTACATGGGGGTTGCTGCATCAGTCTTTGCATCTTTCGCTGGATGGGGTGCCGGCATCTATCGAGTTGGACAAGGTGAAAGATCATTTGTTGGCACTGCCAGAAGTCAGCGACGTGCATGATCTGCATGTGTGGGCGATGAGCACATCCGAGATCGCTTTGACTGCGCATCTGGTTGCGCGTGACGGACATCCGGAGGATGATTTTCTAAACCGTGTGGCTGAAGAATTGCATGACAAATTTGGCATCGATCATGCCACTATTCAAGTTGAAACTGGTAATCTTGCGTGCGCTTTATCAGGGCATGTATAGCCATTATTTATTTGACACGAATGGACATGCAATTCCGTTCGGCATGAGTCTGTCGAAACATGAACATTTTCGTGACCTTCTACAGGATTAGCTCGATAAATAGTTGGAATTGGTTGCTGTATCTATTTCAGGTGAACAAATGAAAATCTACAGAATTTGCGGCTACGGCAGCGGGCGTAGCGCGCTGGTGGCCAAGCTGGTCAGGGAATTTGACTTTCGCGGTATCCGGGTTGCCGTTATCAAATACGCGCACAAGCCTTTTGACATGGACAAGGAGGGGTCGGATACATGGAACCTGCGGCAGAGCGGCTGCCCGCAAACTTTAATTGCCAACAATGAGCGCTGGGGCCTGTTGTGCGAAACGCCGCAACGTGCGCAACCCGACCCCGTTGCTTTGGCGCGTCATCTTAATCCATGCGATCTGGTGCTGGCAGTCGGTTTCGACCACGCCCCTTTACCAGGTCTGGAAACATTACGTGCCGACAACAGCAGGCAGCCTTTGTACAGTCGGGACAAATTGCTGCAAACGGTGATTTCGAATGAGGCAATCGCCACTATTACATTTTGCTTCGCCCATGATGCGGTCGAGGCAATTGCCGACCATATTCTGACCCAGGCCGTCGCGCTTCCCGATTAAGCGATTTATTCTTCTGCAGGTTTGTCGGCATGTATGTCGAGTTTTTTCATTTTCTCCCACAGGTTTTTGCGGCTAATGCCCAGAGCACTCGCAGTATTGCCGAAATGCCACTGATGCTGTTTTAGCGATTGCAGGATGAATTTATGTTCGCATTCGCGCAAATAATTTGTGAGCGTGCCATCAACCGCGCTTTCTTCCTGTGGGCTGTCCTGCTCCAGTATCGGCAGGGTCATATCATCGAAAAAAGCATGCTCAAGGAGCATGGGGCCGTGTGAAAGGATGCACGCACGTTCCACGCTGTGCTTGAGTTCGCGCAGGTTGCCGGGCCACCCGTAAGCAAGAAGGGCGCGCTCGGCATACGGTGAGATAACGTGATTTTCCCCGCTTAACTGCGCGCACTGATTCAGAAACAATTGGGCAAACCACAGGATGTCTTCCTTGCGTTCGCGCAACTGCGGGATGCGCAAACGAATGACATGGATGCGGTAATACAGGTCTTCGCGAAAGGTGCCTGCCTCGACCATCGTTTTCAGATCGCGGTTGGTGGCGCAGATCAGGTGCACCTCAACCGGTATGCTTGTTTCGCCGCCAACACGAACGATGCAGCGCTCCTGGATCGCGCGCAGCAGTTTGACCTGCATGGTCAGCGACATCTCTCCTATCTCGTCAAGAAACAAAGTGCCTTTGTGCGCCTGCTCGAACACCCCTTTGCGTGAACGGGCCGCGCCGGTGAATGCGCCTTTTTCATGGCCGAATAATTCAGACTCTAGAAGGGTTTCGGTGATCGCTCCGCAATTGACCGCAACGAAAGGTGCATTGCTGTCTTTGCATGCATGACGATGGATTAGCTGGGCAACGTACTCTTTGCCCACGCCGGAATCGCCGGTAATCAGTATGGTGCTGGCCAGTTTTGCGAGACGCGGGATAGCTTGCTCAATGCCGCGCATCGCTGGTGAAATACCCAGCGTATCTGAAATGTGTCCCTCGGTACTGTGGTCATCAACCGGAATAGGACAAAGCTGGTGGACTTTTTCAACCAGCAGATCGAGATCGAAGGGTTTGCTGAGGTAGTCGGCGACGCCCAGTTTGAGCAAACGTACCGCACGGTCAATCGAGCCGTATCCGGTAATAAAAAGAAAAGGTGGCAAAACAAGTTTGTCGGCGAGCAGTTGCGCAAACATTTCATCGCCGTTGATGTCGGGCAGATGGATGTCGCTGATGACCAGATTGTAATGCTGGCCGCGTAGCGCGAGTAAACCATCCGTGCCGTTATGGTGCCAGTCGATCTGAAAACCCTCCAGTACAAAACGGTCGCACAGCGACTCGCCCATGATTTCATCGTCTTCCACCAGACAAATGCGGGGTTGTGCCAATTTACTCATGTGTTTCCTGTAGTGGAAGTTGAATGATAAAACGGGTCTCGTCCGGCTCGCTTTGTACGGTAATGACGCCGCCCAGCTGCTGCACGATCTGGTAGATTACCCACAAGCCCAGACCGTTGCCACTTTGATTTAACGAGGTAAAGGGTTCGAACAGGTAGGATATTTTTTCCTTCGGAATATATGAGCCGTCATTGAGTACTTCGATGAATAGATAGCTGCTGTCGCGCCAGATGTGCAGGTGAACGCAACCCTGCCATTGTGTTGCGTGGATAGCATTCAGCAGCAGGTTGATGATGATTTGTCTAACCAGGGTGGAGGAGACCGGTTGTGTATTAACTATGTCTATATCACAAGTGAAGCTGACCTGTTTTCCCGATAAATCGGCCTGCACCAAAGTGCAGATATCTGTCACATCATTCAGGTCAAAAGGACGTGTCTGCGATTTGGTTTCAACCAGAAGCGCGGCAACGGTTTCCTTGATTTGCTGCAGTCCCCTCTCCAGAATGGACAGGGTTTTCAATGTCAAGGGATCCTGTACGCCATGCCGTTTGTAAGTGCTGATAGCGTTGAGCATGCCGCCCAAAGGGTTGTTGATTTCATGCGCGACCCCGGCAGTCAAACGCCCTATGGCTGCCAACCGATCCGATACGATAATCTGTTGCTGCAATTGTTCCTTGCCTTTGAGTTCGGCAAGCATCGTCTTGAATGACTTTGCCAGCTGGCCGATCTCGTCATTGCTTTCCTCAAGCTCGATTTCGGTCGGTTCGGGTATATTTGGTGTGATCCTGTTCATGCTTTCGGAAAGTTGCAACAATGGGGCCGCCATTTTTTTTGCCCAATATACACCAAGCGGTAGTAGTACGGCGAGTACCAGCAAGGTGATCAGAATGGCCGACTGGGTCAGGCTGTAAAAACGTTTTTCAAAAGGTTCCTTGGAGTAGCTTACGATCAGCGTACCCAGGCGTACGCCGTCGGATTGTATTGCCGTCGCGAGATAGAAAGAGCTTAACTGGCGCGTTTCAATAATCACCGGTGCCGGAGCATGTAATTCCGGGGGATTTGCCACTATGGGTAAAAGACCAGGCTCGATGGTTGTCGGGTCGGTCAGTATCGGGAAGCGTTGCGGCTGGGTGGAAACAAAGACCTTGTTTTCTGCATCAAGCACCAGAATGTATTCAGCCCCCTGATTCCTGTTTTGATCCTGAGGGAGGCTGAATGGAATATTAATAATTTCGAATGCGCGCCATACATCTTCATGCAGGATGGGTTCGATCAGGGTATCGGCAATTACATGGCCAAGACTGTCTGCATTGCCTATCATATTGTCGCGCAGGTTGCCGATGCTGCGATAAACCAGAACCGGGGCCAGGACACTGGCCGTCACGATGACCAGCACCGCCACGCGCAACGGAATTTTGTAACCCAGGCTAATGTGCTTAAGGTGCAGCATTGGCGCGCTTTTTATCCACGAAGTGATACATATCCGAGATGCTGTCGAAAAGGTGCGGATTGCCGGATACAAAACCGTTCAGGTTGAATTGATGCAGCAGGTATGCGCCTTCCTTGTTATTCGCCATTTGCGTCAGCACTTGTTGCATGGTGGCGATATCATGCTTTGACACAGATCTGGATGCCACAATAGGCGGGAAACCAAATTTTGGCGATTCGGTCACAACGCGTGTGCGTGAAGTCAGTTCCGGATGGATTTTGGAGAGAGTATCCCAGACGTAGCCATCTACAGAGCCACCCTGTGCCAGGCCCGCTGCTACAGCCTCCACCACTTTGCGATGACTCCAGGTGTAGAAGCTTTTGGAAAAGTAGGTGGCAGGTACAACGCCCTGTTTGGCCAGCAGGTATGCGGTGTAGAGATAGCCTGAATTGGAGTCGGGATCGGAAAAGGCGAATACTTTTCCGCGCAGATTATCAAGCGAGCTGGTTTTAATGTCAGTGGCTGGCACGATCAGATAGGAGTGGTAAAGCGGTTCATCGTGGTAGAGAGGTACTGCGACAAGCAGAAAGTGATTTTTATTGCGAATGTAGGGGTAGCCGCACAGCCAGGCAAACTCCAGTTTGTCATCACGCAAAAGGTCGACAATTTCGCGGTAACTGCCACGCTGTACAAAAATGACAGGACGAGCGAGCTTGTGTTGCAAATAATCACGCCATTTGTTCAGAAAGGCGGACTGGTCGTCCAGAAATACCGGCGTCAGTCCAATGCGTAGCGGAAGAGGAGTTGAAGGCGCGGTCCGCTCGGTTGCCGTTGAGTTGGCTGACAAAGACAATAGCAGGCATAATGGGATAAATAATCTGACAAGTTTCATACTGGGTAATAAGCTTCTCATTTTATACTTCCCTATAACAACCATTGGCGTGTTTCGTTCCAAGAAAAAAATTCTAGCTTCCGATATTTGCCGATGGTGACATTATATTTTGTGCTCAGCCGGTCAGATGTGTTTTGAAAAGCAGACAATTAACGGCTTAGCTATTACTACCGACTAAGAATATCATTCATTAATTTTTCGGGGGCTGAAAGTCCTCGGAAAATACACGATTTCTTTGGGATGGATTAGCCGATACAACTGAGCTGGGCGATTCGGTCCAGCGCGTACCTTGTCAACCGGTTCAACCAAATCGGCCGCAAATACCCTGGTTCTAAATGCACTTTTCTCAATATGGCGTTCCAATACTATTTCATACATATGCTGAAGATCACTTAGCGTAAATTCCTCTTGCAGCAAGTATGCTGGTAGTGAAGTGTATTCAACTTTATTGCGTAGGCGCTGTATTGCTGCTTCAAGTAGCTTTGTGTGATCAAACGCCAGTTTCATTTTTACACCATGCTCAGTAATGGGAAACCACGCTATTTCAGTATTCTGAGCGCCATGCGGCGGCTTTTGAGGGGCTGGTATCATTGCAAAATAGACATGTGTGGCAGACCAGCCACGCGGGTCTCGCTCCAAACCACCCCAGCTGCCAACTTGCTCAAGATAAGGTGACTGAACCCCGGTTTTTTGCCGCAACTTTCGTAGGGCGCAACTTTCAAGATCAATATCTTCCTGTATATCAATAAATCCACCAGGCAAAGCCCACATCTTTTTGAAGGGTTCATCAGGCGTGTCAGGACGCGATACCAGTAGCACATGCAGTCCTTCTTCCAGGACTGTAAAAATAACTACGTCAACCGTCGTGAGCGGTCGCTCTATGTTTCCTATGTTAATCCCTTGTTTGGGTTTAGATATTTTCATTCTTACCGGTGAAGACAAATAAATTTAACTTACTGTGTTGACATTGTATTTTAATAAGTGCTACAGTGCAACTAACTTAGTTCTACTGAAGAACTAAGTGGTAACTAAAAGGAGAAATGTCATGTTTGGAATACGTTTTATCAAATCGCAGCCAACCACCTATTTGATCGAGTATAAATCGGGGAAAATCGTTCGCCAGGGTGCCGGAATTTCCTTTTTGTATTTTGCGCCTACCACTACATTGGCAGCCATTCCTGCTGGTAGCCGGGACGAATCATTTATTTTTCAGCAGGTCACTGCAGATTTTCAGACCATTACTGTACAAGGTCAGGTTGCTTATCGCATCAATGAACCTGTCAAAGTGGCCGGTATGCTGAACTTTGCTCTCAAGCCAGATGGGAAGAGCTATGAATCTGATGATCCAGAGAAACTGCGTCAACGCGTGTTAAGTTCGGTTGAAGTGTTGTCACAGAAATTCATCAAGTCGATTGGCTTGAAAGAAGCACTACTCGCTTCGGATAAGCTTGTTCTCAATATAACGAACGATCTCAGATCATATCCTGAGATCACTTCACTCGGCATTGAAATTCAGGGGGTATCTGTACTGGCTATCAGGCCAACACCTGAAACCGCCCGTGCGCTTGAAGCCGAAGCACGCGAAGTTATATTGCGGTTGTCCGATGAAGCCATCTTTGTACGTCGCAATGCCGCGATTGAAAACGAGCGTACCATACGTGAAAGTGAGTTAGATACCGAAGTGGCTGTGGAGCAAAAGAAGCGCACGATACGTGAAACGCAAATGGAAGCAGAGGCAAGTATCAGACGCAAAAAACAGGAGTTGAGGGACATGGAGATGGATGCTGATATCGCACTCGAGGAAAAACGCAAATCCTTCGTGGCGAAAAATGCAGAGAACACCAAGACCATCGCCGAGGCCGAGGCACATCGTGTGGCTTCAGTCATGAAAGCAATGGAAAATGCCGACCCACGTATTATCCAGGCGCTTGCTTCGGCCGGTATGCAACCGGGGCAATTAATAGCTCAAGCTTTTGTGGGCATTGCTGAACGTGCAGACAAAATTGGCCAGTTCAATATGTCACCAGACTTGTTGCAAACTTTGCTCTCACAACCCAAAATTGTGGAGGCCAGCAATGGACGCCCCGGCTGATCGCAAAATTGTGCTGGTCACTCGCAAGACCAGACTGGAAGATCTGCTCATCAGGTTTCACACCATCGCTCAGGCAAAGTTTTATATTGAGCATATGGGTGCTGATTTCGCTGATTATCTGCAAGAGCACGAAAGCTACCAGACTGCAATGCGAGTAACATTGGAGTCTCTGGAGGAGTGGGGACGCTATCAGCGCATTGACAGGAGTTTTCTGCCCAATTTTCTGTTTGCGCCCGATGATATTGTTGTGGCGCTGGGGCAGGATGGTTTGGTCGCGAACACTATCAAGTATCTCGATGGCCAGCCGCTGATCGGTGTAAACCCGGACCCATACCGGTACGATGGCGTCCTGCTACCTTTTGAGCCACGCGATCTGAAGTTACTTGTTGTTGAAACTGCCAGCAATCAACGTGAGCACAAGACTGTCACCATGGCCAAGGCGGCACTCAGTGACGGG
>Ga0315281_10015829_pt1 | contig 10092 bp, 18 predicted proteins | sample YL17G07_0_MG_FD_204540 | JGI IMG/M metagenome (GOLD analysis project Ga0315281, IMG submission 204540) | Sediment microbial communities from Yellowstone Lake, YNP, Wyoming, USA - YL17G07_0 | ecosystem: Environmental > Aquatic > Freshwater > Lake > Sediment | place: USA: Wyoming | collected...
GAAGGTTTTCCAGATCACACGCAAGTATCGTCAGCGCCTCCGCGTGAACCGTCTTCTCGTCGTAAAACGTCGCCTTATACATCAGTGCCTTGGATAGCATGACGACAACTGCACGGATCCCGTGAACGTCAATCATGCCTTTCAGGGTATTGATAATCGACTGCTCCGTCTCGGGATTCACTCTCATAGGTGTTCGCTCCTTCCGAAGATTGCCGTGCATCCGTGCTTCATCCTGCACCACCAATCTCCGCCCCGGCCCGGATCGACGCCAGCGCCAAATCATCGATCGCGTAGAAATCCGGCACCGCCCCCGTGCTGCGCAGGTAGATCACAGCACCGATCGAGCGAGGGGACCGGCGCCAGACGGTCGCCTAGCAGGGCCACGCGGTCGAGGGCGCGGTCGAGGGCGCGGGCGAGGGCGAGGGCGCGTCTCGCCGCCTGCCACTCCGTGGCCGTCGGCTCGTCGCCGGCGACCCGCCGGTCGTACAGGTCGGCCAGCGCGGCGATCACCGGGTGCTCCCGCAGCCGGTGGCGCAGCGTCCACGCGACCAGCCGATCGCGGACGCGGAGGAGCGAGTCGGTCGAAGGGGCGGGCGGGGGGAGGGCGAGCGGGGTGGGCGTGTCGGTCATGTAGTGGCTCCTCGGTGGGGGGTGGTCAGATGCGCGGCGATGGTGGCCCGGGACAGGTCAAGCAAGTCAGCTGACGACGCCAAAGCATCGATGTCCTCACCAGGTTCGTTGAAAATGCCTGTCATCGGAAGCCCCTCTCTCACGTCTTCGTGTGCACGACCGAGTCATCGATCTTGAACGTCCAGGTGCAGCCAAGCCCGGTGCACTTGATCCAGTCTTGCGTGTGGACGCTGCCTGCCACCACGTAGGTGGAGCCGTCCTTCGGGTTGACCCAGACCCGATCGGAACCGACCTCGCGCATCCACTTCGGGGGCTTCGGGTCGAGCCACCAGGAGCGGTTGCTCTGCCGGATGAGCATGTCTGGCTCGTGCCCGGGGTTCTTTGCGTGGCACCGGGGGCAGGCCATGTTCAGGGCCAGCTCGTCGCCCTGATCGATCACCTCGCAGATGATCCAGTCGAGGAAGATGTTGTCCTTCGCGTGCTTGAGCGCGAGCACCGCCATCGCGCTCGACTGCGAGCCGCCGAGCTTCATGCTCTGCATCCTGGCCTCGTGCGGGGTCGCTTTGCTCTGAGCGTACTCCGCGTCCTGGTGCGCCCGGCGGGCCTCCGTGTCGGCCCGCTGCTGCGCCAGCTGGTTGTCCCAGGCGCTGGTCGTTGTGCCGCCCTTCACGAAGATGTCGGGGGCCCCGAAGTCCACCACCGGGGGTGAGGCAACGCGCGGCGCCTTCGGGGAAGCAGGTGGCGTATCAGCAGGATCCGTCATGGCAGCACTGCTAGCAGTGGCGGGCGCGGCGGTCAAGGCTGTCCTTGCAGCTGCTGTCGCAAGCGCGCCACTTCAGCCCGGAGCGCAATCAGCTCGGCTTCCACGGCGTTGGCGGGCGGGGCCGCGGGCGGCTCCTCCGCCACCTTCACTGTAGCCAGCCAGGTGCGATCGATCAGCCTCTGCGCGCCGGCTTCGTCGAGGGCCCAGACGCCGCCACACAGCCGGCAGTAGACGTAGCCGGCGCGGGGACTGCGGCTGTACCGAGCGCACCGGCAGCCCTTCCAGAAAACCTGTACGGGCTCCAGTGGACGGGCGACGCGCTCGGCTGGGGCCCCCCAGAGACGGCGGACCTCGACCATGCGGCTGAGCCTCCAGAGCGCCTTGCCTTCGATCTGCCGAATGCGCTCGCGCGTGACCCCCAGCTCCTGCCCCACCTCCTCCAGCGTGTACTCGGTACCGTCGCTCATCGCCCCGTATGGCTCGGGTTGAGTCGCTTCCGCTGCGTCAGTCAGGTCCGGGGGTGGATGACCGCGGGGGAAGTCCAGCTTGTCCAGCTGCATCTCGATCGCACGCTGGATGCCACGCAGTTGCGACGGGCTGTAGAGTCCATCACCGGTGGCCATGCGCAGCAGGTGGTACTCGCGCCAGTACGCCCGCACAGCTAGCTCGCTGCCTCGGCGCAACTCGTCGCTGCATTCGATGCAGTGCGGGCTCTCGCCATGCTTGACCGCGGCGCGGAGCATCGACGCGGTACGGATCGCGAACCTGCCGCAGTCGCAGCGCAAGAGCCAGTTCACGCCCAGGCGTGACGTGCTGACCGGCTTGAGTGCCGTCAGCTGCCCGAACACCTCCCCCGCCAGGTTGAGCGCCTGGCGGGGCAGCGCGTGCTCGGTATCAGGCAGCTGCTGCGCGGTCATGCGGGCTCGGTCTGCCCGTCGCAGCGATCACAGATCGGCAGCGCGGTCCGGCGGCCCAGTGGGATCGCTTTCCAGGCGGCCGAGCGGCGCTGGCACCAGGCACAGAGCGGCTCTCTGTGCAGGGCACGGAGCCCTTCGGTCAACGGATCGAGTAGCTCCACGCCGCAGTACGGGCAGAAGTCTATCTGGACGGGTGAATCCGAACCTCGCCGCACGGTCCAGGTCGTGTAACCAAGCGTCACGAGCGCGTTCGAGGGGGCGAGCGTGACCTTGATGGCCGGGACGGGCCCGAACTCTCCCCCGGGGAGTAGGTAGCGGGCCATCGGGGCGCAGTGGTGCACGATCACAGCGCGCCCCCGCGCTTCATGGCCAACCGGGCGGCGTCGAGTTTCCGATAGATGTCCGCGAGGCTGTCGAGCGCATCCATGAGGGCCGTCGCGGCAGTGCCCGTGCGGGCGTGCACGCCGAGGTTCATCTGCGCTTCGAGCGCTTCCGAGGCGGCGAGCACCGCCCCTCGCGCGGCCAGCAGCGCCGCGACCGAGCCCGCTCGCACAGAAGAGTCGGAATCGCTGCGGACGGTCTTGTTGTTTTCCATGTCAGAACCTCCTGCACTCTCTGTGCCAGCCTACGCTGCCACTGGCAGCGCCCTGACGCAAGCACTTCGGTCACAAAACGCGAACGGCCGGGTGTAACCCCGGCCGCAGCGTTCCGTAACGGGTGACGCCTCACCCGTCGGCGTGGAAGTCCTCCATGGCGTCGCGGCCGAAGTACATGCCGCGCTCGCCGTCTTCGTCCTCGTCGAGCAGGGTCTCCAGGTAGGCACCCATCTGGTCCTGGGTGGACGCTCGGCAGCCGGGCAGAGCCGCCAGCACCGCGCGGATCTGGCTCGTCGTGGTCCGGCTGGGGGACTCGGACGGAGCGAGCACGTACACCGACCGGCCGCGCCGGATGGCGATGACCATTTCGTACGACCGGATGACCTCGCCATCCGTGGAGCACGTCTGCTCCCAGTGTGACTCGTGGGCGTGGAAGGCGTCGATGACCGAGGCGATGTTCTTCTTCATGCCACGGGACACTGCACCTGCCGTGCCACCACGGCTGCCACTGGCAGCGGCCTGGATCCGGGGCCAAGCGCGAGGCCCAGGGCGTCACATCCAGCGCACGGTTACGCCACGGCGTGACGGGGGTGCCCTGGGGTCAGACCGACCCAGGGTGGCGGTTGTTCAGGTAGGCGCGCATCTCCCGGAGCGCCGACCGCAGGTCCGCCACTGCGGCACGGACGGTGGAGCCCAGACCGTACACTCCGCTCACTGCTGGACAGTGAGCCGTCCACACGCCCTCTTCCTTCCACGTGATGTATCCGTTCTGCATAGCCCGCACCCTTACGCCGCCCGCCGCTGGCTGCGGCGGTACAGGTAGAGCCCGCCGAACACGACGGCGAAGGCGCCCACGGCGGCGCCCATCCCCGCGGGAGTCCCGGCGAACGCCTTGATCTCGGAGGTGTACTGCCCCATGCGCTCGGCGAGCACGCGCGAGTAGGTCCCCTTGTCCGCGGTGAAATAGGCGTAGGGCACCTTCGTGAGTCCGTCCACGAACCCCTCGACGCTCCGGGTCTGCAGCCCGTCCCACCAGTTGGGCCGGTGCTTGAGCACGCGGATGTAGTGCTCGGCGCCGTCCACCGCCGTCGGGTGCGCCGCGAACCGGCAGGCGGGATGCCCGGCGTCGTACCAGACCTTCTCGCCGCCCACGACCTCCCAGCAGCGGAAGTTCTGGTAGTACGGGTCGGAGCTGGTCGCCTTCGCGTTGCCGAAATTCCAGTTGTGGAGCGACTTCCAGTTGCCGGTTTCGAGCGCTGTCTGCCCCACCAGGAGCCCCAGGAGCTTCGCGTCGGCCGCGGCCCCCGTCACGCGCTTGTACGCGGACGCGAGCGCCTTGGATGCGTCGGCCGCGCTCATCGGCGTGAGCTTGTCAGGTAGCTCGATTGCGCCGAGCCCTGCCAGTGCTCGCCAGGCGCGCTCGCGGCAGGCACACGTCATGGGAACGGTTCCAGCCCACCGACTGGTCCCTGGATGAACTGCGTGGCAGGCCAGCGCTTGCAGTACAGCTGAGTGGACGCTTTTTCGGAATCGTAGGCTACACCTGGTCCCGCAAACGTGCTGATCGGTTGGTCGGGGACCGCGTAGGGAAGCTGGAACCCATGCAGGCGTACTCTGACCGGACCGGCGGCGGCCACCGCCGCCATCCCCGATGAGGCCACGTACATCTTGTAGATCGGGAGGGGCTGCCCTCCATCTGGAACCACCTGCATGGCCATGGATGCCCGCGCGGTGACCATGGCCAGCCAGGTAGCTCCGTTGTCCGTGCTCACGATCGGCTCGGCGGTGAACGATGACGGGCCGTAGAACGGACCGAAGCCGATCGCCCACGAGACTTCCAAGATGTCCCCCGATGACCATGACGGAAAGATCACTTCCATCGGATCGAGCGCCGCGTTGCGTGGGATGACCACCGCAAATGGCGGGGCACCGGGAAAGGGCGTCGTAGCATCCTCGACGGCCGCGTCCTGGCCGATGACCGGGTAGGCCGAGGCGGCGGCGGCAGTAATTGGGAACCACCGACCAGGGCCTGCAGTCGGGGCAACACCGCCGACGCTTAGCTCCTTCTGGAGCTGGTAGACCGTGTTCGGGGAGCCCTGGACGACGCAGAGCGATCCGTCAGCCAGCTGAGTGGTGTTCACGCCCTCCAGCGAACTGCCCGGATCACCGCCCGTCGCGGTGAGTCTCGGGGACAGCAGGCGCAAGGCCGCGGCGTAGTCCTGATAGATGCTCATGACGGGATCTCAGCGTCTCAGCGCGCGGAACGCATGCCTGATCGCGGCACGCTGCGTCCATGCGTAGTAGGCGAGCCCGAGCACGATGACCGACCGCCAGGGGGTGGTCGGCTCGGCATTCGGGACCTGGAGAAGCGGATCGGGCGGCATGGATTTTACGTCCTGCCGGTGACGGCTACACCCAGAAAGTACAGAGCCACCACCCCGAACGGAACCGCAGCGCCGATTGCCGCATCTCGCATCGGGCGCTTGCTGCCCAGTCCCCACCCGATGCCTGCGCCGATGGCCGCAGGCACAGCAAGCACAGCAAGCGCCCTCAGCCGGGACGGGGGCGCGGGGGCGGCATCCGCCGCACCAAACGCCGCGGCGGCCATGCAGGGCGCGCAGGCGCCGAGCCCGTCCGGGGACACCCCCAGGCCGTTTATCGGCTGCGTGTACTGGTTGGCGAAGTAGGCGCCGAGCGCGCCGATCGGCTGCGTGTACTGGTTGGCGAAGTAGGCCATGGTGTTCCCGTTTCGGATAACGCGGTAGTCGGTGCAGTGATCGAGCATCAGAGCTGAACGGTGCCGCGCCCGCCTTCGGTCGTCTCCGACGAGACACCGCGGTTGTGGACGGTGCCGGAGAAGACGCCGCCGCCGTGGTCACGGACGTCCGTCACCTTCCGGCAGTTGTACTTTCGCTTGATCGCCGCCACGATCTCGGACTTACGCGGATCGTACGACGGGACGGCCTTGCCCCCGAGCCCGGCATTCCGCGCCATCGTGCGCAGGAACCCCCCGCGCTTCATGCCGAAGTACGCCAGCGCACCGAGCGCGCTCGCCCACGCCAGCCACATCACGCGGCGCTTCTGCGACTCGTCCATCCCGAGCGGGAAGTCGACCACCGGATTGGTCAGGATGACGTTCCCAAGCCCGTCGGTCGCGAGCATCCGCTGACCGGCGAGGTTCGGGTTCTCGCCCCACCCCGGGAACGGTGCGCTCATCCAGCCCGGCGCGCCCGCGTGCAGCGGCGTATTCTGCTGGAAGGTCTTGTAGTAGAGCGGCGTGATCGATTCGTAGGACATGGGGGCCTCAGTTGGTGCGCCAGTAGACCAGCCCGGACGGGCTGTCGTGCATGTGGCCGTCGTAGTGGGACAGGAAGTGGCCCTCGCCATCCGTGTCGACTACCTCCTCGGCGGCGGCGGACACGTCGAAGCCGGCGAGCTTGATCGCCATCGCCACGGCCTCGGTGGCGCCGTGAAGATCCGTCAGGTACTCCATCGGATCCTTCAGCACCTCGTCGGTCTGCTTGTCGGCGAGATCGTCGATCTCCGACGAGGTCGGATCGCGCAGCACCGGGTCATCGTCCTCGTCGGTGGGCTCGTCGAGATCCGGAACGTCCAGGTACCCCTCGGCCTGGCGCCAGAAGTCCTCGGCGTCCAGCTCGCTCAGGTAGTCGTACCGCTCGCTGTGGACGTCGCCGTGAAGATCCCGAGCAAGCCTCTCGGTGTTGATGTGAGACTCCAGGAAGCTCCTGGTTGAAGATTTCTGGCTCTTGCTCCAGGTCTTGCGTGACCACGGCAAGGGCCAGAGCGCGAGCCGTGTCGGTGTCCTGGGCGACCATCCACTCTTTCGAGCCGACCTCGATCCGGTAGACCAGGCCCTCACCGAAGCCGGTGAGCCCACGGTCTTCCTTGATCCGCATGTGGCTCACGTCGTAGCCCAGCTCCTGCGCGATCTCCGCGAGCACGCTGTCCTCATCATCGAAGTCGACTTCGATGCGCTTCTTCTTCGCTGCCGCTCGCCGCTTGGTTGCCATCACGCCGCTTCCTTCCGCTCACGTTCCTTGCCGAGCAAGTCGAACGCGCGCTGTACCTCTTTGAACTTCGCCTCGTCGCCCTCGGACCGGTCCGGGTGCCACTTCGCCGATAGCTTGCGGTGCGCCTGGCGCACATCGTCCCAGGGCGTCGCCTTTTTCACGCCGAGAGTCTTGCGGGCCCATGCCAGCTCGCGCGCGATCATTTCCCCGGTCGCCCCCTCGGCGGGTCGCGGGCCCGGTTGCCCCGTGGCCCCCGGACCGACGCCCTGGGCCTTCTGCGCCTGGCGCACCCGGAACGCTTCCGCCACGCACAAGTAGCAGATCGCGTCCCCGTACTGATCGATCCGGGCGTGGTCGAGGCAGCACGGCTCCCCGCACACGTCGCACGCGGCAATCGCCGCGCGGGGGCAGGGCGCCACCGGCATGCCCCCCTGGTAGACGGGCACGTGGCACGGGAAGCCGTACCCGATCGTCGGGAGCCACTTCGGCGCGGCGTGGACCGCCAGGCGCGCGAGCCAGGGGCGCAGCTCGTCCCAGATCCGGCCGCTCACTCCCTGCGGCGCCGAATGGATCGACACCGCGATGCGGCCGAGGGTTTCGAGCAGATCCGCCATGCGACTTCAGGAGCGTACCAGCGGTGCCGGGCGGCGCGCGAGTATTCTGCGCAGGCTCAGGCGTGCCGGCGGGTCGTTGCCCACCAGATCACGGCCAGGGCGCCGAGGCCAGCCACGGCGATCGTCATCGTCGGGATCGCGGCCTTCATCACCGGCATGGGGACCGGGGCGGCGTCAGCGCCGAGGCCGGACTGCGCGAAGTACTCCCCGAGCGACCCGTCACGGAACGCTTGCGCGGGCGGCGGCGCGAACCCGAGCCCGGACTGCGCGAAGTACTCCCCGAGCGATCCATCACGGAACGCTTGCGCGGGCGGCGGCGCGAAGCCGAGCACCCCGTCGCGGCGCGCCTGCACAGGCGGTGGCGCGAAGCCGAGCACACCCAGGGAACCCGTGGAACCGAACACTCCGTCGCGGACTTCTCGTTGCGTGAACATGGCTGTTGCTCCCGTTCTATCCGAACGCCTTGGGGCGGTCACGTTTTCTGCTCAACACGTAGCCGGCTCCTGCCCCGACACCGAGGGCAAGCAGGACCCAAGCCCACGGGGGTACCCCGGCGCGTTGCTCATCCGTGCCCAGCCCCGCTAGCTTGCCGGCGAGCGTCAGCGGGTTGTGCTCCAGACGCCTGGCCGTGTCAGCCAGGCGCATCACATCGGTGGGGGTGGCCAGGAACTCCATGATGCGGACTCAGGGGCGGGGGCGAATCGAGGCCCAGAAGATCCAGCCGGCGACCGCGACGATGCCGAGCGGAACCACCAGAGCGCGCCAGCCGCGCTCCGGCTCAGGTGGCCCGGACAGCGCGATCACCATCAGCGACGGCGCTTTCCGCGCGAGCGCGACGTGCTCCTGGTTCGGCTCCGGGAGCTGGCCAGAATACTGGTCACGCCCACGGCGCCCACCGCCAGGCCGGCAGCGATCAGCAGCATGCCGGTGCTGGGCTCTGCGGGGCCCGCGAGCGGGCCCGACAGGGCGATGACTCCGCTCAGCGAAGGGGCGCTCGTGTCCATCTGCCCGGCGGCCAGCTGCTGATTCAGCGCAAACTGGAATGGGAACGGCGGGCGCTCGCGGCCCGGGTCCGTCCCCTCGATGGGGAACACCAGCCGGCCCCCGAGACGGCTCGCGAGCGTCTCCAGGCTGTTGCGTCCGCCGCCGACCTCATCGTGGAGCTTCGCCCAGTACAGAAATTCGATCTGCGGCGCCGGGCGGGCGTCCTCGACGCTGTAGACGCCCTGGGTCTCGAACAGGTCGTAGCGCGTGCCGTTGAACACCGCGTCTGCCGCGCCGCTCTCGGTCGGCTGCGGCGCGAGCACGCCGATCCACGGGGGCTCGTTGCCGAACGCTTCCGCGGTCGCGGCGCGGATCAGAGCGTCCGTCAGCGGGTACACGATGATGTCCGCGCCACCTGGCTCAGTCGTCCATGTCACGCCGCCCTGGCGCTTGCCCCAGGGGACGTACACGCCGAGCGGCGCGCCCGCAGTGGTCGCGTCGAGCGTGCGGCGGAGCGCCTCCACTGCGAGGCCCGCGCCCGCTCCGGAGCCGCGGCCCCACGCGCCCGCGTTCGGGCGGTAGTAGCTCTGCCCGGCCGTCACTGGTGCCTCACGAAAAGAAGAGCGGACGGCAGCCTTTCGGAACCACGAGAGCCCCACGGGCGATTTTTGGGTGTTCGCTCGCAGGCTCGCAGACCAGCGCCGACGACAGGCGCTCGGCTGCCGCCGCTCCTCAAGGTGACGGACGCGCTCATCGGCCGCTGGCCCTTCCCTGCTGGGCGCAGGGAGCCATCGTCTGGAGCAGCTGATCCAGGACGTTCATCGGCATCAGCACGCCGGTCACGTCGCACTCGAAAAATGCCACCGGGATCGGCACGCGGCGGAACACGACGGACTTGAACCGTAGCTCCTGGTTCTCGCGCGCGATCATCGTGAACGGTAGCGCGAGCGCTCCCTGGCGCTCGGTGCGCTGCGGAAGCAGAGACAGCCCAGGTCCCCCGGGGGACGCGCTCGACGCCGACGCGGCGCTCATGAACTCTGCCGGAGTCGCGCCGAACGGCGGGGCGCTCGGCGGGAAGAACGGGTTGCCGATCTGCGGAGGGAATACCTGGTTGAACTCCGCGCCCGCTGCGATGATGCCGCCGCTCGGGGGCTGCTGATTGGTCTGTCCTGCACCGTTGGTGATCGGGCCGGGCTCCAGCTCGAACCGCAGGTTGCTCTTGCGGTAGTCGGCCACCGTCACGTCGTAGCCGATCTGCCCGGACAGGCGACGGCTCTCGATCGGCACGTAGTCGAACGCCGCGGCTCCGCTGAACCGGTAGATGTCGAACCGGTAGTCGATGAGCGCGAACGCCATCTGCGCCGGCACCCGGAAGCGCCCCAGATCGAACGTGAAGTTCTTCTGCGGAGTCGCCTGGTAGATCCCTTCCCGGGGGAGCTTCCGGAACAGGTACTCGAACGGGATGAACGCCGGGTGCGCGAGGAGCTGCGCGAGCATGCCGCCCGCCTGCACGATGCGCCCGGCTTCGCACGAATACGTGGCCGACTCCCCGCCCTG
>Ga0315281_10015830_pt1 | contig 10092 bp, 1 predicted proteins | sample YL17G07_0_MG_FD_204540 | JGI IMG/M metagenome (GOLD analysis project Ga0315281, IMG submission 204540) | Sediment microbial communities from Yellowstone Lake, YNP, Wyoming, USA - YL17G07_0 | ecosystem: Environmental > Aquatic > Freshwater > Lake > Sediment | place: USA: Wyoming | collected...
TCGCGGACAGCGAGAACCACAGTATCCGCAAAGTTGGGATCCTCGATGCAGTGTTGAGCGTCTCCTCGGCGACGGCCGTGGGCCAGCGGATTGCGGTGACGCTGACTGTAGTAAACACCGGACTGGTGAGCGTTACGGGTCTTCAGCCGGCGATCCAGGTGAACGCCGGGAGCGGTCAGGTTGCCTGGCTGGGCGGGCCGGACCCGGCCGGGCCGGTGACGCTGGCCGCGGGAGCATCCCGGGCGTTCGTCTGGACGTATCTCGTCAACGGAGCAGGGACGGTCTCGCTTACGGCGACCGCGGTTGGGACAGAAGGCGTGACGGGGGGCAGTGAGTTCGCGGCGGGGTCAGCCACGTTCGTGACCACATTAGGCCGTCCGTCGGTCTCGGGGCGGCTGTCTCCGGGGCAGATGGTGATCGCACCCAACCGGTTGGATCCGGACGCGGACCGGGCCACCGTCTTCGTATACCTGAGAGGCACGAGCGGCGGCACTGTGGAGTTGAGGATCTTCGACGAGGCGGGTCTTGAGGTGGGGAGCAAGACGATGACGCTGGACGGCCAAGGCTACGGCGTGGCTGAAATCGCTCGGACGGTTGGAGGACGGGAACTTGATCCAGGGGTCTATTGGATCCTCGCCTCCGGTGGCGGCGTGAAGGGCAAGAGCGGGTTCGCCGTGATGCGCACACGCCGATGAGAGTTCCCGTGGCCATGCCCAAGGCAAGATCCGTTCTGCTGGTCTTCTTCGCCTTGGCATCGCTTCTGGCATTGCCGGGCGACGCGCGGCCCGACACCCCTGTCTATCACCTGCCGGTACCGGACATGCCGCAGGCCGACGTGCGAGGAGTAAGGATCTTTCGGTCTGGCTCCTACTACGTGGACAGCGCCCTGGACCTGCCTTCGGGTGAGAGGTGGGAGCTCCAGCCGGGGGTCATCTTCCTTTTCGAACCCAACCCGTATCCGTATGTCACGAGATTGGTTGTCCGGGGAGGAGGAACTCTCAACGCCACAGGCGCCAAGTTCACGAGCGCCAGGGGAACCCCGGCACCGGGGGATTGGAGTGCCCTCGAGTTCGTTGGAGGGAGCACAGGATATCTAGAATCCTGTGTCCTGGAATACGGAGGTCACGGGTCGTATGGGACCTACTGGTTGGATCCCGCCATGGTGGTCGTGATGTCGGGGGCGAACGTCACGATGCAGGGCTGTACGCTCCGTTATTCCTACGGACGCGCCGTCTGGGTGCACTCCCCCTACGCCTCGGCGGCGCATCTGGCGATGGACCAGTGCAACCTGGTGAACAACCAGTGGCACTCGGGTGCGGGGACGGACGAAGCGTCAATCTGGGTGGAAGGGAATGGGGAGTATCCGCCGTACGTTAGGGTGCAGGACTGCACGGTCAGCGACGAGGGTCATTCGGTGCGGCTGAATGCGACAACGGCGCTGAAGTTATCTGGGGACAAGTCCGAAGCATTTGACCCCACTCGCTTCTTCATCGCGGGCAACACCTTCCGGGACAACTACGCCGGGGTGATGGGCGTGATGAGCTCGCTGGCTCGGGTGACCCTGGGGGTGACCTCGGGAGCAGGAGCTTCCGCGAACACGTATGCAGATCAAACCTTTGGGGGAATCGTGGTTGCAGAGGATGGGTCTGGTCACGTGCTGACATTGTCGGGAAGACTCATGAACGATGGCGGGGAACCGTATGTTGTGCGGAGTTGGGTTGGTCAAGGCTGGGCGGGCTGGTCGAAGGTGGGGAACGGTGGCGTGCTCACGATTGACCCGGGTGTCAGCCTGCAGTTCGACAGGGATCCGAACCCGGCCTTCAGCGGAATGGGCATCGATGTTCTGAACGGCGGGCAGCTGATCGCGGTGGGAACGCCTGAGAAGCGCATCACGTTCACGAGCAATCAGGCTCCGACGGCCAAGACGGCGGGGTACTGGGACGATCTGCAGTTCCACAACGGGAGCACGGCGAATCTCGAGTACTGCTTGGTGGAGGCGGGAGGCGGCGGCGGCTTCCGAGTGATGGTCTTCGCGGAGGAAGGGTCGCAGCTCACCATGAAGAACAGCGAGATAAGGCTGGCGGGCTGGTGCGGGGTCCGGGCAGAAGGAGGGGGCGACCCAAAGACGAATCTCACCATGGATCACTGCACGGTGATGGACACGATGCAGAGTGCCTCCTTATACGCGTCCCAGTCCGGCGATGCGGCCATCCAGCTTGGCACGCACGGGCCCGTGGTGGCGAACATAACGGGCTGTACCGTTAGCGAGACCGGGCCGGACGATGACCACCGGTTTCCGGGAGTGTGCGTAAGAGGCGGCTGCACGTCAGCAGGGGACGTGGAAATCACTGGGAACACGTTCTTCGACAATCAAGCGGGCGTTCTGTTCACCGACCAATCGGGAGGGGCGGTGACGGTTAGAGGAAACGTGTTCGGCCGTCACGTGCTCCAGGCGATTCGCGGCAGGATCAACTCGATCGCGCAATCGGTGATCGGCGGGGCAGGATACGAGAACTACTACACGGACGCCAACTCCGCTTTCATCGGGATTGCGGGAGGATTGCTGGATTCGGGGAGCGGCGAGTTGCTACGGGATAGCGTTCCCTATCTGGTGCTCGCCGACGGCGGTGGGGATCCGGGTAATCCGACGGTCGGGCCGAAGGGCATTCTCACGGTTGATCCTGGGGTAACGGTGCAGTTGGAGTCAGGAAGGTCCCTCGCGGTGAGCGGCACGCTGTATGCTTCGGGGAAACCGGAAGCAGGCCAGGGCATCACGTTTACGAGCACGGAGCCGGGTGGAGCGAAGACGCCTGGCAATTGGCACGGTCTTCTTTTCAACCCAGCGAGCACCGGGGATCTGGAATACTGCACGGTCGAGGCTGGCGGAAACTGGGGACCCGTTGATGGCGGGATGATCGACTTGGCGTCGTCCGCGAGCTTGACCATGAGGAACTGCACGATCCGGCTGGCCAGCAAGATGGGCGTGTTCGCGAGGGGTGGCGGGATGCCCAGCCCGACAAACCTGACCATGCAGGGATGCACGATCACGAAGGCGATGCAGAGCCCGGGCGCCGGCGGCGCTCTCCAAATGGGCGGAGGCGGGCGTGTGGTGGCGAGCGTGATCGGCTGCACCATGAGTCAAACGGGCCCGCTTGGGACTCCAGGTGATGGAGTGTTCTTGAATTCCGATCTTGTTGCCGGCCAAGTATTGCTGGAAGGGAACACGATCCAGGGAAACGGGCGAGGCATCTGCTTCGTCGGCCCCAGCGGGGCGGCGACCATCCAGGGGAACTGGATCTACGACAACGCCATGGGTGTGCGAGTGGGCGGCAGTCAAGCGGGAACGATCCTGGAGCATAACTGGTTCGGCGACTGCACCGGTCCCCGCAACGTGGTGAATCTGCGCAACGAGGGAGCCGCCAGCTTTGACGCGAAGAACAACTGGTGGGGTGAGAGCAGCACGATATATGCGGACATCCGCGTGGAGAGGATGCCCGGGGACGTTGCGGTGGACCCCGTTCTTACACTGCCTGACGCAGGGCTAAGCAATCCGAGGGCGGCGGCGGAAGACGGCGTTGTCAACGTGACCTGGGAGCTCGACCAGTGCGGAGCGGCGGCGACCCACGTGAACCTGTTCCGCGCCGAAGGTGCGGGGGCGATGACTCTCCTCGCGTCCCTTGACCCGTCCGTGACGTTCTACGAGGACTACGAGATCGACACGGGCACGACATACCGCTACACCCTCCAGGTGGAGCAGGGCGCATACCTTGGTCCCATGACTGCCGAGATGGAGGTGACCATCGCGACCAAGGACTGGCCCATGTTCCAGCGGGACGCGCTTCATGACGCATACGACCCCGGGTTAAACCTCTCGCCGCCGCTGGGCGAGCGGTGGCGCGTGCCACTCTCCTCGGTGGGAGGCTACGGCTCCGCTGGGGGCAGTAGCATCATCGTCGGCGGAACGCTCTTCATCTGCGGCATGGACGGCGGCGTGCGGGCGTATGACACCGAGACGGGCGGGACGCGATGGGTGGAAAGCGGGTATCCGTGGGTGGGCAACTCTCCTGCCTACTTCAGAGGCCGGCTGTATGTGACTCACAGGAACGGGCTCACGGTGTTCAACGCCGCCAACGGCACTGTGGAATGGACTCTTTCCGGCACCGCGGCGGGGAGTCTGGGGCCGAACGACGTCGGGATGGGCCAGGAGTCCTCGCCGATCATCTATAGGGGCATCCTCTACGTGGGCATGATCCGGCAGAATCGTTTCCAGTTAGTCGCAGTGGATGTGACCCCGTCTTCTCCTACGTGCCGGACCGTGCTATGGGCCCACGCGTTCTCGGGCTATGTGAAGTCCTCGCCGGCTGCGGCTGATGCAAAGATTTACATGGCGGCGGGTTCCGGAGGGCTTTGGGCATTTGATGCTCTGGACGGCCACAGCGTCTGGCCCGCTCCCGGTTCCACAGGTCACGTGGCTTCGACGGAGGCACTGAGCCTCTCGGTGCTCCCGCCCCTCGTGCTCGTGGTTGGCGAGGACGGGAAGCTTTATGCCTTTGACATGCGGACCGGCGATCGTAAGTGGGATGTTGATGTGAAAGGGGCGTACAGTTCGCCTGCTGTCCGCGGAGCGACGGCCTATGTCGCCTCCTACAACCGGAACACGGTCTACGCCGTCAACCAAGCCGTGGGAAGCATTGCCTGGACGGCTATCACTTTCGCGGGCACGGCGACACAGAGTAGCCCCGTCGCCGTGGACGGACGCGTCTACGTCTACTCCACCAACGGGCAGGTTTTCACGATCGACATGGCCGACGGGAGTATCCTGGACAAGTTGACCCTCGGGAATGCGCAACTGATCCCGGCGCATCTGTCGGGCGGCGCGGATCAGCTATTCGTCGTCAGCACCGACGGCAAGCTCATTTCGATCACCCGAGTTCCTCCGGCACCGACTCTGCATGTGGTTTCCTCGGCGGGGTCCGGCGCCGCGACCCTCTCGTGGACCACCGTTGCCCCGAATGGTTCCGCCATCTCTGGCTACCGCATTTACCGGGCGACTTGCCCGGGAGGCGTCAGAACTATCGTGGCGGAGATTGCGGGCGCGGGAACGGTCTCCTGCGTTGACGCTTCGTTGCCCATGGAAGGTACGTACTACTATCAGGTGGCGGCTTTAGATGTGCGGGGCGTCTGCGGCCGGTTCTCGAATGTCGCCAACGTGTTCGTGAGGGGGCCTACCGTCTCCGGCTTGACTGCGGTGGGAGGCGACGGCATCGTGAGGTGCCAGTGGTCCGTCGCGGCATCGGATCCGCCGGCGGTAAGCTACATCATCCGCCAGCAGGACCTATCGACGGGCATGTTGACGTATTCGAATGCGACGGGCTCACTCTTTGAGGACTTTGACGTTGAGAACGGCGTTTCCTACGTATATGCATTCCAGGGCGTCACTGCGTCCGGGATGAAGGGAGCCTGGTCCGGTCCAGCTTTCGCGACTCCGGCGACGAAGGACTGGCCGATGCTGCACCGTGATGCCCTGCATAGCGGAAGCGATCCTTCCGTTAATGCGTCCCCGCCGCTGGGGCTTCGCTGGCAGTCGATCTTCGATGCGTGGGGAGGGGCAGGGACAAGGAGCTGCATTGAGGTTGAGGGCACGCTGTACGTCACCTCATATGCGGGGCTCGTGTATGCGCTGGATGCCGCTACGGGAGCGACCCTGTGGGTCCACAGCGGGCTCAACGGGACGCAATCCACTCCGGCGTACCACAACGGCTTCCTCTATGTGACGCATGCTGCTGGTCTGGCGGTTCTGAGGGCAGAGGATGGAATGCAGGTTTGGGAGGTAACACTGGGCTTGGCTGCGGAATCCCATTCCTCCCCGATCGTCTACCGGGGTCGCGTGTACTTCGTACACCCAGCCGGGAATAGCGCGCTCGTCGCTGTCAACATCAAAACTGGTTCCACAGAGTGGTCTCTCCCATGGATGGACGGTTGGTCGTCCGTTGCGGCGGGGAAAGGCCGAATCTTCACGCTCAAGGCAGGCAAATTGCTCGCAATCGATGCGGCCAGTGGCGCGACCATCTGGGAGAATGCCTCGTCTTCCGGTGGCTATAGTGGGGACCTGGTTCCCGTGTTGGACTGCGGGTCACCGGTCGTCTTGGTGACAGACATTGACGGGTGGGTGCACGCCATCAGAGTTGGTAACGGTTGGGAGGTATGGAAACGGGACCTTGGAGTCTATAAGACTCCACCCGCTGTTGATGGCGCGACGATATTCGTCACTTCAGGCCCCTACGCAAATCTCTACGAGAACAAGCTCTATGCGTTGAGGCCTGGCAATGGGGCGACTCTATGGGCCGTTCCCACAGCTTCACCCGGAGGACCGCTGGTCGGTGTTAGCGGGCCCGTTGTTGCGGGGGGGCGGGTCCATCTGTACACGACGGACGGCGTGATCAGGAGTTACAGCGAAGCCACGGGAGATCTGCTGGACAGCTTGCCGACGGTGGGGTCATTCCCGTCGGCTCCCACGGATGTACTGGCGGCTGGGGCCGGCCAGATCTACCTGGCATCATGGCTATACGGCGTGCTCGCATTCACCCCGGTGCCGCGGGCGCCTGGAGGCCTCACGGTCCAAAGGCAGATCGGCGCCTTGGCCTTGTCGTGGACCGAACCTGTATGGAACCAGTTCGCGGTCGCGGGGTACAGGCTCTATAGGAGCGATACGGGCGGTGTCCAGGGACCGATGGTAGCTGAGCTGGCCGGTGAGAGAGCAACGAGGTGCGTTGACTCCGGACTCACCGCAGGGAGTCTCTACTATTACGCTGTGGCTGCTCTCGATAGCAGGGGCCTTGAGGGCCGGCTTTCAGTTCAGGTGGCCGCGCGGCCGTTCTTCCCACCCGACATCGTGGCCGTGATCGACCAGCCGACGGCGGGGACGCTGGCGTGCCCGGGTCAGAGCGTTTGGGTCACAGGAATGGCGAAGTCCGGGAACTTCGTCAAGTACACGCTGGAAGTGTACCAGGGCGGTGGGTGGGGCACGGAAAGGGAGAGCTCCACGCCCTTGCTCGCAACCGGGACGCTCGGTGCCGTGGCGCCGACGGAGCCGGGGAAGCGGCCGATCAGGCTGCGGGTGTTTGATGAGACGGGTGCCACCGGGATCGCCGAGACATCCGTATATGTGCCCGCACAGAAGCTGGTGGCAGGTATCACGAAGCCCCCGAACGGCCTGCTTATTGTGCAGATGCGGTGTTCGCCCAGGACCATCGATCTTTGGGGGTGGGCAAATGGTGACAATTTCCTCAAGTATGAGCTCCAACTGGTGGCCTATCCGTCGAACGTGCTCTCTTCGCAGCCGTTCTGGACGCCAGTAGGCTACGGCGGCTGGCTGGGTGCGGTGAATCTGCCTGGATGCGGGGCCTACCTCATCCGGAACGTGGTGCAGGATACCTGCGGGAGGACGACGAGTGCCGCGGTAATCGTCAAGCTGACATCGTGGTTCAACCTTATCAAGGGTATCTTCTCGACGCGTGGGCGGCTGCCGGGGGAGCACCGGATGCCGATGGACGTGGCCGTGGACCGCGACGACTTCGTCTGGGTCGTCGATACCCAGAACAGACGGATCCAGAAGTACACGGCGATGGGGCAGTTCCTGTTCGAGTTCGGGGAGCAGGCGACGGGGCGGACAACGGGTGTCGCCTTCGGCGAGCCGATCGCGGCGGCGGTGGATAGCCAGAACCGGCTCCTCATCCTGGACCGACTGAACGGTGGAATCCAGCGGTTCGATGAGAACGGCGTGCTCCTGGACAGGATCGGCGGGCAAGGCGTGGATCCTGGGCGGTTCCTGCATCCCGAGGGGCTGGCCGTGGACGCGGGGGGGCGTATCTACGTGGCGGATACTCTCAACAACCGCGTTCAGGTGCTCTCATCCGAGGGGGTTCCCTTGCTCGTGTTCGGCTCCACGGGAAGCGGGCCGGGGGAGCTCAACCACCCGACCGGCGTCAGCGTGGACCCCGACAACGGCAACATCCTCGTGACGGACTCGCAGAACGACCGAGTCGAGATCTTCAGTGCAGCAGGCACGTTCATCTCGGCCTTCGGGAGTTCCGGTTCCTCCGGAAACGCCTACAATCACCCGTTCGAGGCTGTCGTGGGCCACGACCGAAACATGTTCATCACGGACGTTCAGAACGACCGGGCGTCGTGGCGGACGCTAATCGGGACCCAGACGGACCTCGTGTCTCTTCTGCCGCCCGCGGACTACGAAGGCCGGTTCTTCAAGCGTCCGCACGGAGTTGCGCTCGACGATCAGGAATCCTCAGTCTACATCGCGGATACCGGGAACAACCGGATCGTGGCGTTGTCCATCAAGGAAGCAAGCGATACGATTCCGCCGCGGGCTTTGATTGCCACACCCGCGGCCAGCGCCACGGTTACGGGGCTGGTGGAGATACGCGGGATTGCGGCCGATGCGTACTTCCTGCAGTACCGGCTCGAGTTCGGAGCGGGCGAGGAGCCTGCCGCTTTCACCGAATTCGCGGTGTCGGGGACGCCGGTCTGGGACGATGCGATAGGGAGCTGGGATACCACCAGTCTTGCCTCCGGCATCTACACGCTTCGTCTCACCGTCTTGGACGCATCGGGCAACACGGCAGTGGCAAGCGCAACGTGCTTTGTCGAAGGCGTTGTGCCGCCGCTCATCGTTTCAGCCGCCGCCCTTCCGGAATCCTTCATGCCGGATCGAGCCGGGCCAGGGATCGCTTACCAGCTCGCCGAGCCCGCGTCGGTGACCGTCGCGGTTCTCAAATCGAAGTCGAACCACCCGCTCTGGACAGCGGAAGCCGTCCGCGGCGGATATGGCGGAATGGCGGGGGCCAACACGATGGCCTGGGACGGCCGGGACGATCACGGTCAGCCGGTGGCACCCGGGTCGTACGTGGCCCTCCTGGTGGCGAGGACTGGGAGCAGAACGGAGCGAAGGATGATTCCGATCCGGGCGGTCCTCTCTCCCGAGGCGCAGGTGGCGGCAATGGCGGGTCCGGGACTGGGAGGCGCCAGCGGCTCGTCGAACGGGGTGGTTGTAGGTTCTGCGGGGAGTTCGGGGTCAGCGCCAGCCGGGGTCGCCCCGGCGGTTCCCGGTGGCGAGGCGGGGGACCCGGCTGCGGGCACGCACGACAACGGCATGACAAACGGCAAGAATCCGCATGAGTTCCCGCGCGGGTCGAATCCGGGTGACCATGGGGGGCAGAGGAGGTAGTTCGAACGCGCCGGACGGCGCGGACCGGTCCGGCTACTTCGTTCCGAAGAGCTCCGCCCAGCGCTCGCGGGCCTTCCGCGGTGAGTCTCCCTGGCCCAGCCACCGGTCGGGGGCCGGCCATATCTCGAGGTAGAGGTGGCAGTCCCGGCCCGTGCCCCTGACCTCTTCGACCGTCCCCGAGTTGCCGATTGAGCCCAGCGTAGTGCCCGCCGGCGCCTTGAGCCCCACCTGGATCGCGGGGTCCACGGCGGAGAGGCGGCAGTACCGGACCACGGTGCCGTCGTCGCCCTGGACCCAGACCTGCCGGCCGCGGACCCGGTCGATGAACCGCTCGTCCCGGCCCGTCCTGAGAGCCACCGTGTAGGCCTCGCACTCCCGGGCCGAGAGCGGAATCCACTCGTGGTCGGCACGCACTATGTAGCCTTCACGGATGCAGGACACCTGCTCGCCGCGCGAGAACGCGCGGCCGTCGGCCTTGCGGTAGAAGCTCACGCCCTCCACGAGTCCGCCGCGCCGCTGCAGTCCGCCGCCGGGCAGCAGCTCGGGATCGTCGGGAAGGACGGCGTTCGGGAGCGGCATGGGCCAGCCCGCTGACGCGGAACCGGGCCGGGAGGCGGTGCCGGGGGAGGCGCCGGGAGCCGCACACCCCGCGAGGCCGAGGACAGGCCAGGCTGCGATGAGAGCGGCGGCCATCCGGCGCGAGCGGACCGGATTCACCGCCGGCGCCGGGAGGGACGGCCGGGCCGCCCGGCGGCCCGCGGACGCCTTGCGTCCCGGGCGCGTCTCGCGCCAGGGGCCTGTCCCGCGTCCTCCCGGTCCAGCCGCCAGATCGTGATGAGGCTGGCCAGGCA
>Ga0315281_10015831_pt1 | contig 10091 bp, 18 predicted proteins | sample YL17G07_0_MG_FD_204540 | JGI IMG/M metagenome (GOLD analysis project Ga0315281, IMG submission 204540) | Sediment microbial communities from Yellowstone Lake, YNP, Wyoming, USA - YL17G07_0 | ecosystem: Environmental > Aquatic > Freshwater > Lake > Sediment | place: USA: Wyoming | collected...
AGACCGCGAGGCAGCGGAATCTTGTACTTGGCCTCGATGCGACCGACTATCAGTTCCGCGTCGAGCTTGCTGGCCTCCACGAGATACGACTCCGGCGTGAGCCCGGAGACCTTCGTGAGAATCTCGCCGGGCTTCAGGAGACCCTGGACGACAAAAACTTCGACTTCGTGAAGATGCCTATTGGCGAGCCCCTGTTCCGTCCTCACCAAATCATCGCTGACCATCTTTCCGCACTCCAAGCACCTAGCTTTCACCCCTTCAAGTCCCATGTTGTTGCCTCCTGAACTCGTCATCAACCCTTGGATGCTGAATGCGGAACTTCGTCGCCCTGTAGGCCCTCGCATAGCCACGATAATAGGCCATCCGCTCAGGCGTGCAGAGAAGACTGACAGGAAACTTATCCTGCCTGACACCATAAGCTGCTTTGCGACCGCGCTGAATGCCAAAATCGAAGGCTCGCTTGCAGCGCTTGTCGCCCCGGTTCTCTGGATAGCTGACGCCACGATTCATGGTGTTCCCCACTCCGCCAGCGAGACGAGTGCTTTCCTGTGCAGCTTCGTTTCCGGGTTCAGGACATGTGTGATGAGCTTGAAATAAGCTGGCGACAAGAGAGCTGAAGTCGTTGGCTTTTCGCCGCTGTCGACCAGGACCTGCCTGATGCTGTCGACTGTAATCGGTCTCGGGCACTTCTGGAGGATGAGGTCGACATGCTCCTGATACAGGTTATGATTAGCATCGCTGGCTTTTCCGACGACCGTGCCGAGCTGACCACGCTTCGGCAGCGTGAGGCTCCAGTGGCGGCTATACTTCCTGTTGAACTGGAGGAGATGATTCTGGAGGTCCATCAGCGCGAATGCCTCGGGCTCATCGTTCCTAATGAAGACTTTAATCGGCCTCAGACCCAGGTCCTCCATTATTGCTCACCAGTCCTTTTCCAGTCCGGGACGACGACCAGGACGCTGTTGGGTGCCTTCCTCTCCATGCCATAGTAACGGCCATGCTTCTTCTTGTAGTCTTCTATCTTCCACAGCTCCTCGTCGACCTTCATCTGGATAGTCTCCCAGGTATCGTGATAGATGCCCCAAAGCCTGGCAGCGCGAGGGTCCGCTTTGGCAGCCTCAAAGCTAGGGTACTTCGTCTGGAGCTTCTTCATAGCCCGGTGAAGTCGAACGAGAAGCGGCCAGTGAAACGAACAGACACTGATGATGACGCCCGAACGGTACTCATCCTCTGCCTGCTTCAGCGTCTTGTGGCAGCCTGGCAAGCCGCATTCACAAAGTTCCTCGCCTTCCTGTCGATTCGACTTCTCGATACCCATTTTCACCCCTCCAAGACCTCTTCTAGGCTGAACACCAGACGACAGATAGGACACCGAATCAGCCCAGTAGTCCTAGCCTCGTTGATTTGCAGGGAGAGAAACTCGCGCTTGCAATACGGACAGCGCGGCTTTGCCTCCATCGGAACCTTGTTGACCATGTCATCACCGGGCATGATGCCCCTTCCCGTACTTCCTTTCCCACTCATACCGTCTCATGGCGGCCTCCTTCCGACTGATGGCTTGCTGGCGCTTGATGCTGTCGATGCAACGCTCGCAGTACATCGGCGGCTTCTCATAGGGCTTCTTGAAGCGCCTGTAGGTGCCGACATCTTTGTGAAATTCGTGAAGAGGTCCAATCTGGCCACAACGCGGACAGAATCCTGATTGGGTCAAAGCCGCTTCACCCCCTTGTTGAACTTGACCTCTACATCACACGCTTCCCCGCCACAGCTCGCCCATGCGCAATACTGACACATCTGGCTCTTCTTGTGGTCAGAGCATGTGAAGCATATCGTGACCGCGCCGAGGGGCTTTCTTTTGCTCACTTCCGACGAGCCCCCTTGAACTGGTCTGGATTCTTGAGAGCGCATTCACCCCAACCATCGCACGCCCTGCACCGCTCAGACCTGACATCGAAGTCGTGACAGCCATCCGGCGGCTTCGTCACTTCTTTGCCTCCCGTTGAACTAGCAGCGTCATGTAGACCTGACCTTTGGCATCCGTGATAGCGACTGCGAAGGCTCCTTGTGCAGCTTGCTTCTCGAACTGTTCGGCTGGCATCGTGATTTTGAACTGCCCCCTCGGAGCCTTGTGTTGATGTTGGAGCGCGTACCAGATGCTGAGAGCTTTGAGCGCTGTCAAGACCCAGGCGACCGCAAAGACGATTGCGACGATGAGGAACAGCTCGGGAGCCATTGTTGTTCACCTAGTCATCCTGTATCCACTTGTGCGCGGCCAGTGCCTTCTTGTAGCACTTCTTGCAGAGGTCTTGGGAGTAGTGACCATCATCAAGCAGCCTGCCCTCCTCATCGAGTTCCGACCACCTGAGATGCAGCTCGCTTCTCTGGTTGCCCGTAACCTCTGCTCCGCACTCGTCACATAGTATTCTTCTCGTCATGGTTTTTCGCCTACCTTCCCCTTGCGACCGCAAATAGGACAGTCTTCGTAGTGATACTCATAAGAACATGGCTCATGATAGATTCGAACTCGACCAGTACCCCCGCACTTGGGGCAATTCTTCTTAGGCATCAGCAGGAGCCTCCTCCAGAGGACAGCCCAGCTCGAACTCCTCGCTCGGGGGCGTCACCTTCTCGATTCCGAAGTGATGGATAAGATTGCAGTGCTCGTTCCGCAGACTGGACCCGTCGTAGAAGGGACAGCCCCAGCAGCCTTCGATGACAACTCCGATGAGTCCTTCTGGAAGCTTGAGGACTCGGGGCATCGCTCAAGTGACCTCCCCAGAAGTTTGAGACTGGGCCTCTGGTAATTGCACAAACCCGGTCTTCCTGGCAATGACAGCCTCGGCAATCGTCATCCTCTCGCCGCTCGGGAGCTGCACATTGATGTGGCCCGCGAACGCCTCCTCGAACTTCATCAGACCCCACTGGTGGGCCTTGACGAGCGACTGGACATACTGGAACAGCGCTCTGTGAAGCCCTCGCTCGCGCTTCGCAAGCAATGCGTCGAACCGGACCGGCGTGATGTTGCGCCGCTGGCTGTCGATGTCGGATGTGTCCACCGGAATCTTGAGCGAGTAGCCGATGTTGTTCTTGACAAACCTGAGTTCGGTCGTCTTAATCGGCTTGTAGATTTCACTCCACTGGATGCCATCGGCTCCGGCACCCTTGAGGAGCTTCAGGATGTCGTTCCTGCTCCTGTCGACCGAAACATCAGTATCCATGTACGGCAGCTTCTTAAGTACGACCCTTGGTGACATTTCAGTCTTTCCTTCGGCGGACGACCGTGACCTCTGAGCCGACCCAATCCTTCGGCAAGTAGAGGATACCAACCTTGCCCTTCTTCGCTGAACCGACCTTCTTGTGAAGGACATCGTCGAAGCGGACGGTCCCGAGAAGGACTGTTTCCTGCTCATCAGCCATACTTAGTCCGGAACCGGGATGGATTTAGGGGTACTTAAGCATTACCCGATAGAGGGGTCGTACTTATCCGGAGGCTTCGGAAGAGTCGGTGGTGAACCTTCGATGATGCGAACGAAGGTGTGCGTGATTCGCATGAGGTCCTGAGGAGTAAGGGTATCCGAGACCCCGTGGACCTCGGTACGGACCATGTCCAGACCCTTCTGGTAAATCTGAATCCAATAGCGACGGAACATCGAGAGCGTCATCCGCTTGAACCCGCTCTTCGTCATGTCCATCTTGAACTTGTCGAAGTTCAGACCGAACTGCTTGACGACCCAGGTATTTTCCGAGATGCCCCTTCCTTCGGCCCAGCCATATATCCAGTAACAGAACTTGTCGAACTCATCCAGAGTGAGAGGGCTGTTCGTCGCGTTGAGCCAAACAGCCACTGTCGGAGACTTCTTGAAGACCTCGATTGTGACAGGCCGACCTTTGAACGCGAGAGAGTAGGTTCCGTGATTTTTATATTGATAAGGACTATTTTTCACAAGGTAAAGACGAGTGGGGTCGTCGGGACATTTTCCGGAGAATTGAAGACCGTGCAACCCGACCCGGCTCTCCCCTGCGAGTGCACCGAAATGCTCAATGGAGTACGCTATCCTGTACCATCCCGGTCGGATGCGGACGATGTTCGATTTCGGGTTCTCCATGTCGCGCTGGATAGACTTTTTCACAGCTTCGTGAGACGCTTTGAGCTTCAGCGCGATGAACGCCGGTTGGAACTCGTTAGGAGCATTGGATTCGAGGAAAGCCTCTATTCTCTCTTTCAGTGAAGACTTCGGCACACGCACACTATGAGGGACATTTTTCTGTCCCCGGGACATTTTTTTGTCCCCCGGTTTTTTCCGAGCGCGAGCCTTCCGTCTAGCAGTCAAACGAGTCCCATCCCTTCTCCCCGACAAACAGGCGTACTTATTGGCTTTCGACGCGCGGCGCCAACATAATTCGGCTCGTGACGGGGCCCTTGACTGCTATCATTTCAATGGGATAATTCTCGTCACAGCAGAATGCAATGTGAGTATCAGTTGGCAAATCCTTGACCGACGAGAACATCTCGAAGTCGAACATGCTGGTGAACGCCGGTCCCTCGTAATCCCTAAGTATCTCGCCAGTGACCAGATACTCAGCGGTGTTGAGGCCGCCATAGTCCCTGGTCGAGAACTTGAGAGAGGTGTCCCCGTCACCATTCTTCCTGATTGTCAGCACTGGATAGCCTTCTAGGTAGAGCGTGTCGACCAGAGGCTTGATTATCTCCTTGGGCAGGCGCCACTTGGCGTTCAGCGTCGGCCTGGATGTGAACGCATCCGGAGTCTCGGTCGGCCCGAGGAGCTTGAAGGACCTTCTGCTGGGGCCGAAAGAGACACTGCATCGGCCTTCATTGAATTTGATGGATACGAGGTCCTCCTTCCCGGCGAGCTTCGATATGAGCTGCAAATCGGAGAGGTCTAGACCGGCCACGAAGCCGTCCATCCCGTCCTTATCGATACCGTCCAAGAGCAGCACGGCATCAGACAGGCAGGCGTGGTTGTGAGTCACAAAGTTGCCTACCAGCGTGTTGCCGACCGCTTCAAGCCGGATAGATGTCGTCTTGCCGCCAAGGGCTGAGAGCCCCGCGACGAACGCACCGATGATTTCCCCCTTGACCACGATTGCTGCCATCTCAATCCTCCCCATAGCCACATCTGCTCGACGGTTCATTCGTCCGACCCACACAGAAAAGCTGGTGGTCGTGCGAATGCACCGACATCCCGCAGTTAGGGCACAAGCCCTGTCGCTGTTCTTGTTCCATCATTCCACCTCAAGCATCTTCTGACGGCTCGGAAGAATCCGAACGCTTCCGATGTACCTCTTCGGCACTTTCGGTTTTTCCCTCAGACCGGCCAGCGCCAGACACATCTTCTGGACTGTCTCCCCGTCCGCCTTCGTCATCTCTACGGTTAGCTGTTTTCCCATCATCGCTGTTCCCTTCCCTCTCTTCGTCTTTGACGACCTCCACTGAGAGAAGCTGGAATGTCGCTGACTGAGGCGGCGGAACGAATTTCGACCGCGTGTCGAACTCGATGAGTGACAAGAGCTTGATTGTTGGTTCCAAGACGACCTGAGCTTCCTTGACCGACAACTTATGCTCCTCAGGCAGGATACTGTGGCACAGCGGACATTTGTGCACGCCTTCACTGTAGCCCTCTTGTAACATCTTCCTCCGGCAATCTCGGCCTACCAGCAGGCTGCCAATGAACTTCGCGTTTTTTACTTGGCGGCCACATCTGGCACAAGGACCGAGGTCAGGTCTTGGCTCCTTGTGCTCTTCTTCCATCCAGCTTGTTCTCCAGTGACCTGCGAGAGGGCTGGAGCTGAGTGGTTGCAGAGGTGATTAATCAGTGTGAGTGCATCCAAGGCCAAAGTTTCGAGTCCTGCCGCAGGGGCAATATCCCGCAAGGAAGTGCTAGACTATAAAGCCGAGTTTTATCCGTTGCCTCAAGATAATTCATGCGGAAAGATGCCGCTGTTTCGTGGTGGAAGAAATGCCGCCGTCACGCTTTAATATGAAGCTTTGCGCTGATAAACGCGAAGGCGACATACATGATGCGCGATTGGCAATCAACGCTGGACCAGATGCAAATCAGCGGACCGAAGGAAGAGGAAGCTGCGGACTTCGCAGACAACTCCGAGTACGGAGCGCTGACCGGCGACGATGAGGGCACGATGATGCTGGCATCTGGATTTGGCAACCTGTACAAGTACGAGCTGTCATACAAGAACAACCTCAAAGCGACCAAGTATGCCATCCCGGTCGTCGGCAAGAAAGGAGATTACAAGGTGTGGAGAGGACCTACGCCCGAGACAGTCATCTCGCAGTACAACAGCGGGGTAGCGAAGGGAGGCGATGCTGAAAGCACATTCCAAGATATTAAGCAAGCGGACAAATATCTCAAGGAAGCTCATGGGATGCTCAACAGTGAGATATGGCATGTCACGAAGCTCACAGACCTCGGGCCTGTCTCGAAGAGCGCACCACCGGCACAGGTAACATCTCCGACGATAACGAAAGCAGCGCCATCAGACATCGTGTCGAGCGCACAGCAAGCCGTCGAACGAGGTCAGACGGAACAGCAAATCATGGCTGCCGAAAAGGCGTTCTCGATAACGGAGTTCGTGAAGACCGGCAAGAATGCCGTGTACATCATCGCGGGGGTAGGAGCTGTTGTCGTCATCGGCGGCATCATCTTCTTCTTCGCACGACAGAGCCCGGCTGGCCAAGCAGGACAAGCTGCTGGCGGCCTACTCAGAGGAATGAAAAGGAGGAAGTGAAACATGCCCATAGAAGGACTAGAGTACCAGACGAATGAATGGGACGGACTTGAAGCGGCTCCGCTGCAGACGGGGCCCGCGAAACCCACAGATGGACCGGCAGCCGCGACACAGGCGACGATACTACGCGCACAAGCTGCAAAGGTCACACAGGTGAAGCCGGACCCAATCGTCACAGCCATCACTGGATTCCTGGACAAGCTCAAGGCCATGTTCGGCTGGAAGTGAGGAGAAGGACCGATGGAGACACGAAACCCGAGAGTCCGCCGGAGAGAAGTGAAGGCCGAGCTTGAGAGCCAGGAATGGGACCCTTCCAAGGGGCGAGATGTACCGACCTACGACAGTAGGAAGATGAGGTCGGACCTGAAGGACCTGGCTCAGATGGTGAGCGCCGCTAACAGAGTCGCAAAGATGGTCGACAGACTTGAGTACATCAAGTGGTCGCCCAGCGACTACAAACAGTTCCATGCCGTCAAGAAATTGCTTTGGAACGCTCAGATGGCTTTAATCAAAGCATGGGAGAGATACGACCAGGAGGCTGCCAGAAAGTACCGAAAGGCAATGGCAGAAAGAAGGGAGGAGTGAACATGCCGATAGCCGGACTTGAAGTGGAAGACGAAGCGCTGTCAGGGCAAATCTCGATACTCAGCGGCAACCAGCAGTACCTGGGCACGAAGCTCCTGCCGTTCCCGATAAGTCCTAGCGAAGTCCAGGCGAGCTTCTGGGACATGCTCTGGGCGAGCATCAAGAAGAAACTCGGGCTCTGAATCGCCCGAGGTGAGGGCGATGGCCGAAACAGAACCTGAGGAAATGAGGATGGCGACCGGGGGCATCCGGAAACAGCAGTGGATACTTCCGACCGCGCTTGTCTTAGAGAAGGACAAAACCTATGGCGTCAATCTTTATGTCGATTTTGTCGAGGTAAAAATCGAAGCTGAAGGCAGGACCGTTTCGATAGAATCCGGCATGGCCAAGCTCATCAACTGGATGGAGATGAAGGACATTGAAGAGCAGGCTGTCGAAGATGAGGTTGGGGCCCTGCTCGATAGCGATGTCGTCCCTGAAGAAGTGGAAGATGAGAAGGGCAACAAAATCAAACTCACCGACGAGGAGCGCGAAGACCGAGCGAGGGATATGGCCGAGCAGGGAGACCTGGAATATGGTTTTGAGACCCTCGAAGCGCTGGCATCGGACATCGGTGACGATGACATGATACCCGCCATCTTTCGCAAGGAGGTTCATACATTCTGGTCGTTCGAAGGCTGGGAGGGGACATCTGGCGCGAAAGCTGAGGATGAAATAGCGTGGCTCGGACCGGAAGAGCAGGAGTTCCTGAATACTGTGCACGAGGCTGCCAGGAAGATAGTCATCGATGAAGATGAGACGCCGAAGACGCTCAAGGCGTATGCTCTCGCGGTCGGCGAAATCATGGACCGATTGGGCCGTCAGGATTTCATGGCGACATTCAGAAAGGTCATCCCAGTCTGGTCTTACATGCGACTGAAATACAAGCTGAAAGACAAGGACATCAAGAAAGACATGACCGCGACCGACCTGAGCGAACATAAAGAGCGATTGGAGCAGATGAGGTACTGGCTCAGGTCACACAAGCTTGAGATGGCTGAAGCCGCTAGAAGAATGCTTGACAAGAAGGAGATTCTGGGCGCGGGTCCGAAGAGCACGACCAAGGGAAAACAGATGACCGTCGAGATGAAGAAGGCAAAGATAAAGCCGAGGTTCAACCCAGACATCACAGATGACCTAGCAGATTACTATCACGCAGTCGGTGTCGACCCGGAGGTCCCGGTCGGCTGGCTGGTGGCACAGGGCGTGACACCCGAACAGATTGCTGAAGCAGCGGACCAACTACTCAAGGCAGACCGCATCGACCCGCCCGATTATTGGGCCATCACGGCGGCCCTCGCCGGGTCCGACTACCATATGGGAGTTGCCCCCATCTCGAACCCATCGCCCGATGAGCTGGCTACACATGAAAAGCTCAAGAAAGCGCTCCATGAGAAGCACGGAAAACTGCCGGACCAAGTGGACAAGGCCTTCAAGAAGCTCCGACACCTGCACAAGGAGAAGACCGACGAAGAAGTCATGGATATGGTGAGAGAAGAACTCGGTCTGAAGAGACGCCGCAACCCATCTTTTAAGAACGCGAAGGAGGCTCTGAAGGATGCGCTCAAGCGCATCACGACTGTCGAAGTGGTTGAGTACAAACCGTATGAACCTTCGGAAATTCAGCCAGTTGAATACATACCCTATCAACCGCCGCAGACCAAGCCAACAGTCGAGCAGAGCATGGAGTCTCTCGAACGGACAGCCGAGGAAGCCGTCATCGAGGAGGAGCGAGAAGAAGTTGCTGAGACTTTCAGAGGGCTACAAGCTGACTATGCAGGCCACGAATGGAAGCAGATGCTGGAACAGGAACGGCAAGAGCATCCGACACTACCGGAAGAAGATATCAGGACCCTCGTCGAAGACCATTTGAGACTTCGAAAGCGTGAGAACCCTAGCGTCGAGGACAAGGTCATCAAGGCGTTCTGGGAGGAGAGGGAGGCTCGCGGACCGAAGGCCACGCCTATGCACAGCACCGATAGCACGGCGGAACGAAGAGACGAAGTTGAGGTGCATGGTGGGACATTTACGAGACTCAGCATCGTCCGATACCTGTTGTGGGGAAATCTCATAGCATCACTAGGCCATGACGAACAGGGTCATAAGACTCTTTCAGTGTCGAGCGCTGGCTGGGAAACGAACCTCACAAACGAACGACTGGGCTCTATCCTGAGAGAGGGAGAGAAACATTATCCAATCCTCAAGAAGTTCCGCATAGGCAAAGAACGGGGGGCCATGTGGCTCTACAAGGTCCGGAGGCTCAAGAAGCCCGACCCGGAGAAATCCTGGCTGACTGTGGAGTGGGACGATGTGTGCCGTATAGCGCCAACGATGTATCCATTGGATGAGATGAAAGGTAAGCTACCGAAATACACTACTTACATCGACCTCGAAGCGACGCTCAAGGAGAACATCGACAGGCTCACGGGCAGAGGGATTAAGCAAGAGTTAGAAGAGATGGAACTGCCGGTCGATACGCTCGAAGAGGTCCAGAACGCCATCGACGGCATAGAGAAGGGCATCGCAGAATACAGAGCTGAGAACAGGGACTTCGATTCGACGCCCATCGAGATTGCAGAGAAGCTGGGTACGCGCCAGAAGTTCGAGGAGCTGCTCAAGCAGAGGGACGAACTGATGTGGCGCGGGAATCCAAAGATTCCGTACACACCGCCGGAGGCTGAAGAGGTCGAGGTGAAGTGCCC
>Ga0315281_10015832_pt1 | contig 10091 bp, 9 predicted proteins | sample YL17G07_0_MG_FD_204540 | JGI IMG/M metagenome (GOLD analysis project Ga0315281, IMG submission 204540) | Sediment microbial communities from Yellowstone Lake, YNP, Wyoming, USA - YL17G07_0 | ecosystem: Environmental > Aquatic > Freshwater > Lake > Sediment | place: USA: Wyoming | collected...
CGGGCTTGGTGTTTCTCCGCCCAACCTCATTCTTGGCAACATGGCAGGAATAAACATAGGGCACGCTGACCTTGCCCTCTTTTCTGTAGCCGGCAACGTGGAAACCGGCGTCAGCGCTGGGAAATGATTTTCGGAGATATTCAACCAGCTTTTTGGGGACTGTAGTTACATCGTCGTTAGCTCTTAACTCCTCCTCGATAAATCTCTTGATGTGACTAGCCGTGGGTATGCCGCCGAGCAAGTCCTGACCGAAATTGGAGATGCCTATTTGCTGTTTCTCCAGGAGATATGTTTTTATTACGGCGTCGGAGTTGACGGTCTCGACCTTGAATTCCTTGCCCTCGGGGTTTTTACCCTCGACGGTGACCGATTGGCGGCTGTCCGAAGCCATAACAATGCCTTCAGGAACATAGACGGCGATTACGAAACTCATTCTGGTCTCCTTTCGGGACAGCTATGCTTTTCTAAACTCCCATATTCGCACTGGCTGGACCACAGGTGGTATATCCATTTATCAGGGGAAGCGTCATATAGATATACATGCTTGACATCTTTGTATTTGTTCATATCTATAATGGGTAGCAATTTAACAAACATGTCATAATCAACACCTGCCTCCCAGATGCCGAGCAGGAGAATAGTTGGCTGGTCAGAGTAGTCTCTGAACTTCTCGTTGGCTTCATCAAGTACTTGCTCAAACTGACACCTTATTTCTTCGATGGAAGGACCACCTAGTGTTTGGTATGGAGTCTCTACCCCGAGTTGAGATCCGTCCTCTTTATATTTTCTAAGTCTACAGGCGAAAGGTTCGCTTAGTGTAGCCTCTTCTCCCCCGGCCAAGGCTGGAGCGCATGCTAATATTTTCTCGCATAGCTGATCCATCATGGGTTTCTTATTCTTCTGATTGAACTTGATTATTTCAATAACTGGCAGAAGCAAGAATGTACCAGGTAGCTTGCCTTTTAATCGAGAACTGACCTCGCCTAAGAATTGAGAAGCGCTCGTGTCCCATTTCCAATCCTTGGAACCTGAGAGTCTGCTTATCTCAATAACTATTTTTTCTCCAGTCACAGCATCCTTGCAGACGAAATCCGGTTGCTTCGTAGTCTGATTATTCTTATCCGGTTTTTTATCAGTCAGGTCATACTGTGTTTTTGTGCTTTCATTGTAGTATTTTAGAAAATGGTTTATAAGGTCTTTTTCTTGTTGCTCTTTCCTCTTCTTCATCCCTTCCATTGCCCCTCAAACACCACTTCAGCGGGGCCGCTGAGCAACATTTCTCCTTTGCTGTCCCAGTCTACGGTCAGCGTGCCGCCGGGCAGTATTATATCAATCGGGTTGTCGATAAGCTTCTTTAGCCTGGCTGCAACGGCTATGGCACAGGCGCCCGTGCCGCAGGAAAGGGTCTCCTCCGCTCCCCGCTCCCATACCCGTGCCTTGAGCTTTTTTCTGCTGATGACATTCACTATCTCGAAATTCACCCTGTTGGGGAACATGGGATGGTGCTCCACTTTGGGGCCAACCTCAGCCAGGGGAAAATCAGTGACCGGCTGCTCTAGGAAGCACACAGCGTGGGGATTGCCCAGGGCGACGCAGGTAATGTTTAGCTTCGTTCTACCGATGGTCAAAGGATAGTCTATGACAGGTGTAGCTTCAGGGATGCCTTTTCTATTCACAATCACGGGAATTGAGGAAGGCTTTAATGTAGGCTTGCCCATAGCTACCTGTATGCTTTTACCACCCTTTATTCGCGCTATCTTAATCCCAGCAGGGGTCTCTATCTTTATTTCAGGACCCTTTGCCAAGCCGTTATCCTCAGCGTATCTAGCAGCACCTCTCAGCCCGTTGCCACAGGCCTCGGCCTCGGAGCCATCGGGATTGAACATGCGCATGTAGAAGTCAGCTTTTTTCGAGGGCAGAATAAGAAGGATGCCATCGGCGCCCACGCCGAAGTGGCGGTGGCACATAGCTTTGGCCATCGCCGACCAGTCGCGCTGCCTCATCCTGCGACCGTCTATCAGCACGAAGTCGTTGCCTGTGGCTTGAAGTTTAGTAAAATTCATCTAGATACTCCGTCTTAGGGGCTCTCCTGAACTTTGTCTACTTTTATCTTAACCACGTGGTTGACCTTAAGGCCTTTTTCGGTGAACTCTTTGTTGAGTTGGTCGAACAGCGGGCCTGAAGTGAGTATCTCGCCTTTGCCCCAGATGCGGCAGCCTTTGAGGGTGCGCGGGTGCACGATCAATGCAGATAGATATGGATTTTCCTTCAAGTTGGCGATGGTGCGCGGCGAGTTGATATCAGCGAAAATGACATGGTCATCGTCGAGCACGCGGAAAGAGCCTTTGGCTGAGACATTTGGTTTGCTGTCCTTGCTTGCAGTAGCGATTATCCCGGGACGAATCTCGGCTATCATTGCTTTGACTTCTTCGGAAAGCTTGGCCATGGGTTACCTCCAGGTTATTTTAATCAGCCCCCTAAATCCCCCAGTCTTGGGGGCGGGCGAAGCATTGCTTCGCCCCTACGACTTTCTAATGCCTCTCCCTTGGGGGGAGAGGCTGGGTGAGGGTGAGACTTAAATCCCCCTCCCTTTAATCCCTCCCGCCAGGGGAGGGAGAATTATATACAAAATACCCTCTTTTTGCTACTTACTTAATTTACCACAAATCGCTGCACAAAACGATGAATGGCTTGATTTGTATCTTTTCCTGCTTCGAACCAGTTGATGCGCTTGTCTTTGAGACGGAACCAGTTGTATTGATGGCGGGCGAAGCTATGGGTGTCGAACTTTATCTGCTGTATCGCAGTCGGCAGGTCTATTACACCCTGCAAATACATCCCGATTTGCTTGTAGCCCAGCCCTGACATCGAGGGCAGGTCGAATCCATAGCCTTTGGCTACCAGGCTCTCGACCTCCGCCACCAGGCCTCTTTCTATCATATTGTCGACGCGGTCGTCTATCCGCCGGTAGAGGTCGGCCCTGTCAGTGGTCAGACCTATGATAACGGAATCAACGAAAGGGTGCTTCACTTGGAGCTGTGAAAATGGGGTGCCCTGCAGGCTGACCTCGAGCGCCCGAATCACTCTGCGGACGTTCCTAGGGTCGATGCGCTCCGCTGCTGCGGGGTCGGTTTGTTTAAGCTCGTTGTATAGTTTCTCGCCTCCCTCAACTCTGGCTCTGGCTTCCAGTTCGCGTCTTAAAGTTGGGTCGGGCGGAACCGAGGGTATGCGCCATCCTTCCAGTAACGCCCAGACATAGAGGCCGCTGCCGCCTGCGAGGAACGCTGTCTTTTTTCTATGCTTAATATAGTTTATGGCATCAAGAGCCTTGCTCTGGTAAAGGGCGAGGCTGAAATCCTCATCGGGGTTGACCACATCTATGAGATGGTGCGGGACAAGCTTGCGTTCTTCTTCGGTAGGCTTGGCGGTGCCGATGTCCATGTAACGGTAGACCTGGCGGCTGTCGGCGCTGATTATCTCGCCGTTGAAGGTTTGGCAGAGCTCGAGAGCTAGGCTGCTCTTGCCCGTTGCCGTTGGACCTATGATGGCGACCAGAGGGCTCATGCTGTTTTCTTTATCTTGGCGGTCTGCTCCACTATGCCTAAGAAGTCAGGTGTTTTGAGACTGGCTCCTCCTACCAGCGCACCATCTATCTCGGGCTGTTTCACGAACTCAGCGATGTTGGCGCTGTTAACGCTGCCGCCGTACTGGATGCGCATCGCCTGGGCTATCTGGTCTCCGTAAATCCTGACGATCATATCCCGGATAACCTTGATGACGGCGTTGGCCTGCTCGCCGCTGGCTGACTTGCCGGTGCCGATGGCCCAAATCGGCTCGTAGGCTATAATTGTCCCTTTAGGTGAGTCAATACCTTCAAAAGCTGCCTTCACCTGACGGGTTATTACCTGCACAGTCTCGCCGGCGTTGTTCTGTTCTAGGCTTTCGCCAACGCAGACGATGGGGGTGAGCCCGGCTGCCAGCGCGGCTTTGGCCTTCTTGTTGACCAGTTGGTCGGTTTCCCCGAAGTACCCTCTTCGCTCCGAGTGCCCCAAGATGACGAACTCGCAAAGCCCGGCAAGCATTGCGGGCGATACCTCTCCGGTATAAGCGCCACTGCGCTCGAAATACATATTCTGCGCGCCCAGTTTGATGGACGTGCCTTTGATTAGCTCCTTGACTGTGGTCAGGGAGACAAAAGGAGGGCAGAGCACCTTCTCTACACCTGCTATCGGGTGCAGCTTCTCCTTCATAGCTTTGACCAGCTCCGCTGCCTCGGCGACGGTGGTGTTCATCTTCCAATTGCCAGCGATTACAGGTGTCCGCATCGGGATATCCTCCTAAGCGCCGAATTTGGTCAGCTTGAGGGCATTGGCCATAGCCAGGGGCATGACCTCCACAGCGGGGAATCTACCCAGGCCGCCGGAGGCGCAGGCTGTCTCCCCGAACTCATGAACATGGTCGGTGCGGCACCATTTAGAGCAGAGAACAATGGGCACGGGATGCCAGCTATGCCCTTTGAGCATGGCCGGCGTGGAGTGGTCTCCGGTGACTATCAGTACATCGGGATTGAGAGCGGTGATTTTGGGCAGGAACCTGTCTATCTCCTCCAATGTCTGAACCTTGGCATCGAAGTCGCCGTCCTCGCCTGAGGAATCCGTTTTCTTAACATGGATGAAGAAGAAGTCGTGCTCGGTATAGTGCTTGGCTAGTGTGTCGAACTCCTGCTCTATAGTGGCACCAGTGTCGAGAAGCTTCATGCCCACCAGCTTGGCCAGCCCCCGGTACATGGGATAGGCGGCGATGGCAGCGGGGTTCAGCTTGAAAATCTCATTCATGGTGGGCAGGTTGGGATGCTGGGAGAAGCCGCGCAGCAGCACCATGTTGGCAGGATGGGAATCGGCCAGGACCGCTTTAGCCCTGGCGGCGAACTCATTAGCCAGCCTTGCGGTTTTCTTACCTTTAGGGGAATGTGCGACCACGTTCAGCGGGGCTACTCCTACCTGCCCCGGGTCAGAATCGCTGGCGTGGCCAGTCAGCCCTTCTCCGCGAAGCACAAGCAGGAAGCGGTGCTCTTTCACCGGGGCGACAAGGACATCAGCGCCGTCTAACTTAATCCTACTGAGCTTCTTACATAGCTTAGCGTTTTCTTCGGTTGAGATACGGCCTGCCCTGCGGTCTGTAACAAGACCTTTTTCGTCTATAGTGCAGAAGTTGCCTCGAGCGGCCACGTCGCCCTTCTTGAGGTCGAAATCTATGCCCAGGGCCTCCAATATGCCCCGTCCCACGATGAACTTGGTGGGGTCATAGCCGAAAAGCGCGAGATGCCCCGGGGCGCTGCCGGGTGTGATGCCAGGAGACACTGGGTCGGTCAGGCCACAAGTCCCCTTAATTGCCAGTTCGGCGAGGTTCGGGGTGTGAGCAGTCTCAAGCTCGGTCCTCCCGGTCTCGGGTCGGGGCAGCCCGCCCAAGCCGTCGATTACCAGGAGCACTATCTTGGAGTCGGATTGTCTTGAGATTTCCTTCTGTTGCTCTAAGCTGAGCATAGGCTTCTCCGTTACTTTTTCTTATCCAGCAGGGCGGCGACGCCGGGCAGGGTCTTGCCCTCAAGGAATTCCAGGGCTGCGCCTCCGCCGGTGGAGACGTGGCTCATCTTCTTTTCCAGTCCGAGGTCCATAACGGCCTCGGCGGTGGAGCCGCCGCCAGTGATGGTGGTGGCTTTGAGGCCTGCTAGTTGCTTCGCTATGCCCTCGGTACCTGCTTTGAACTCTTTGTACTCGAAGACACCCATGGTGCCGTTCCAGAAGGCGGTCTTGCATTTCTTGAGCCTGTCGCTGAAGCTCTTGACGGTCTGGGGACCAATGTCCATAACATACCAGTCTGACGGTATGCTGTTGATGGGGACTGTCTTATATTGGACGCCAGTAGCGAATTTATCGGCGACCACGACATCCTCGGGCAGTACCACTTCGACATTTGACTTGGCGGCTTTGCCCATGAGGTCCCGGGCGATGTTGAGCTTATCATCCTCGACCTGAGACTTGCCTACGTTGTAGTTCTGCGCTTTGAGGAAGGTGCAGCACATGCCGCCGCCGATAAGCAGGTAGTCCACTTTGCCCAGGATGTTATCCAGAAGCGCCATCTTGTCGCTAACCTTGGCCCCGCCGATGATGGCGGCGAAAGGACGGGCGGCGCCAGCCAGGGCTTTGCCCAGATAATCCATCTCTTTTTCCATGAGGAAGCCTGCTACGGCCGGAAGGTACTTAGTTACACCCTCCGTGGAAGCATGGGCGCGGTGCGCGGTGCCGAAGGCATCGTTGACATAAACATTAGCCAGCTTAGCCAGAGCCTGGGCGAAGGCGGGGTCGTTTTTCTCCTCCTCGGCATGGAAGCGGAGGTTCTCCAGCATGAGTACATCTTTTTCTTTCATTTTGGCTACTGCTTCCTCCACCTCGGGCCCGATGCAGTCCCTGGTGCAGGGCACGGGCCGCTTCAGCAGTTCTGAGAGGCGCTTGGCGACGGGAGCCAAGCGCATATCCTCGACCACCTTGCCGTTGGGGCGACCCAGGTGAGAGCAGAGGATGGCCTTGCTCTTTTTATCAAGCAAGTATTTTATGGTGGGCAGTGCGGCACGGATGCGGCTCTCGTCGCTGATGGCCTTGGTCTGCGGGTCGAGCGGAACATTGAAATCAACTCTGACCAGTACCTTCCTCCCTTTGAGATCGATGTCGCGGACAGTTTGCTTGTTCATGGTATCACCCCGAAATAGCTTCGAGCCGTTCCTTGATTGCTTTTACCTCGGACACCACTTTGGCATCGTTATCGTAAGGGCTGATGCCCCTGCGGTCTGCCTCTGCGATCTTGGGATTGAAGCTGATGTAGCCGAGAAGCTCGAAATCGGGCAGGTTCTCTGTAATGAACTGGCGGTCAGCATTGCTGGCAATCTTGTTGGCTACGACGTAGCATTTCTTAATACCTATATCCTGGGCCAGTCTCTTTACAGCCTTCGCTGTCTCGACGCTTCTCTGTCCAGGCTCCACCACTACTATAAAGGCGTTCACGGCGGTTGCCGTGGCTCGCCCCAGGTGCTCGATGCCGGCATCCATGTCCATAATCACAATCTCAGACTTTCGGAGAACGAGGTGATTCAGCAAGTTCCTGAGCAGGGCGCTCTCCGGGCACATGCAGCCGCCGCCGCCCTTCTTTACTGTGCCCATAATCAGCAGTCTGAGACCATCCTTTTTTACGGAGAAGCGGTCAGGGATATCATCCACTTTGGGGTTGAGTTTGAAGATACCTCCCGTGGTGCCGGGCTTGCCTCCAGTGCGTTCCGCTATCAGTTCCTTCATCTCGGCGATGGGAGTGATGCGCTGCAGGTCCTTCGAAGAAATGCCGAGGGCTGTACCCAGGTTGGCATCGGGGTTGGCGTCTATAGCCAGCACGGTGCTACCCTCAGCAGCGTAAAGGCGAGCCAGGAGGCTGGCCAAGGTGGTCTTGCCTACGCCACCTTTTCCCGTGATCGCTAGTTTCAACATCTCGGCCTCCTGCCGTTTACATACCAGCCAAATCGTATGCAGCGTGCTGATTATACAACGGCTTAGTCAAAAGTGCTACGGTTTAGAAGAGACTTTTAGGGATTTTTTTCGGCCAGCGGATTAGATAGAAGTGTTCGAGACCTCTACTAGTATTGGCGCTTCAAGAGGAACTTAGCAATGGCCATGAGCTCTTCCTTGGCCGAAGGTGGTATATTTACGGCACTCAATTCGGAGATTGCCTGGCGATGATGTTTGTCGCTCACACCCTGAACATAGCCCTGTGCATCCAGTCTGTTAAGTATGTGTACCACGTTTTCTATGTCAGCCGATCCAATCACCTTTTTTTGGTAGATTGACCATAGCAGTTCCCTGTCCTTCCCCTTTGTTTTCTCAAGCGCATAGACGATGGGCAATGTTTTCTTCTTCATTCGGATATCGGAGGTATTGGGTTTGCCGGTAACCTTTTGGTCACCCCAGAGGCTCAAGACGTCATCGTGCACCTGAAAGGTCATTCCCAGATCATGGCCGAACAATTTCAAACACGCCAGCAGAGATTCGTCGTCTGTACCCAAAAGCGCCCCGATCTCCAATGAGCAACGGAACAGGGCAGCGGTTTTGCAGCCGATCATCTCCAAATAGTCATTGATGCCGATGTCAAGGCGGTTTTCGTAGCTGATGTCGAGATACTGTCCCTCGCAAAGTTTGAGGCTAGCTTCACCGAGGATACGGGCAGCTCGCACCACCTTCTGGTGAGGTATGCCAGCATCCTCGAGCCTCAACAATGACGACAGCGCCAGGGCGTGCATGCCGTCGCCAACATTTATCGCTTGAGGCTGACCCCAAATGTGCCACACGGTAGCCCGTCCTCGTCGTGCTGGGCTTTTATCCTGGATGTCGTCGTGAATCAGGGAGAAGTTATGAACCAGCTCCACAGCGGCTGCTGCGGGGAGCGCTTGCCGCCAATCTCCTCCCACTGCCTGGCAGGCAAGAAGGCAGAGAACAGGGCGAAGCCTTTTGCCTATCGTCGCCGATTGAGGGTTGCCCTGCTCATCGATCCAGCCCAGGTGGTAGCGCATCATGTTGTACATGGGTAGGGGGGCTTCACCAACGGCGAACTTTAATTCTGCCTCCAACTCTGTCCTGTATCGTTGCCAGATAGACTCTAGGTCAGCCATTTCGCCTCTCAGCAGCAAAAATTAGGAGCGCCTTGTACTAGATACACCCATTAGAAGTCTAAGCGGCGTTTTCCTCACTCCTTAGCCTTAGTATGGTAAGGATGTCGGGCAAGCTCAGCAAAGAAGGACAGGATACGCCGCGCTATACCCTCGGCATCGAGGCTGTAATTAGCACGGAGAAGTTCTTGTGGACCATGTTCCACGAACTCGTCGGGAATCCCTATGCGTAGGGCACGAACGCCAGCAATACTAGAGAGAAGGCTCAGCACCGCGCTACCGAAGCCTCCAGCGAGAGCATTCTCTTCCACGGTGACCAGTCTCTTTGTCTTGCTCACAGTTTCCAGGATGAGGTCTGAGTCCAAGGGCTTGGCGAAACGGGCGTTAACTACGGTACATTCGATGCCCTTTTTATTGAGGAGCCAGGCTGCTTCCAGGGAAGGGACTACAGCCGAACCTATGGCAATGATAGCCAGGTCGTTTCCAGTCTTGATAACGTCACCTTTACCTACTGGCAACTCCTTAAGCTTCTCGTCCAGAGGCACCCCGCTCCCAGTGCCCCGGGGGTAACGGATTGCTATGGGGCCTCCGTACCTTGTTGCGGTATAGAGCATGTGCCCGAGTTCGTTTTCATCGCTGGGGGCGGCTACTATCAGATTAGGGATGCAACTAAGGTAGGAAAGATCAAGGGTGCCCTGGTGAGTCTTGCCGTCCTCACCGACAATGCCCGCCCTATCGAGAGCAAAAACAACAGGCAGGTTCTGGATGCACACGTCGTGGATAATCTGGTCGAATGCGCGCTGCAGGAAGGTGGAGTAGATGGCTACGATAGGGATGAAACCTTGCGTGGCAAGACCGGCAGCGAAGGTTACCGCATGCTGCTCGCAGATGCCGACATCGAAGACACGTTTGGGGAACTTTTGAGCTACCAGGCTTAAGCCTGTTCCTTCAGTCATGGCTGCGCTAATCGCTATCAACCTCTCGTTTTCCCGGAATAGGCGCAGCATGGTTTTGCCGAAGACCTCGCTATACGAAGGGATATTATTGTTCACATTGTTCTTGGCTGATACTCCGTGGAACTTTATGCTATCTCCTTCGGCGGGCTCAAAACCCTTTCCTTTTGTGGTAATAGCGTGAAGGAAAACAGGCCCTGGTGTGTAATCATGCGCCTTTATCAAGGCTTCTTCGAGTTCGGCTATATTGTGTCCATCGATAGGACCGATATATTTGAATCCAAGGGAGTCCCAGAGCGTGGTCGGTAGAACCACACCCTTAATGCCTGTCTTGAACCGTTTCATCCCTGACCAGACAGTTGTACCGCCGGGCAGCATCTTGATCACCCGTCCGGCCCCTTCTTTGGCTAGATAGTATCTTGGGTCGAGTGTGA
>Ga0315281_10015833_pt1 | contig 10091 bp, 9 predicted proteins | sample YL17G07_0_MG_FD_204540 | JGI IMG/M metagenome (GOLD analysis project Ga0315281, IMG submission 204540) | Sediment microbial communities from Yellowstone Lake, YNP, Wyoming, USA - YL17G07_0 | ecosystem: Environmental > Aquatic > Freshwater > Lake > Sediment | place: USA: Wyoming | collected...
CAGAGACTGTCGAGAACTTTCTCTCGCCGGACCTTGAACTCTTTGTCCGTGATCAACCCTTTTCTGCGCAGTTCTTCAAGCTGGATGATGCGATCTTCAATCGGGGATTTATGTTCGTCTTTGCCGACAACGAATGAAGAGGGTCGAACGGGAGGAGCAAAAGGCTTCGGAGGCAACATTTTCGCAACTTCTGATGAGTCATCTTTATGCTTGTCTTTGAGAAGAATAAGAATGGCAATCCCCAATATGCTAAAGATTGGCAGGACCAATCCTATCCATGCGGCATACCCCTTTCCTTTGGCAGTCGCCCAGCAGGTGTAGAAAAACGATCCTACAAACGCCAGCGCAAGAATCAAATTGACAACAGCATGGTTGTCCCAGAAATCGGGGGCCACCCATATCGGAATTGCTACAGCTAGCAGGCTGGCGACACATACTCTGCCAGCAATGTTCATCTTCTTTTTGTAGACGGATAGCACAGCGGATGCACCTTTCTAAGATGCCCAGCGTTCGCGTCGAGCAGCGCGCCGCCACTGACGCAAAGCAAACGTGTGTTGCTTGTCGGCGCGTCCGTTCTCGAAGGCGCGATTAGGCTTCAGATTTCGCCGCATAGTCAATGAGTACCTTCTCGAACCCAGCCTTCGCCTTCAGCGCGGCAACGATTTCCTCTCCGGAAACATCAATGTCCTGAGGAAATCGAGGATGCGTGAGGCGATCACGGACGGAGATTGTCTTGCGGAGTGAGGCCCACCAGTCCGAAGAAGGATCAAATCGGAACGAGCTATGTGTAGCACGTTCCAAGAGTCGAAAGGCGAATCGCACATTGCTCGCAAGCTGAATTTTGGCTGACCGTTCGATTACTTCACCTTTGTCGTTGAGCTCGCTGTCAACTTCCACGGCCAAGTATCTTTCATGGTCGGAGACTTCTATGCCTGAATCAAGACACTGCCCTACGGCCGACACCTTTACGGAAAAAGTGACAGCCTCGATGTACGCGAGGATCGCCCGGATCAGTTGGCGTGTGTGGTACTCGTAGTCGGCCGTTACGCTACCGTTGCTTTCGCGCTCACCATTGTCGATACATTGGATCAACTCCTTGTGGCAGTGGTCAACATCATCCCCCAGCCTCTCGATCAACTCCTGAGTTGTCCGCTCGTCCACGATTAAAGCTCAATAACTATCGTAAGGAGAGTGATCATCTTCCACTCCTAAGAAACTCTCACAGGAAATAGTGGCGCCTTCGAAGGTAAAGTTCTCATCGATATGCTTTCTGCAGAATTGTCTGAGATCGAGTATTTTCTTACAAGTGATCAGGTGTCCATAGATCTGCATCTTACTATCTCGATGTCTGCTGCAATAATTCATCCGATCCCAGTAGGCGCCCCCGCTCTCGCCAGTGAAATATTCATAACCATTTCTCATATAGAAGAAGAACATTCCAATCAATATGACAACCAATAGCAGAACGAATTCGCTTTCGAGAATATTCTTGATTGTGATCCTCATCCCAGTTCCTTACCCAGACGCATGGCGACTTTCCTGAACAGCGCCGCGGACACCCTTCCCAGCTTGGTGGCATCGGAGGCTTCGATCGTCGCGAGTTTTGCCGTGCGGATCACCGAAGGCACCGGCAGGCCGGCCGCGGCAAGGTTGTGCACCGGCACATCGCCGGGCCAGCCTCGGTTTTCCGCGCTGGTAATCATCACGACCCACAGCAGGCCATGCGCGTCCTCGATGCCGCCCGACGACACGACCAGCGCCGGCCGCGATTGCCGTGTCGGACGGTCGGTGTAGGGAAACGGCACCTTGATGACGTCGCCCTGCCTAAAGATTGCCATAGGCCTTGGTGTCGGCGGCGGAGTTCCACTCGCCGAACGTGCGGAATGGATCGTCCGTCTTGCCGCCGCGGCTGGATTTGGTGAGGATCACGCGTTGATCATCGATTTCGTAAATCAGTTCGTCACCCGGTTGCAGGCGCAGGGCGGCGCGCACCGGTTGCGGAATGGTGGTCTGCGCCTTGGTCGTCAGCTTGCTGGTGATCATGATGGCTCTATTCCGAGGTGGTAAGGAATTTCCTGATGGTAAGGATTTTCCTTGCGGAGAGCAACAGGGAGCCGTAAATCCCAAAATACGGCTCACAAATATCAATAATATGAGCCGTAAAAGGGTAATATACGGCTCATGGACCCCGCCTCTCCCTATATCTGGGCCAAATCCGGCTGGCCGGTTTTCACGCTCCGTCAGGACGCCCTGACCGGGCCGCTTGGCCGCGCGCGTCTTGCGCAAGGCACTGTCCTGGGTCTGGCGCACGCGCTCGGCCTGGAACGCCACCCCGAGGTACTCCAGGACATCTGGGTCGGCGAAGCAATGGCGACCGCGGGCATCGAGGGGGAAAAGCTGGACCTCGAGGCGGTGCGTTCGTCGGTCTTGCGCAAGATGGGTTTCGGAAAATCGCGGGCTTCGCCGCGCAATGTGGACGGCCTAGTGGACGTGATGGACGATGCTACGCGCAACTTCGGCGGCAGGCTGACGCACGCGCGGCTGTGCAACTGGCAGGCGGCCTTGTTTCCGACCGGGCGTTCCGGGCTTGCGCGCATAGAGGTTGGCAAGTACCGCACCCACGCGGACCCGATGCAGATCGTCAGCGGGCGGCCAGGCAAAGAGAAGGTGCATTACACCGCGCCGCCCTCGGCGCGAGTGCACGCGGAGATGACTCGCCTTTTGGCGTGGTTTCGCGACAGCGCCCCAGGCGGCAAGATCAGCATCGACGGTCTGGTGCGCGCGGCCATTGCGCATCTGTGGTTCGAATCGATCCACCCGTTCGAAGACGGTAACGGCCGCATCGGCCGGGCGCTCTGCGACATGGCGCTGGCGCAGGACGCAGATGTACCTTCGCGGATAGTCAGCCTGTCGCGCCAGTTGCATGAAAACCGGTCGCAATACTACGACCAGCTCAACGCGGCCGTGCACGGGGGAATGGATGTAACCGATTGGACCGTCTGGTTTGCGGGGCAGTTTGAACAGGCTTGCAAAAAATCCGCATCCATCATCCGTGCTGCGGTGGATAAGGGGTATTTTTGGCAGGCCGCACCGCAGATGAACGAGCGCCAGAAGAAGGTAGTTCAGAAACTGCTCGACGCGGGGGCGGGCGGATTCGAGGGCGGAATGAGCGCCGAGAAATACGGCAACATTACCGGTGCCTCGAAAGCGACTGCGACACGGGATCTTTCGGATTTGACCGAAAAAGGTGTTCTGGAAATTACCGGCCAGGGGCGCGGGACGCGCTATTGGCTTACGGGCAGGGCCGGGGATGCATGAAGGTGCGCGGTCATTGCAATCGGTCCGCTACCGCGCCGGATTGATCTCCTTGCCGGTTTTGATCATTAGAAGTTTCGGGTCGGCCGGGTCTACGCTCACCCTGATCCAGTCCACCCATGGCGAGCCGAAGCTCTCGATGCGGGTGAAACGGTCGACCGGTTTCTGCGTGGCCGGATCGGCGAGGGGATGATCGACGCGGTAGCGGTGCGTGTCGCCGTGGATCAGGATCACCAGCTTGCCGAAGACCAGTGTGTGTGCGAGCAGTTCCTGCCTGAATTGAGCGTAGCCGTCGGCCGCGCCGCTCGGGCGCCAGAATGGGCGTTCGAAATAGGGATCGGCTTGAATCGCGATGAACACTGCCGCGTGACCTTTCTTTTTCGCCAGCTCGAAACCTTCCGCCAGCCAGGCGGCATTGGCCGCGCTGCGCCGCGCGTATTCGGCATCCATCTGCTGCGTGCGGCCCAGGTTGTTGTTGCTGCCGGGGATGTTCAAGCCGATGAACAGTGCCGGGCCGATCATCCAGCGCATATTTTCGCGATATTCGGCGAAGCGCGGATCGGCGCTCTGGCGTTCGAGCCTGAGCTTGCGCCGGCCGAGGCTGTCGTCGTCGGGATAGAACGTTTCGCGCAGCTTTGCCAGCCGTTCCAGAGGATCGGCGCCGCTGCGGTGGCAATCGGTCCATTCGTTGTCGCCGGGAACGAAAATGAACGGGTGCCGCACGGACTGGAACTGTTGCAGGCGCTGGGCGAACAATTCGTCGCTGCAGGGACTGGTGCCGCTCTTGAAATCGCCGATGTGCACGACAAAGGCGAGGTCTTCCCGGTCGATGTCTTTCAGCATGTCGGCGAACATCCACTCTTCGCCGAAGGAATAGGGTGTGTCGCCGATGACGGCGAAGCTGAAGCGTACGCCCGCATGGCCCGGCGCCAGTGCGCCGGGTTGGCTCTGCGCCAGCGCGGCGGCCAGTACCAACGCGATTGCGACGATCAGGCGGATCACAATTGTTTCAGCTTGTACAGCAGCTCCAGCGCTTCCTTCGGGCTGAGTTCGTCCGGCTTGATCGCCGCGAGCAGATCCAGCGCCGGGTGCGGCTCGCTCTCGGACTTGGGCGGGGCGCCGGCGAACAGGTCGGATTGGCCGTCGCGATTCAGGCTCTGTTGCTCCAGTTGCAGCAGGTAGCGCTTCGCCGCCCGGGTCACGCTGCCGGGCACGCCGGCGAGCGCCGCCACCTGCAGCCCGTAGCTCTGCGAGGCAGGTCCTTCCTCGACCGCGTGCAGGAACACGATGGAATCCTTGTGTTCCACCGCATCCAGGTGGATGTTCGCGGCCTCGCGGTATTCCAGCGCCAGCCGCGTCAGTTCGAAATAGTGCGTTGCGAACAAAGTGTAGCTGCGGTTCTTCTCGAGCAGATGGCGCGCGATGGCCCAGGCCAGCGCCAGGCCGTCGAAGGTGGAGGTGCCGCGCCCGACCTCGTCCACGAGCACCAGGCTGGTCGCGGTGGCGTTGTGCAGGATATTGGCGCTCTCGGTCATTTCCACCATGAAAGTGGAGCGGCCGCCGGCGAGGTCGTCCGCGGCGCCGATGCGGGTGAAGATCTGGTCGATCGGGCCGAGCCGCGCGGCGCGCGCCGGCACGAAGGCGCCGACGTGGGCGAGCAGCACGATCAGCGCCACTTGGCGCATGTAGGTGGACTTGCCGCCCATGTTCGGGCCGGTGATGAGCAGCAGTTGGCGCGCCGGATTCAGCCGGCAATCGTTGGCGATGTACTGGTCCACCTGGGACTCGACCACCGGGTGGCGTCCGGCCTCGATTTCGAGCAGCGGCTCGTCCACGAACCGCGGCCGGCACCAGTTGAGGCGCAGGCTGTCGGCGGCGAAGGAGCCTAACAGGTCGAGTTCCGCCAGACTCCTGGCGATGCGCTGCAGCGCCGGAATGTGCGGCTGCAAGGTCTCCAGCACCTGCTCGTACAGGGTTTTTTCCAGCGCCAGCGCGCGCTCCTGGGCAGACAGCGCCTTGTCCTCGAAGGTTTTCAACTCCGGCGTGATATAGCGCTCGGCGTTCTTAAGCGTCTGGCGCCGGCGGTAATCGGCGGGAATCTTTTCCACGTGAGTGTGCGTGACTTCGATGTAGAAGCCGTGCACCCGGTTGTATTCGACCTTGAGGTTGGGAATGCCGCTGCGCTCGCGCTCACGCGCTTCGAGCGCGACCAGGAACTCGCTTGAATTGGTCTGCAGGGCGCGCAGCTCGTCCAGGCCGGCGTCGAAGCCGTCATTGATGACGCCGCCCTCGCGCAGCAAAGACGCCGGCTCGGGCAGGATCGCGCGCAGCAACAGCGTAGCGCAGTCCGGCGGCACCTCCAGGCCCTGGCGCAGTTCGGCCAGGCGGGGTGCGGATGCGCCATCGAGCAGCGTGGCGAGTTGAGGCAGGGCGGCGAGGCTGTCGCGCAGGCCGGAGAGATCGCGCGGCCGCGCGCTTTTCAGCGCGATGCGCGCGCTGATGCGCTCCACATCGGCGACGCGCCGCAAGGCTTCGCGCAGGGCCGTGCCTGAGGCTTGCGCCAGATCTTCCACCGCTTCGTGGCGGTTGGCCAGGACCGTCCGATTGCGCAGGGGATGGTGCAACCAGTGGCGCAACAGGCGGCTGCCCATGCCGGTGACGCAGCCATCGAGCAGGCTGTAGAGGGTGGGCGCAGGCGTGCCGCGCAGGGTTTCGGTGAGTTCCAGGTTGCGCCGCGTGGCCGCATCCATGCGCACGTAGTCGTCCGCGCGTTCCGGGCGCAGGGCATTCACATGCGATAGCGCCTGGCCTTGGGTCTTGCGCGCGTATTCGAGCAGCGCGCCGGCCGCGGCGATGGCGGGGCGCAGGTCCTCGCAGCCGAAGCCCGCGAGTGAGTGCACGTTGAAATGCTTCAGCAGCTGTTGCCGCGCCGCCGCGTAGTCGAAATGCCATTCGGGCAGGCGTGTCAGCGCGGCCGTGCCGTTCAGGCCGGCGAGCGGGCCGCGATCGGCGACCAGGATTTCAGCCGGGCGCAGCCGCGTGAGCTCGCCCGCGAGCAGTCGTTTCGGGATCTCCGCTACGCGCAGTTCGCCGCTCGCGAGACTTAGCCACGCAAGGCCGACGCTGTTGTTCTCGACCGAGAGCGCGAGCAGCAGGTTGTCGGATTTTTCGTCGAGCAGCGCCGAATCGGTGAGCGTGCCCGGCGTGACGATGCGGGTGACGGCGCGCTCCACCGGGCCTTTGGACGTATTGGGGTCGCCGATCTGCTCGCAGATCGCGACCGACTCGCCCAGCTTCACGAGCTTCGCCAGATACTGCTCGACCGCATGGTAGGGCACGCCGGCCATTTTGATCGGTGCGCCGGCGGACGCGCCACGCGTGGTGAGCGTGATGTCGAGCAGCCGCGCCGCCTTCTCCGCGTCGCCGTGGAACAGTTCGTAAAAATCCCCCATGCGGTAGAACAGCAAGATGTCCGGATGCTGCGCCTTCAGGCGCAGGTACTGCTGCATCATGGGGGTGTGGGCGCTGCCCACCGGGAAGTCCGGCTTGCTCATCGGCGCAATTCTAACCCGTGTGGCGCAAGCGTAAGCCGGGAATGCGGTCGCGGGCGTTTTCGGTCGGCCCAGGCTTGGCCTGAACAATGGGGCGATGTTCTCTTGCCCCCGAGGGGACTTTCCCCTCAAGGGGGATCGAGACCTTCGGGGCGTAGATACCCCAAGTCGGAGGAAACTCCGATTGCATCTTCGACTTGATCGAAACGTTCACCGGTAATTGCCGGGGCGGAAGCTTCCGCGATGGATCGATGCTGGAGTGTGGCTGCGCAAGTCATCGGGCAGCAGAAATGCTAATCTATGCAGGAGGCATTAAATTAACCAAGCAGGGGGAGAAGCCATGTTGAAGCGCTATTTGAAGCTGTTGGTATCGGCAGCCGCATTTTTGATTGCCGCTACCGCCTCGGCCCAAGAGCCGCTCAAGATCGGCATGGTGTTGGAGATGAGCGGCGGGTTTGCGGATTTCGGCATGCAGATGATGAACGGCGCGCGCGCCTACATGAAGGTGCACGGGGACACGGTCGCCGGCCGCAAAGTCGAGCTGATCGTGAAAGACACCACCGGGGTGCCGGACGTTGCCAAGCGGGTCGCGCAGGAGCTGGTCACCAACGACAAGGTCGATTTCCTCGCTGGTTTCGGACTAACGCCGAGTGCGCTTGCGGTTGCGTCGCTCGCGACGGAGGCGAAGAAACCCATGATCGTCATGAATGCGGCGACCTCGATCATCACCACGCGTTCACCCTATATCGCCCGCGTGTCGTTTACGCTGCCGCAGGTCACCGCGCCGCTCGCCACCTGGGCAATCAAGAACGGGATCACCAGCGTGTACACGCTGGTCTCCGACTTCGGGCCCGGCATCGACGCCGAGACGCAGTTCAAGAAGACGTTCGCTGCGGCGGGCGGCCAGATTGTCGGCGACGTGCGCACGCCGATGCGCAGTCCCGAGTTCGCGCCGTTCCTGCAGCGGATCAAGGACGCGCGGCCCCAGGCCGTGTTCGTGTTTCTGCCGGCGGGGGAGCAGGCGGTGGGCTTCATGAAGGGATTCGCCGAGCGCGAACTGGACAAGGCGGGCATCAAGCTGATTGCCACGGGCGACCTCACCGAAGACGGCGTCATCGAGGCGATGGGCGACGCGCCGCTGGGCGTGATCACGACGCAGCATTATTCGGTCGCGCACGACAGCGCGGAGAACAAGATCTTTCTCAAGGCCTACGCCGAAGTCGCCGGCACCAAGCAGCGTGCCAATTTCATGGCGGTGGGCGCATGGGACGGCATGGCGGCTATATACGAGGTGGCGCGGCGCCTGAACGGCAAGATCGACGGCGATAAGGCGATGGACATCCTCAAGGGGTTGAAAATCGACAGCCCGCGCGGGCCGCTCGTCATCGATCCCGCAACGCGCGATCCGATCGAGACGATGTACGTGCGCCGCGTCGAGCGTTTGAAAGACGGCAAGCTCTATAACGTGGAGTTCGACCAGTTCCCAAACGCAAAGGACCCGAACAAGTAGATCGCCGGCGCCGCGCCCGGCCGCAAGCGGATCGGCGCCGGAGCGAGGGCGCCGTCGGTTCAGCGCTGGCGCAAGCAACGTCGGGAGACAGGCTATGAGATTATTCGATCCACTGAAAATCGGCGGCATGACAATTCCGAACCGGATCATGGTGCCCGCCATGGTGACCCACCTGTGCAAGGAAGACGGTGTCGTCACCCAGGATACGATCGATCGTTATATGCGATACGCCGCCGGCGGCGCGGGCCTGATCGTGGTCGAGGCGATGGCGATCCACCAGGTCAAGTCCGGCCCGCTGCTGCGCATCAGCGACGACAAGTACATCCCCGGGCTGCGCGAACTCGCGCAAAAAGTCCATGCGGCATCGGATTCCAGGATCGTCCCCCAAATCATTCATTTTCTGAAGGTCGCGCGCAGCGGCTGGCGTCAGACCGCGGACATGCTGTCGCTCGCCGAAATCGACCAGATCGTGGAGCAGTTTGGCGACGCGGTGCGGCGTGCGCGCGAAGCCGGCTTCGACGGCGCGGAGTTGCACGCGGCGCATGCCTACACGCTGTCGTCTTTTCTCTCCCGAGCCAACCCGCGCACCGACGAATACGGCCGCGAGAGCCTCGAGGGGCGGCTGCGGCTGATCGGGCGCGTGATGGAAAGCGTGCGGCGCAAGGCCGGCAGGGATTTTCCGGTGGGCGTTCGCATGAACGTCGAAGAGTTCATCAAGGACGGATACACAGTGGTGGATTCCAAGCGCATCGCGGTTCGGCTCGCCGAGCTCGGCGTCGACTACATCTCGTTCTCGGCGGGCGGCAAGTTCGAGGACGCGGTGCACACGCCGGGGCAGGTCCTGTTTCCCTATAGCGGCTATTCGGGCGATCGCAGCATGCCCGGGGACTGGCTGCCGCGCGCCCTGCACGCGGGCATCGCCGCCGAGGTGAAGGCGTATCTGCTATCCAAAGGCCATCGTATCCCGGTTGCGGTGGCGGGCAAGCTCGACGCCCCGCTGGATGCCGAACGCGTGGTCGCCGAGGGCATGGCCGATATCGTCGCCATCGCGCGCGGCCTGCTCGCCGATCCCGACTGGCCGATCAAGGTCAGGAACGGCATCGCGGATCGGATCGTGCAGTGCGATTACTGCAACGTGTGCAAGGCCCTGGATGGGACACACAGGGCGGTCATTTGCGCGCTCTGGCCGCAAGGGACCATCCAGGCGCCCAAGGATGACCCTGCGGTGCAGGCGCCCCAGTGGGCCCAGGCCGAGGCGAGCCTGACGGCCATCCCCAGGGAGTCCCGGGTTGAACTGAAGTGGTCCAAAGCCCCGGGCGCCGTCACTTATCAGGTGTACCGCGCCGACGAACAAGGCGACCCGCAGATGATGGATGCGGTGAAGGTCACCTTCTGGGTCGACCATGGCGCGCTGGGAGGGCACGGCTACCGCTACTTCGTGCGCCCGTGCGCCGCGACCGGCACACCGGGCCGGCGTTCCAACACGGTAACGGTGGAGATTCCGGCGCCAAACTACATGGTGGTGGCATAAAAACTTCCTGTCGGCAAGGCATGCGGCACGCGATTGCGATATTGAATTCATCCAAGGCGGGTAATTAGGTGCTACCCGGCTGCGTGCCATGGCCAGAGGCAATCGCGCGCCGCTATCGCGAGCGGGGCTACTGGCGGGGCATTTCTCTGTTCGAGATGCTGCGGCAGTCGGCCGCGCGTACGCC
>Ga0315281_10015834_pt1 | contig 10090 bp, 9 predicted proteins | sample YL17G07_0_MG_FD_204540 | JGI IMG/M metagenome (GOLD analysis project Ga0315281, IMG submission 204540) | Sediment microbial communities from Yellowstone Lake, YNP, Wyoming, USA - YL17G07_0 | ecosystem: Environmental > Aquatic > Freshwater > Lake > Sediment | place: USA: Wyoming | collected...
CTCAAGGTGGAAATGCATTTTCTCCCCGATATCTACGTGCCTTGCGATGTCTGTCACGGCAAACGCTACAACCGCGAGACTTTGGAAGTGCAGTACAAGGGCAAGAGCGTGCACGAGGTGCTGAAAATGACGGTGGCGCAGGCGCACGAATTCTTCAGCGCCGTGCCCATCGTGGCGCGCAAGCTGAAGACGCTGCTCGATGTCGGCCTCGGTTACGTCGAGCTCGGCCAGTCGGCGACGACGCTCTCAGGCGGTGAGGCGCAGCGGGTGAAGCTGTCGCTGGAACTCTCCAAGCGCGATACCGGGCGCACGCTTTATATCCTGGACGAGCCCACCACCGGGCTGCACTTTCAGGACATCGACCTGCTGCTGCACGTGCTGCACCGGCTGCGCGATCACGGCAACAGCGTGGTGGTGATCGAGCACAATCTCGACGTGATCAAGACCGCGGACTGGGTCATCGACCTCGGCCCAGAAGGCGGCGACGGCGGCGGCCGCATCATCGCGCAGGGCACGCCCGAGGACGTCGCCGAGAACCCGGCGAGCTACACCGGCCGCTACCTGAAACACGTCTTAGGCAGGAAGAAAGCGGCGTAGCGCGCGGCGCGCGCACTGCTGGATCAGACGGCCAGTTCGGGCAGGTTGCGGAACAGCGCCAGCACCTCCGGGTTGGCCAGCGCGTCGGTGTGCGTCACCGGCATGCCGTGCACCATCGCCTTCACCGCGAGTTCCACCACCTTGCCGTTCTTGGTGCGCGGGATGTCGGGCACCTGCACGATGCGCGCCGGCACGTGACGCGCCGTGGTGTGCTCGCGAATCTGGCGGCGGATGCGCTCCTCCAGCGCGGCATCGAGCGCGAGGCCCGGGCGCAGCTTGACGAACAGCACCACGCGCGTGTCGCTCGGCTTCTCGGGCGGCCACAGCTGGCCGATGGCGACCGACTCCTCGACCGCGTCGATTTTCTCGACCTGAGCATAGATTTCGGCGGTGCCGATGCGCACGCCGCCCGGATTCAGCGTCGCATCCGAGCGCCCGTAGACGATCATGGTCCCGCGCGCAGTCAGCTCGCAGTAGTCGCCGTGGCACCAGACGTTCGGATAGCGCGCGAAATACGCCTCGTGGTAGCGCTTGCCGCCCGGGTCGTTCCAGAAGCCGACAGGCATGGAAGGAAACGGCCGGGTGCAGACGAGTTCGCCTTTCTGCCCGAGCAGCGCGCGGCCGTCTTCGTCCCAGACCTCGACTTTCATGCCGAGGCTGCGGCACTGCAGCTCGCCGCGCCACACCGGCAGGATCGGATTGGCGTCGGCGAAACAACCCATGATGTCGGTGCCGCCGGAAATCGACGACAGGCAGGCGTCGGCCTTGATCTCGCGGTAGACATAATCGTAGCTCTCCGGCACCAGCGGCGAGCCGGTGGAGATGATGGTGCGAACCGAGGCGAGGCTATGCGTCCTGCGCGGCTTCATGCCGCGCTTGGCGATCGCATCGATGAACTTGGCCGAAGTGCCGAATTGGGTGAAACGCTCGGCATCGCAGTAGTCGAACAGGATCGCCGCGTCGCGCATGAACGGCGAGCCGTCGTAGAGCATGATGCTTGCCTCGGCGAGCAGACCCTGGAACAACAGGTTCCACATCACCCAGTTGCAGGTGGTGTAGTAGAAGAAGCGATCGAGCGGTTTCACGTCGAACTGCAGCTTGTAGGTCTTCAGCCCCGAGAGCAGCGTCCCGCCTGCGCCGTGCACGATGCATTTGGGTTTGCCGGTGGTGCCGGAAGTAAACAGGATATAGAGCGGATGGTCGAAGGGCAGCTGCGCGTAGGCGATCGCGCCGGGCGCATAGGGCGCGACCCAATCGGCGTAGCGCCGGGCGCCGGCAATCGCAGACACGTCGGGTTCGGTTGCAAGATGCGGCACCACCACCACGCGGCGCACGCTAGGCAGTTGCGCCGCCATCTCCTGCACGCGGGCGAGCGAGTCGTGCGCTTTGCCGTTGTAGAGGTAGCCGTCGGCGCAAAACAGCAGCTTCGGCCCGGTCTGGCCGAAACGGTCGAGCACGCCGTCGGTGCCGAAATCGGGCGAGCAGGAGGACCAGACCGCGCCGATGGAAATCGCCGCCAGCGCGAGCACCACGGTTTCCGGCATGTTCGGGATGAAGGCGGCGACGCGATCGCCGGCGGCGAGGCCTTCGGCGCGCATCGCCTGCGCCGCGCGCGACACCTCGGCATGCAGTTCGGCGTGGCTGACACGGCGGCGAAAACCGGTCTCGTCCCAGAATACCAGCGCATCAGCCGCATCGCGCCGGCGCAGCATGTTTTCGGCGAAATTGAGCCGCGCATCGGGGAACCAACTCGCGCCGGGCATGCGCCCGCCGTCGACCAGCACGCGCGCGCCTTTGTGCGAAGCGATCACGCCGCAGAAGTCCCACACCGAGTCCCAGAACTGCTCCGGCCGGTCCACGCTCCAGGCGTAGAACTCCGGATAGGTATTCAGCCTGAGCTTCCAGCGCCGGATCGCCTGCCGCGCGAACGCGGTGACATTGGCCTGTTCGATCAGCGCCTGGCTTGGCTTCCACATCGGTCGTTCGGACATTGCCTGCACCGTCATGTCGGTTGTCGTACCGATATGGTAACCGCCCGCCGCAATTCGCGTTCCGGCCCGCTTGGACAAGAGCACGCCTAATGAGTAGAATGAACCGCGCAATCAACCCCGAATCGCTTTCCGCCCGGCCGGGCCCCCAATCGAGATAAGGAGCAACTCATGAACCGCTACGCCCCAGTCACCATTGCCCTGCTGCTGTCGGCCGCCCTGGTCGCCCCGGCTGCCGCGCAGGAACTCACCGGCACCTTGAAAAAAGTCAAGGAAACCGGGACCTTCACTGTCGGCCACCGCGAGGCCTCGATTCCGTTCTCCTATCTCGACGACAAGCAGCAGCCTATCGGCTATGCGATGGACCTGTGCATGAAAATCGTCGACGCGGTCAAGGCGGAACTGAAGCTGCCCAACCTCAAGGTGAACCTGCAACCGGTCACCTCGAGCAACCGCATCCCGCTGCTGCAGAACGGCACCATCGACATGGAATGCGGCTCGACCACCAACTCGGTCGCGCGCCAGCAGCAGGTGGCTTTCGGCCCCACTTACTTCGTCATCAACGTCACCGCGGCGGTGAAGAAGAATTCCAACATCAACGCCATCGCCGAACTGAACGGCAAGACGGTTTCCACGACCTCTGGCACCACCTCGGTGCCGCTGATCAAGGGCTACGAGAAGGCCAAGCACATCGACGTCAAGGAAATCTACGGCAAGGACCACGGCGAGTCCTTCCTGCTGCTCGCCGACGACCGCGCCGCCGCTTTCATCATGGACGACATTCTGCTCGCCGGCCAGATCGCCAGTTCAAAGAGCCCGGGCGACTACAGGATCCTGACCGAGTCGCTGCGTCAGGAGCCCTACAGCATGATGCTCCGGAAGGACGACGCGCAGTTCAAGGCGCTCGTCGACAAGACCATCGGCGGGGTCATGAAATCGGGCGAGATCGAAAAGATCTACGCCAAGTGGTTCCTCAACCCGGTTCCGCCCAAGGGAATCAACATGAATTTCCCGATGACGCCTCCGATCCGCGAGGCGTTCAAGAACCCGAACGACAAGGGCGTGTAGGCAGACCGTACACCAAGCATAATAGAGCCGGAGGGCGCCAGCGCCAGTCCGGCTTTTTTTTGCGATGCAGGGGGCGCAAAGCGCCGCACCACCGGGAAGATCGAGGATGAATCTGGGAATCTTTCTTGAGCAAGTGCCGGACGGGGACGGGACTTGGTGGGAGATGCTCGCGTCCGGGCTGGGCTGGACCCTGGGCGCAACGTTTTTCGCCTGGATCATAGCCTTCGTCCTGGGTTCGATCGTCGGCGTGGTGCGCACCACCGACAAACGTTGGCTGGTGCGTGCCGGCAACGCATATGTCGAGCTGTTCCGCAATATTCCGTTGATCGTCCAGTTCTTCGTCTGGTATTTCGTCGTGCCCGGCCTGGTCCCGGCGGTGAAGCGCTGGGTGGTGACGCTGGACCCGACCGAGCATCAGTTCGTCACCGCCGTCGTCTGCCTCGGCCTGTTCACCTCGGCGCGCATTGCCGAGCAGGTGCGCTCGGGCATCCAGTCGCTGTCGTACGGCCAGCGCAATGCCGGCTACGCCATCGGCCTGACCCAGGTGCAGACCTATCGTCATGTGCTGCTGCCGATGGCCTACCGCATCATCATTCCGCCGCTTACCTCGGAGGTGATGAACCTGATCAAGAACACCTCGGTGGCCTATTCGATCGGCCTGACGGAACTCTTTTTCCGTACCAGCGAAATGGCGGAGATGACCTTCCGCTATTTCGAGGCTTTCACCGCGGCGACGCTGATATACATGGTGATTGCGATGAGCGCCAACCGCGTCATGGCCTTTATCGAGCGGCGGGTGGCCGTCCCCGGCTACATCACGGGCGGCAAGTAATGGGCGATCTCGACTTCGATGTCATCCGCCGTTCCCTGCCTTATCTGCTGAGGGGACTGCAATACACCGTTCAGCTGACCCTCGCCGCGGCGCTCGGGGGCACCGTCTTTGGCACGCTGCTCGCGATGGCGCGGCTGTCTTCGTTCAAACCGCTGGCGCTTGCCGCCGCGGGCTACGTGAACCTGATGCGCTCGCTGCCGCTGCTGCTGGTGATTTTCTGGTTTTATTTCCTGGTGCCGGTGCTGGTGCAGACGGTCATGGGCTGGGAGCGGCCGCCGCCGATCGGCGCCGAGCGCTCCGCCTACGTCACTTTCATCATGTTCCAGGCGGCATACTACTGTGAAATCATGCGCGCCGGCATCCAGAGCATTTCGCGCGGCCAGGTCGGCGCGGCGTACGCCGTGGGCCTCACCTACTGGCAGGCGATGAAACTGATCATCCTGCCGCAGGCCTTTCGCAACATGCTGCCCGTGCTCCTGACCCAAACCATCGTCCTGTTTCAGGACGTGTCCTTGGTGTCGCTGCTCAACGTGACGGATTTCGTCGGCGCCGCGGTCAAGATCGCGCAACGCGACAGCCGCGTCGTCGAGATGTACCTGTTCGTGGCCGTCGTCTATTTCATCCTGTGTTATGCGCTGTCGTACCTGACGAAGCGCCTGCAGCAAAAGATCGCCATCGTGCACTGACCGGGGAAATGCCGACATGATCGAAATCAAAGACGTGAGCAAATGGTACGGCAGCTTCCAGGTGCTCAGCCACTGTTCCACCGCGGTCAAGAAAGGTGAGGTCGTTGTCGTGTGCGGCCCTTCCGGATCGGGCAAATCCACATTGATCAAGACCGTCAACGCGCTCGAGCCGTTTGAGCAGGGCGAGATCACCGTCGACGGCATTTCGGTCGGCGACCGCAACACCGACCTACCCAAGCTGCGCGCGAAAATCGGCATGGTGTTCCAGAACTTCGAGCTGTTCCCGCACATGAAAGTCACCGAAAACCTGACCATAGGCCAGATCAAGGTGCTCGGCCGCAGCCCGGACGAGGCCAGGGAGAGGGGGCTGAAGATGCTCGACCGCGTGGGCCTCGTCGACCAAAAAGACAAATTTCCGGGTCAGCTCTCCGGCGGCCAGCAGCAGCGCGTCGCCATCGCGCGCGCCCTTTCCATGGATCCGATCGCGATGCTGTTCGACGAGCCGACCTCGGCGCTCGACCCGGAGATGATCAACGAAGTGCTGGACGTGATGGTTCAACTGGCCCAGGAAGGTATGACCATGATGTGCGTAACCCACGAGATGGGTTTCGCGCGCAAGGTCGCGCACCGCGTCATTTTCATGGACCAAGGCAGCATTGTCGAGGACGCCACCAAGGAGGACTTCTTCGGCAAGCCGCGCTCCGAACGGGCGCAGCTGTTCCTGTCGAAGATATTGCATCACTGATAATCCGAAATCTCCAGGTTCAAGCCCTAGTCGAGGGCCAAACCACACTCGCGCTCCTCGCTTGCCTCTACCTCTACCCCGCCGAGGCCACCCGCGCTTCTTCCCAGCATCAGCACCCTAGCCCTCAGCACTTGACAGGTATACGAATATTCGTATAATGATGTCCGATGAAGCGCGTCCGGTTCGTCGGCTCGTCTAGGGAAGATATGTCGGCGTTCCCTGCGTCCGCCAGGCTTCGCGCCGGGCATGAACTATTCATGCTGCAGGCAGGACGCGAACCATCGGACTGGAAGCCGATATCCGGGGTTGGCGCAGGCGCGCGCGAGATTCGAGTGCGCGACGAGACCGGCGCCTTCCGGGTGATCTATGTGGCGAAGTTTGCCGATGCAATCTACGTTCTGCACGCGTTCCAGAAGAAGGTGCAGAAGACCTCCCAGATGGATATCGATCTGGCCGAGCGGCGTTACCGTGAGGCTCAGGCATTGGCGAAGGAAGCAAGTCATGGCAAAGATCAGTGAATCGAGCGGCAACATCTTCCTGGACCTGGGATTCCCGCCACACGAAGCGGCAGTGCTGCTGCTGCGGGCCGAGTTAGCCGAGGCACTGCGTCAGTGGATGGAGAGCGAAGGCATCACGCAGAGTCAAGCGGCCAAGCGCCTTGGAATTACGCAGCCACGCGTCTCCGAGATCATGCGCGGCAAAATCGAACTGATGTCACTGGACTACATGGTCGGACTGTGCGCCAAGGCCGGTGTCAGCGTGGAAGTACGGCTGGCCGCGTGAGCTTCAGATATAACGATGCCGAATCAATTGTTTGTCAAGCACTGATAGTCCGCAGGTACCGGGATCGGGCCCCGATCGGGAAGGCGCGCCGTAGGCACTGCTATTTGGCGCTTAAACAATAACTGAAAATCCGCATCATCTGCCCTTCAGCGCCTGCTGCCTTAGCGCATCCAGCGTGGTATTAGGCGTGATCGCCTGCGGGTCGATCCTCAATTCGATCAGCGCCGGTTTGCCCGCAGCGGCTGCGCGCTCGAACGCGGCGGCGAATTGGGACGTGTCCTCGACCAGTTCGCCGTGCGCGCCGTGGGCGCGCGCGAGCAGGACGAAATCGGGGTTGGCGAGCCCAGTGCCGTGCACCCGCGCCGGATATTCGCGTTCCTGGTGCATGCGGATGGTGCCGTACATGCCGTTGTTGACCACGACGAAAATGACGTTGGCACCGTATTGCGCGGCGGTGGCCAGTTCCTGCCCGCACATGAGAAAGCAGCCGTCCCCATTCCAGGAGAGGACCATGCGCTCAGGATGCACAATCTTGGCCGCGACCGCGGCGGGCACGCCGTAGCCCATTGCGCCGCTGGTGGGCGCGAGCTGGGTGCGGAACATCCGGTGCGGGTAGAAGCGGTGCAGCCAGCTCGAGAAATTCCCCGCGCCGTTGGCGAGGATGGCATCGGCGGGCAGCCGCCGCTTGAGGAAATCGACGATGTCCCACAACTGCACCCTGCCCGGCATGGTCTTGGCTTGGGTCCATTCGAGGTAGTCGGCGCGCGCCGCCGCCGTCCACTCGCGCCAGGCGCGGGCCTCGACCGGAGCCATGGCGGCGAGCGCGGCGGCGATCTGCGGCATGCCCGAGTTGATCAGCAGATCGCCTTGGTACACCCGGCCCAGTTCTTCCGCGCCGGCGTGCACGTGGACCAGCTTTTGCGCGGGCCGCGGCACCGTCAGGAGCGTATAACCGCTGGTGGTCATCTCACCCAGGCGCGCGCCGATCACCAGCAGCAAATCGGCGTCCTTCACCCGCTGCGCCAGTTTCGGATTGATGCCGATGCCGATGTCGCCGGCGTAATTCGCGTGGCTGTTGTCGAACAAGTCCTGGAAGCGAAAAGCGCAGCCCGCGGGCAGGCCGTTGGCCTCGATGAATTTCCGCAGGTCGGCGCAGGCTTTGGCGTTCCAGCCGCTGCCGCCGAGGATCACGAGCGGACGCTCGGCCCCGGCCAGCATGGCGCGCAGCGTGGAGAGGTCGCCGGCTCCGGGATGGGCCAGCACTTCCTGATAAGGATCGGTGTCGGCGGCCACAGCGGTCTGGGTGAGCATGTCCTCGGGCAGGGCCAGCACCACTGGTCCCTTGCGTCCGGACATGGCGCAGTGGAAGGCGTGGCTCAGGTATTCGGGCACGCGGGAGGCAGAGTCGATGCTCGCCACCCACTTGGCCATCTGGCCGTACATGCGGCGAAAATCGATTTCCTGAAACGCCTCGCGCTCGACGAAGTCGCTGCCGACCTGGCCGATGAACAGAATCATCGGCGTCGAATCCTGGAACGCGGTATGCACGCCGATCGCCGCGTTACTCGCGCCTGGGCCGCGCGTCACCATGCAAATACCGGGCTTGCCGGTAAGCTTGCCGTAGGCTTCGGCCATATTGGCCGCGCCGCCTTCCTGGCGGCAGACGATCAGCTTGATCGCCTCGCGCGCGTCGTAGAGCGCATCGAGCACGGCCAGAAAACTCTCGCCCGGCACGCAAAACGCGGTATCGACACCATGCACCTTCAGCGCGTCCACCAGCAGTTGGCCGCCGGTGCGTGATTTCAGTTCGTTTTTCATGGTCTGGAACGGGGCAGAAGCAAAATGGGGCGCAGTGATTTTACGCTACAATTTGGCCGCAGTCCCCGCCTCCCCCTGGCCACTTTGATCATGCTCGACGACATCCAGACCCTGCGCCGCATCCTGCGGGAGAACCGCGTCCTCGCCGTGGTGGGGCTGTCCGCCAACTGGTACCGTCCCAGCTATTTCGCCGCGAAATACATGATGGAGCATGGCTATACCATTATCCCGGTCAATCCCGCCTACGCCGAAGTGCTGGGGCAGAAATGCTACCCGAGCCTGCGCGACATTCCAGTGAAAGTGGACATCGTCGACTGTTTTCGTAAGACTGATGAGATCATGCCCATCGCCGAGGATGCGATCGCCATCGGCGCGAAAGTGTTGTGGCAGCAACTCGGCGTCAAGAACGAAGCGGCGGCGCGCAAAGCGGAGGCCGCGGGCCTGGACGCGGTGACCGACCGTTGCGTGAAAATCGAGCACGCGCGCCTGTTCGGCGGTCTGAATTGGGCCGGTGTAAATACCAAGATCATTTCTGCAAAGCGGCCGCGCTGGCTATCTTATTAGGTCGTCAAGGAAACCATGGCAGATAGAGAATTCGGCTTCGGCACCCTGTGCCTGCACGCGGGACAGATCCCCGACCCGGCCACTGGTGCGCGCGCAGTGCCCATCTACCAGACCACCTCCTACGTGTTCGATTCTGCCGAGCACGCCGCGAGCCTGTTCAACTTGCAGACCTTCGGCAATGTCTACACGCGCATTTCGAATCCGACCACGGCGGTGTTCGAGGAGCGCATGGCGGCGCTCGAGGGCGGGCGCGCGGCGCTTGCGCTCGCCACCGGCCAGGCCGCCGAAATGACCGCCCTGCTCACGCTGTGCGAACAGGGCGACGAGATCGTATCGGCGTCAACCCTGTACGGCGGCACCTACGCCCTGTTCGAAGTGAATTTCCGCAAGCTCGGCATCAACACCACTTTCGTCAACCCTGACGAACCGGAGAATTTCCGCCGCGCGATCACCAAGAAAACCAAGGCGCTGTACGCCGAGACCCTGGGCAACCCGCTGATCAACGTACTCGACATCGAGGCGGTAGCGAACATCGCGCACGAGGCCGGCATTCCGCTGATCGTCGACAACACTTTCGCCTCGCCCTACCTGTGCCGCCCGTTCGAGTTCGGCGCCGACATCGTGGTGCACTCTGCGACCAAATACATTGGCGGGCATGGCACCACCATGGGCGGGGTGATGGTCGAGTCCGGAAAATTCCCCTGGGACAACGGCAACTTTCCCGGCATGACCGAGCCCTCGCGCGGCTATCATGGCGTGCGCTTCTACGAAACCTTCGGCGATTTCGGCTACATCATGAAAGCGCGCATGGAGACGTTGAGGACCTTCGGCGCGGCACTTTCGCCGTTCAATGCCTGGCTGCTGCTGCAGGGGCTGGAGACCCTGCATCTGCGCATGAAGGCGCATTGCGACAACGCGCTCAAAGTGGCGCAGTTCCTCGAGGCGCACGCGCAGGTGAGCTGGGTGAACTATCCCGGCCTCGCATCCAACCGCTACCACGCACTCGCCG
>Ga0315281_10015835_pt1 | contig 10090 bp, 7 predicted proteins | sample YL17G07_0_MG_FD_204540 | JGI IMG/M metagenome (GOLD analysis project Ga0315281, IMG submission 204540) | Sediment microbial communities from Yellowstone Lake, YNP, Wyoming, USA - YL17G07_0 | ecosystem: Environmental > Aquatic > Freshwater > Lake > Sediment | place: USA: Wyoming | collected...
GGTTGCCGATGCCGCCGAGCACGGCCGCCGTGAACGCGATCAGCCCCAGCTCGAAGCCGGTGTCGTAGCGCATGTTGAACTGGAGCAGGTAGACGATTCCCGAAGCGCCGGCGAGTGCACCGGCGATTGCGAACGTCACCGAGATCGTGCGGTTGACGTTGATGCCCATGATCGCCGAGGCCTCGGGATCCTGGGCGACCGCGCGCATCGCCTTCCCCTGCCGCGTGTACGTGACGAACCACGTCAGCAGCGCGAGCACCGGGATCGTGATCATCAGGACGGCCAGCTTGTTCCAGGTGTAGTGGATGCCGGCGACCGTGAAGACGTCCGTGCGCGGGATGAAGTTCGGCACGTCGCGGTAGTCCACGTCGTAGATCGCCAGCGAGACGTTCTGGACGATGAACGACATGCCGATCGCCGTGATCAGCGGCGCCAGGCGCGGCGCGTGGCGCAGGCGCCGGTAGGCGACGAGCTCGATCACGACGTTCACGCCGGCGAAGAGCGTCATCACGATCACGAGCGTCGCCAGCATGCCGCCGATGATCACGAGCAGGCCGCTCGACTCGTCGAGATGGAAGAGCGAGATGATCACCGTGCTCGCAAACAGGCCCGAGAGCGCGAAGACGTCGCCGTGGGCGAAGTTGATCAGCTGCAGGATGCCGTAGACGAGCGTGTAGCCGAGCGCCACGAGCCCGTAGACGGCGCCGTTCGTGAGCCCGATCAGGCCGATGTTGAGGAAGTCGCCCGGCTCCCGGACGAAGTTGACGGCGAGCCAGAAGACGAGTAGCCCGATCAGCACCCAGCCGAGCACGTTGATCGGGCCGGAGCGCCCGAAGCGGCGGGCGGCGGCGAGGAGGGATTGTGCTCTGTCGGTCACGGTGCGGTGGGGCGGGACTCTAACGCGTCCGGGGGAGGGCGTCGCCCTCCCCCGGATCGCGTTCCTTCAGTGCGTCAACCGCTAGCCGCGGGCCGCCTCGACGTCCGCCGGATCCGGCGAGATCGTCTTCACGGTCTTCAGCTTGTCGGTCGCCACGTACATCGTGAAGCCGACCACGGCACCGCCTGCCTCCGACGGGTCACCGTTGGCGTTGATCTTGAACGACCCGATGTAGCTGTCCTTCACGTCCGAAGCGAAGATCGCCTTCAGGACGCCGGCCCGCGTGCCGTCGGACGCAGCGATCGCGTTGATCACCAGGTCCGCGGCCTGCGCGCCGTAGATGGCGTACGGGTCGATCGTCTTGCCGCCGAGCTTCGCCTTCGTGAACGCGTCGGCGAACTCCTTGCCCTTCCCGACGAACTGGTCGATCGGCACGCCGGCGACGCTCATGAACATCCCCGCGGAGGCGGGGCCGGCCTCGTCGATCGTCTGCTGCGTCGTGAAGCCGTCCGGCGCGAACAGCTTGACCGCACCGTCGTTGGCACCGAGCACGGCGACCTTGTCCTTGATCACCTGGGCGCCGTTCTCGTCGACCAGGCCGCCGAGGAAGACCGCGTCCGCCCCGGATGCCTTGATCTTGTTGAAGAGCGCCTCGTAGCTCGCCGCCTTCGGATCCCACGCCTCGAACCCGGCGATCGTGATGCCGAGGTGCGCGGCCGCGTTCTTGAAGTTGGTCGCGACGCCGAGGCCGTAGGCCTCCTTGTCGTTGAGGATGTAGACGCTCGTGACGCCGTTCTCCTTGGCGAACTCGGCGACCGCGGCACCCTGGTACGCATCGTGCGGGGCGACGCGGGCGTAGTTGCGCGAGCCCGACGGGTAGTACTTGTCAGGCTCGGTCTTGTCGCAACCCGGGCCGCCTTCTGTCAGGCAGACGTACGTGTTGGCGGGCGAGACCATGGGCAGCCCGCCACCCGGAGCCTGGTTCAGCACCGGGATCTCGATCGCGGCACAGCCCGAGTTGAACGTCCCGATCACGGTGAGCACCTTGTCGTTCGCCGCGTAGTTCTGGGCGTTCTGGCTGCACTTGCCCGAGTCCCACTTGCCGGCCTGGGCCGTCGCGTCGTCGCACGACTGGTAGCCGATCTTGTACGAGCCGGCCATCCAGTTGTTCTGCTCGAGCAGGTACCGGATCGCCTCGGTGATCTGCACCGTCTGCGTGCGGGACGAGCCCTGCAGCGGGAAGTCCGATGCGATCAGGTAGTCCGGCTGCCCGGCGCCGCCGTACTCGATGGCGGTGCAGGACGAGGACGGAAGCGCCTCGACGCCGCCGCCACCGGCGGCCGCCGTCGTCGTGCCGCCGCCACCGCCGCCGCCGCACCCGGCTGCCACGAGAGCAAGCACCGCGATCAGCAGACCGAGAGCGCCGATCGTTCCACGCTTTTTGAGTCTCAAGCTAGTCCTCCTCCATACCCGATGACCGATGCCCTGCGGAGCTCCCGATCCCCTGCTCCGGCCTTTCCGCGCGGGCGAGGATGCAAGTATCAGGCCATAGCGCCCGGCTTTCAAGCGTGAGGGAACCGATGGTTCCCCCACGAGCCCCCTCCTTCTTAAGCGTGGGGGAACCCATGGTTCCCCCACGAGCCCCCTCCTTCGGTGCGACACAGCAGCAGCCGAATCGGGCCTCCCGGCCGGCAAAGCCGGCCTCCGGCGGCGGAAGCGTCATGCACTGAAGAGCGCTGTCGAGTCCCAACGGGGCTACGATCCTCTCGAGCCGAAGTGGCGGAACTGGCAGACGCGCCGGACTCAAAATCCGGTGGCCTTCGGGCCGTGTGGGTTCGATTCCCACCTTCGGCACTTGACGGTCGAGCGGAACAGCCGCCGCGCTCCCGCCCAGCTTCGCGTGCTCATCGGGCTCACGGAGATCTCGGGCTACGCGTGCAACCTCCGGGCCGGCTTCAGGCAGCTCGGCGTCCACGCCGATCTCCTCGACCTGCAACCGCTGGGGTTCCGGTTCAGCGACGACACGCCGCCGACCCGGCTGATGCGCCTGCTCCAGCGCGTGTCGCGAGCGCGACTCGCAACGCCGGCGCGGGCCGCCGTCCGGAAGCGCCTCTACGAGGGCACCCAGATCCTCCTGACGCCGCTCGTGCTCGCCCAGGCGCTCCGTCGCTACAACACGTTCATCTTCCTGTACGACACCGCGTTCCTCCGCCAGCGGGAGCTGCCGCTGCTGCGGCTGTTCAGGAAGCGCATCGTCTACGTGTTCTGCGGGAGCGACGACCGGCCGACCTACCTCGACGGCGGGATCATGGCCGCGAGCCGCGGCGTCTCGATCGATGCCTGCATCGCGAGCGTTCGGGCGAAGAAGCGCATGCTCCGCAGAGTCGAGCGGCACGCGACGGTCATCCTCACGAATCCGTCGCACGGGCTCCTGCACGAGCGGCCGTTCGTCTCGTTCCCCACGGTCGGCATCCCCCGCGTGCCGGAAGCCGAGACGGCCGACGCGGATCCCCCCGGGCCTCCGATGATCGTCCACGCCCCCTCGCATCCGGAGGCGAAGGGAACCGGCGTCATCCGCGCGACGATCGATCGGCTGCGCGAGCGGGGCTACGACTTCGAGTACGAGGAGCTGCAAGCCGTGCCCAACCAGATCGTCCGGGAACGCCTGCGCCGCTGCGCCTTCGTCGTCGACCAGGTCTGGGGCGACACGCCCATGGCAGGGCTGGCGGCCGACGCAGCTCTGTACGGCAAGCCGGCCATCGTGTCGGGGTACGCGTGGGACGAGCTGCGGCGGCTTCTGCCCGACTACGCCTTCGCGCCGAGCGAACGCTGCAGCCCCGAGGGGCTCGAGGACGCGATCGTGCGGCTGCTCACCGACGAAGAGCACCGCCGGGAGCTCGGGGCCCGGGCCCGCGCATTCGTCGCGGAACGATGGAATCCGGCGGCCGTCGCGCAGCGGTTCCTCGACCTCCTCGATGGGCCGGCACCGGCCGACTGGCTCCACGAGCCGTCCGAGCTTCGCTACTTCCTCGGCTGGGGCCAGCCCGCCGAGCGATCGCTCGAGCTCGTCCGCGCGGTCGTCGAACGCGGCGGCACCGCTGCGCTCGGCCTGGGCGACAAGCCCGAGGCCGAGCGGGCCCTCCTCGCGCTTGCGCTCGGAGCCCCCGCGTCTCCCGGCGAGGCCGTGAAGCCCGGCTAGCATCTCGCCGGCGACTATGGGCGGAGACAACGAGCCGGCATCGACCGCCGCCGCCGAGCCCGGCGGGATGCGGTCGCTGCTCGGCGATTCGGCCGCCTACGGCCTGGGCGTCGCGATGCTCCCGGTCGGGCTGCTTCTGGCCACGCCGGTGATCGCCCGGAAGGTCGGCCCGGTCGGTTTCGGGGCGATCGACCTCCTGACGACAGTCCTCACCCTCGCCTCGATCGCGGCGATGCTCGGGATCGACGCCGGCCTCTCCCGCAGCTACTTCGCGTACGGCGGCGCCGAGCACGCTCGCCGCAGAGCCGCCGCCAGGACGGCGCTCATGTCGGTCGTGGCCGTCTCCACCGCCCTCGCGCTCGTGCTCGCGCTCGCGGGCCTCCTCTTCACCCGGATCCTGAGGACCTCGCCGAGCCCGGCGTCACCTGCCGCGATCGTCGCCGCGTTCGTCCTGCTCCCGTTCTCGAGCAGCCTGCTCATCGCCCGCGTGACGCTTCGCCTCGAACGGCGTCGGCAGCTGTACGCCGCCGTCACCTCCACGCAGGCGGCCGTCGGCGTCGCCGCGGCCGTCACGCTTGTCGCGCTCGGCGCCGGGCCGGCCGGCTACTTCGCCGGCCTCGCCCTCGGCGCCCTCGTGGCTCTGTCGATCTGCCTCGCCGCCGGGATGCTCGCCGGCGACGGCGCTCCGATCGACCGCAGCGAGCTGAGGACGATCCTCGGCTACGGCCTGCCGCTCGTGCCCGCCGCCTTCGCGACCTGGGTGGCGTTCGCGATCGACCGCACGCTGCTCGCGTCCATGCGCGGCCTCTCCGACGTCGGGTACTACGCGCTGGCATCCAAGCTCGCCGCTCCGCTCTTCCTCGCGCTCAACGCCTTCACGATCGCCTGGATTCCCTTCATCCTCGGGCAGCCGAGCCGGCGGCAGCTCGAGCTGAGGGCCCGCACGCTCACCGCCGTGGCGGCGGCCGTCGGGATCGGCCTCATCCTCGTTCTCCTGCTCGCCCCCCAGGCGATCGACGTGCTCGGCGGCCCGTCGTTCCACCGCTCGCTGCACGCGGTGCCCGGCATCGCAATCGGCTGGCTGGCGTGGGGGCTCGCCTTCGTGCTCGCCACCGAGTTCATGGTCTCCCGCCGCACGAAGGTCGTCGGCATCGCGACGTCGATCGCCGCCGGAGCGAACGTGCTGCTGAATCTCCTTCTCATCCCCCCGTTCGGGTTCGTGGGGGCGTCGTGGGCCACGGCAGCGACGTTCGTCCTCCTGGCGGCGATCTATTTCGTGATCGAGCGACGCTCGACGCCCGCTCCGTACCGCTTCGGACGGCTCCTCCTGATCGGGCTCGTGCTCGCGGCGGGAACCGCCTTGCTGATCGCCACCTCGCTCTCGCTGCCGGAACGCCTGCTGGTCGCCCTCGGAGCGGTCGCCGCCCTCGCCACGATCGCGGGAACGGACCGCAGCCGGGGTGCAGTCGGCGGCTGAGGTTCCTGATAGAACGTCCGGCGTGCACAGACCGCTTCTGGTGCTCGGCACGCATCGCTTTGCACCGGAGGTGTTCGACCTTGCATCTGATATCCCCGACGCCCGCGTGGACGGCTTCGTGGAGAACCTCGACCGGAGCCGCACGAACACGTTGCTCGAGGGGCTGCCGGTCCACTGGATCGACGACATCGAGCCCTTCGCCGCCACGCATCTCGCCGTCTGCGCGCTCGGGACGACATCGCGGCGCCAGATCATCGAGCAGGCGATCGCGCACGGGCTTCGCTTCACCACGCTGATCCATCCGACCGCACACGTCTCTTCCCGGAGCACGATCGGCGAGGGCACGATCATCAGCGCTGGGGTGATCATCGCGACCAGAACCTCGATCGGGCGCCACGTGATCGTCAACCGCGGCGCGCTGATCGGCCACGACGTCGTCGTCGGTGACTACGTCACGATCAGCCCGGGCGCGAACATCGCCGGCCTCTGCCGGATCGGCGACGGAACGTATGTCGCGATGGGGGCGGTCGTGCTCGACCGCGTCACGATCGGCGCGGGCGCGGTCATCGGCGCCGGTGCCGTCGTGACGCGGGACGTGCCGGCGAACGTCCAGGTGCAAGGCGTTCCCGCACGCGCGGTGAGAGCCGACGTCGAGGGTCGATGACTCCCCTGCCCCCGCTCGTGATCAATGCCGCTCTCACCGGGATGATCCCTCGCAAGAAGGACAGTTCGCACGTGCCGGTGACGCCGGCGGAGATCGCGGCCGACGCCGAGCGCTGCCGGCGCGCCGGTGCCTCGATCGTCCACCTGCACGCCCGAGACGAGGACGGGCAGCCGACGTACCGGCGCGAGGTCTACGCCGAGATCGTCGCCCAGGTCCGGGACCGCTGCCCGGACCTCGTCGTCTGCGTCTCGACGAGCGGGCGGGTCTTCAAGACCTTCGAGGAGCGGGCGGACGTGCTCGCACTGGACGGAGACCTCCGCCCGGACATGGCCTCGCTCACCCTCGGCTCGCTGAACTTCCCAGGCGAGGCGTCGGTCAACGATCCGGACATGATCCGGCGGCTCGCCGAGAGGATGCGCGAACGGGGCATCGTGCCCGAGCTCGAGATCTTCGACCTCGGCATGCTGGACTACGCGAAGTTCCTCCTCGAGCGCGGCGTGCTCGAGCCGCCGCTCTACTTCAACTTCCTGCTCGGGTCGCTCGGGACGCTCTCGGCGACGCCGCTCCACCTTGCGCTCCTCGTCGAGCGGACTCCTGCCGGCTCGGTGTGGGCTGCCGCCGGGATCGGACGGTTTCAGAGCTACGTCAACACGCTGGCGGTCGCGATCGGCGGCCATGTCCGCGTGGGGCTCGAGGACAACCTGTGGCTCGACGACGCGCGCACGCAGCTCGCTACCAACGAACAGCTCGTCGAGCGGCTCGCCGGGGTCGCGCGCGCGATGGGACGGCAGGTCGCCGACCCACGAGCTGCCCGCGGGCTCATCGGCTTGAGCTGAGCGGCGAGGGCTGGACCGCCTTCGGCCGCTGGCCGGCGTGGCACACTGCGGGTATGGGCAAGGCGGTCGGGATTCTCACCGGCGGGGGCGACTGCCCCGGGCTGAACGCGGTCATCCGCGCGGCGGTGCACCGGTGCGCCGACCGGGGCGACGAGGTGGTCGCCGTCCGCGAGGGCTGGCGCGGCCTGATCGAGGGCAAGTTCCACAGCCTCGGCCTGCGCGAGGTCTCCGGGATCCTCCCCCGCGGCGGCACGATCGTCGGCACGTCGCGCACGAACCCCTACACGGTCGAGGACGGCGTCGAGAAGGCGCTCCGCAACTTCGGCCGCCAGGGGCTCGACGCGCTGATCGCGATCGGCGGCGAGGACACGCTCGGCGTCGCCGCCAGGCTCTTCAAGGAGCACGACTTCCCCGTCGTCGGCGTGCCGAAGACGATCGACAACGACCTCTCGGCGACCGACTACACCTTCGGCTTCGACACCGCGGTGACGGTCGCGACCGAGGCGATCGACCGCCTGCACACGACGGCCGAGTCGCACAACCGCGTGATGGTCGTCGAGGTGATGGGCCGGCACACCGGCTGGATCGCGGTCATGAGCGGGATCGCCGGCGGCGCCGACGTCATCCTCATCCCCGAGCAGCCGATGACGGTCGAGGCCGCGTGCGCCCTGATCGAGAAGCGGCACCGCGGCGGCAAGGACTTCTCGATCGTCGTCGTCAGCGAGGGGTACGAGCTGTCCTACGAGTCGGGCGAGCGGCAGCTCGTCGCCCAGGAGGCGGCCACCGACCAGTTCGGGCACATCCGGCTGGGCGGCGTCGGCGACGCGCTCGCGCGCGCGATCGAGGAGCGCACGGGCTTCGAGTCGCGCGTCACCGTGCTCGGCCACGTCCAGCGCGGCGGCACCCCCACCCCGCGCGACCGCGTGCTCGCCACGCGCTTCGGCCTCAAGGCGGCCGACCTCGTCGCCGAGGGCCGGTTCGGGCGGATGGCGGCGCTCCACGGCGACACGATCGTGGACGTCTCGCTCGAGGAGGCGACGGCGCAGCTGAAGACCGTCCCGCCCGAGTGGTTCGCCGTCGCCCAGGCGTTTTTCGGCTAGTAGAGCTAGCCGCAGCGTTGGCTCGCCGTCGCCTCGATGAGCGACGCGGGCGTGAGGCGTGTCGGAAGATTGATGGCCAGGTAGCACCACACGCCGCGCGGTAGTGGCCTCAGTCGCCCGCGTGCGTAGACGCCCTTTGGCGTGAGGCGGATCGTGAGAGGCCTCGTTGTCGCAGTCGGGCCTCGCCAGGTCACGGCGAGGGCAATCGCATCGGGTGGAATTGACCTGACGGCATACGACGTCCTCTCGAGGGCCAGCTCGATCGCGGCAAAGACGTTCCCGTCGGCGTAGCGCAGAACGTGGGAGCGGTACTTCACCTGAACCGGCACCGTGGGGGCGTCTCTGCGAAGCGGCAGCGACGCCAGGGGAGCGACGAGTCGTGCGCCGGCGGCCGAGAGGCGCACACAGTTCGAAACGGGCTCGTGCCAGTAGAGGCAGAGCACGTTGGCTCCGGGGTAGAGACGACCAGGAATCGCGGGGAGGTCGCCGATGAAGGGGTAGACCCGCACGTACCCAGCCCTGGGGGCGGGGACAGTGTCGCCGCGGAGCGCCGTGTCGCTGCGCGGTCCAGTCGCGTCGAGCTTGACGACCGCCGATGCGCCGTTCGCTCCGACCCCGATGATGCGCTCGAACGACCCACCGCCCTGGGCAGTGCCTGACGCGGCAAGCGTTGCGATCAGAATCAACCAGCTCAAACGCAGCTTCATGGCACCACCAGTGCGACGGCCGGGTCGTCAGAAGTCCCGGATGTGACGTCTGACTCTAGCGACGTATCAGCGCGCTGAGTCGAGGCGGTAGAGCGCGACCCACGGGCCCGCGAGCCCGCCTCCCGGCTCGACCCGCAGCACCTCGCGCGCGCTCCGTGCGAGGTCGTCGTAGAAGCCGCTCTCGCGCGGGTAGCGGTCGCGGGCGGCGAGCACGCGGTCCGTCACCGCGCCCGTGACGAGCACCCACTCGACGCCCTCCGCCCGTAGCCGGTCGACGTCGCGGCGCGGGTCGAACGCGCGGCCGGGGCCCGGCAGCTCGAGCCGGACGACATCGCGGCCGGCGAGCGGCGGCGTCGAGGGGTCGGCGGCGACGCGCGCGCCCGCCGGCACGAGCCGCTCGATCCGCGGCAGCGCCGCGACCCGCGTGTCGGTCCTCGTCAGCTCCCGGACGTCGCCGATCGACCAGGCGAGGGGGACGACGAGCGCCGCCAGAGCGAGCGGGGCGAGCGCCCGAGTGCGGCCGGCGAGGACGCCGAGCACGGGCACGAGCGGCAGCACGTAGCGGTCGAAGTGCGCGTGCAGCGTCAGTAGGTCGGCGAAGTAGACGAGCGCGAAGGAGACGAGCGCGAGGTCGGCGCGCGAGCGGCGCGCGAGCGCGACGGCGAGGCCGGCGCCCGCGACGACGAGCGCCGGCCCGAGCCCTCCCCAGAGCCGGTCGAGGAAGGCGAGCGGGGCCGCGCGGTCGTGCTCGAAGCCGAGCCAGCCCTGCCGTGCCAGGCGTTGCACGCGCGAGGCGGCGTCCCAGGCCGCGCCGGCGTGGACGAGCAGGAACGGGCTCGTCAGCGCAAAGGCCCCGGCGGCGAGCGCGAGCGAGGCCCCGAGCCGCCGCCACCTGCCCCACCCGAGCACGACGAGCGGGACGGCGAGGAAGACGCCGGGGTACTTGGCGGACGCGGCGAGCCCGGCCGTGAGCCCGGCCCACTCGAGCCGCCCCGAGACTGCGAGCGCGAGCGCGCAGGCGACGCCGAGCGCGAGCGGCACGTCGGTCACCGCGACATGGGAGTAGGCGACGTGCGTCGTCGCGACCGCGACCGCGGCGGCGGCGGTCACCGCCGCCCGCGTCCCGTAGGCCCGAAGGCCGAGCCACCAGGCCGCCGCCACGCCCGCGAGCGCGAGCGCGACCTCGACGAGCCTTGCGGTGAGGTACGGGGGCTCGGCCTGCCAGGCCTG
>Ga0315281_10015836_pt1 | contig 10089 bp, 2 predicted proteins | sample YL17G07_0_MG_FD_204540 | JGI IMG/M metagenome (GOLD analysis project Ga0315281, IMG submission 204540) | Sediment microbial communities from Yellowstone Lake, YNP, Wyoming, USA - YL17G07_0 | ecosystem: Environmental > Aquatic > Freshwater > Lake > Sediment | place: USA: Wyoming | collected...
AGCCAGTTTTTGTAAATCTTACCGATAAAATCCGCCACAAATAAAGTATGCGAATATGCTTTAACTGCAAATATACAGTATTATGCCGCATTGCTTGAATTCTTTTATCGTATTGCGGAATTCCTGGTTAAACAACGTTAAGATTGACTTACCCGTAACGCTTCATTATAATCGAGCTCACGCCGCTCTATCAGAAAGGACTCATAACTTATCTTGTCCTCCAGGAGGTTTTTCGCATGGATTTTCTGAACATGACCTTCCCGATATCCGGTGTCACAACTAATCTTCTGCTGCCTCCCTTGATATCAATGGTCATTTCCTTCTTTACCTCCATGGGCGGAATATCCGGCGCGTTTCTCCTGCTCCCATTCCAGATGAGCGTTCTCAACTATACAGCTCCATCTGTCAGCGGGACCAACCATGTGTTTAACATCGTCGCGATCCCGAGCGGCGTTTATCGTTATATTAAAGAGGGGCGAATGGCCTGGCCGCTCACCTGGGTGGTCATTGCCGGCACGCTGCCGGGGGTGTTCATCGGATATTATCTCCGCGTCCTGTGCCTTCCCGATCCAAAGACGTTCAAACTATTTGTCGGCTGCGTCCTGCTGTATGTCGGCATCAGGCTTTTTAAAGAGCTCCTGGGCGGCAATAAGGCCCAATCAGCCGGCGCAAAGGCCCTTGAGGAGAAATTCAACACCCGGGCCGCGGAAATGAAAAAGGAGCGGAATTCAAAGATGACCGCGGGCATCCCCGCCGACGCGGTCGTCAGGACAATCAGCATATCGCTGAATAAAGTGGAGTATGAATTTTGGGGTGAGCGGTTTTCGTTCAACACGATCGGCATGTTCGCCCTGGCATTTGTCGTCGGAATCATCGGCGGGGCCTACGGCATCGGCGGCGGCGCGATCATCGCCCCCTTCTGCGTCGCCTTTTTCCATTTGCCGATCTATTCCATTGCAGGCGCGACGCTCATGGGGACGTTCATTACTTCGGTGGCCGGCGCCCTGTTTTTCAGCGTTCTGCCCGCGACTCAAGGCGTTTCCCCCATGCCTGACTGGCCGCTGGGAATTCTCTTCGGCCTCGGCGGATTCATAGGCATGTATTTCGGCGCGAAGACGCAAAAATATGCGCCGCGGAAGTTCATCAGGATTATCGTCGGCGCGGCCATTCTGTTTCCGGCGATAAAATTTATCACGCAATATTTTATCCGTCCTTAAGAACGTATCCCGCCGCGATTATCAATTCTACCGTGTGCTCCCGATGGTCGTCAACAAGGGGAATAGTCATGTCGTCCCGCGGGGCGCCGTCGACAAGCACACTCGCGGAGCTGTTGTCGCGCATTTGCCGGACCGTGATATGGTAGATGGTCTCCCGGTACCTATAGTGCAACTTAAACGCATCCCACTCTTTGGGCAGGCACGGCTCGAAGCGCAGCTTGTCTGTTTCAAGACGAAGCCCCAGAAGTGATTCCACGATAAGCCGGTACATCCACCCGGCCGAACCCGTGTACCAGGTCCAGCCGCCCCGTCCGATGTGCGGAGAGACCGCATAGACGTCGGCGGCCGCAACGTAGGGTTCTCCTTTGTAGATCGCGAGCTCTTCGGGCGAGCTCGCATGGTTTATCGGATTGATCATTGCAAGCAGCTCCCACGCGCGGCCGCCGTCGCCCAATGCGGCAAAGGCCATAGCGCTCCAGACCGCCGCATGGGTATACTGCCCGCCGTTCTCCCGTACACCGGGAACGTATCCTTTGATATAGCCTGGATCCATGTCCGATTTGTCGAACGGCGGGTCCAGGAGCTGGACCAGGCCATGCTCCCTGCGAACAAGGAGCTTGTCCACCGATTCCATTGCCGTATGGGAGCGCTCCACATCCCCGGCGCCGGAGAGAACAGACCAGCTTTGCGCGATGGAATCGATACGGCATTCGGGATTGCCTGCCGAACCCAGCGGAGAGCCGTCGTCAAAAAAAGCTCGCCTATACCACTCACCGTCCCAGCCATGCTCCTCTATATTCCTACGCACAAGATCGGCTTCCTCCCGGCAGCGTTCGGCGAAGGACGGATCGCCGCGCAGGCGTGCGAGCTCCGAAAACCGCGCAAGCACCGCATACAGGAAAAATCCGAGCCAGACGCTTTCACCCTTGCCGTGCGCGCCCACCAGGTTCATGCCGTCGTTCCAATCACCCGAGCCGATGAGCGGCAGGCCGTGCTCTCCGCGGCTGAGGCCCTTCAAAATGGCCCGCACGCAGTGCTCGTACAGGCTTGCCGTTTCTTCAGACGCGTGGGGAAGATCGTAATACGAATCCTCGTCCGGGTTGAGCGGTCGGCCCTCGATGAAGCGGACGGTCTCATCCAGGATCCCGGTGTCTCCGGTTGTGAGAACGTAGCGGCACGCGGCCAGGGGCAGCCAGAGAAGATCGTCCGAACAGCGCGTACGCACGCCGCGCCCCGTCGGGGGATGCCACCAATGCTGGACATCTCCCTCCTTGAACTGATGGGCCGCGCAGAGGAGGAGGTGTTCGCGCACGAACCGCGGCTCGGAATGGATGAGCGCCATCACGTCCTGCAACTGGTCTCGGAAACCGAAGGCGCCCCCGGACTGGTAGTATCCGCTCCGCGCCCAGAGGCGGCATGCCAGGGTCTGGTATATGAGCCAGCCGTTGGCCAGGATGTTGACGGATTGGTCGGGCGTTTCCACCTGCACCGCGCCGAGAGTGTGGTTCCAATACGCCCAGACCTTTTCAAGCGCCCTGCGCGCGGCAGCGGGTTCCCGGAAGCGGCGCGCCAGTTTGCCCGCGTCATCGGAGTTATTACCCGCGCCGAGCCTGAAGATAAGCTCACGCTCCTGCCCGTCGGCGAGCTCGAAGGGGACCTGGATGGCGGCGCAAGGATCCAGGGCGGCCCCTATCCTGCCGGAAAGCCGGGCACGGGTCATCGCGGCCGGTTTTTGAAGCGTGCCGTTGCGGCCGAGGAACTCGGTCCGGTCGCCGGTCACTGTCCGGGTTGATTCACCCGCGTCAAAGAACGCGGTCCGGTCAACGAACTCCGAGTTATACGGGTTCCGCGCGAAGATCGCGCCGGTGTTAGGGTCGATTTCGGTGATCACCTGCATTGCCGTTTTCGGCCGCAGATCTCCCAGCACCCATTCCACGTAACCGGTTGCCGAGAGCCGGCGCGGACGGCCGGACCTGTTTTTTACCTTCAATACCGTAAATTTGATGGATGCATCCAATGCAACGTAAACCCAGACCTCCGAGCTGATGCCGTCCTCCACGTGTTCAAAGACGCTGTAACCGAATCCGTGGCGGCTGACGTAAGGCCTCGCCCCGCGGCCCGGCAGCGGTGTGGGGGACCAGAAACGGCCGCTTTCTTCATCGCGGAGGTAACAAGCTTCTCCGCCGGAATCGCTGATTGGATCGTTGTTCCAGGGCGTGAGGCGGAACTCGTGGGCATTCTCGCTCCAGGTGTAAGCGGCCCCGCTCTCCGAAATAATTGTCCCGAAGAGCGGGTTTGCGAGCACATTCACCCATGGCGCCGGGGTCTTCCGCCCCGTCGAGGTCGTAATGATGTACTCGCGGCCGTCAGGCGTGAATCCTCCGAGTCCGTTGAAGAAGATCAGGTCGCGGCGGGGCAGCTCGGCGGCCGGGGGTCCTTCGGCGCGATGGGTCCGAGCCGGCGTGAGGCGCGGGACCGGCGCTGCCGCCAGTCGGCGACGGTGGATCTGGTCCCACAGCGTCCCCCGACTGTCGGTGAGGACGGCGCGAGCGACCGTTTGAAGCAGAACGCGGTCCTCTTCCGAAATCTGCTCCGCGAGCCTCAAGAAGATGCCGCCCGGACGATCGGTCACGTTGGCCTCGAGGCCCGCGGCTATCAACCCCATGATTTGTTCCTGGAGCAGTTGTCGATAACCTGCGTGATCTTCGTTCCAGATCACCAAGTCCACCGCCAGCCCTTTCAAGTGCCAGTACGCGTGGGCCTGAACGAGTTGGCGCACCAGGTCGATGTTCGCCGGATCCGCGATCCGCACCAGCACGATCGGCAGATCGCCGGAAATGGAATAGCCCCACAGGCCGGATTGCCCGCGGTGGTTCTTGATGAGCACGCTCGCGTCGGCACGCAGAGAGGAATTGGCATAGATGACGTTTCCGGCAAGGTGTCCATAGAGTTGCGCGTCGGCCTCCGCGGCATTGAGCTGTTGCAGGACCACCTGTCCGTGGGTCCACGCCAGGTCGATGGCGCGGTCCGCGAGGCGCCGGTCCTGATATTTCCCGACCAGGCTTAGAGCGGCGTCGCGGGTTTCACAGGCGCCGGAGACGATATCGATCGTCGCCGATTCATACGGCTCGAGCGCGATCAGATGCCGGATCGCGACGATCGGATCGAGCACGGGGCCCTGGCTGCCCGAAAGCGCCGCGGGTCCTCTCATCGCTTGCGGATCGGCGACCGTGTTTCCGCGGCCGATGAACCGCAGCCGGTCGGTCTCGCAGGAAACTTCAAGGGTGTCAGCCCCATGCACGGTCATCAGGTGAAACATCCAGGGCGCCGGCTCATTGCGGGAGCGGGGCCGGCGGGTGCAGAGGATCGCCTGACGGTGCGGGAGTATCTCCGTCTGGATGAAGAGGTTGCCGAACGCCGGATGCAACGCGTCCGCGGCGGGCGATGCAAGAACGACTTCCGCGTAACTCGTGACCTCAAGCTCTCTGCGTGTTCTGCCGCGGTTGGTGATCGTGGTCCTGCGCAGCTCAATATCATCCTCGGGAGAGACAGCGATCTCGGTATGGGTCTCGATATCATGGTCCCGGCGGCGGAACTCCGCTCGCGCGCCCGAGAAGATCGCTTCGTAGGCGTCCGGCCGTATGAGCGTCGGCTGATAAGCGGTCGACCAAAACTCCCCGCTCGTCGCGTCGCGGATGTAGCAGAACGTCCCCCAATTATCGCAGGTGCCGTCCTCGCGCCAGCGTGTCACCGCGAGGTCCTTCCAGCGGCTGTAGCCGCCGCCCGCGTTCGTGACCATCACGTGGTATCTGCCGTTCGACAGAAGCTGCACCTCCGGCATCGGGGTGTCGGGGGTGCCGAAAACGCGGACCGGCATTTCCGGGCCGACGGCGGCGGTCCGCAGGTCGGAGAGCTCGGCGGCGGGCGAAAAGAACGCCGTTGCCTTCGGGACCTGTTCCTGCAGCAACAGCGTGGTCGCCTGGAACTGCGGGTCCGACTCGAAGCGCTTCTGCATCGGACGGTCCAGGAGCAGATAGGCCAGAGAGAGGAGGCTCATGCCCTCGTGATGCGCCAGGAAGGCCCGGACCACGGTACGCGATTGGCCGCGTCGTTGACGGGAAGGGGTATAGTCGATGGCTTCAAAGAAGCCGTATTTCCCGACGCACCCCTCGTCGGCGAGGCGCTGCAGATTCAGGCACGCCTCCTCGGGCGCCACCATCAACGCAAGCACCGAGGCGTACGGCGCGACGACCAGATCGTCCGCGAGACCCCGTTTAAGCCCCAGGCCCGGAACGCCGAACGCGCGGTACTGGTAGTTGAGACGAATGTCGACCATGTTGTAGCAGGATTCCGACATGCCCCATGGTACGCCGAGCTGCCCCCCATACCGGATCTGCCTCTCGACGGCCGCCTTGCAGGTCCGGTCGAGCAGCGTGTTTTCGTACGTCGGCATCACCAGGAGCGGCATGAGGTACTCGAACATCGAACCGCTCCACGAAAGGAGGACCGGCTCTCCACCGGCGCTCGTGAGCAGGCGCCCCAGGGCAAACCAGCTCTCCTGCGGCAGTTGCCCCTGCGCGATCCCCACGAAACTGCACAACCTCGCTTCCGAAGCCAGCAGATCGTAGAAACTCGCGTCCCGCCTGCGTTCGCCCACGTTGTACCCGATGGCCAGTAAATGACTCGCCCTGTCGAACAGGAAGTCATACTCCATGCGGCTCATTTCGTCGGACTGCAATACGAGCCGTTCGATGGCCGTGATCCTCTCCGCGGCAGGACCGTTTCCCATCCTTGCCGAAGCGCGCAATGTCAGGATTTCGTCGCTTGCGGGCGTGGAAGGCGGGGAGAGAAGGACCAGCTCGTCCAGCGCGGCCCGGCATTGCGCGGCAAAGGCGCGCGCCCACCATGCTGCCTGGTCCTCCGGGTCAACGCCGGAATTAAAGCTCCGGGAAAGCAGCTCCTCCGCGGACGTTGTCAGCTGGTCAAGGCACAACCGTGCAGCCGCAAGCGTGGCCGGCGGGGAAGTATACGCGGACTTCAGGTCCTTCTGAAGCTGAGCAAGGACTTCGGCGGGCCCTTCGTCGGTGAGACGCGCCGGCCGGCCCTTCGGTGGCGAGCTCGGGGCTCCAGCGCTCACGTCGGGCGGCTCAGGGCCGAACCGATCAGTCGAGTCGCCCGCCGCTTCTTCAATTTCACTTGCCTCCACAAGCGCCCGCAGAGTGTCGCTCAGCCCGTCAAACGAGCTCGCATGGAGGATCTTGCGCTCGGGAAGCGCGAGCAGACCCTGTCGCAAGGTGAGCAGGTGGGCGGCGAGGTTCCCGCTGTCAACCGACGAAATGTAAGCGGGGAGCAGCGGTTTCAGAGACTGCGTGTCATACCAGTTGTAGAAGTGGCCCCTGTGCCGATCCAGGGCTTCCATTGTTCGCAATGCATTCTCCGTGCGCTCGAGGAGTTGTCCGGCGGGAATGTAGCCGAAGTCGTACGCGGACAGATTCGCAAGCAGCGCAAGGCCCATGTTGGTCGGCGACGTGCGATGCGCGACCATGGCGGCGCGATACTCCTGATAGTTGTCAGGCGGCAGCCAGTTGTCCTCCGGGCCGACGAAAGTCTCGAAGAAGGCCCATGTTTTTCGGGCTAGCTTTCGGAGAAAAAGGACCTGGCGCGTAGTCAATCGCGCTTCACGGCGCGTAAGCGGACGGCTGATCCACCATGCGATGCCGGGTGAGGCAAACCAGAGCGCCAGAAGAGGCCCGGCCGCTCCCAACGCAGCCGGATTCGACAGCGCCAGATAGACCGCCATGGAGACCGCAAGAAAGGGGGCGAACCACATCGTCCGACAAACAGCGGCGAGGCCCGTTCGGCCCATCCGGTCCGGATCGCTCGACGGACTCCATTCGAGAAGCCGCTTGTGCGTGACGAGCACTCTCCCTGCCACGCGCACGACCGCATCCAGACTAAAAAACGCCTCGTAGGGGAGGCACGCAAGCGTAAACAGCTCGTGAGCAAAGCGCATGCCGATGGAGCGCCCCGCGGCGCCGAGATGCTGCCTTAGAAGCGCCTCGCGCGGTTTTTGAAGCAGCTCCTGAATAGAGGAAACAAAAGAAGAGACCAGAATAATCCCGAGTATGGACACGGTCCAGAACCAGGGTGAAGACAAGCTCGTCCAACCGAGCAATAAGAGGAGCGTTATTGCCGAAGGCACGAGACTGCGCCGAAGGTTGTCGAAGAGCTTCCATTGGGACAGCAGCGAGAGGGGGTTTTTCCGGCGTTGCCGGTCCCGGACGGGCCCGGGACCAGGGATAGCCGACCTCAGCCAGGACAGAAGCTGCCAATCCCCGCGAATCCACCGGTGGTGGCGGCTCACATCCGCGCTGTAGCGGGGGGGATATTCCTCGTACACCATAACATCGTTCAACAATCCGGCCCGGGCATAACACCCTTCAATAAGATCGTGACTCAGTATGCGGTTCTCGGGGAAGCGTCCGCCCAGCGCCCGCTCGAACGCATCGACTTCGTAGATCCCCTTGCCGATAAAGGAGCCTTCCTGGAAAAGGTCCTGGTAAACATCCGAGACGGCGCGCGTATAGGGGTCGATGCCCGGATCGCTCCCCTCCATGCGCGCATACCGAGACCGGTTTGTGCCCGGCAAACTTACCGCCACCCGCGGCTGAAGGATGCCGTACCCCGCCACAACGCGCTGCCTGCCTTCGTCGTATTGCGCGCGATTCAGCGGATGCGCCATGGCCCCCACAAGCCGCCGGGCGGCATCGCGCGGCAGCTGAGTGTCCGTATCCAGGGTGATCACGTACTTCACGTTGAGCAGCGCCGCGGTATTGCCGACGACGAGGGAGAACCGGTCACGCGAGCGATTGCGCAGAAAGGAATTCAGCGCCGCAAGCTTTCCCCGCTTGCGTTCGTAACCCATCCAAACGCCCTCCATGGGGTTCCATCGTCGGGGGCGGTGAAAAAGGAAGAACGTATCGCTCTTTGCGTTCTTGTACTTCTCATTCAGCTCTTCAATGCTCCGCCGGGCGAGCAGCAGGAGCGGTCCGTCCTCCGGCAGCACTTCCTCCGATGCGTCCGGAAAATCAGTCAGCAGTCCGAAGTACAGGTTTTCATCGCGATTTGCCAGAAACCTGACTTCCATCGCCTCGACCAGCTCTTCGATGTCGGGAGCGCTCGTGAGGAACGTCGGGATCACCACCAGGGCGCGCGCTTCCTCCGGAATTCCTTCGGAGAAATCCATCCGTGGCAGTGGATGCGGCGTCACCAGCAACGTGGCCAACCAGTTCACCAACGCCACCGCCGGCTGACTTCCGACCAGCAGCGAAAGGGACCCCGTCAGCACGAGCAGCCAATCCGGGTACCCACCGGCGTGCGTCTTTGCCAGCAGGCCTCCCGTGAAAAGCGCCGTCAACAGTGTGATCGCGCCCAGATAGAGAAACAAGGGAAACCGGCGGCCCGCCTTTCGAAGGGAATCCGTGACGGATGGACGGACCCCGGTCAGGCGTTCAAGCCGCGCCAGTCCCTTGTCGATCAGGTAGTAGCCTACATGGGCCGAGCGAGCGTCGCCCCCTTGAGAGTCGTCTTTACGGGCCGCGCTCTCGCGCGCAAGCCGGACCGCGGCGGCAGCCACCTGCTCTTCAGACTGCCGGCCGCTCTTCGCAAGCTTCTCCACCACGTGACGATAATGGTCACGAGTGGAAAAATCCATTTTGCCGTATGTGCCGCGGGGGTCCTCACGCAGGGTCCGCTCGACAACGCTCATCGTCTCGACGAACTCGCGCCAGTCCATCGTGCTTAGGAAACGGAGGCTGCCGATGCTGTTGCTGATCGATGCCTGATCAGCCGCAAGCTGATGGTTCTCGGCCTGCACCAACTGCTCGATCGTCATGCTGAACTCGGAGAGGTGCTGCTCGATCCAGGTGAGCGGCATTGCCAGGGCAGTGCCCTGTCCCTGAAGCCGGCGGACAAATTCCGCTACAAACGCGCTCTTGAGCGGCGGGTTTGAGCGCGCCATGTCCGCAATGACCAGGACCAGATTCTTCGGGTCCTTCGCGGCAACCTCGATAATACGGTTGGCCCAATAGCCGGCGAGGTCGCGGTCCATCCTGTCGGCGGCGATCCGGGCGCCGACGCGCCGGAGATTCTCGAGCAACGCCAGGCGCAGCATGATGGGGATGGCCCACAATTCTCCCAGCTTCAGCACGGCGACTGTCTGGTAGGCCGCAAGGAAACTGCTGAGACTTTCCGGGTCCACCCGGCCGTCGCCATGCGAGATCGTCTCCAGGGCGAGGTCATACACGCGCGGAAGCCCGGCGGACGGCCCGGCCAGCAGGCATGGCAGCTCCCGGCTGTAACCCTTCGGCAAGTGTCTCCTTGCCGTGCGGATCTGTTCTTTGATCAGATAAAAATTATCGAGCAGCCATTCAGCCGCCGGCGTGATCCCGCGGTCCGTCCTGACCGCTTCTACCAGCAGGCCGTAGGTCCCGGTCAGGATGGCTTCATTCTCAGCCAACCGCGCCAGCAGCCGGTCACGAGCGTGTCCCGGGCGGAGCGTGTGCATGCCCGCAAGGGTCTTGCCATGCTGCTTCATCTGGTCGTTGCTGAACAACTCCGAGCGCAGCGGCGGCTCGTACGCGGCGTACTTTGCTTCCAGATTTTTACCCTGAAGGCGGGCCAGCACATTGGGCAGGTCCCCGAGAATGGTCTTGTTGCTCAATTTCAATTTCAATTGATACTCTCCATAATTAGTGTCTGAACGAAAACCCTATTTTTTAAACGATCCTTCGCGAATAAAAAATATTATACTGTCACAAAACTTCGTCAATAATGATATTGTCCTGACAATTGTTGCTTATTGCAAGCATTT